>Ga0187873_1004098_pt1 | contig 10161 bp, 16 predicted proteins | sample June2016WEW_16_1_2_FD_133012 | JGI IMG/M metagenome (GOLD analysis project Ga0187873, IMG submission 133012) | Peatland microbial communities from SPRUCE experiment site at the Marcell Experimental Forest, Minnesota, USA - June2016WEW_16_100 | ecosystem: Environmental > Terrestrial > Soil >... | reverse complement strand
GGCGCAGCGCCGAGACCAGCCGGCTGGCATACGCGGTACGACCGAAACCCAACCGCTCCGCCAGCCAAGGATTCGAAGTTTTGAAGAAATCGGCGGCTTTCAACGCCGTCACTCATAACGGCCAGCGGCCTCCGGCCAACAAAAAAGCCGCCGGGTGGGGCGGCCGGCACCCCCGTCGTCGGAAGTTACGCTAAATTACGTACCCCGCCAAACCGGGGGTAAGGCCCTCCTTCGCTCGGCAGCTACGGAGGGCATTTTTTACCGCCCGCGGCGGTAAAAAATGGAGCGGGCGAAGAGGTTCGAATCCGCACCTTCTGTTTCAGTGAAAACCGGCTCGTTTTGGTTTTTCCCCTCGTAATTGGCACAGGATGCCGACTTGGGGAATTCTGAGACGAGCGGTTGTGAGTGCATGTTTCTGCAAGGAACAGCAACGAATCACGCGTATTTGGCAGGAGTGTGGCAAGAGTAAACTTGATCCTCGCGCGACTCCTCACCGCGTCTCATCGATGGCAGGAGTATGGCAAGACTGGATACGGACAAGGCGGTCGTTCTTTTCAACGGCGTTGCCCCTTCCCGGCGTTTTGGCCGTTTGCCGCTGTCCTCTATCGCGCGGCGGGAGAACGGCGTCAGGTGCACGTCAGGTCGCGGCAAGGCGGGCCATCCCTGTGATTGATGCGATCGGTTCAACGGTCGGGATCGGCGCCTTCGGGATCTTGGTCCCCGCGGCTGGCGAAATGTAATGATCGAAGCGGGCGCCCCCATCCCGATCACCGTTGCCATCTGCCCGGATCAGCCTCAAGACCTCCTGCGAGGTACAGCCAACCATGAAAATCCTTCTCTATGTCGCCGGCTGCCTTGTGATCGTCTTCAGCCTACTTCAGACCTTCGGTGCGCACGTTATTACGTCGTCGGGTTTCGTCATCGGTGCCATGTGCATCTGCGCAGCAGCGGTGATTGGAGCGATTGAACGGGCTGGCAAAAAGTGAGGAGGGCGAAATCGCCCAGGGGTGCGCAGCTACCCTTTGCCGCGCGATCGGCCCGGCTGGCTCGGACTGTTCACCCAGGGCGGGCCGGCTGTGCCGCGCTTTAATCGGGCGGTCCCCGCGGCTTGGCCCCTGTCGGGCCCGTGGCTGCGTCGGTAACGAAGCCTTGCCAGTTCCGATCGATCCAGGCGCCCGCGGATCGGAAAGTATTGCTCGAATTCTTCGGACAAGTTGTGCGCGGCGGATCGCCCCTGTCCGGCCTTCCCGGCGATTTCCTGAAAGGACATTCCGCCGATCAGATCCGGCCGCAACTTATGCACGGAAACCAGGACCCGAAGCGCGATCATCGCCAGCGTCCCGCCTTCCAGGTACCAGGCCAGCAACCGCCCGATCGCTGCCGAGAAATCTTCGCTGGTCCGGTCCGACACTTCGACCGCTTCTTCTTTCGCTTCCAAGGCGGACGCCGGGTCGTCGTGTTCGTCGAGAAGGAATTCGGGATCGATCATTGTGAGGCACCTTTGCGACGGCGTTTGCCCGTTCAAGAAGAAAGCGATCCTTGCCCCTCGGGAACGATCCGGTTTTCATTCCCTGAGTGAAGTTCGTCGAGATATACGACTTTGCCACAGCGACGAAGGCACGGATCCCCGCGCCCGAGCTTGCGCCGGGCATGGTGCGGGTGAACCTCGAAGGGATCGGGTCGGTGTTCGTTGCCGGGGTGGAAATGGACGCCTACCTGGCGGCGAAGCACGAAGCGGACAGCCCCGCCCCGGTGAAGCGGCTGCCCGAGGGGTTCGACCGGATCGCCCGCGCAACGTGGGCCATGCTCGAGGCGAACCTTCCCTGGATGACGGAAAAAGCCTGGCTCGAGGGATTGCTCGCGGATCCCCGTCCGGTCGCTGAATTGGTCGGGTGGATGAAGGTCATCGTCGTTTGCGATGAGATGACGCGCGGACAGATGGACGGTCCCGGAATTGGGCGGGATCTCTTCGCGGTGGCCGCGAACGCCCTGGTCAACGGGGAAGAGGCGCTTGAAACGGTCGAGCTTGCGGGGATTTCGAAGGCGACCGCCCAGGTCTGCATGGAGAAAATGCTTCACGTGGACCCGAGGGAGTTTTCGCGGTTCTGGGCGGACCGGCTGGCTGATGATGATTTCGCCGTCCTGGCCGGGGCGATTGAGCGGGGCGACGGATAGGCGCAATCCCGACGAAACAGAAACCCCCGTCCAAGCGGCAAAGCTCAGACGGGGGCCGTCCGCGCATGACGTAAAACCCCTCTCTTCCGAGAAGCGCCATGCGGGAAAATCGATCATGACATCAGGACGGGCACCCCCGCAGGCTCCCGCCGTGGCTGTGGACTGGCGGCGAAACCGTCCGGGGGGTGTCCCGGTATGGGTCCGGGGGAGATAGCGTTCACCTGAACATCAGGTTCAGCATCGGCGGGGCGTTCCTGAAGGCGGTTAAACCGTTCAACGGCCCGGGCAAGGGCGTTCGGACCGCTGAAACTCCAAGCGTAGCGGCCCAAGTCCTCGTTGCTGCCCAACCGTTCAGATGCCTCAATCGTCCTGCCTAACCACTGCCCTTCAGGGTAGAATCTGATGACGTGTGTCTCATAGCCCAAGAGCGGGCCGGTGCCGGAGGAGGTCTGCCGGTAGACGCGGTAAATGCAGGCGTGAGCAGACCGGCGGTCGAGTTCATAGTGACGGCCGGTTTTTCCGAACGTCTGGGGAATGGTCCTCATGAAGGTGTGCCGGTTTCAGCCTCGCGGCCCCGCGGCGCCGGCTCGCGGTTCAACGGCGCCGGCCCCGCCTGGGGAGTCGCCGTCAAAAGTCATCCGTTGAGGATCGTTGCCAATGCGTTTACCGCCAGGTCCGCATCGATGTCGATGTAGCCTCGGGCCCGTTCGAGCCGGTCGATTTCCAGATCGATGGTCGCGATCGTGTTGGTGCTGGTTTCTTCGACCCCGGTCTCCTCCGCGCGGACTTTGTCGGCCGCAATGACCGCGGCCTTCTTCGCAACCAGGCCGGTGCGGACCTCCTCCAGGGCGTCACGCAGTTTGGCCCGCGCCTCTGGTGTTTTGAACAGTTCCCTCCGTTGGTCAGCGACGAGATTCCGAACGGTTTCGGTCACGACAGCCGCAGCCTGGCGCAGGCTTTCGACTTCAATCCAACGCCGGCAAGCGTCAGACGACGGATTCGAAACGAAATCGTTTTGGGCAGCCAAAACTTCGGCCTCGAAGTTGCCGGCCGGCGATCCTGCTTCCCGGATCCGGGCAACGGCTTCGTCGATCGTTTTCAAATGGGCCTGCCAGCTCTTGACGCTGCGGCCCGTGAGTTTTGCGATTAATCGATTCATTTTTTCAGGGGGGTAGAGGTTCAGAGTTCAGTCAGGGAAAAGGCTCCGATTCGCCGCGGCCTCGTCGACAATGTCACATGCCTCGACGGCCACGACCCGCAGAAGCGCGCGGTCGGGGCGAATCTCGAAACGCGGAATGAAGGAGACGCTCACGCCCAACAATTCCGGCGAACGGGCGGCCGTCTCCAAAATGATATTTCGGGCATCAGCGGAAGCGAACAGATGCAAATCGCAAGTGACGGAAGCCCCCTGGCGCCCGAAAGAGTCGGCATAACCGACCCGATCGGCGACGTCGTCACTATGATCAGTCCGGACCTTCAGCTTCGGACCGGCAGCTTCCAGGGCAACGAGCAAAGTCGTTAGGGATTCTTCGTCCGTCCAAACCTGCAAACGCTTGTTGGCCTGGTTGGGATTCTTGGTGATGTTCCCGGCGGTGTCGACCAGGATGAACTTTCCAGCGCAGGGCAGATCCTTGGTCATCACGGCCACCCCTTCGAGAACTCCGCTGGCTTGGTGCACCGCGCGCAGCCGAAGGTGGTCCCCGGCCGGCCGTCTGCCGACGTGTTCGATCCGCTCAAGGATCTGGTCGATCCTAGCGGTGACCCGGTCAGCCGCCTGATCGAACCGTTGCGCCGCCTGGGACCGGCGCGCGCCCTCTGCGCGGTCGGCTGCGGTCAATCGCTGGCGACCGTTCTCAGCGGCAGAAACGTGCGCCCAGAATGCGGCCTCGCGTTCCCCGGCGGCAAGACGCGAGACCTTCTGACGAATTCCGACGATGTCGAGTAGCCGCTGGCTGAAGGCTTTCGCGCCATCCAAGTCCGCCGGTCGGAAATATCGGTGAGTGGCAGTCGCGCTCACCTGGCGCAGATGCCCCTCGCGAATCAGTTTTTGAACCTGGAAGGTAGTGCATCCGGTCCGCGCGGCGATCGCTTCGTCGCTGTCGAAACCTTCGACGGGCCCTGCTTGCGGCGGGCCTGGCGGGGCGCCCAAAGGGTCGCCTGGATGTGGAATTTCATTATTCATCGTAATAAAAGGGCGTTTGTCACCGTCTGCGGGCGCTCTCCGTCAGCCTTCTGGGAGCTTTCCTGGGGCGTTTGGCGGGGCGTGTGGCGGGGCGTGTGCGAGCCTTTGGCCCCCTGGCCGGGATGACGAACAGGTCGCGGATCGCCTGAAGAAACTGTTCCTGGTCGGCGTTCATCCGTAGCCCCCTTTCCCGCTGGCCGCCGGGATCCCGGGCGCCTGGGCGATCCGGTTTCCGGCCGTCTTCCACTTGTGGATCAATTCGTCGCAGGCGTCGCGGTTCATCAGCGAGCATTCGACCTGGCCTTTCCCGACGTACCGGGGCGGAAGTTCATTCTCGAATTTCTCGAACAGGCCTGCCTGGAATTCGCTGACAAGCATCTGAAGCACCGGCCGGATCGACGCGCGTTCGAAAACCTCGCCGCGGGACCGCGCGAGTTCGAGTTCCGCCCGTTCAATTTCGATTTGAAGCCGGCGAACGCGTAACTGTTCGAGTTGAGAACCGCCCGCGCCGCCCTTGGCGATGGACCCGCGCAAATAACGCAAGGCAAGGGTGCGGTCGTAGCGGCCGTCCCTGCCACGCGGAGGGGCACCATCGCGGTGCAGGTGAACGCGGGCCGTCTTCCGGGTGCAGGACAAAAGCTCGGCGATGTTGGTAATCGTCAGTCGATTTGAGTCATGGATCGTTTTATTTTTCATCGGGAAAATACTTTTAGAAATCTTCGGCGCCTTCAGTGAGCGGATACTTCGGTGCCGGGGGTTGCGTGCGAAAGGAACGGGGAGTCGTTGACCCTAAGTCGTTCTCCTTCAAATGAAAGCATCCCTATGGCGGGGAGGGGTTACCTAACTCTTGGCCGTGTCTGCGCTGTTGAGTGACGGCGGACGCACGGCGGCGGGCCTGGTTGCTTCGCGGTGTCGGTCATGGTCATGGCTGGCGGTCCCCCTGTTGGACGTGGTCGTGGTGGCTTGCTGTCATGCCTGGTCCTCTTGGCGGACTGACCGGATGCTGATGCGTTCGCCGTTCATCGGTCCCCGGTGCTGCCGCGGTGCGCGTCTCTTCGGCGCGCGGATCAGCGACATTGAGAAGAGGCGTTCGACCAGGCGTTGCGTCGACCCGCTGGCGCGATTGATGCGACGGATGGACTTCATCCTTTGCCTCCAGGTGTAGTGACCGCTGCCGCGGTGATGGACGGCAACGCCCAGCGATACCGCGTTGCGAATGACTTTTGCCCTTTGGTCCGTCTCCGGCCGTGCGCGACCACGACCAGGATCCCGAGCGCCTCAAAGGCCCGGAGCAGGCGCCAGCCGCTGACGTGACCGGGCGGTGCCAGGCGTAACGCCAGGTGATCGCAGGCCAGGAAGAAGGTCAGCGTGGGATCCCCGCGGGCCAGGTCGCGGCAAATCCTGAACGCGCTTTTCTCTGGCTCCAGTAGTGCGTCAAAAACCTCACGTTCGGTTGCCGACAATTCGACCGTGTAGTTCGCTTCGCAGCCCGCCCAAAGTGAATCGAAAGACCCGCGATGCTCGACTTCATCGCCCTGATAAAGGCCGCCGTAGATACGCAGATGAAGCAAGGCCAGTTCGCATCCAACGCGCTTGCTAAAGGCCAGGAACAGGAACGGAACGGCCGCGGCAAGCCACTGGTTGCGACAATGCAGCCCCAGGTCGAAGCGATCCGCAAGGACCCGCTGATAAAGGTCGGCCCAGACGGGCGAATCCGCTTTGATCTTCTCCAGGTTGATCTGCGCTTCTGCCCGGACCCGCGCCAGCAAGGCCAGGTCCCCAGGTTGTTGTGTAGGTGTAGGAGGTGGAGGTGTTGTGTAGGTGTAGAGTGGAGGTAGAGGTAGAGGTGGAGGTGGAGGTGGAGTGAAAAGGGAAGCAGGCGCGGGGGAAAAGGGGGTGCAAGGGGTATCTGTCTCGAGGTCGGGGCGAACCCAGCCGTCGGGATCCCAGGAAACAAAGCACAACCTGACCAGGTCCTTGCCCGTGGCATCCACGACCAAATCGAGTTTCCTGAAATACGATTCGGCAGCCTGGAAGCATCCCCGGTGCGTTTCGCCGTCGCTGGCGTCAACGGGCACGATCACCTTAAGCCCGCGGCCCGAAGGCGAAACGAAGACGGCCAAGACGTGCGGATCAGCCTCCAGGAGCTTGCGGGCATCGGGCATCCGGTCGGCTAGACCGTCAAAGTCCAAGCACAACAGGCCGGAATGCTTTTCGAGCGAACCGTTATTCCGCTTTCTGAAGACGCCGGCAAAAGTGACCCCCGGGAGTTTTCGCTTCAGTTTATCGCCCTTCGCCTGGTCGAGACGGTAGGCCGCGCGGACGGACTCGACTTCTTTCCGCCACCGCCCCGCGCGAATATCGTCCAGTAATTTCCCCGCAGTCGGCCAGGAGAAGCCACAGGTAGACCGCACGGTCTTGAAAAGTGACACGTACTGTGCCAATCGCTTCGCGGCTGTGGTTGCGGGCGCGATGGGCTCGGCTACGGTCTGGGGAGCCGCCGTCACAGTCGCCCGCTCTTCCGTGTCGTCTCGCGTCTGCCCAGGGCCCGTTCGACCTGCGAATAAAACGCCGTGAGCTTTTGCATCCGGTCCCGACGATTCAACAGACTATCCAGACGGCCATCGTTCTCCGCAACGAAGGGCTGGACGCGACCGGCTGAAAACTTTGTAGTTGCCGGTCCGTTACGAAGTGGTAGCGTCTCCATCGTTATTTGGGTATAGACGTTGAGGCTTCTCAGCTTGGGCCGGTCGGGGTGGTTCCTGATCGGCCCGTTTCTTTGCCCAGGTCCGCGCCGTCGCTTCACTAAGTCGCTGCCGGGCGGCCGGCCCCTTGCGCAATAGGGATTCGAGTCCCATCGGGACGGCGATCCGCCTGCAGCAGGCCGACAGCGCCTGCACGCTACAGGGGACCTCCCGGGCGATCACGCTCAGTGGCCGACGCTCGGGATCGATCAGGGCGCGGAACGCGGCACGGCGAATCTCAATCCGCCGCTCCGGCGCCGCGGAGAGCTGCATCGTCTCCTGATAGCTTTCGTGGAGGACGATGGGGACGCGCTGCCCGTTTTCCCAGCCCAAGCCGTTATTTTCAGGCGGCATCGGGGCGGGCCTTCACCGTGCATTTCTTCGCCAACGCTTCGCGGACCCGCTCGGGGTCGAACCTGACCAAATGCCCAATTTTCACGAAGGGGATCACGCCCCTCTTGGTCATGCTGTAGAGCCACCGCGGCGAAGGGCGGGAACGCTCGTCAAAGGTGAGTTCCAAGAGCCGGGGGCCATCGACAAGTTGACCTGGATTGATTGGTTCATTCATGGATTTTCTTTCTGTTGCGTACCGGGATACGTCACAGGGCGCCGCTAGATGCAAGTTCGTTCTCGCCTTCCGGTGATTTTAACGCATACAACTACGTATCCCCAGAAAACCAAAGTTTACTCACCCGCTGAGGCGGATTCGTGAGGCGGCCGGCCTTACGCAACCGGAATTCGCCAAGCGTGTCGGCGTCTCTGGTCCGGCGATTCAGTCCATCGAACTCGGGCGGCTTCGGATAAGTCCGAGACTTGCCCGCAGGATCGCCTACACCTTCGGTTTGATCCCTGGTTCATTCGAGAAGCGTGGCAAGAGACCCTTGGCGATCTCGTTGACGAATCCGGCCACAAAATCAGAGCCGTTTTCCGCGGATTCGCTTAAGGCCTGGCGCAAGAGAACCGAAGAAGGCGGGGCGCAGTTCGATCATGCCCGCGAAGTCAAACTCATGGTGGCTCGGATCGAATTTCTCCTGATGGCGGCAAGCCAGAAAGAGCGGTTCGGGCCGGTCTCTCTATCGCTGGCAGCATGGATCAATGAGGCGCTGACGGACTTCGACCTGAAAAATAGGCTCAAAGACGTTCACCGCGACGGCATCACCGCGGCTAGTGTCTTGAAGAAGGGTTTTCAATACCGGCCGAAAGAAACATTCGTTGCAAAGCACTCAGCGGAAGAGCTTCGAAAGTTCGAAGCGGAGGCTTGGGAAAGGTTTCTCAAGAGTTTCTCTATTGAGGAACTCCAGAAGTGGAACCTTCCCGACCTTATGGGCTTCGTTGGCGGGTGAGCTATCCCGCGGCTGCGGCCGGCATCGCGATCACTTCCCCACCCTGAGCGGCGGTGCCCGGGGCGATGTCCCAAAACACCGTCGCCTCCTGCTCCGAGACCATGTTGAGGTAGAATTTCTTCACCATCGCTTCGGAATTCCCGGCTTGAAGCGCGGCGTCCCCCAGGCTCTTGAACTTCGCGACGTGCATCGAAATGAACGTGTGCCGCAACGTGTCGGGACTCAGCCCGAATTTCGCCCGCACGTGCTGGATTCCGGCTCGCGCGTTGCGGGGAATGATCGGGAACTTCTTCAGCGGGAAGCGCAGCAACCAGGCCTCGAGGTTCGGCTGAATCATCAGCTGGCGGACCGAATTCGTCTTCGCGACGTCAGGCGTGATCCGGATGACGCCCAGGGCAAGGTCGACGAACTTCAACGGATCCGATTCTTGTCCGAGTTTCCAGATTTCCCCGCCTGGCATGGACGGGCGCAGGCCGGCAAACAGGGCGAGACCGAAGTATGGCGCCAGGTAGCCCGGCTGCTGCCTGCCCTTCTTCTCGCCAACGTAGGTTTCGACGTAGGTCATGAGGTCGGCCGCACGTTGCGCCGTGATGATTTCGGGCACGCCGCGGGCGAGCTTGAAGGGCGGGATCGGAGCAACCGGGTTTTCGCGGATCCATTCCCGCGGGGCCTTACGGGACCAGGCGAAGAAGGCATGCAGGAGAATCCTCCGGTTGTTGAAGGTCTTCTTCGTGACGTTGCCGCGGGCGAGAAACCCTTGAAGGTCCGCCGTGGTGACGTCGTGCACGCATCGGCCCGGGAATGCCGCCTTCAGCGTTTCCAGGTGGTTCCGGTAGTCACGCAGGGCGAGTTCGCGGACATGCGCTGCCTTTTCGGCAAGAAAGGCCGTCACGGCATCGCCCAGGGGCATGGCGGTGACCGGCGGTCTGTAGGTCGACAAGAACCATTCGACCGCCAGGGCGAGGGGTTTCGGGCCAAGGCGGGCAAAAGCGGCTTCGGCCTCGACAACCTGAGCAGCCGAAAGGCGGGTGTTCCGGGCTTGGATCTCCCTTCCGATGTTCGCCGCTTCGACCTCCAGGGCGTTCTTCTCCCCCAGGGCTTCTTCGCGGCTCTTGAACTGGCGACGGATCCGCCGGCCGTTCAGCCAGCCGGACAGGGCAAAGGTTTGGTAAACGACGCCGTGGCTGCGAACGCTCACCGGCTTGATGATAAAACGACCGGAAGGCTTCTTCGGGCTCTTCATGCCAAAGCCCCCCATGTCAACAGACTCCTGCCACGAATACTGGCAGGAGTAAGGACTCCAAAGCCGGTTTCCCCTCTGAAAAAAATGGAGCGGGCGAAGAGGTTCGAACTCTCGACGTCCACCTTGGCAAGGTGGTGCTCTACCAACTGAGCTACGCCCGCGAAAAGGGAATGTCGGACTATGATTTTGGTGCCTCCGCCGTCAACTGATAATTTGGCCGGAGCTGGCGCAGCTGGCAGGGCAATTTTCAGCCGGGATTCCGAATCGTAGCGCAGTGCTTTAGCCTGCGCAGGCAGCTACCGGCACCTCGGAAGCGGGCTGAGCTCCGCTCTACGACAAGACCCTGCTAGGCTTTCTGGAACGAGTGTAGGCCCGCGAATCACCCTGTTCCCATCTCGTGGTCCACACCGTCGCTGCTTCCGCTCCTCGCTTGCTGTCGCCCGCTTCAGCCGTACCGTGTCGCCTCATGCTCCG
>Ga0187873_1004078_pt1 | contig 10212 bp, 8 predicted proteins | sample June2016WEW_16_1_2_FD_133012 | JGI IMG/M metagenome (GOLD analysis project Ga0187873, IMG submission 133012) | Peatland microbial communities from SPRUCE experiment site at the Marcell Experimental Forest, Minnesota, USA - June2016WEW_16_100 | ecosystem: Environmental > Terrestrial > Soil >... | reverse complement strand
GTGCCGGCACTCCAGCCGCTGTAGAGGCCAGCGTCTATTGTCCGATTGCTACCACCAAAACATTCGACGCCAGCTACGTGATTGGTGCGTGCAACGTGGCACCAACGTGCAATTTCACTACTGTCGATTACCCTCACGTGTTGCCGAACTAAGCGTGTTGGGTTGACAGTGTAAATTCAAAAGGCCTGAAACCGCTGGTTTCAGGCCTTTTTTGGTTTTGGCGGCCCGATGGTTGAGATTTTGAATGATTATTTTTCTGGCCTATCGAATTAACTTTGGTATTTGGATGATGATGATCCGCTTGTTGTGTGGTTCGCGCCGCGAAAGAAGAGAAGGGAAAATAGTGTTATGAAAATAAAAACCTTCCACAGAGCAGGTTTCACACTGATAGAAGTCATGACTGTGGTGGCCATCATTGGCCTCCTGGCTGCAATCGCGATTCCCAACCTCGTCAGGTCCCGGTCCACTTCACAAATGAACATCTGCATCAACAACCTGCGCCAGATTGATGCGGCCAAGCAACAGTGGGCGTTGCAAAACGGTAAAACAGGAACCGATTCGCCGGCAGCCACTGATATTGCGCCCTTTTTAGGTCGTGTCACCGGCGGCAGCCTGACCAGCGTCTATTGTCCGATTGATCCGGCAAAGACATTCGCCACCAGCTACGCAATCAATGCGTGCAACGTGGCGCCGACGTGCAATATCCAGGGAGTAGGAATTGGGGATCAGAATTATATTCACCAGTTGCAGAACTGAACGCGTTGGGTTGACAGTGTAAAATTCAGAAGGCCTGAAAGTGTTGCTTCGGGCCTTCTTCGTTTCAGCAGAGCACGGATTAATACAAATTCCAGGAGACATTCGGCACATTCTCTTTGGTAGGGACGCGCGGCTTGCCTCGGCGTAGTCTCCGGCGAAGCCTGGGCCCGCGCGTCCGCTTCGGTCGCCTCGGCGAGGCGACCCTACCTTTGCACCGATTATCAATGGGGATTGGCATAAGATTTTGGACGATTATTTTTCTGGCTTGTCGAATCAGTTTTGGTATTTGGAGAACACATGGATGCAATTCTGCGGACGGAAAACCTTTGTGTTGAATACCGCACGCACGGTTTAAGGCTGGAAATCACGCCTGCCTTAAAGGAGTTGAATCTGTCCGTTCGCGCCGGCGAAGTCTTCGGTTTCCTCGGTCCCAATGGCGCCGGCAAGACCACGACCATCAACGTGTTGCTCGGCTTCATTCCGCCAACGAGCGGCACGGCATATCTTTTTGGCATTGATGTGCGCCAGCCCATTGCGCGACAGCGCATTGGTTATCTACCGGAGATGACGTATTACTACAAATTTCTCACCGGCGAGGAGTTGCTGCGCTTTTACGCAAAAATTTTCGGCCTGCCACGATTGGAAGCGGACAAACGGATTGATGAAGTGCTGAAGCTGGTCGAATTGGAACAGGCGCGCAAACATTTCATCAAAACCTATTCCAAGGGAATGCAACAACGCGTCGGCCTCGCGCAGGCGCTCATCAACGATCCCGATCTGCTGATTCTGGACGAACCCACCAGCGGTCTTGATCCGCTGGGGCGCATGAAAGTGCGTGAAATCATTCAGCGACTGAAGAACGAGGGTAAAACCGTTTTCTTTTCGTCTCACGAATTGGGCGAAGTCGAAACGGTTTGCGACCGCGTGGCCATCATCGACCAGGGCGGGTTGAAGGCCGTCGGGCGCGTCAGTGATTTGGTGGCGCGGCATGGGACAAATCTGGAGAAGGCTTTTTTGGACATCATTGGTTACCAACCACAATCCACACCATGAACACCATCTGGGCATTGGCCGGCGTCGTCATTAAAGAGCTTTACCGCCGCAAGGATTTTTATGTGCTGTTTGTTCTTACGGCGGTGATCACCATTGCCGCGGGCATGGTTCATTTTTTCAACGACCCCCAAATAGTGAATTACTTGAAAGCTGTTTGCGTGCTGCTGATTTCAATTTCGGCGTTGATCATCACAATCGTGATGGCGGCGCGGCAACTTCCCGCCGAGCGCGAAAGCCGGACGATTTTCCCGTTGCTGGCCAAGCCGGTCACCCGTGCGCAGGTGATTCTCGGAAAATTTTTCGGCTGCTGGCTTGCCTCGGGCATCGCGCTGCTGTTTTTTTATTTTTTCTTCGCGGTTGTCATCGGCACGCATGAGCAAAGCTGGCCGATACTGAATTACCTGCAATCCTTCTGGCTTCAATGGGCGATGCTGGGCGTGGTGACGGCGATGGTTTTGCTGGGTTCCGTTATCTTCACCGCGCCGTCGTCCAATGTGACGATTTGTTTCATTGTCATCGTCGGCATTTTGTTATTGGGACGGCATTTGAACGTCGTCGCGCTGCATCATTCCGAGCCGTTGCGCGGCGTTATTTACACGATTTACTTTTTGATTCCACACTTGGAATGGTTCGATGTTCGCGACCGGCTGACTTACAACTGGCCGTTGGCGCCTTGGATGGATTGCATGCTGGCCACGCTTTACGCGGCGGCGTATGCCGGACTGTTTCTGCTGCTGACCTGGCTGGGTTTCCGGCGCAAAAGCTTGTAAGAATGCGTTTAAAGGCTTCGCCATATTGGATTCTGGCTTTGTTGCTGGCGGTTTGTTTCACGCTGGCGACCTCGCTCCAGTTGCGGGAGGCGAAGCGGAACAATCCCATCCAATCCAACAACGTTTTCAAATTGCTGCTGGGAGAAGGCCGGCGGCTGTTCGCGCATGAATTTTACGTGATGGCCGACGTGTATTTTCACAGCGGCTATTATCCGTCCATCTTTGACAAACAGGAGAACCAACCGGCTGTCATGGCCGCCGTTCGTGGGGAAAGTGACAATGACGAGGACACGACGAACGTTGATTTTTTTGGAGCGCCAAAAGATTGGATTGACACCTTTGGCTGGAAATTCCGCCTCGACCAGCACACGCATTTGTCCAACGGCGAAGAGCGGGAGATTTTGCCGTGGTTGCAGCTCGCGGCGGACATGGATCCGCAAATGGTTCAGACCTACACCGTCGCCGCCTTTTGGCTGCGGACCAGCCTTCACAATCCAAAGGAAGCCGAGGCTTTTTTGCGGGAAGGCTTGCGCAACAATCCAGACAATTGCGAAATCCTGTTCGAGTTGGGCCGGCTTTACAACGAAGACTACCACGATGCCAATCGTGCCCGGAACGTCTGGCTGGCGGCTCTGCGATACTGGCGGGCGCAGAGCGATGACGCCCAAAAGAGCGTGGAAAACAAGCGGCTTTGCGATGCAATATTGGTGGACCTTGCCTATTTGGAGGAAAATGCCGGGAATTGGCTGCAGGCCATTGAGTATTTTAAAATGGCCAAACCAATGTCGCCCAACCCGGACGCCATTCAAAAGCGGATTGACGAAGCCCGGCAGAAACTCGCGGAGCAGCCTCCTGCTATAAACACTCCACCTCATTGACCGCGCGATTGCGCTTTGTTTTTTGCAGGCTGCTTTGGTTTAATGGCCGTAATGAAACCTCGTCAGGCAAAAATCGTGCGGAACACAAAAGAAACCCGCATTGCCGTCAGCCTTAATCTCGACGGCAAGGGAAAATCTTCGGTTAAAACCGGCATTCCTTTTTTCGATCACATGCTCGTGCTGTTCGCCAAACATGCGGTTGTGGATTTGCGCCTGCGCTGTCGCGGCGATTTGGAAGTGGATGCGCACCACACGATCGAGGATTGTGGTATCGCGCTCGGCCAAGCCTTTGCGTCCGCGCTTGGCGACAAACGCGGCATCCGCCGTTACGGCGCAGGTTTTCATCCGAAAAATCCGTCCACCGGAGAAGCCTATGTGCCCATGGACGAGTGTCTCGCCCGTTGCGTCATTGATTTTGGCGGACGGCCGCATCTCGTCTGGCGCGGGCTGGACGCCTTTTCGCAAAAGCGTCTCGCCAAGTCCGAAAAAAACCAGGACATGTCGAGCGCGTTTCGTTTTGGCCTTGCGCGCGAGTTTTTCCAATCCTTTGCCAACGAAGCCCGCTGCAATTTGCACTTGGAACTGCTTTACGGCGACGAACCGCACCACATCGTCGAGGCGCTATTCAAAGCATTCGCACGCGCCGTGGATGCGGCCTGTCGGCATGATCCGCGCATTGCCGGACAATTGCCGTCCACAAAAGGAAAACTGTAAGCTGGAATCTCGCGCGAAGGACGCGAAGGTTGCGAAGGAAATTTTAGCCACAGATGAAACACAGATTGAACAGGGGGAAGATCACACCGCTCGGTGCGGTCGAATAACAGGTTAGGCCACACTACGTGCATGAAAAAATTGGTCGGCATTATTTTAGTTGCAGCGTTTGCCATTTTCGCCATCACAGACACCATCCACGATTTTCGCACCAATGATCCCATTCATTATTTTTCGCAGCAGCCGTCACGTTTACTCTTGGTTGCCGCTATTGCTATCGCTGGCGGTTTGGTGATGTTCGCTTTCTACCGATTATCGCCGTCATGGCAGCGTAGGATGAAGTTGCTTACTCTGGGTTTGGCGGCGAGCTTTTTAGCGGCGTTTACTGGTTACACGCTTTACGTATTGGCACGTTGCTTATCATTTTTTGGCATCGCCAACAGTCCGCTATATTTTATCCTCCAGCCGGTGTGTTTCGGCATCATTGACACATTACTCTGGTATGGGTTTTACCGAGTTTCCAAGAAGCGAGTAGCGTGACCGTGTGGCCTAACACCGCGCTGGAGTCAGCGCAGGTTCAAGCAAAGGAATAGTTTCCTTCCAAATAAAACCGCCCCGCGATTTCTCACGGGGCGGTTTTTGGTAGGGCGGCGCTGCCGCGCCGCCCTGACTTGATTTGGGCTGCGCAGCAACGCAGCCCTACCGCCGTTACGAATCGGTGTTCTCCACTTCCTGACCATTCTCGACGTTCACAATTTTGAACTGTTCGGCGTGCATGGCTGGATCGGCGCGGAACGACAGCTTGCCGAAGTAACGCTTTTCCATCTCAATCAGATGTTTTTCGTCCTCGGTGCGAAGGCGTTCCAGCACGGTCGGATGCACGACAATGCGTAATTGAAAATCCGATTCATCGCGCGTGCGCTTTTTAAGGATTTCCTGAAGTTTGCGCTGAATTTCCACGCTCATCGTCAGGACGCTTTTCACCTTGCCGCGGCCTTTGCAATACGGGCAGTCGTCATAAACCGCCGCGTGCACGCTCTCGGTGTGGCGCTGGCGCGTCATTTCCATGAGGCCGAGTTGCGAGATCGGCAGGATATGCGTCTTGGCTTTGTCGCGACGCAGCCCTTCCTTCATGCGCTGATAGACCTGCTGTTGGTCGCGGCGGGATTTCATGTCAATGAAGTCGAGCACAATCAGCCCGCCCATGTTGCGGAGGCGAAGCTGACGGCAAATTTCCTCGGCAGCTTCAAGGTTCACTTTCCGAATCGTGGCTTCCTGGTCGCGATTGCCCTTGTGCCGGCCGGTGTTCACATCTATCGCCACCAGCGCCTCGGTCTCGTCAATGACAATGTAGCCGCCGCTCTTCAAATGCGCCTGACGCGAGAACGTGTTCGCCAGTTGCTTGGAGATGTTAAACCGATCAAAAACCGGCTGTGCGTCGGCGTATAGTTTCACCTTGTTCGCCGCGCGCTTGGAGATTTTTGAAATCATGTCGCGCATCCGGTCGCAGGCCTTTTGATTGTCCACAACGATGCGTTCGACGTCTTCGGTGAGAAAATCGCGCACGGTGCGCTCAATCAAATCCGGCTCCTGAAAAATGCAGGTTGCCATCGGCTGCGATTTCATGCGTTCCTGCACACCGCGCCATTCTTCGAGCAGCAACGCAAGGTCGCGCACGAAGTAGCGCTTTTGCTGGCCTTCGCCGGCGGTGCGCATGATAACGCCCATGCCGTCCGGGATGGACAATTCGCGCAGGATTTTTTTAAGCCGTTTGCGTTCCTCCTGATTTTCGATTTTTCGCGAGATGCCGGATTGATCCGAATTCGGCAGCAGCACGAGGTAACGTCCCGGCAAAACGAGGTTCGTTGTGATGCGCGGGCCTTTTGTGCCAATCGGGCCTTTGGTGACTTGCACAAAGATTTCGCTGCCGGGCGGATACAAACGCGGGATGTCCCTTTGCGTGATTTTTGGCTTGTCGCGTTTGCGGCCGTCGCGTTCGACAATTTCCACGCCGCTGTCGAATTGGTTGGGCACAATGTCCCAGTAATGCAGAAACGCGTTTTTCTCGAAGCCGATGTCCACGAACGCGGCCTTGAGACCATCTTCGAGGTTGCGGACTCTTCCTTTGAAAATGCTGCCGACAAGGCGTTCCTCGGTCGGTCGCTCGATGTTGAATTCCTCGAGCTTGCCATCTTCGGTCACGGCCACGCGCGTTTCGAGCGTTTCGGCGTTGATGACGACTTCCTTGTGGGTCTTTTGTTCCGGACGGATGAGCCGCTGGACTTTTTTTACAAGATTCGTCGCGGCAAATTTGATGGTGTCCATGACCCCTTTGGGCTGTTCCGGCAATGCCACCGGTTCGAAACCTTTTTCCTCTTCAACTTGCGCGGGGGTATCGAGATGCGGCTCGCGAAAACCTTTTTTGCCTGCGCCCTCGTTCGGTTCGACATGTTCCGGCACTCCGGACGGGGGCAAACCCGCAGCCAGATTTTCGGCGCGTTCAATTTCGTGCACGTGGCGTTTTTCAAACACGTGTTCCACGCCACCCTGTTCGCTCACCACATCGGCACGCGCCTGAATGGCTTCCTGGTCCGGCTTTTGTGTTGTTTGACCGAGACCGCCTTTGGGGCGGAAATGCATTCCACGCCGGCGCCGCGGAAAATTTTTATTGCTCATATTCAGTATCCTCTTCGATGAATGTAAACGTTTTGCATCAGGCCCACGGCGATCAACGAGCAGAGCACTGAAGACCCGCCGTAACTTAACAGCGGCAGTGGCACACCCGTCACGGGCATGATGCGGATATTCATGCCGATATTGATGAACACGTGGCTGAAGAAGAGCGTCACGACGCCCACCACCACGAGTTTGCCCAGGCGATCGCGCGCCTGGCCGGCGATTCTCAATCCGGTGAAAAGAACCACCGCATACAGCGTGAGCACCATCACGCTGCCGACAAATCCTTCCTCCTCGGCAATCACGGAGAAAATGAAATCATTGTGCGCCACAGCCCGCGGCAAATAACCCAGGGCATTCTGCGTGCCCTGCCGCCAGCCTTTGCCTGTCAGCCCGCCCGAGCCAACGGAGATCAACGCCTGCCGAACATTGTATTCGTCATCCAGTTGCTGTTGGCGGAGGTGTTGCAACTCCGCCGGTATGGCGTTCGGCGGAGCGAAATCCGTGTAATCCCGTCCAAAATAAACCAGCAACCGGCCGCGCTGATAGGGTTCCACTCTAATCTGCCACCAGCCCGGTGGCACAAACAGCACATCCACCAAAAACAGTGCGGCAAGCAACCCCATCGCGCCGACGAGGCGCAGTAGATATTTTTTGGGTGTGCCGGCGACGAACATCATCACCAGGCCGGTTGGCAGCAATACGAGCGCCGAACCCAAATCCGGCTCCTTCAAAATCAATACAAACGGTAACAACAAAAGCCCGATGCTTTTCCAGAAGTTCAGCGGTTGCCTCAATTCATCCGCCGGACGGCTGAGAAAATGTGCCGCCGCCAGAATGAACGCGAGTTTTGCAAATTCCGACGGCTGGAATTGAAATGGCCCGAGGTTAATCCATCGCTGCGCCCCGAAACGCATTGAGCCGATGTGCGGCACCAGCACGGCGGTTAAAAAGAAAATGGTCGCCCAATAAGCCACGAACGACCACCGCGCCAGCGTGTGATATTCCACCATGCAAATCGCGGCGCCCGCGCCAATGCCGAGCGCATACCAGATGATTTGCCGCACCCAGCTTTGGTCATACCACGGCAGGGTCATCGCCGATGCGTTGGCCATCGTGGCGCTATAAACAAACATTGTGCCGATAAACATCAGTCCGGCCAGTGCCACCAGTTGCGGCCGGTCAAGTTTTCCGTGACGTTCGTTGATGGATGGGTCGACCATTTTAATTTGTCTGTTCGCCGCGTTGCAGCGTGGCGAAAGCAGGTGTTTTTTCGCCTTTCAAAATTGCCTCGTAAACGTCGTGCGCAATGGGCGCGCAGGTTGGGCCGCCATAAGCGCCGCTTTCGACCATGACCACCACCGCGTAGCGCGGATTTTCATAAGGCGCGAATGAGGCAAACCAAGTGGTGCGGTCAATTTCCTGGTTGTGCTCGTTCATCACCTGCGCGGTGCCGGTCTTGCCGCAAATGCGCAAACCGTGCACCACGGCCGCGCGCCCGGTGCCCTCCGGGTCCTCGGTTTCCGCAAGCATCGCGTCGTGAAGAATTCTTAAATTGCGCGCCTGCACGCCCAATTCGCCCCGCACCACGCCCGAAGGAAAAACCGCCAGCGCTTCGCCGGACACAGGATCTTGCGGTTCGATGCGCTCGACGAGCCGCGGCCGAAGCACCTTGCCGCCATTGGCTATAGCTGAAACCACGACGGCCATTTGCATCGGCGTAACGGCAATGTCGCCCTGCCCGATGCAAAGGTTGGCCGTATCGCCGGCGCGCCAGTTGGAATGCACGCGGGCGAGCGTCGGGAAAATGCCTTTTGTTTCCTGCCGCGTTGGCAAATCCGTGAGCTCGCCCAAATAAAAATTTTCCCCCATCCGAACGATGTTATCAATACCCGCCTGCAGGCCTTCGGTGATGAAATAAGTGTTGCAGGAACGGATGATGGCACGGCGAAAATCATATTTGCCCGGCGGCGCGGTATCTTGAATCATCCGCCGCCCGACCATGGTGTAACCGTGATTCGGATTTTCCGGAGACGGTGGATTGTTGATCGTTGCGTTGGGATTAAGCCCGTTTTCCAAACACGCCAGTGCGATGACCATTTTAAAAATGGATCCGGGCGCATAATTTTCCTGTGTTGCCCGGTTGATTTGCGGGCGCAATTTCGGGTCGTCCAAATACGCCAGCTCATTTGGAGGAAAACCTTCGGCAAAATAGTTTGGGTTGATCGTCGGCGACGAAACCATGGCCAGCACATCGCCTGTCTGTACATTCATGACCACCACTGCGGCTCGTGCGTCCGCGCCAATGTGACGTGCAATCGAGTGTTCCGCCGTTTCTTCAATGTTGATGTCCAGCGTGAGTACGACATTGTGTCCCGGTTCCGGCGAACTCCACACATTTTCCGTCTGGCGATAACCGAGATTGTTCACCAGCACCGCCTCCGCGCCCGCCCGCCCGCGCAACTCCGCGTCGAAGCCGGCTTCGACGCCGACAGCGCCGCGATAATCCGGCAAACGGTAGGAGAAAAATGCGTCCTCGCCCTGGGCCGAACTGTCGTCGCGCTGGAGATAGCCCAACACATGACCGGCGGTTGCGCCGAACGGGTACGTGCGCACGGGCTGCATCTCCAAATCCACGCCGAGTCCGCCGGAGTATTTCTCCTCAAACCGCGCGATTTGCGCCGTGTCGAGGTTTCTGAGTACCGGATAGGGCAGGGCCCGCTGAACTTCATAGTGACGGCTGAATTTCGCCCGATCGAGGGTTAGCGATTGGCCGAGCCATTCTCCGACTTGCATGACGACGCCGCTGGCCACACGGAAACGGGCCTGCTCGCGGAGTTGTGCGCGCTCAGCCTTCGTGAGTGCGAATTGTTGTCGCTCGGCCTTCGTCAATGGGCGTCCAAGTTTTTTCTTTTGCGCGGCGATGAGTTGCGCGTGTTCGGCCAGTGCATTCGCAAGCATTTGCCTGTCGGTTGCCTCGAATTGTTTCCCCAAATCGTCAAGATAGAGGCTGAGGTTGTAGCGCGGGCGATTTTCAGCCAGCACGCGGCCATTGCGGTCGAGAATTTTTCCGCGCATGGCTGGAATGCGCACCGTACGGTAGGATTGTGTTTGCAAATGGCTTTCATATTCGCGCGCGGAAACAATCTGTACCCACCACAGGCCCGTGAGCAGGATGAGCAGCCCCGTTGCAAACACCACCGCCACAAGGCGGAGCTGCTGGTCGTTCTTTTTTAATTCATCAAAAATGAGCATCGTTTTAATTGTGACCGCGACGGATTTCGCGGTCGGGGCGAAAACTCGTTTCCACTCTCGGCTGATAACCCAGCGTGCGCTGGCACCAGCCGAAAAACTCGAATACAACGGGC
>Ga0187873_1004074_pt1 | contig 10217 bp, 9 predicted proteins | sample June2016WEW_16_1_2_FD_133012 | JGI IMG/M metagenome (GOLD analysis project Ga0187873, IMG submission 133012) | Peatland microbial communities from SPRUCE experiment site at the Marcell Experimental Forest, Minnesota, USA - June2016WEW_16_100 | ecosystem: Environmental > Terrestrial > Soil >... | reverse complement strand
CGTTCACCTTAAAAGTCGAAGACTCCGGCCATCCCGCGCACAGCATCAACAAGGAGTTCCGGGCCGTGGTCGCCGCTTCTCTGCTAATCGAATGGCTTCAACCTCCAAAGGTCCGCGACAATCGGATTGACGGCGTCGTCCAACTCTCGAACGGTTCCAAGGACGACTTCGATCTGACCGTCATCATCGTGGCCGTTGCCGACAACGGGCGAGCGACGGCCATCGGCTACGAGCATTTCCCGCTGAAAGCCGGCGCTACCAGCGTTCAAATTCCCTTTGGCGACACTCTACCCCATGGCGCCTATGTGATCCATGCCGATGCGATTGCTGAAATCCCCACCCGGAAAGCCATCCTTCGCCAGCGACTCCAAACCCCTCAACCTTTGCAGGTCACGCAGGGTCCGTAGCGGCTTTGCCCGCCCCAGCCTCACTACGGCAAGCACGGAAGTCACTTGCCGTGTCTGTGCTATCCTGATTATCTTGAGGCAGTTGCACGGGTTATGGTCGTAGTGTCTCCACCAAGCGGCCTGGGTATTTTGTATGGAGCTTCTTCTTAATCTCTGTTGGCTCTCTCTGCTGCTGCCCGCTTGGCTGCTGTGGCGGCAACGGAATTCTTCGACCGGTTCGGATCGTCCGGCAGCATGCCCGGTCGTCTTCGTGTGCGCTCTCGGCTGCGCACTCATTCTGTTGTTCCCTGTGATCTCGGCCAGCGACGACCTGCACGCCATGCGGTCCGAGATGGAAGAATCCTCGCCCGGTAAGCGTGGTGTCGGCCAGGCAGCCGTGGGAAAGGCTTCTGTCTGGCACAGCCCCTGGCAGAATCTGCCCGCTGTGGTCGCAACCATGGCCTCGCTCGGACTCACTAGCGAGGGCCGGCTGGAACTTTTCATCGCACCTCTTTCGGTGCCCGTGGCTCCCTCGATCCTCCGCGCCAGCCGCGCTCCTCCATGCTCCCGCCTCGGGTAGCTCGCTAAATCGCCGATCGGTTGCATTCAAGATCGGTTGCATTCAAGAATGACGGCGACTTCCCTCATCTTTACGCAATTGTTACGAGGGAATCCACATACTCAGAGAGGTCCGCCTTCATAAGATGGCGGACATCCCACAGGGATAGTAAGCCACATGTCAACCAAGCCTTCGGGAAGTCCCTGAGGCTCTGACGGAGTTACTGGATGCATATAAAAGTCCGGCGATGTTTCTGGCGTCTCCTGGTTCTGGCGCTTGGGGGTGTCGCAGCTTCATTCGCACAGCAGCCAGCGCGGCCGCCGGCCCCGCAACCCACCCAAAGCCTGACTTGGGAGAACGTGAAAGACCGCTTCGAAATGAACAACCCGACGCTGCTGGCAGACAAGCTGAGTATTGACGAATCGAAGGCGCAGGAGATCACGGCGTTTCTGCGTCCGAATCCACAGTTCACTCTGTCGGCGGATGGGACCCAAATCGCACCAAATAAAGGCGTCTGGCGGCCGTTCGCGGGCACTTTTGAGACGCCCGGCATTAGCTATCTGCACGAGCGGCGGCACAAGCGGGAGCTACGCCTGGAGAGCGCAAAGAAGGGAACCCTGATTGCCGAGTCGAGTCATGCCGACCTGGAGAGAACTCTGCTCTTCAGCCTGCGCGGCGCATTTGTGTCAACTCTGCAGGCAAAAACGGTGCTCCAGCTGGCAAAAGACAACCTTGCCTACTATGACCGCGTGCTCGATATCAGTCGAACTCGCTTCAGTGCCGGCGACATCGCGCAAATCGATCTCGACCGATTGGAGCTGCAACGGGTGCAGTATGAATCGGATTTGCAGGCTGCCGAGGAGAATCTCGAAACCGCAAAGATTCAACTGCTGACGCTGCTAAACGATCGAACCCCGATTGAACAACTCGACGTGACCGGAGCGTACGACTTCAACGACCAACTCATGCCTCGCGATGAGTTCCGGAAGATCGCTATGGACACGCGGCCGGACCTGAGGGCAGCCGTTGAAGCGGTGGACAAGGCGCAGACCGATCACAAACTCGCGGTTGCCAACGGCTCAACCGATCCGACCTTGAGCGCATGGTATACGCACAACTCTTCCACCAATAACCCGTTTGCCATAAATACGGTCGGCGTCAGTGTCAGCATTCCATTGCGCATCTTCGACCGCAACCAGGGAGAGAAACTGCGCACGCAACTCGATATCAGGCGCAATGAAAGATTGCGCGATGCCGCCGAAGCACAAGTACTCAGTGACGTCGACACGAGCTACGCCACGGTGGACAGCAACCTGGTTCTACTGCGGCCTTACAAGGCCAAATACCTGCAGCAATCGGTCCGGGTGCGGGACACGATTACGTTTTCCTACCAGCACGGCGGGGCATCGCTACTGGACTTCCTGAACGCACAGGCGGAGTACCGCAGCGTGCAATTGAATTACGTGAACTTGGTTGGCTCCTATTTGACGGCTGCGGCGCAATTGAATATGGCGGTGGGCCGGGAGGTGATTCAATGAAGAACCGATGTTTCGAATCCTTAGCCGGGGCGGCGCTGGCTCTGGCCCTTGCTTGTGCCCTCGCCGGCTGCGGCGAAACTAAAGCGGACCCGAAGGCCGAAGTGCCGCCCAAGGCAACCGTCGAGCCCGACCTGGATGCCAACAACTTCAAGGTTGACCACCCCGACCAGTTTCCCTTGGTGACGGTGGTTAAGCATAAAGCGGTGCCCGCGCTGAATGTCACCGGCGTGGTGCAGCCCGATATCGAGCGCGCTGTGCCCGTGATCTCGCTGGCCGCAGGACGAGTCGTGGAAATCAAGTCCAGGCTGGGCGACACTGTGAAGAAGGGCCAGTTACTGCTGAGAGTTCAGAGCAACGACGTTTCCGGAGCTTACCAGGTGTATCGCAAGGCCGAGAACGATGAGCGCTTGGCGCGCATACAACTCGAACGGGCGCAGATTCTTTACGAGAAGGGCGCCATCGCCAAGAGTGCCCTGGAACAAGCGGAGGACACGGCACAGGACGCCAAAGCCGATCTGGATGCCGCCACCGAACAGTTGCGGCTTCTCGGCATCGACAAGAACCATCCCTCGGGAATCGTCGACATTACCGCTCCGATATCAGGAGTGATCACGGATCAGCAAGTTACCAACGCGTCAGGCGTGCAAGGATTGGGTTCCCCTAATCCCTTCACCATCTCTGATCTTTCTTATGTCTGGATCATCTGCGACGTTTACGAAAATGATCTCGACGCCGTGCACGTGGGCGAATTCGCGGATATCCGCCTGACCGCTTATCCCAACCGGGTCTTGAAAGGGCGGATCGCCAACATCCTGCCAGTTCTCGATCCTACGATCCGCACAGCAAAAGTTCGGCTCGAAGTCGCCAACCCTGGAATGATGCGGGTGGGCATGTTCGTCACGGCCACCTTTTACGGTAAGCAAGCCGAAATCAGGGCCGCAGTTCCCGCCACCGCCATTCTGCACTTGCACGATCGCGAGTGGGTCTATACACCGTTGGGCGCCGGGCATTTCAAACGCCTGGAAGTGGTCACGGGAACCATGCTTTCCGACAAACTGCAGGAAGTTGTTTCAGGTATTAAGCCCGGAGATCGAGTGGTCTCGAATGCTTTGGCACTGGAAAACACCTTGGAGCAATAAATGATTCGTCGAGTCGTTGATTTTGCTCTTAACAACCGCCTGCTCGTGTTGGGTTTGGCACTGATACTTTTCGCCGCGGGCATCGTCGCGTTCCATGACCTTCCCATTGAGGCCTATCCCGACGTAGCCGACAACTACGTTGAGATCATTACGCAATGGCCGGGAATTTCGGCCGAACAAATCGAACAACAGGTCACGATTCCGCTCGAAATCGTGATGAACGGCATCCCGCATGTCGTGCACCTGCGGTCGTTCTCGCTCTTCGGACTCTCCGACCTGAAGCTGATCTTCGACGAGGAATCGGACAACGACTGGAATCGGGAGCGGGTGTTGGAGCGGCTCAGCCAAGTTACCCTGCCGCCGGGCGTGGTGCCACAAATGGGCACAGACTGGAGTCCGGTCGGCCAGATTTATTTCTTCACCTTGCACAGCACCAATCCGGCGTATGACCCGATGGAGCTGAAGTCCATTGAAGACTGGGTTATCGAAAAAAATTTCAAAGCAGTGCCCAACATCGTCGACGTGGCCAGCTTCGGCGGCCCCACCCGCGAATACCAGGTTCGCGTGGACCCCAATAAACTGGTCTCTTACGGCCTGAGCCTGGCCCAGGTCGAGCAACAGCTCACCAACAACAACGTCAACGCCGGCGGAAGCTTCATCCAAGAGGGTCTGCAACAGATCAACGTGCGCTCCGTCGGATTGGTCGACCGTGCCCAGGACATCGAACGCACCGTCATTATGACCAAGAATGGCACGCCGCTCCGGGTCAAGGACATTGCTGTCGTTTCGCAAGGTCCAAAGATTCGCCTCGGCCAGTTTGCCCGAGCCATTCACCACGAGGATGGGAAGATTGTTGATAACGATGATGTCGTGTCGGGCATCGTGCTGTTGCGCAAGGGCGCAGCGGCAGAGACGGCCCTGCAAGGCATCCACGACAAAGTGGAGGAATTAAACAATCATATTTTGCCTCCGGGCGTAAAGGTTGTTCCCTTCATCGATCGCAGCGATCTGGTTCACTTCACCACGCACACCGTGCTCCATAACCTTGCGGAAGGAATGATCCTGGTATCGCTTGTCCTCCTTCTATTCCTCGGCAATGTCCGGGGCGCGCTGATCGTTGCGGCGACCATTCCTTTTTCGCTGTTGTTTGCGTCCATTTGTTTGGACTTCAGGCACATTCCCGCCAACCTCCTGTCTCTCGGTGCCTTGGATTTCGGCATGGTGGTGGATGGCGCGGTGGTGATGATCGAAAACATCGTGCGCCATTTAAGCCGCAAGAACGGGGACTCCAAAACACCGGCCGAGCGAATCAGTGAGGCCGCGCACGAAGTGCAGCGTCCGGTGTTTTATGCCATCGCCATCATCATTACTGCTTACTTGCCTATCTTTACGCTGCAACGCGTTGAGGGCCGACTTTTTCATCCCATGGCCTGGACTGTAGCCTTTGCGCTGCTCGGGGCATTGCTGTTCTCGATTGTGATCGCCCCCGTGCTGGCAAGTTTCGCTTTCGCGAAGGGAGCGAAGGAATGGCGCAATCCAGCGATGGAGTTTTCGATCAAGCACTACCGCACCGCAGTTCGGTGGGCCATTCGTCATCGTGCGGTCACCGTCGGAGTGTGCCTGCTCCTGGCGATCCTGGGCAATTACCTCGCCTTCAGCGGCGTCATCGGTTCTGAATTTCTGCCCCACCTCGATGAAGGCGCACTCTGGGTGCGGGGCACGCTTGCGCCCAGCACCGGGCCGGATGAGGGTATCCGGGTCGCAAACCAGGCCCGAGCCGTGCTTTGCTCCTTCCCCGAGGTTCCGCAATGTACGAGCCAGGTCGGGCGCCCGGATGATGGCACGGATACGACCGGGTTTTTCAATACCGAGTACTTCGTCGATCTAAAGCCGAAAGAAGAATGGCGGCCGGTGTTTCACGAAAACAAGGACGAATTGATCGCCGCCATGGGTCGCGAACTCGACAAAATCCCCGGGGCCGTCTGGGGATTTTCTCAGCCCATCGAAGATAATATGGAAGAGGCCGTGAGTGGAGTGAAAGGCGCGCTGGCCACGAAGATCTATGGCGACGATTTGAAAGTTCTCGAGCAGAAGAGCGACGAGATCGTCAACATCATGCGCCACATCAATGGCATTGAAGATCTCGGAGTTTTCCGCGTGCTCGGCCAGCCCAATCTGAACGTGACTGTAGACCGCGACGCGGCCGCTCGTTACCAGATCAATGTTGCCGACGTGCAGGACGCGGTTCAGACTGCGGTTGGGGGAAACGCGCTCACCCAGGTCCTCCAAGGTGAGGCCCGATACGACCTTACGATGCGCTATCTCCCAAAATACCGCGATACCAAGGAAGCAATCGAGAATATTCGTCTGCTATCGCCCTCCGGCGCACGGGTATCGCTCGCCCAGCTGTGCAAGATCAGCGTGACGGATGGTGCTTCGGAAGTCTATCGCGAGGGCAATCGGCGTTATGTTGCCATCAAGTATAGTGTCCGCGGTCGTGACCTCGGCAGCACGGTGGAAGAGGCGATCAGAAAGGTGGACGAACAGGTCAAAATGCCCACCGGATACAGCCTCGATTGGGAAGGAGAATACGCAAGCCAGAAGAGAGCCAACGCGCGGCTGCTGATCGTACTCCCCATCACCATCCTCATCATCTTCATCATCCTTTACACGATGTTCAAATCCGTCAAATGGGCGCTGTTGATTCTCGTGAACATTGCCGTCGCACCCATTGGCGGCCTGATTGCCCTTTGGATCACGCACACCAATTTTAGTGTTTCTTCCGGCGTAGGATTCCTGGCACTGTTCGGCGTATGTGTGCAAACCGGAGTCATCATGCTGGAATACATCAATCAGCTCAGGGCACGGCGGTATCCCATTGAAGACGCCGCAGTTGCGGGGGCCGTGTTGCGACTGCGGCCCATCATGATGACGATGCTGGTAGCGACTCTAGGCCTGCTGCCGGCCGCTCTCTCGCACGCCATTGGTTCTGACTCTCGGCGCCCGTTCGCGATCGTTATCGTCGGAGGTCTCATCGCAAGCCTCATCCTGAGCATCTTCCTGCTGCCGACGCTTTATGTGTGGGTGGCAGGCGAGCGCGACGTGCTTCCCGTGGCCGAAGAAGGGTTCGAGGTGGGCGAGCACGTGGATTAAAGCAGACATTCACAACTTCCTCTCAACCAGCAGCATTGAGGACAGCGCCTGCCTTGAGCGAAGGCGAAGGGAACGCCCGCGCTGCGCGTGGGTTGCTTGCTTTTTGGGCGTGCTTCGGCTAGATTTCATCATCCCCCAATTCGATGAGCTGGCAAGGCGGAAACTTGCCTCAGGAGAGTGGTGGGTATGAAGAAGCAGAGCTATATTGGGCTCGCGATGGGCGCGCTGGTGGCGGTGGGAGCGGCGTTGAGCCTGCCAAGTTGCGGGCGCGACAAACAGCTGGTGAGCCTCGAGATTCATCCGGCCACTTTTACTTTTCTGACGCCCGCAGGAACCGAACAATTCACCGCGATCGGTACCTATATCCATCCTCCGGCAACGGAGGACGTCACCAGTCGGGCGACCTGGAAGGTTGACGACGGTGTGGTTTCGATTGACGCCGGCTCGGCTTCTCCAGCTGGCGGCTGCGGTGGCGGGACTATTTCAGCAAGTCTTCCTGAGGGCACCGACGGTGCGTCGAACATCGTAATTGGTTATGCGACGGTGACAGTAGATGATCCCACCAACCCGCTCTGCCCGGGTGGTGGCACGGAAGGCACGTTAAGCGTGCAGGTCTCACCAGTTGGGATTGGAACGGTAACCAGCCTGACGGGCGGTATAAGCTGCCCGGGACAATGCATCGCCGTGTACGCGGTAGGGGCTTCGGTGGGGCTCATCGCCGCGCCCAGTTCGGGCCATAGCCTCCTGAGTTGGACGGGCTGTACTACGTCTACGGGAAACGACTGCACCGTCACCATCCCGACGGGCGGAGCGGACGTAGTAGCGACGTTCCAATAAGAGGCGGAGTGTTCTCTCCGCCATCTCTTTCTCGCCTACTCATCTGCAAGCAGCTTGCCCAGGGTGGGCTTGTGCCTCTCGGGCTTGGTCTTCTTGGCGGGGACGAGGCGCGAGGGTTTGGGACTTCCGACGCGTTCGCGGGCCATTTCGCGGACGATCTTGGCGGCGGAAAAGACTTTTTTCTTGCGCTTGCGCGGCATAGTCGTGATGCTGGCTTCCGGAACTTCCAAGCCTTCTCAAAGAAAACGGGCTCGTCTTCTGATCGAAGGGCACTCGCATCTTCGCACATTCGATGCCCAAAGGTGCAATAATCTCAGGTTGGCGTCGAGTTCCAGCCTTTCGCAAACACGAAGCGCAGGAGCACGCGTCGCGTTAGCCGAAAGCCGAGAGCCCTAATTTATGGATGAGCGCGAATTTTTTGACGAAAAGTCCGATAAGAAGCCGGCAAATTTAAGTTGTCCGCATTGCCACCAGTCGGCCGAGTATGAGATCCAGTGGCTGGTGCGCACCAAGAAGAAGAGTCTGCCGCCGCGGGCGGACGATCGCGACCGGGCGAAGTTTGCCAAGGCGCGGTCTTACATGTTGCGGCGAGACGACATGATGATGTGCAAGAACATGCGCTGCCGCAAGCGATTTGAGATTGCCGGCGTGCAGAGCGTCGCGTTTCTGGAATAGGCGTCGCCGGCCGTTCGTCTCCGCATGTCCCAATCGGAACGCTTAATCGACTAGACCAACGATATTTCCATCGGGCGTTGAAGGTAGCCCAGTAGTTTCCCGGCTCTCCTTTCGCAATTTATTCGCCCATTCCTTTTTGTCGCCGCGCTCTTTGGAGGCACCTTTCGCTGGTCATTCATTGCTGGATCCCTGGAAATCGATCGAAGCAGATGACTGTTAGCTCTTGACGGAGAAATGGTTGGCAACGAGGGTGGCAGCGAGGCGGCGGACACTGTGGAGGAGCTGGCCTAGCGCTTCGGAGGCCGGCGCCGAAAGAGGAGATGGTTTGGTTTGCGGAGCGTCGCTGTAACCTTCCGTTTCCATCTGCTTTGCGGCGGCGGCGAAGCGCTTGGAACTTGTATCCTCCATGGCGAGGAAGCGGAAGGCTTGGGCGAGCGGGATGCCATCGGCTCCGGTGTGAAGGAATTCGATATGAGCGCTGACTTTGCCGTAAACGGTATTGAGAGCGATCTCACCTATGGTTCCGTGGGGAATCGGGCCTTTCGAGAGGATGGCGGAGCCTCCGGTAAGAGAAAGACGGTGAAGCACGCCGACGAAGCGGTCATCGTCGATGGTAAATAGCGCGCGCTCGTTATTGGGAACGCGGATGCGCGGGGCACGCGGGCTCTTGCGCGACTTCTGCGACTTTTTCACGATAAGTCAGCATGGCAAGCGGGAAGAGCGCGGTCAAGGTTACGGTGGTGCGTACGGGGTGTGGCGCAGACAGGAATGTCCGGGACGCATCCACTCGTTTATACTAGCCAGTTTGGTCTGTGCCAGTTGACGCTGCAAGGGATGGGAGTCGATCCGTGAAGATTTTGGTTTGCATGAAGCAGGTGCCGCAGAAAGACGCTCCGCTGAAGCTGAATGATGCGGGGACGTGGATCCGCGAAGATGTTTCCTACGAGGTGAATGAGCCGGACGCATTCGCGCTCGAAGAGGCGTTGCGGCAGAAGGAAAAGCACACCGGCGAGGTGGTGGTGGTCACAGCGGGGCCGGCGCGGGCGTTGCAGGTGTTGCGCGAGGCGCTGGCGAAAGGCGCGGACCGGGCGATCCATCTCGAGGGCGATACTTTTGTCGGGCTCGATGCGTACAACACCGCGCGAGCCATCGCGGCGGCGATCAAGGATGAGAAGTTTGATCTGATCTTTACCGGCTTGCAATCGGACGATTACGGCTATGCGCAGACGGGCGTGATTCTGGCTGAGATTTTGGGATTGCCGCACGCGACCATCATTATGCAGATCGAAAAAAGTGACGGCGGCATCCGAGTGAAGCGGGAACTCGAAGCGGGGTTCTTTCAGTTTGTCGACATGCCTTTGCCGGCGGTGTTGACCATCCAGTCGGGGATTAACAAGCTGCGCTATGCCACGCTGATCGGGATCAAACAGGCGAAGATGAAGCCGCTGCGCAAGGTGATGATGGCCGAGGTGCAGTCAGCCATGGAGGGGAATTTGCAGAAGATCGAGAAGCTGCACGTACCGCAGAAAACGAAGAACACTGAGTTTTTAGAAGGGCCTCCGGCGGAAGTGGCGAAGAAGCTGGTGGAAAAGCTGAAGAATGAAATGCGGGTAATTTGAGAACCGATTATGGACACAATTCTTGTAGTCGTTGAACAGCGCGAAGGAAAATTGAATCGCGTCTCGTGGGAGACGATTGTGGCTGGGCAGGCGATCGCTGCTCAGACTGGATGGACGCTGGAGGCGGCGGTGCTGGGCTCGGGCGTGGCTGCGATCGCGGGCGAGGTGGCGGAGAAGAAGGTCGCCAAGGTATATGACATCGAGTCGGCCAGGCTCGAACCCTACACGCCAGACGCGTTTGCGCATGGGTTGCAGGAGTTTTTGGGGAAGCATCCGGCGAAGCTGGTGTTGATGCCGCATACGTACCAGGT
>Ga0187873_1004066_pt1 | contig 10224 bp, 13 predicted proteins | sample June2016WEW_16_1_2_FD_133012 | JGI IMG/M metagenome (GOLD analysis project Ga0187873, IMG submission 133012) | Peatland microbial communities from SPRUCE experiment site at the Marcell Experimental Forest, Minnesota, USA - June2016WEW_16_100 | ecosystem: Environmental > Terrestrial > Soil >... | reverse complement strand
CTTTTTGCGTTCGTCTGGAGCTATTCGGCCCGGTTAAGACATCCTTTTTTCAAAGAACGACGTTTTGTCTATGCTTTTAACAAATCAATCGTTTCAGAAAAGGGGTTTGCTTCTCAGGAATCTAATGCAATGGACGTCCCTCTATGTGCCCCATCGAGGACCAGATCTTTTACCAGTACGCGAAGATCACCGCGAAGAGCGCCTTTGCGGCCGGCGATGGCAAAGAGGCCAAAGCCAGGCACTACGGTTTCATAAAGCAGACATTCAGGGACCTGAGAAGCGGCGCGAAGAGCTGGTCGGAGATCACCCGCGAAGACTGGCAATTCGTCCAGTCGGAAGAAAAGTGCATTTATTGCGGGGCATCCCGTTTTCTTTATCATTTTTTCTCCAGATATGTTTAGATATGAATAAGGTTCATTCATGCATAATGTCGCTCACAGCGGTCAGGCTTCCCTATTTGACGGGCTACCAGTCCGAAATAACGGAAGCGCGAATAAGATAAATTCCAGTGATCAGCCTGTCCACGGCTGGTATCGCTTCGTTCTCTCCTTTCCGCCGCACCTAGTCCGGCAGTACGTTGAACGATTTGGTCTGTCTAAGGACTCGGTCATCCTTGACCCCTTTTGCGGTACCGGGACGACAATCGTTGAAGCCAAGAAACTCGGCATAAACGGCATAGGAGTTGAGGCTAACCCTGTCGCCCATCTCGCCAGCTCCGTCAAAACTGATTGGGGTGTCGATCCCGACGCCCTTCGCGTCTGCTGTGCAGCAATAGGCAAGAGCGCCATGGCCGAGTTGAGCACCCAGGGCATTTCCGATTCTCCGGGATCGAGCAAGAATGCGTTCGATACCGTCGGCCTCCGCACCCTGCCCCCCGAGACAGCCGGTCTCCTCCTCACAGATTCCATCAGCCCGCTGCCGTTGCACAAGTGTTTAGTATTGCTTGATCACATAAATCGGTTCTCGGATCAGCAGTTCTTCCGTCACGCATTGTTGGCCTTTGCCAAAACAGCGGTTCTTCACGCGAGCAACCTGGAGTTTGGCCCCGAAGTGGGGGTCGCCAGGACGAAGAAGGCCGATGCCTGCGTTGTGCCAAACTGGCTGTCCGAGATTCACTCATTTGCCAGGGATATAAAGAATCTGCAGCAGTTCAAGAACACCCCTTCTCGCGTTTATCTTGCAGACGCACGCCAGTTGAACGAATTGCTGCCTCCAAGCTCCATTGATGCTGTCTTCACTTCGCCCCCCTACCCTAACGAAAAGGATTATACACGCACCACGCGCCTTGAGAGTGTTTTGCTCGGACACGTTACAACCAAAAGCGAGCTTCGCTCCCTTAAGAAAGGCCTCATACGCTCTAATACTCGAACCGTCTACAAAGGCGATGATGATGACCTCTGGATTTCCCATAACCGGGAAATTGAGGAACTCGCGGGTCGAATCGAAAGCCGCCGTATAGCTTTAGGGAAAACGTCAGGGTTTGAGAGACAGTATTCGAGGGTAACAAAGCTCTACTTCGGCGGCATGGCCCGCCACTTATCCGATCTGCGCCGAGCACTGAAGCCGGGGGCCATGCTGGGATACGTGGTAGGCGATCAGGCTTCCTACTTCAGAATAACGATACAGACCGGCAGGCTCTTGGCCGACATCGCCCAATCACTCGGTTATGAGTTGATTTCCATAGACCTATTCAGAACGAGACTGGCTACCGCTACCAAGACACAGATGAGGGAGGAAGTTGTAGTCCTTCGGTGGCCGGGATAGGGGCTAAAAGATGGCGGAGAACGAGCCAAAGCGGCGCAACAGGTATACACAGATAATAGAAAACATTTTCCTCAATCGTCACAAGCCGGGCCAGACGGAAGTGCCGTTTACCAGAAACGACATTATCAAAGCGGCATCGGAACTTAATATCGAACTTCCCAAGAATATAGGCGACCTTGTCTACAGCTATCGCTATCGTTCTCGATTTCCGAAAAGTATTACTGAATGCGCTCCACCTGATCATTCATGGATAATCCGCCCGCACGGTCCCGCAAGGTACCTCTTTGCACTTACCAAAATGCCAAGAATAATTCCGAGCGAGATATTGAGCGAAACGAAAATCCCCGAAGCTACGCCCGGAATTATCGCAAAGTACGCGCTCAGTGATGAACAGGCCCTTTTGGCCAAGCTGCGGTATAACCGCCTCATCGATATCTTCACCGGCGTCACCTGTTATTCTCTTCAGTCCCACCTGAGGACCTTCGTTCCCGGTATGGGTCAGGTCGAGACGGACGAGATCTATATTGGAATAGATCGGCGTGGAGCCCACTATGTTTTTCCTGTTCAGGCAAAGGGCGGCACTAACGACCAGATCGGCATCGTCCAGATCGAGCAAGACCTTGCCCTGTGCAAGGCGAAGTTCCCGGCCCTCATTTGCAGGCCCATAGCCGCCCAGTTCATGGCCGATGACCTCATAGCCCTTTTTTTGTTCGAAGAGACCGACAAAGGGCTGACTCTAGACTATGAAAAACACTATCGACTTGTCCCGCCCGACAAGATGACGGCCAAAGACCTGGAGAAGTATCGGAAACCAGAGGCGTAGTTTACCAAGGGTGCCTAAAGTTAGTTATTTATTTATGGTCGTCCCTAGGTTCCCTAGGTTCCAAGCTCAATATGTGCCGATATTTCGGCGTGCGGCCTATGTTCATTGCGCGTATGATGCCCAAGAGCTACATCTTTGAAGTATACCGCTCGCGAGGGTTTTCACTGATTTTGCGTAACCAGCATTATCCGCTGATGGCAGACGATTTGGCAAAGCGAGTACGCCAACGCCTGGATTTGCCAGTGCTTTGTATCAGGGAATTGCCCGACCTGACCTTGCAGCGTTTTGAGGAATGGCACGAAAACCACCTTAAAAATGGGGTTCCTCTATGACCGGTGTCTGTTGTTGCGTGAATTCTAAGATGGAATTCACATGGCTCATGTGCTAAGTGACTGATACGAAACGGCTTTTGTGTTCCCCCTATGAATACGATATTACTGGGCAGCGGCTTCTCCCCCGCGAGGGGAGTCCGCTTTGGGGGGGGGCGGGCCGGACGGTACTGCCTCCGAGCAGAGTTGGTTATTTAGTTACGGCCGTCCCTCTACGCCCCCAATTACTGACGGTGTCGGAAAATTGAAGGACATCCCTAAGAAGCCCAATTCAAGACCTATTCCGGGCGCTGAAGGACGAAAGTTATAATGCAATGGACGTCCCTCTATGTGCCCTCTATGTGCCATTAAAAACGAGGTTCCTCTATAACCGGTGTCTGTTGTTGCGTGAATTCTAACATGGAATTCACATGCCTCGTGTGCTAAGTGACTTATACTAAACAGCTTTTGTGTTCCCCCTATGAATACGATATTACTATCCAACGGGTTCTCCCCCGCGAGGGGAGGCCCCTTTGCGGGGGGCTGGCCGGACGCTACTGCCTTCGAGCAGAGTTGGTTATTTAGTTATGGCCGTCTACGCCCCCTATGAGAGGGAAAAACATGAAGAACAAGAGAAAAAAGGAAATTGATGAGTTGCGCCCGGAATACGATTTCGACTATTCAAAAGCAGTTCGGGGGAAGTACTACCGACAGTTGCTTGAGGAAGGGTCCAACGTGGCCGTTCTTGAGCCGGACATAGCAAAAGCGTTTCACGATTCCGCTGCCGTGAATGAGGCGTTGAGATCACTCCTGGAACTGACTCGCTCTACGAAACGTCTCACAAGGCGGTCAACAGGACGGGCGAAGAAACTGCCAGCCGGAACATGAGACTAGAAGCCGACCTGGACGGGGACGGGGCGATCACGGTGCTGGATATCGATTTTGTGATGGGGTGAAGGCGGACGGACAAGTGGCTGTCCTGAGATTTTATTTACTTTCTTAAAATGTCCCTTACGCTCCCCGATGGGGTTTAACTTTACCGTGATTATATAATATCAAGAGCACCTTCGGTTGTGTTAACATATGTCAACGGATAGAACACCATGAACCGAGACGAGATCATAGCTTTTTTACGCGATTTCAAGGTTCGCTGCGGAGATCAATACGGCATTATTTCTCTCGGAGTGTTCGGTTCAGTAGCTCGCGGAGATATCCGTGAGGACAGCGATATTGATATTTACGTCACCACGAAGACCCCTGACCCTTTCGCTCTAGTCCATATCAGGGACGATATACAGCGGAGGCTTAACCGTCATGTCGATATTGTCCGACTCCGGGAGAGAATGAACCCGTTTCTCAAGAGACGAATTGAGAAAGAAGGCGTGTATGTTTGACCGTGACCTTATCCGCTCCATCCTGCTCCAGGTCGATGAAGCGATTGGCAAAATTAAGGCACGGACCGGACACATTCATACCTCCGACTATTTTGCCGGCACTCCCGAAGGCATGGAGAAACTTGACGCCGTCGCCATGCTTTTCATCGCCATCGGAGAAAGTCTTAAAAACGTCGACAAGATTACGGGCGGGACTCTTCTTACAAAGCATCCGGAGATCGACTGGACGGGGGTTAAGGGATTCCGGGACATTATTGCTCATCACTATTTCGACATTGACGCCGAACAGGTCTTTTGGATCTTGAAGCACAACCTCGAACCACTCTCCAGAACGATCAAGACAATGATCGAAGAATTGGCTGAATAGCAGTCGGCTTCCGGAACACTCGCCAAAGGCGACCTGGGCGGGGACGGGGAGATAACGGTGCCGGATATCGACTTTCTGATAGGCTGAGGGCGGACGGACAAGTGGCTGTCCTGAGATTTTATTTACTTTCTTAAGAATGTCCCCGACGCCCGGGGCCTAAGAAACCGCTGAGTCGGAAAGTCGGCCTGTTGATTCAGAATTTCCTTGATTTTCTGTCGTTTTATAATCTACAATAGTTTTCATATGCTGACCTCGATAATGCTATCCGCCAACCATTCCAGAGTATAACGAATCTGCAGGGGGGGTCGACAAGGTGACGGCCATCCGGGAAATGTCGGAAAAAGAGACTTTGATTGCGAAAATAAATAATTCTTGTTGGTGGCACGTTCCACCTGGCGATAGCGATGCTTACAAAAAACGTGGCTACTTTTTTGCTTCTACTTTTGCTCAGGCTGAATTTTATGGCCGCCCAGATGATCAGCCCGAACGGGTGAACATCGGAAATCCGGTTTATGGATTTTCAGAAATGGAAATATTAGAGAAGCTATTTACGAGCGAACGAATCGCAAACTTCGTTTTGAAGGATATGGAAAATAGTACGCGCGCCAGCATGTATAAGAAGAGGATAGCTCTTGACCGGAAAATGTATGTACGAGCAAAACAACTTGGTTATGACGCTATTGTCCTGATGACATCCCAGGGAAGGAAAGATTTACAAAGAGAGAGGAAGCCTCGGTCGATGGAACTAAACCTATTACTTTGGTAAAACAAGGCAGTGGTGGTATCATCCTCTCTGGATGTCAGCATACGATGGCCGCTCGGTTCATGGCCGACAACATCAACCTAAATAGCCCTTTTCTCCTTCGCAAAAACCGACGAGGGGGGTATATCTGCTCGACGAAAGGCATTATCGACTCGTCCCTCCCGACCAGATGATGCTCGAAGATTGAGGGCTGCTGACAATTCCTTATTTTCCTGTTGCCATTTCTATTGCTGCATCGTATGATCTCAGCATGTCTAACTGGGTTGCCGGAATATAGGAATGTTCGAGAAGATAAGGAAGAAAGGGTTCCAGATTCGGGCGCTTCATCATGCGGAGGCGATTTTGAAGCATGATATGCCCGATGCGGCGGAGGAAATCGAAGCCGTTTTGCTCGATGTTTCCGTCCCCATCGAGGAACTGGTACGGGGCGGGGGCGGAGAGGGCCTGGTCACACAGAGAATACGAAGGTCTTTTTCCGGGAACCACAAGTGGAAAAAGCACGTCTTCGAGATAAAGAAGATCGTAGACGGAGAGCAAAAGGAATCCGTCTCTCGCGAGATCGATCACGTAAAGGTGTTTCCCGGTGGGACGATTGCCCTGGAGATCGAATGGAACAACAAGGACCCTTTCTACGACAGGGACCTTGAGAACTTTAAACGTCTTCATGCCGAAGGGGCAATATCGATTGGGGGTCTCATCACAAGGGGCAAATCCTTGCAGGACGCGCTGCAGGATTACCTGGAAGAATTTGCGGTAAAACACGATATCGACTCCGTCGAAAAACTGCTTCCCTACTATACTCCGACCCCGCGCCAGGCCGGGCTGTACGAAAAAGCGGCCAAGATCAAAGGGTCTTTCGCAAAGGGGTGGGCATACGTCTTTTTTAAAGACAAGTACGGCCAATCGACAACGCACTGGCGTAAGCTGGAGGACCGGATGAATCGCGGCGTAGGGAATCCCTGTCCCTTACTCCTCATTGGTTTGCCGAAAGAAGTGATTAGCCTGTAAGGAGCGTTCGTCATGTCGACCACCGTCAATATAACTCAAATCAACGCCACGGAGGATTTGCTCTCTAAGGCAACCGGACCATACTCCACGATTCTGGCCGACCCACCATGGCAATTTCAGAACCGGACGGGAAAAGTAGCCCCGGAGCATCGCCGCCTCCTCAGGTATCCCACTATGGACGTCGAGGAGATAAAGCACCTGCCGGTGGGGAGACTCGCTGCCGCAACATCTCACCTGTACCTCTGGGTCCCAAACGCCCTGCTGCAGGAGGGCCTTGAGGTTATGCGAAGATGGGGTTTTACCTACAAGACGAACATTGTATGGTCTAAGATTCGCAAGGACGGCGGGCCGGACGGGAGGGGCGTCGGATTCTATTTCCGGAACGTGACGGAGCTTGTCCTGTTCGGTATTCGCGGCTCCATGAGGACACTTCAGCCCGGCAGGACCCAGGTTAATTTCATCTCAACCAGAAAGCGCGAACATTCAAGAAAACCTGACGAGATCTACAGCCTCATCGAAAGATGCTCGCCCGGTCCGTATCTGGAGTTGTTCGCCCGGTTCTCGCGTCAAGGATGGGATCAGTGGGGAAATGAAGACGTTGAACACAATTCCTTTCAAGGCGTCGCAAAACGCAACGGCCATGTCGGTATAGAGCAATTGCGCCTTCTTGAAAGCTTGAAGGGTTATCTAGCGAAACCGGAGAGATAAGAGAAGCACACCGAGCAGAGGAGTACGACATGGCGTATTGCCGAATTATTATGCCTGTTTTGAATCGGCATTTTCTGCCTTTTGAAGAACCTGTCTGGAATCTTGCAGACAAAGTGTCATGCAGGACTATTCCTGATATCGATTATGGGGCAGTTTGGAGGTATCTTGACGACAAGGAAGATGTGCAATATCGACCGTGGTTTGACCCTAAAACCAAATGTATATACTTTCATCAATCTCCGGTATCAGGCGAATTGAACAAGATCGCAGATTACGCACGAGAGCAAGCTATTCTCGTGCAAGCTCTGTTCAATCTCTTTTCTGATAAGGATCCCATTGTCATGTCATTTGCCGTGATCATTGATGTCGTCGAAGAAGACGAACAATCGGATAACGCGTTGCCGCTGAACGTGGCCGCAATCATCGACTTAGAGCCTGTCGCCAACATACAGCACTTCAAACGATACCAGTTCAAATTGAAACCTACGGCAACCCAAGAGAGACTCAACCAGTTTTACAGAGTGGTCTGCGATGTCGCTAAGAAGTTTCCTGAGGTATATGTCACCCTTAGCAGATTCAATACTGCCCTGACGAGGACCGCAGAAAGCGACCGGCTCATTGATATTACGATAAGCCTTGAGTCTCTTATCAGGGAGAAAAATGAGCTTAATTTCAAGTTTGCAACTTACCTCTCATTCATCATCGGGAAGACCCCCCAAGAGAGACTGGATACGTTTCAATTGCTGCATGGGTTGTACAGTGCGCGCAGCGGAATAGTTCATGGCACACCAGAGGGCAAAGATTCAAGGAAGGGTCTAAGACAGGTCAGTGAGAATTGGGACCGAATAATTTGGTCGGCCAAAGCAGCCCTTATTTACTACGTATTCTACCTGTATTCCGAAATAACAGATGAAGTCAAAGGTTCATGGAAAGACCACCTGAAGAGACTCATGTTGGGAAATGACAGCAGACTCTTTGACTAGAATGAAATAGGAGGCTACCAAATTGAATACAGCATCAAAACCTGACCAGCTCAAGATTCCTGTTATACGTGGACAAGTATTAGGAATAACCGTGCTCAGGGGATATGCAAGGTTGTGTGACATAGCATCGGTGTCTAAGCCAGACATATACGACCAGAAGAAGAACCCTACAGGCACTCAACGTGATCTCAACCCAAAACACGCTAAAGCTGCCTACGAATATGTGAAAAACCGTGAAATGGCTTTTTGGCCAGAGGTTTTCTTGTGTGTCAGGGACCGTAAAGCAGTGCAGTACGTGCCAACCGAGGAAAACCCCGATTTTGGGACGCTGGTAATCAATCTGGACATGCTCCGAGATTCCGCTAAGCTCATCATTTCAAGAGTGGATGGTAATCATAGACTGCATTATGGCGACGGATCACAAGAAGGATTTCAGCCTATCGAACGACCAGTCTCTTTTTGCGTGGCATATAATTTGACGCTTGAACAGGAAATTATTCTATTCAGAGACATAAATGACAACCAGCGCCGAATGAACACCAGTCATCTGGACAATATAGAGGCCAGACTCACATCGGAAGAGAGGCAAAGGCGAGAACATCCTGAACTTTACATAGCTCAGAAACTAGGCCGCGACGACGGAGGCCCTCTTAGCGGTCGTGTTTACGAAGGTGGCAAGAAGAACATCGGACAGATTGTTCCCTTGCGCACGCTCAGAACGGGAATCCAGTATATGCTATCTCGCCCTACAAAACTCACTGCATTAGGAGATGCGGACGCGCAATACAAAGTGATTAGAAACTACTTTGAGGCAGTTAAGAAATGGCAGCCTCAGGCGTGGGATGAACCAATGCGATACTTGGTTCTTAGAGGGTCTGGCCTATGGGGCATTTGCTTCATAGGAGCTGATGTAATAGATCGCGTATTGAAGCAAGGCAAATTCAGTGCAGAAGATATGGTAGAAATACTAAAATCCGGTAAAAACTGGGACTGGTCGAACAAGGGCGATTTTCAAGGCTACGGTGGTCGAGGGGGTGCTACCAAAATCTGCGACCAAGTTACGAAAGAATTCGTTGACGCGTCAGGCGTTTCGCTTCGGGACCTCCATAGGGCAATTATGAACGAATAAACAATGAGGCCAACGAGAGGTCACATTCCAGGCACCACTCAACAATTCAGCAATTCTAGAAAATGAGGTTGTTTTGCCATAAAGACAGCACCACATTCATCTATTGATTGTGCCTCTTATTCTGATTGCACTTCAGCGTCTTAAGTACCTCTTTCCACAGTTGAATCTTAGAGAAAGACCAGTATTTACGGTTGGATTTGAGAAGTCTCACCCCTTCTTCAGCGTATGCCCTATTGTCTACGGAGCTTGTATACTGCCCGGCAGGAATGTTTTTTACCAATCCTGCTGTACAAAGCCCAAGAAAAGCATCTTTAGGGCACGCTTTTTCCTGAACAGAAGTTTTACTCGTGAGCTGCTTAATTGCCTTCTCCCACTCGGCCTCCGGATTCTGGCCTTGCCGAAAGCTTTGCGCTACCATTAATGCAGCTGTGCCATAGAGATTCATGGTTATTTAACCTCGTGGTGTCGTTGTGGCGTACCGTCAGTCATATTGGAAAGGGACCAACGGCGCCGTGTTTAGAACCGATTTGAACAGCGCGAGCGCCCCGCAATTCCCGCTAGGCAGGACCTCCACCCTAGCCACGGTCTGGAGGTAGAGCAAACAGGTCCGGTACCGGCCGGAGGAAATTTAGATGATAGCATCACCCCCGTCCAGCGTGGTTGCTTATTGCGAGAGGTGAGTACGCGGGGGCGCCCGGCAAACCTACTGGAAACGTGTAACACAGAGGGGCCGCCGACCGGAGCATATAAAACGGTGGGCCGGGAACCCAACTTCCGAACTTGTTAGAGTTGGGTGGCAAATGAGGATCGGCGGCGCCGAAGAGACAGGCGCATGGCGCGAAATTAACCCGGCCGGTCCCGATATCCGCGGCAACCCGCTCATACGGCGACCATGAGCGCGTCGAACTTCTCCTCGGGCACGGGAAGGTTGTCTTCTTCGAGTGCAGCGACATACCCTTTGATTGCCTCTTTGATGT
>Ga0187873_1004065_pt1 | contig 10224 bp, 7 predicted proteins | sample June2016WEW_16_1_2_FD_133012 | JGI IMG/M metagenome (GOLD analysis project Ga0187873, IMG submission 133012) | Peatland microbial communities from SPRUCE experiment site at the Marcell Experimental Forest, Minnesota, USA - June2016WEW_16_100 | ecosystem: Environmental > Terrestrial > Soil >... | reverse complement strand
GAGCAGCAGATGCGGAGCGACATCCTGCAGTATCTCGACCGGCACGGCGTCCGCTACGAACTGGAGTCGGACATCGATCGCGTGGTCGGCGAAGTGGACGTTATCTATCAGACGCGCATTCGTCCCGACCGGCTTCCGCGCGTAGCCGGCTCGCAGCGCTATGCCATCAACTCGTCGGTGCTGCAGCGCATGAAGCCGGACGCAATGATCATGCATCCGCTGCCGCGAACGGTCGAATTGGACAAGACGGTGGATGACGACCCGCGCGCGCTCTATTTCCGCCAGGCCGCGAATGGGTTGTACGTGCGAATGGCGTTGTTAACGATGTTGTTGGAGTAAGGAAGTAACTAGTTACTAGTTACTAGCTGCTCTCACACGAGGACCTATGCCCGTTATCGATCAATTGCTGACCAAAGATTTCATCGAACTCGAAGAACTTTATGGCGCTCACAACTACCATCCCCTCGACGTCGTCATCGAGCGCGCTGAGGGCGTGTGGGTCTATGACGTCGAAGGCAATCGCTATCTGGATTGCCTGGCGTCGTATTCCGCCGTCAACCAGGGACATTGCCATCCTGAAATTCTGAAGGCAATGTTCGAGCAGGCGCAGAAGGTCACCCTGACCTCGCGCGCCTTTCGCAATGACCAACTGCCGTTGTTCTACCAGCAACTGCACGAGCTGACCGGCTATGAGACGGCGCTGCCGATGAACTCCGGCGCCGAGGCTGTGGAGACCGCCGTGAAGGCGGCGCGCAAGTGGGGCTACAAGGTCAAAGGCATCCCCGATGGCCAGGCCGAGATCGTTGTCTGCGCCAATAATTTTCATGGCCGCACGGTTACCGTCATCAGCTTCTCCACGGACGAGCAGTACCGCGACGGCTTCGGCCCGTTCACACCTGGCTTCAAGATCATTCCATTCGGCGATGCCGTGGCCCTGCGCGACGTCATCACGCCCAACACCTGCGCATTCCTGGTGGAACCGATTCAGGGCGAAGCCGGTATCGTCATTCCGCCCGACGGCTTCCTGCGCGACGCAGCCGAGATCTGTCGCCACAACAATGTGCTTTTGATAGTCGATGAGATTCAATCCGGACTGGGACGCACCGGCAAGCTCTTCGCCTACATGCATGAAGGCATCAGGCCGGATATGGTGATCGTCGGCAAGGCGTTGTCAGGCGGCTTCTATCCCGTCTCGGCGGTGCTTTCGTCCAAGGATATCCTCGGCGTCTTCCATCCGGGCGATCACGGCAGCACCTTCGGCGGCAATCCGCTGGGCTGCGCCGTCGCTCGCGCCGCACTACACGTCCTCATCGATGAGAAACTCGTGCAGCGCTCCGCCGAACTGGGCGATTACTTCCTCAGCAAGCTGCGGACGCTCCGCAGTCCTCACCTGCGCGAAGTCCGCGGCAAGGGCCTGTGGATCGGCATCGAGCTGGACGTTTCGGCTAGGCCATACTGCGAGGCGCTCAAGGAACTGGGCATTCTCTGCAAAGAAACCCACGACCACGTGATCCGCATTGCCCCGCCGCTGGTCATCACGCGGAAGGAGATCGACTGGGCCTTCGAGCGGATCAGGAAGGTGATCGAAGAGCAATCGTAAGATTCATCTGCCAGATAATCCTGAGGGGCCGCCGATCTGGGCGGCCCTTTGTCTTCGTTTGCTTTGGTTGAATCCCCAGTAACCAGCCGCCTTTATCGTCATCGTACCGCGCGGAGCACATCCAGCTAAACCACCTGTCATCAGATGATTAGACCGTAATGTGAAATTAAGTTGACTCTCCGTATAAGAGAGCGCAACAGTAGCTCCAACGCCGGGAAGGCAGGCGGCCTATGGCGGCCCGGGTGCGCATGCTTCTTGCGCGCGATCCAGGCAATTCTGGAACGACAAGGAGAGTCAGATGGCAAATCAATGGTCAAATGCAGCTTCTATTTTCGACATCAACTCGCGACCGGTAACCTCCGCGCTCTTCTTAGGACTGATGTTCGCGATAGCTGTGACCGCCGCTCCGGCGGCGCAGGCTCAGACCTTAAACGTCTTGCATACGTTCAACGGCTCGCCCGACGGCGCGGACCCCGGCCCGGGCTTAACCGCAAGCGGGGCAACCCTGTATGGCACGACCGAGTACGGCGGTAATCTCGCCAATTGTGACGGAAGTTGCGGCACGGTTTTTAAGATCGCACGCAGCGGCTCGGGCTGGATCGAAACGCCGATCTATAAATTCACCGGTGTTCCCGACGGAGCGAATCCCATGGCCCGCGTCATCGTTGGGCCGGATGGCGCCCTGTACGGCACCACGGTCATGGGCGGGACCGGCTCTTGCGACATCGGCAGCAGAGGTTGCGGCACCGTGTTCAAACTGCAGCCTCCGCCAACTTTTTGCGCGAGCTTTCTTTGCCAGTGGAGAGCGACCATCCTCTATAGCTTTGCCTCATTTGCCGACGGGGCCTGGCCGGAAGCCGAGCTCGTTTTCGATCAGGCCGGCAACATCTATGGCTCGACCATAACGGGTGGCACCGGACCATGCAGCTACGGTTCTTACGGCGGCTGCGGCACCATCTTCAAGCTCACCCCCAACCGCAACGGGAGCTGGAGCAAGAGCACGTTGTACTCATTTCAAGGTAGTCCCAACGATGGAGCAGGGCCCGGCAGCGCACTGGTGCTGGACCAGGCCGGCAACATCTACGGCACCACCGGCGGAGGGGGATTGCAATGCCCTTACGACGAACCATGCGGAGTGGTTTTTCGGCTGACGCCCTCGGGCGCCGAAACAATTCTCTACTTCTTCACTGGCGGCTCAGACGGCTACCTTCCCGAGTCCGGATTGATCTCTGACGGCCACGGGAACCTGTTTGGCGCTGCCGCCGCCGGCGGTCAAGGGATAGATGGGGGTAACGGCACAGTCTTCGAATTGACCCCAGCGCAAGGCGGCGGCTGGAACTTCAGCGTGCAGTACACCTTTGATTATTACAACGGTGAAGCCGATGGTCCTGGGCCGCTGACCATCGATGCAGCCGGGAATATAGATGGGACCTCAGGTGGGGGCGGACCCTACGGCGGTGGCACCTTATACCAACTGACGCCCTCGAACGGAGGCTGGAGCTACCGCACGCTGTATAGCTTCGGTTTCGGAGATGGGAGCCAGGGCTTCTTTCCCGAAGGAAAAATTGTGCTCGACGCCGCGGGAAATCTGTACAGCACATGCTCGGAGGGTCCTTATCCGTCTCCAGATGATGGCACGGTGTGGGAGCTCATGCCGTAAGCAGTTGTCGGTTGTCAGCTATGCCGACGATGGAAATAGCCCACATTGTGGGACACAGACGAGTCATGGTGGGTTGATCGAAACAGTAGTTCGCGAAGGAGAATTGCTATGACGCACTCGCAGCAACATCGGGGTTCTGGATGCGCTCGGCTGGCCGGAGTGGCCGGTCTTATCATATTGCTGGCAACAGCGATCACTGCGCAGGCCCAAACCTTCACCACATTGCACAGCTTTACTGGAGGCTCGGACGGAGCTAACCCATACGCGGGCTTGACCATGGATCAAGCAGGAAATCTCTACGGCACAGCCGGGTACGGAGGATACACCGGCGGCAGTTGCGGCTCCTCTGGCGGCTGCGGCATTCGTGTTCAAGCTGAAGCATGAGGCTTCCGGCTGGGTCTTATATCCGCTCTACCAGTTCACTGGGCCCGATGGAGCCTCTCCGCAAGCCAGAGTGATCATCGGCCCGGACGGCAATCTCTACGGCACAACCACGTATGGAGGCACTGCTAACCAGGGCACGGTCTTCAAGCTGAGTCCTCCACCCTCTGCCTGCAGATCCTTCCTCTGCCCATGGAGGGAAACCGTTTTGTATTCCTTCCAGGGAGGCAGTGACGGCGAGCAGCCCCAACTGGCCGACCTGGTTTTCGACCGGCAGGGCAATATCTACGGAACCACTCCGTACGGCGGTACCGGGTCGAGTTGTTATCAGGGCTGCGGCGTGGTTTACCAGCTTACGCCCTCCAATGGCGGCTGGACGGAAAGCATTCTTTACCGCTTCCAGGGAGGAAATGACGGCGCATATCCCTTCGCCGGCCTGATTTTTGACGCCGCAGGAAACCTTTACGGCGCTGGGGAATACGGCGGGGCCAACCTTTATGGCGTGGTCTACAAGTTGAGCCCCTCAGAAGGCGGCTGGACCGAGAGTGTCATTTACGCCTTCACCGCCTTTTCTGGCGAACCTTATGGCGGCTTGATCTTCGACCAGGCCGGCAATCTCTATGGCGTTACATCTGCCATCAATGCCGGGGAGCCTGTAGTGTACGAGTTGACGCCCAGCGACGGCGCCTGGACGTTCAATCCGCTTTATACCGTCTCCGACGCGTATCAAGGCTCCTTTGCCAAGTTGACCATGGATCCCGCCGGCAGGCTCTACGGGACAATCTACGAAGGCGGCCCAGAGGTCTTTCAGTTAACCCCCTCGGACGGCCAATGGACACTGACTGGCTTTAGTGGCAATGCCGGGGCCGAGCCGTCTGACAACGTCATTCTCGACGCCAGCGGGAATGTCTACAGCACGGCGAGTGCGGGCGGCACGTATGGCAAGGGAGTGGTCTTCGAGATCACGCCGTAAGGCAGTGGCCAGTTAGTGCAACCAATATGGAATCCCACAATGTGGGAGGTTTAATGCCATCGCGTCAGGGTTGTGATGGATTCAGTACTTCCGCATGTGGATTTCGGTGCCGTTACGCTCGAACTTCACCTCATCCATGAGCTGATTGATCAGGTAGATGCCGCGCCCGTGATTGGAGTAAACGTTTTCGCCGTTGCAGGGATCGGGAAGGGCGAAGGGATCGAAACCGGAGCCGGGATCGCGCACGACGATCAGCATGCCGCGCTCTTCGTCGCATCCTACACAGCACTGGACTTTCTTGGTGGGATCGTTCTTGCAGCCGTGAATAATAGCGTTGGCCAGGGCCTCGCGGAGCGCGGTCTCGATCTCGAACTCTTTGCCGGCGGAGCACTCCAGCCCGCGCGCCATCTCCATGATGCCTTCCACGACCGGACTGATGGCCGTGGGATCGGCGTTAAGCGTGACCTCAATGCGTATCATCAGTTTGGAGCGATCGAACTCCACGATAGGAAGGCCGGACGTCATGGCATGTCCCCACGTGAGACGTGTGGCTTACTTTTACAGAAAAGCCTTGGCGGGTCAAGCGAGAAAGCCAGAGGTGACCTTCACCGCGGCGCGCCGACCGGGCATGAAGACGCTGTTCGCTGTTCGGTTCTCGCCTTTCGCCAGAGTGAGGTCAGGCGAATCGGGAGGAGTGACAACAGTAAGCGAACCTGCTGCATGCTCTCCAGAAACTGCGGTGCATTTACCATGCAGTAATACTTAGGCGGTAGTAGTTCGTCAATAGCGGTCATTTTTCGAAATCCAGTCGAAAAGGCTCCACTTACGTGGCATGGGTCCTTTGTAAGCGGTTCGCCAATCGGAATGGGAACAAAGTTTTTACAACAATCAGCTTGTTTGCTGTTGACTTAGGCGACAATGTTAAGTATGTTGAGGCGTACCATAAGCAGTCAAACCTGTGTTGATTCTCCTGCCCCTCCCGGTTTCCCAATTGGGGTTTCAACCACGCATGTCGCTTGGGGTGCGCAATTCCGTTCGACTCTGAACTCATTTGATGCTCGTCGCGCCTGATATTGTGCTCTGTTCGTCAACGGATCGGCTTTCTATAGTGCTGATCTCCGCTCCGACGTTCCCGGCACACAGGCGAGTAAAGCCCTTGAGTTCGCAACCTTCTTGGCCAATGAAAAGCAGACCCCGAAGTCCCGCGATGCCCAGATAGCGGTGGGACTGTGGGGAGCTAAAACGTAAATCCCAGAAGCAGATGATAATAAGGAGATACAAATGAAGAGAGGTTTCTTGCTAGTGCTTGCCGCAATGGTAATCCTAGCGATGGCAATCTGTGGCTTTGCTCAGTCCCAGGACTCGCAGGTCAAAGGCAACATTATCGCTCCGCCCAGCACCCTTGGCTTGGTTCCTGGAGTTAAAGCGCGGACGAAACTATATATTGTCAAGCCCGACGTCAACCACGAAAACAGCCCGCCAGCAGGTGCTGAGACCCCTGGCTCCATCGCCTGCATCTACGGCGTGACGCCGCCGACCACGGGATGTCCCAGAAGCGGCTCTCCGGTTGCCAGTGGTGGGGCGCATGCCATCGCCGTTGTGGACTACGGCCACAACAGTACACTACAAGCCGATTTCAACACCTTTAACACCGAATATGGGTTGCCGGCCCAGACCCTGCAATTTATCTGTGACTGCGGCTCTTGCCCGAGCAGCGACGGAAGCGGCTGGGACGTAGAGACGGCGCTCGACACCCAGTATTCCCATGCCATGGCGCCCCAGGCGCAGATCATTGTGGCGCAGTTTTGCAGTGACCCATTTGCGGGCGGCACCAGCGCGGCTGAGTATCTTGCTGGGCAGGCTGTAGCTGCGGCTGGCGGCGGCGAAGTCTCCAACAGCTTTGGCTACGGCGGAGAATTCGACGGCGAATTGAGTTATGACCAGTACATGAACACGACGACGGTCGTCTACTTCGCCTCGGCTGGCGACTCGGGCCTGGGTCCGGATTACCCCAGCGTATCGCCGAATGTAGTCTCTGCCGGCGGCACGACCGTCATTCGCAGCAGCGGCCAATTCCAAGGAGTTGAGCACTGCTGGGACGGTAGCGGCGGTGGCATCAGCACCATGGAGCCTGCGACGCAGTACCAGTTCCTCATCAGCAATCTTGTCGGAACGCACCGTGGCACTCCCGATTGGGCGGCTGACGCCGATCCCAGCTCCGGAGTCGCGATGTATTCCACCACGGGATGCGGCGGCTGGTGTCAGGTGGGTGGCACCAGCGTCTCCTCTCCTACGCTGGCCGGCATTACCAACGCAGCTGGCAGCTTCTTGGAACGTACTGGGACTGAACTCCAGAAGACCTACCTCTATTACAAGAATCCAGGGCTCTATCACATTATTTTCTACGACGTGACGGTAGGCAACAACGGTGCGCCGGCCAAGCTGGGCTGGGACGAGTGCACCGGTCTCGGCTCCCCGAGAAAGCCGCTTACTGGATTCTGATCTAGCCTGATTGAAAGCCTGCTGTTTTCCGAGGCCCCGCCAAACGGCGGGGCTTCTTTCTTGGATCGCAACTGAATTCGCCGGCGATTCTGCAGGATGAACAGCGCTCAATCGAGATATTCAGGGTCGCGTTTCCAGCCCGTCATCATAGAGTAGAAGTTGTTCCAGCCATGCAGCAGCACCATGATGAGGTGTCCCGGGATGAAGGCCACAAATCCGCACATCGCGACAAAGTGCCAGATGCGCGCCAGACGAAAGCCGCCCAGCATCCACGTCAACCACCAGAACTGCACAGGCTTGTACATCACCAGGCCGCTCAGGAACGACACTGCGCCGAAGAAAATAGTTGCAGTGTAGGCGAGCTTTTGCAGCGGGTTGTACGCGGCTTCGACCGGCGGCTTCTTGCCGAACAGGAAGTAATGCCGCGCCATTGGCCACACGCCTTTAATGTCGCGCGGCATAAACAGCACCTGACGCCAGTGGCCAGTCACGACCTGATAGACGACATACATGAGGCCGCTGCCGACGAAGATCCACATGAAAGTGAAGTGCCACTGGATGGCGCCGGCGAGCCAGCCTCCCAGGGTGATTCCGGGCGGCGGGACCCAAAAGTTCTGCTGCGGAATCTTCGGCCCGAAGCTGGGAAAAGCGCGAAATATGCGCAGCCCGCTGGTGATAAGCACGAACACGGCGACCGCATTCAGCCAATGGGCCACGCGAACAACCCACGGATGCTCATAGGCAACGGTAATCGTGTCCGGCTTCTTGCTCTCGTTGCTGTCGACTATGGCCGCACTCGTCGCCATGCTTCACAGTCCTCCGTACCAGTCGTAACCCTGATCTTCCCAATAGCCGCGTTTGCCGCCCTTGAGCACGTTGGTCACGCGAATGGTGTTGAGATACTTGGCCTGCTTGTAGCCGAGCTTAGTCGGCATCTGCAGGCGCAAGGGCGCGCCGTGTCCGCGGTCCAGCGGCTGGCCGTACATCTCGTAGCAGAAAAGAGTTTGCGGATGCAGCACCGTTGCCATGTCGATGGATTCGTAGTACTGGTCGGCGCACTCGACTTCCAGATAGCGCGCGGTCAGGTCGGCGCCGATCCAGTGCAAAAAGTCTGAGGCGCGCGTGCCGCCAAAGTTGCCGACGACGTCCCAACCCTCGACGCAGACGTGCCGCGTGTTCTGCACGACCTTGGGCAACGCCTGGATCTGTTGCAGTTTGTACTCGCCGGGACGTTTGACCAGGCCTTCGACAGTCAACGTCCAATGGTCGAGATCGACTTCAGGATCGAGGACGTCGTAGTAGTTGTAGGGAAAGCGATCGAAGGGCGCGACTTCGCTGTTGCTGTAGGTTGGCTCCAGCCGGTGACGTCCGAACAGCTTGGCAGAAGTCCAGTCGCTGAGAGCGAGGCCATCCATCAACAACGGCTCTTGCAACTTGGGAATAGCAAATGCGCCGATGGCGATTATTGGGACCAGCTTCAGGAGCTCGCGGCGATTGATACGTCCATGCTCGCGCGAAGTCACGTCGCGCACTTCTTCGCCTGCGGGACCAGAGCGAGCTGAAGCGTAAGCCGCGGTCTCTTCCGGCTGCGGCTCTTCCTCGCTCGGGGTTTCGCCGTCGGCATCGAGGGACTTCGGTGCCTCTTCGATCGGCGTGCCGGCCGCGCATTCCTTCGGATGTGCTGGGTCGGAGCGGTCCTCTGCGGGAGTTGGTTGTTCGTCTGCCATTCTCTACCTTGTACGATCCGGCTAAAGGATCGGATCGCGGAAATGCGCGAAAAGTTACAAAGGAGTTGTGAAGGCAGACCGATTGTGCCTTGCGACGAGTTTACTTACCAGGACGCATCACATGATCGCGTGGGTTTGTGTCAGGGCACGACTTTCACAGGCTGCTGAAAAAGTCGATTCCGGCGAGTTTTGAAGGGGCGGACCTTTAGGTGCGCCGTCACAAGCCTCTTATTTCTCGTCTTGAGCCGGCTTTAGCCGGCGGCACAATTCGCCGTTTCCAACTTTTTCAGCGGCCTGTTTCAGTCGTGTCGTAAGGCCCGCTAATGGCGCGGCTTTTAGCCGCTGACGGACTTCGTTTTCGATGAATTCTCAGGGGCTAAAGCCCTAATCCTATTGTGACTCCGTTCGGCGCGGCTTAAACAGGCCGCTGAAAAAGTCGCGATTTTGCGCTGTTCGGGTAGAGCTAGCCTTTAGGCTAGCGTCTAAGTGCTTTGTTTTCGATTCCGAGTCGGCTTCAGCCGACGGCACAACTCGCGTTCAGCGACTTTTTCAGCGGCCTCTAAAGTCTTGCCCTGACACAAGGCGATTCTTCCGACCGGTGCTTCAGCAGCCAAAAGCAGATCTCTCGTCGGCCTAAAGGCCTCCTCGTGATGACAAATTCAAAATTTGTGTCGCCCTCTGATTGGGCAGCGCTACTGCGAGAGCCTCTGCTTGGAGATCGGTTCGCCTTTTCCCTGCTGGCTCTGCATGGTTTCACCCGGACGCAAGAGCGAGGGGCGAGTTGTGTCTGTGGTCTGCTGTTGATCAGAACTTGCAGCGGTGGAAGGCGTAGCGCTCGCAGCATCCGCCGAAGTTGGGTCGTTTGCGCCGGCAGCAGAGGCGGAGGCTGCTGGAGTCGTTGTCGCCGGCGCAGTCTCTCCCGCGACTCCGCCTTCAGGTTTCGAGACCTCAGCAACTTTGACCGGCAGAGCAGAATCGAAGATCACGCGTTCATTGGTCAATGCCTGCAACTCCGCATTGTGCGGCGCCGCGAAAAACCAGGTCAGCACGTATCCGCGGCGCTGCGTAATCGCCATGGCAACCGACAAACGCCGCGAAAGGTCGTCGTCCGGTACTACAAACCCGACCGTGCCCTGCAGCAAAAGGAAAATGCTGCCGTCGGCGCTGAAGGCTTTGCCGTCGCGCATGTCGTCGATGATGGGATGAGTCAAACCGAACTGCAGCAGAAAATCCTTCGCCGCCTGCTGATCGGTGGCATTGTCGGGAAACTTCATCCGCGGGAAACACGCGATCGATATCGCGGAAACCGTTACCTCGCCAAGATCGTCGTAGGAGATCTGGCCGTCCGCCGCCGGGCGTTTGGCCCAGACGGAGAAAAGGG
>Ga0187873_1004061_pt1 | contig 10234 bp, 7 predicted proteins | sample June2016WEW_16_1_2_FD_133012 | JGI IMG/M metagenome (GOLD analysis project Ga0187873, IMG submission 133012) | Peatland microbial communities from SPRUCE experiment site at the Marcell Experimental Forest, Minnesota, USA - June2016WEW_16_100 | ecosystem: Environmental > Terrestrial > Soil >... | reverse complement strand
CAAGAGGGTAGGTCTTCACTACAAGCGCTTTTCGAAATGCGCTTCTTTATTTTTCAATCACTTGCAGTCGTATTTATCGCAAATTTTGTTGTTTTCATCTCCCAGTAGCGGAAGTCGGGTTAAAATCCTGTGCCCCGCAAGGGGCGTGTGGGTTCGATTCCCATCCCCGGCATTGAAAACAAACAACTTACGAGAAACAGCCCCTCATGCCAATTTGGCCTTTTCCCTCCACTTTGCCTGTGAACCTCGCTTAGCGGACATGGACCAACCATATAAAAAACACAGGCTCGAAAAACAGATTTACGATTTGTAATCAGTAGGTCGCCGGTTCGACTCCGATCGCTGGCTCCAGCAAAATCATCTCGCTGTAATATTATTCGCTTGTCCATGGGCTGGAATGAAGATTGGACTTCCGGGATCAATCGCGGTAAGGTCGCATATCATTTTATATCAGATGCAGGTGCAGGCGGCGAGACTGACGGAGTTGCGGCTCCTCGCAGCTGAATTTGGCTGGGCGGGGTGTAATCGTCCAACAAGAACCGATGAATGAAATGGAGCGAAAGCGATAGTGGATCAAGCAACACACAACAAGATCGTCTCTTTCATCTGGGGGATCGCCGACGACGTACTCCGCGACCTCTTCAAGCGAGGAAAATATCCGGACGTTATCCTGCCGATGTGCGTCATCCGACGTATGGACGCGGTGCTCGAACCGACCAAACAGAAAGTGCTCGACACCAAGAAAATGCTCGACGATGCGCGTATCACTGAGCAGCGTGCCGCACTTTGCGATGCCGCCGGCCAAGCCTTTTACAACACTTCGCGCTTCACCCTGCGCGATCTCAAGTCGCGGGGCAGCCAGCAGCAACTCCTCGCCGACTTCGAGGACTACCTCAACGGCTTCTCGCCGAACGTTCAGGACATTATCGAGAACTTCAAGTTTCGCAATCAACTTCCCACTCTTTCCAAGGCCGACGCGATCGGCACGCTGATCAACAAGTTTCTCGATCCCGATATCGACCTGTCGCCGGCCGGCATCGATAACCACTCAATGGGGACGGTCTTCGAGGAACTGGTCCGCAAGTTCAATGAGGATAACAACGAGGAAGCGGGCGAGCACTGGACGCCGCGTGATGCCGTTCGGCTAATGGCGAACCTCGTGTTCCTGCCCATCGACGCCGAGATCAAGTCCGGCACCTACCTGCTCTATGACTGCGCCTGCGGCACGGGAGGCATGCTCACTGTGGGGGAGGAGACGCTCACGGCGATTGGTGCGAAGCGCGGCCAGCAGGTCAAGTGCTTGCTCTACGGCCAGGAAATCAACCCTGAGACCTACGCCGTCTGCAAGGCGGACATGCTGCTCAAAGGCGAAGGCGAGAGCGCCGACCACATCGTCGGCGGCGCGGAATGGTCCACTCTCTCCCACGACGCCTTCCCGGCCCAGGAGTTCGACTTCATGCTTTCCAATCCGCCTTATGGGAAGAGCTGGAAGAAGGACCTCGAAGCAATGGGCGGCAAGGACGGGATGCGCGACCCGCGCTTCAAAGTGATGCACGAGGGCGAAGAAATTTCGCTTGTCACGCGCTCCAGCGACGGCCAGATGCTCTTCCTAGCCAACATGGCGTCGAAGATGAACGCCAAGTCCGCCCTAGGCAGTCGCATCGCCGAAGTACATAACGGGTCGTCGCTCTTCACCGGCGACGCGGGTCAGGGCGAGAGCAACATCCGCCGCTGGCTGATCGAGAACGACTGGCTCGAAGCCATCGTTGCGCTGCCGCTCAACCTCTTCTACAACACCGGCATCGCTACCTACATATGGGTGCTGTCCAATAAGAAGCCTGCGCATCGCAAGCGCCGGGTGCAGCTCATCGACGCAACCCAGTGGTTCAAGCCGTTGCGTAAGAACCTCGGCAAGAAGAACTGCGAGCTTTCGCCCGAGGACATCGAGCGCATCAGCCGAACATTCCTCGACTTCATTGAAACGCCCGAGTCGAAGATCTTCCCCAACGCTGCCTTCGGCTATTGGAAGGTCACGATCGAGCGCCCGCTGCGACTGCACAGCCAGCTCTCGCTCAAGGCCATCGAGACGCTGCGATTCACTTCCGGTGACGAAGACCTTCGCGCTGCGCTCTACGAGGAGTTTGGAGACGAGCTCTTCACAAAATTCGGCAAGATCTCCGCCGCGCTGGAAAAACGCCTGGCCGATTGGGGCAGCGACGAGGATGAAGCCGGCGAAGACGCGAGCGACGAAGAGGGGACCAAGAAGGGCCTGCCCGAGAAGAAGAAAAAGAAACTGCTCGACTTCAAGACCTGGGAGCGCGACGGCCGCCTTATTGAAGTCGCCACGAAGCTGCGCGAAGCGCTGGGCGACGCGCTCTTTGAGGACCACAATGTCTTCCGTGAACGCGTCGATGCTGCGCTTAAGAAGGCAAACATCAAGCTTGCCGCTGCCGACCTCAAGCAGATCCTCAAAGCCGTGAGCTGGCGCGTCGAGACGGCGCCGCCCGTTATCGCCAAGGTGCACAGACCCGGCAAGGCCAAGGGCGACCCCCTGCGCGGCCTGTTCGCGGCCACGCTGGACGGCAAGCCCGCCATCGTCGAATACGAGCCCGACTCCGATCTGCGCGATACCGAGCAGGTGCCGCTGCTGGAAGATGGCGGCATTGAAGCTTTCATCCGCCGCGAGGTGCTGCCCTATACGCCCGATGCGTGGATCAAGGAGGACGCTACCAAAATCGGTTATGAGATCAGCTTCACCCGGCACTTCTACAAGCCGCAGCCGCTGCGCACGCTCGAAGAAATCAGCGCCGACATTCTTGCCATCGAGCAGGAGGCCGAGGGGCTGCTGGATGGCTTGCTGAAGGGAGGGACACATTTGTGAAGAAAGCGAATAAGCGGGCGCAGCATGGAAAACCAATTCTCGTGACACTGTCACGAGAATTGATGACGGAGCATGGCAAGGGCTTCGACGAGCGCAACCTGTGGCATATGTGTCGTTTTTACCGGGCTTTTCCAATTCTGAACGCAGTGCGTACAGAATTGAGCTGGACCCACTACCGGTCCCTCCTCCGGGTCGATGATGCCGCCGCCCGCGAATGGTATATGAATGAGGCGGCCGCCCAGAACTGGAATACCCGCGCGCTGGATCGGCAAATCGGCACGCTTTACTACGAGCGCCTTTTAGGCAGCCAGGATCGTCAGCCCGTTCGGGAAGAAGCCGCTGCGCAAATCGGCGCGCTGTCGGCTAATCCTCGGGATTTCATCCGCGATCCCGTCATGCTGGAATTCCTTGGCTTGCCCAACACCGGCAAACTTCTCGAATCCAAACTCGAAGACGCTCTCATCAGCAATCTGCAGTCCTTTTTGCTCGAACTCGGGAAAGGCTTTGCCTTCGTAGCGCGCCAGCAGCGCATCAGCACGGAATCCAAGGATTTCTATCTTGACCTCGTCTTCTACAACTACCTCCTCAAGTGCTTCGTCCTGTTCGATCTCAAGACTGGTGAACTCACCCATCAGGACATAGGCCAGATGGACATGTATATCCGCATGTATGACGACCTGCGGCGCGTCCCTGCGGACAACCCCACGGTCGGCATCATCCTCTGCGCCCAGAAAGACAGGTCCGTCGTCCGCTACTCCATGCTGCAAGGTCATGAACAGCTTTTTGCCACCAAATACAAACTTGTCCTGCCATCCGAGGAGGAACTGCGCGCCGAACTCGTCCGCGAACAGCGTATGCTGGATGAACAATCCCCCGATCTGCCGTTCGATGCGGAGGAAGGCCAGCCATGATCGCGGACCTCAAGCCGTATCCGGAATACCGATCCGCCGAGGGTCGATGGCTAGGCGAGATCCCGTCTCATTGGATGGTCCGCCGTATGAAGTACGTCGTGCGCGAGATGGACTCGCGCTCCACAAGCGGCAAAGAGCAGTTACTCCGTATCTCGCAATACACCGGTGTTACGCAACGCCGTCGAGCGGATAGTATCGAGGAGCCAGATACGCGCGCCGACTCGTTGGTCGATTACAAGCGTGTTGAGCCCAATGACCTGGTGATTAACATCATGCTTGCTTGGAATGGGAGCATGGGCGTTTCAAAGTACTCAGGAATTGCAAGCCCGGCGTATTGCGTCTACCGCTTCGGGAGTGATGTGCATCCGTGGTATTTCCACAATCTACTGCGCACGCCGGCCTACAAAGCTCGCATCAAGGCTTCATCGACTGGCGTCGTAGAGAGTCGCCTTCGGCTTTATTCCGACGACCTCGGTCGCATCGAGGCGATGATTCCCCCGGCCGCCGAGCAGGCGGCGATTGCGCGGTTTCTGGACTGGGCGAATGGGCGGCTGGAGCGGGCGATCCGGGCGAAGCGGAAGGTGATCGCGCTGCTCAACGAGCAGAAGCAGGCCATCATCCACCGTGCCGTCACCCGCGGCCTCGACCCCTCCGTCCCCCTCAAACCCTCCGGCATCCCCTGGCTAGGCGACATTCCGCAGCATTGGGAGGTGCGGCCATTAAAACAGCTCCTCGTCCGAATGGATTACGGGACATCTCAGCATGTGCGCGGAGAAGGAAAAGTTCGGGTACTGACTATGGGGCACATCCGCGATGGCAAGGTGATCCTGCCGGAAAAGGGAGGTCTCGACGCTGTACCGCCTGGGCTCGTCTTGGAGAAGAACGACCTCCTTTTCAATCGCACGAACAGTCCTGAGTTGGTTGGCAAAGTGGGTCTGTTCGCAGGCGATGCCGACGAAGAAATTACGTTTGCGTCCTATTTAGTGCGTCTCCGCATCCGTTTGGAGCAAAATCCGCTCTGGCTAAACTATCTATTGAATAGCACGGTTTTTTGGAGCTACGCCAGAAGTCAGGCTTTGGTCAGCTTACACCAAGCTAACCTTAACTCAAGACGCTACGGGCAGATGGTTCTTCCTGTTCCATCCAGACGTGCGGAGCAAGACAAGATTGTTGACTATATTCAGTCGCAGGCAGACGAGATCGAATCCGCCATTTTCCGGCTTGAACGCGAGATCGACCTCCTCCGCGAATACCACACTCGCCTCGTGGCCGATGTGGTAACCGGAAAGCTCGATGTGCGTGAGGTGGCGGCGCGGTTGCCCGACGAAGCGCCTCCCGACACCGCCGAAGAGGAGATTGGCCTGAGTGACGAAACCCAAGCCTATAAAGAGGAGGCCGCTGTATGAGCATTCTTCTTGAGCGCCTCAAGGCGAACCAACGTCGCGGCAGCAAGCCAAGATGTCACCTGCTAACGCACGGATCCCCAGATGCCGTCGCTGCAAGGCTGACGGCCCTAATAGCTCCGTTCGCGGTGGTAGCCCCGACCGACAGTTGGATGCCGCAGGGATTTGAAGACACTGACGAAGCCACTCTCCCAGAGGCTGAGCGCCTGTTGCCGCCGGAAGTGCGGCTTGAGCTCAAGAGGTGGTGGCTTACCGTGGCTACAAACAACACGCGTACACCGAACTGGGATGTTGCCGGCACCTGCACCATCGAAGGCAGGACCGGCATCGTGTTGATCGAGGCCAAGGCACATGCTCAAGAATTGATCAAAGAAGGGACCGGAAGAAAGAACATCGAAGCTCCTGTGTCTGGAAGCGCACGCCGTAACCTCCTGCGCATTGATTGGGCCGTCCGCGACGCCAGCGCCGCATTGTCCGAGGAGACTGGACTGACGTGGGCCCTGTCGCGGGACTGGAACTACCAGATGTCGAACCGATTCGCCTGGGCCTGGAAGCTTACGGAGCTTGGCATCCCGGTGATCCTGGTCTATCTGGGGTTCCTGAAGGCCTATGACATGTCGAAGCCTGGAGAGGTGCCCTTTGCCGATGCTGGCACATGGGAGGCCCTGGTCAGGTCGCACAGTGCGCCGCTATTCCCGGGAGAAGTCTGGAACCGGCCGATGTCGGTGAACGGAGTGCCGCTCATCCCCTTGATCAAATCCCTTGAACTATCGTTGGAGCAAGATGCTGAATTATGACTCCCACCGACATTTCCGAGAAGGGCCTCGAATCCCTCATCATGCGCCATATGACCGGCACAGATGGCCTCGCCGTTATGCCGGGGACGGTGGCTGAGCCACCTCCGCTCTACGGTGGCACCGGCTACTTCGCCGGATGCGCGCAAGACTTCGACCGCGCCCACGCGCTTGATGTGCCGCAGCTCTTCGCCTTCCTGCGCGCCACGCAGCCCGAAGCGTTCAAGAAGCTGGCGATGGCTGACGTGGACGATGCCAGGGACATTAACCGCCTCAAGTTCCTCGCCCGCCTCTCGGCCGAAATCGGCAAGCGCGGAGTGATCGATGTGCTTCGCAAGGGAATAGATCATGGTCCACATCATGTAAACCTTTTCTATGTCACTCCATCGCCAGGGAATGCAAAAGCCGCGGAGCTGTTCGCATGTAATCGCTTTAGTGTGACACAACAACTCGCTTACAGCCGCGAAGAGACGCGACGCGCGCTTGACCTCGGGCTTTTCATCAATGGCCTGCCAATAGCGACATTTGAGCTCAAGAACAGCCTCACCAAGCAAACTGTTGAGGATGCCATCGAACAGTATCGGCGCGATCGCAATCCGCGCGAGCCGTTATTTGCTTTTGGCCGTTGCATCGTCCACTTCGCCGTCGATGACAACGAGGTCAACTTCTGCACAGAGCTCAAAGGCAGTGTCTCGTGGTTCCTGCCCTTCAACAAGGGCTACAATGATGGTGCGGGCAATCCACCCAACCCGCACGGCCTCAAGACCGACTACCTCTGGAGAGAGGTGCTCACCCCGCTGGGGCTAACCAATATCTTGGAGAACTACGCGCAGATCGTCGAGGAGAAGGACCCGCGCAACGGCAAAAAGAAGCGCAAGCAGGTGTGGCCGCGTTACCACCAACTCGGGGTGGTGCGGGAGGCGCTGGCCGATGTGTGCGTCCTCGGCGCGGGCAAGCGATACCTGATCCAACACTCGGCGGGCAGCGGCAAGTCGAACTCCATCGCGTGGCTTGCACATCAGCTAATTGGCTTGAAACGCAACGATAAAGAAATTTTCGATTCCGTTATCGTGGTTACCGACCGGCGCATCCTCGACCAGCAAATTCAGACAACCATCAAGCAGTTTATGCAGGTGAGCGCGACTGTAGGCCACGCCGAAAGGTCCGGCGATTTGCGCAGGTTCATCGAGGAGGGAAAGAAGATTATCGTTTCGACGGTGCAGAAGTTTCCCTTCATCCTCGACGAGATCGCAACCGAGGGCGGCAAGACCTTTGCCATCATCATCGATGAAGCGCACTCAAGCCAGGGTGGCAAAACATCGGCGGCGATGAGCCAGGCGCTTGGCACCCCGGCGGAGGACGAGGACGCGGAACCCGACCCCGAGGACACGGTGAACGCGGCGCTCGAAAGGCGCATGGCGGCGCGCAAGATGCTGACCAACGCCAGCTACTTCGCCTTCACCGCCACGCCCAAGAACAAGACGCTGGAGATGTTCGGCGAAGCCTTGCCGCCCGACGCCGAAGGCAAGGTCAAGCACCGGCCGTTCCACAGCTACACCATGAAGCAGGCGATCGAGGAACGTTTCATTCTCGATGTGCTCAAGAGCTACACTCCGGTGGACAGCTACTACAAACTGGTCAAGAAGATTGAAGACGATCCGGAGTTCGACACCAAGAAGGCGCAGAAGAAGCTGCGCCGGTATGTCGAGAGCCATGACCACGCGATCCGGCTTAAGGCCGAGATCATGGTGGACCACTTTCACGAGCAGGTGATGGCGGCCGGAAAGATCGGCGGGCAGGCGCGAGCGATGGTGGTGACGAGCGGCATCGAGCGGGCGATCCAGTATTTTCACGCATTCAAGACGTACCTCGTAGAGCGCAAGAGTCCGTATCAGGCGATCGTCGCGTTCTCTGGGGAGCATGACTACGGCGGCGCGAGGGTCAGCGAGGTGTCTCTCAACGGTTTTTCAAGCGGCGACATCTCCTCCAAGATCCAGACCGACCCTTATCGCTTCCTGATATGCGCCGACAAATTCCAAACCGGCTACGACGAGCCGCTGTTGCACACGATGTACGTGGACAAACCGCTCTCCGGCATAAAGGCTGTTCAGACCTTGTCGCGGCTTAACCGCGCGCATCCGCAGAAGCATGACTGCTTCGTGCTTGATTTTCAGAACAATAGTGCGGCGATTGCCTTCGCCTTCCAAGACTATTACCGCACCACGCTGCTCGCGGAGGAAACCGATCCCAACAAGATGCACGACCTGAAGGCGGCGCTGGATGCTGCGCAGGTGTATTCGCCCGAGCAGGTCCAGCAGGTGGTGGAGTTGTTTCTCGGTGGCGCGGATCGCGACAAGCTAGATCCGACCCTGGATGCGTGTGTGGCGGTATATGTGGGTAGGCTCGACGAGGACGGCCAGGTGGATTTCAAGGGAAAGGCCAAGGCGTTCTGCCGCATTTATGACTTTCTTTCGTCAATAATTCCCTACAGCAGCGCCGAATGGGAGAAACTGTCCATCCTGCTCAACATGCTGATTCCCAAATTGCCCGCGCCCAAGGAGGAAGACCTGGCCAAGGGCATCCTCGAAGCAATCGACATGGACAGCTACCGCGTCGAGAAGAAGGCGGTGATGGAAATCGCGCTGGAGGACAAGGACGCGGAGATAGAGCCCGTGCCGACCGAGACGGGCAGCCATAAGCCCGAGCCCGAGCTTGATCGTTTGAGCAACATCCTCAAGGCATTCAATGAGCAATTCGGCACGCTGTTTACAGACAGCGATCGGGTCGCAAAGCGTATCCGCGACGACATCGCGCCGAAAGTCGCCGCCGATGCAGCCTACCAGAACGCCAAAGAGAACACGCCACACACGGCGCGCATGGCCCACGACCAGGCGTTGAGCAAAGTGATGCAGCACCTCTTGAAGGACGACACGCAGGTGTACAAACAATTCGTGGAGAACGAGTCGTTCAGGCGGTTTGTTGGCGACATGGTATACCTGATAACGAACGCTTAGAAAGGATCGATGTGCAATAGCCCGATCCAGAAATCACTTTTCGCTTTTGGTTCTGAAAGGGCATTTCATATCACTGCTATCCAAATTAGCTGAGAATTCCATTTCCCTTGATGATTATAAAAGGAGTTACAGCCATCATCAGCGGCTTCCCCGGATGAGGTTGGCCGCCGGTTTCGCCCAATTTTTATTTCGTTACCTGCCCCCCGCAAAAACCCGCTTGTCGGGAGCGCGGGCGTCTCTCCAGCGGCCTGCTTTTGTTTTACTCTGCACATTTCAGGGGAAAGAGGGCTTAAGGCCCGACACTTAATTTTGCATCGCAAATACGGTGGGGTTGTAGCTGGTCAATTGGATCTGACCGTGAATTTTCCGAATTAATCCCCAATTAATAATGATGCGAGCGGGCTGGCTCCCCAAAAACCAGCTTGGGATTGGCAAGCTCTGTTTGACGAGCCCGAGGCTCCTGTGGGCGAAGCTTTAGCCAAAAATTCAAACCATGGTCTAGGCGAACGACACCATTTTCTGTGCGGCCGTGACGATGGTCTCCGTCGTCCTGAAGACTGTTTGAATCATCCAGACAATAATCTGGATTCCGCAGAACATGGTCTGCCCGAACAAGAAGATTTTCATGATGGCTGCGACTATTTTCCTGGTCACACAGAAGATAGTCTGAGGCTCTGCGACAATGGTCAGCGTCGCCCTGAAGATTGTCAGCGTGGCTCTGAAGATTGTCAGAGGCGCTTTGACGATTGTCAACGTCGCTTTGACGGTTGTCAGAGGCGATCATTAAGCCATTGGAAACATAGGGTTTCCAGCAACGACCGATTTTGACAACTGTCAACGTCGCTCTGACTGTTTACAAAACCGCTCCGACAATAGTCTTTGGCTGCTAGAAAATGTTCTCCGGCCTCCAGACAATCTTCTCAAAGGCGGAAACTGTAGTCGAGGTTGCGGAGACAATATTCTCCGCTGTCTTGAACTTAGTCTGGACGATCAAGACAACGTTCTTCGTCGTGTAGAATACAGTCGGCGTGACCCAGACACGTTTCTCAGAAGCGGAACACATTTTCTGCGCGCCTGAGACAATCTTCTCAAAGGCCAAGACCGTGGTCGAGACGATGTTGACCATGGTCTTTGGCGTCGAGAAGATGTTCTCCAGCCTCGAGACCATCTTCTCAAAGGCGGAGACTGTGGTCGAGGTCCCGGAGACCATGTTCCCCGCTGTCGAAACCTT
>Ga0187873_1004058_pt1 | contig 10242 bp, 16 predicted proteins | sample June2016WEW_16_1_2_FD_133012 | JGI IMG/M metagenome (GOLD analysis project Ga0187873, IMG submission 133012) | Peatland microbial communities from SPRUCE experiment site at the Marcell Experimental Forest, Minnesota, USA - June2016WEW_16_100 | ecosystem: Environmental > Terrestrial > Soil >... | reverse complement strand
CTCACGCGAGCAGATGAAGCAAGTGAACCTAAAGCCCCACAAGTTCCATGGCGAATGGAACTATACCATCGAGCCTCACAGGTGAACCAACTTGATACCTTTATTTATTTACGCCGCCTAAGCCTCCACGGCCTGCGCAACTGAGGGGAATCGGGCCGGGTCCGCCCGCTGCATCTCTTTGGCCGCCGCATTGATGCCGTCCTGGGGGAGCCCGACGACGGAACTTGACGCCGCTCTTTCGGTCCAGTCCATTGCCGTCCGGCGCCTGGCGCCACCCGCAAGAAGCTGATTGTAATAGTAGCTCATAGATCGCCTTGGGCGGCGCGGGCTTGACTCAACACAGTTTTCATGCTTTTCTTCCCTCGCCGGTTGGAAGCGTGTCGGAAGGCACGCCAGCACCCTGAAGGTGTTTCGCCTCCGGGCGATTTACACGCAGGACTGGAGACCCCGCGCCCTCCCCACCGGCCTTTCTTGGGCGGCTGGAACCAGGAGCGCCATGGGCGTAAGCTGCGAGGCCCTTTGCACCGCGGCGCTTGGTTGGGCCGCCCTTTTCTTTGAGGGCCGCATACCGCGCCGCCAGAGAACGGCTCGACCGTTCGCCAGCCAGCACGCGCCAAAGATGCGATGCGCTTACCCCGAGGGCCCTCGCGTGCCGCCCGATTCCCGGGAACCGAACTCGGCGCCCGGCTTTCAGATTCTCTTTGCGCGCAATTGCCATCGCGCCCCATGGAAGCACGATCATCCTGCTCCGTCAATATCTTTTTTTTCGAGGCATTTTCTGGTTTGCTGTTTGTGTGCCGCGCAAGCTACCACTGCCTCAGCGTGAAATTGAAATAGGCCGGCGCCTCAATCAGGCGCGTCGCGAATTGGCATGCCCGCGCAGATATCTTGCCAGGTCCACCGGCGTCGATAGCTCGGTAATCAAGCGAGTGGAAATCGGGAGGGTCGCGCTCAAGTATGGTCTCGCCCAGGAAGTTTTGTCCTTTTTCAACATAAGCGCACTTTGGCTTGCGACCGGCCAAGGCGAAATGATGCCCTCCGTCCCGCTACCCGCGGCGGCGGATATCGGAGTAAGCGAAGGCGCCACGTTTGGGCAGGTTTTCGATGATTACCTTGCTCCTCACCTAAGACCGCCGCTGGCAACAGAGGTTAGGAGCGGGGAACTTTTCATCCCCGGATTCGAAGTTGACGTTGCCAGATCTGTTAAGATGGACTGGGTGCGCGTGCATTTCCAGGATTGGTTCGACGAACTGCCTGATGCGGCGTTAGACAAGTTTTACCAGGAGGTTTTGAGGCACGGTAAATCGCTGGCTTCAAAACTCGGAAGGGATCACTGGGCCAAAATTCTAAAGCGAAGGCGAGACCGCGCCGCGCTGAAGGCCCTTCGGGAATCGCAGGGGTCCACAGCGGCGAGGCCCAAACCACCAGAGTCAAAAACTAAGTGTAAACTACCAGTTGACAAACCTGGACGACCTGCTACGATCGGACGCGTGAAATCTGGAATCGGCTCCTGGAACAGTTTGTTGGCGGAACTGAAGGCACTCACAGTAGAGCCTGGTTCGAAGGCCAATCTCGCGCGCCGATTCGGTGTGTCCAGGCAGGCGGTAAATAAGTGGCTCTCGAATGAGAGTTCGCCGACTGCTGACATGACGCTTCGCCTTCTTGAATGGGTCCAAGGGGAGGAAGCCAAACAAAAGAGAAGCCCTGGCCGCGCTGTAACACGACCAGAGCCGAAGGCCCAGTTCAGCCAATCAAAGTATGAAAAACCGAAACCAGGCCGGCCAAAAGCCTGCCGCAAATAAGCCCGTTTCACAAGCCCAAACTCCCCAGGCCAGGGCAGGGGATCACCCACCACTGGACTACAAGCAAGCCCTCGATGCCGCGGAGCGGCTAAACAGGCTTCTCATTGATCCCGTGCCAGAGAGCGGTGAATGGAAGTTGTTTCTGCCTGGGGCCTGCACCGACCTACAATCCGCGCTTCGCGAAGCCCCAAAGGCGGCCAGCCCCAGCCCCACGGCCGCGCGGGCGCCGTCCTTCGATGCAAGAACGACGGAACATGGTGTCGAGGCGACGGTGATACTGCAGTTCTCAACCGAGAGTTGCGAGCGGTTCCGCAAGGCTTACCTCGCTTACACCGAGGGAATGGTGAAACCGATTGGCATGGCCGAATACGTAATGACGGCCATCTCCGCAAAGGTCGCCCAGGACCTATGTCCGGGCAGCCCGCTGCTGGACCTGGAACAGGCTGTTAACCAGGCCATCGGCTTCATGAACCTTGCCGGTATGCGCCTCTCCGAGCTCGAATCGGATATGGAATACAAACTGGCCGACCGCGCAGGATGCGGCGTCAACGTGCTGGCGCAGGCCTCCTGCGAGCGGCTGAACGATGCCTTCTCCGCGGCGTTTTCCTTCGCCGCGGGAAAGACCCCGGAGTGACCGGCTATCCTATGTTCTGCGCGCGCGCCGGCCGGGGCGACCTGGCCGGCGCTTTTCTTTTGACCTGGCCGCCCGGTACCCGAAAAATCCCACGCGTGGGATTTTTGCCGCCCTGGTGAACCCGGCAAATTGACGGTTTGTCCGGCAGGGGCATTGAAGACGCCTTTCAATCCCCGTTAAAACCCTGCCAAACGGATCTTGCAGATGAAAGACCCCATGACGCAAGACCTCATTGCCTTCTCAGATCTGGCCGCTATTCAACTGTTGGAAACTGAGCAATATGCTGAGTATCGGAAGATCACCCTCTCAATCAAGCAACCGAAGGCGATGCCGCATGGCGGCCGGTTCGACCCGGAGGTCCTGGCCGCCCTGATGGTCACTTATGATTTGTCTCTGGCGCAATCTCCAGATGGCGTGGCGATGGGATTCCGTCAACGCTGGTCACAGCAACGCGGCGCCCTATTTTTCCCCGCCGCTCAGGCTGAGTCCATCTCTGAGGCCCTCGACCAGGCCCGCGCCATCCTCCGGGCTCGGCTCCCGGAAGCCGCCGATCGCGCCGGGGCCAAGATGCTGGAATTCATGCTTGCGCACGGCAGGTCCCCAGAGGGTGCCCGGCGTCATATTGCGGTCTTCATTCATTCCGTCATGGACCGGATCCGGAAGTGACCCTTCAAAAATCCCATGCGTGGGATTTTTCGGGCTACGGTCAAATTGGAAGCCGTTTCCAATTTGCGGGGCAGGGGAGCGCGCCGCTCCCGGTGGCGTCCCGTCCTTCCTTGCCTTCTGGCCTTGACGTGCTATCGTTCCTGCGCCGCTCCCATTCGGAGACGCCAAACGTGTAGTCCCCGAATGCGTAGGCCCGGCCGCATCGTAAACTGCGCCAGGTCATCGGTTTTTTGGCTCTCCTCTCGCCGCGGTCGAATTGGCCCCCGGTCCGACATTCCCGGCGCTGGAGTCGGTCCCTTCTCCTAGGCCGGAACGGCTATGCGTCCTCGCGTCCTGAACGGTGCTTGCGGCGGTCTTTTAAGACCCTTGAAAACCTTGTGCAAAACCTGCACTTTCGCCAATCGAATCGGTTCAAAAAAGGGGGTAGGCAACTTCAGCCGGGTAGCCTCGATTGTCCAAATGGGGCCTGCCAGGTTACATCCACTAATAAACCGCTCGGTTTTGGCATTCGAAATGTCCAGTAACGCTAACGCCGTTGCCTTGCAGGGACTTGCGCTCGGACATCTCAACTGAGCGGTTTTTTAGTGCAGTCCAAAAATCGAGCGGTTTATTCTCTTCGCGGAGGCCCGGTTTTCATGCGTAAGTCCTTGATAGACGCGCTATTCCGCCATAGTCCGCCATATTCCGGTTTGAGCGGACTTTTCGGCCAAGACTCACTGGAATAGCAGGGGAAAAGTGGCTGCTCTCAATTAAATATAACAAACAACAACTTTCTGCTGTGTGAATAACTCGGTGAATAACTCAGAGCATACACCGTGCCAAATATCTCACAGCATGTTCCATGCCAACTATTGTGTAGCAGTGCATATTGTGTAGCAATGAATACTGTGTAGCACCGCATATTGTATAGCAGAGCATACTGTGTAGCAACGCTACCACCACATAAACGCGGGCTTTTATTGTGTAGCATTGGGCACTGTGTAGCACCGCTATCACTCGTGTAGCATCGCAATACGAATGTGTAGCAGGACACACTTTCAAAACGGAAATCCGCCTGCTGCCGCTTCGCCTCCGTCAACAGCCACGCGCGCCAGCAGACGCGATTTCCCTCACGCACGAGCACGACGTGTACTTCCCAAACACACCCGGTCAGATGCGGCGAGTGGAGCCGGGCCGCTCCGACCTCAACTGACAACAGGCACACCCCTGGCCGGCCCTCTCCATCCCCACCCGCCGCATCAGATGCACCCACCTCCTTGGCGAACCGTTTAGCGGAACCGTTTCCTTACCAGGATTCCCCAGGGCAGGGCAGGGGAGCCAATCGCGTTCTTTTCACAGGTTGTACATGACTCCCTTCAAAACCACCACCAGTAGTGCAGGGAACGGCCAGGTTCCAACAACCCTGGTGGTGAAGGACCTCCTTCCCAGCCGCCCCCCGCAAAATCACACGTCAGCTTCCCCGAGAGCACGCTGGCATGTCAGAATTGAGCCCAGGGGAAGCCCTTCGCTCCGCTCAGCGTCCCCACGCGCTACGCGCTCCCCATCCACCCCTGGTCACCCGGAATCCAACAAGCGACACAGGCACGACCGCCAAAACTCCGCAGTGCAAAGCAGCTTCACGGTAAAGCTACCCCGAGCAAACAAATCGCCCCGGCGCAACTGGCATCGTTTACCCGGCGCTGTGTGCGCACGACGATAACCCCGAATGACGCGACGCACCTTTACGGCTTGCACGCCGTCCAACTCGATGACCTCACGCTTTCCAAGTGGCACATTGTCACGACCTACCACGCCCCAGTAACGACCTGGCTTGCCGTCAAACTCGACGTCAACCGGCTTGGCAGCGTAACGCTTCGAGCCGTAAGCAAGCGCGCCCTTCATCGTCCGCAAGACCTCAACAGCCGTCCCCGCCAAAAAGTGTTTCAAGTCACCAGACCGAACCACCGAGAACCAATTGCGGGCCACCCAGCCCCGAATGGTATCCGCTCCGTGAACTGGCCCATGGTCTTCAAGACCCGCAAAACCGTCATAAAAACGCCATCCGCCAGGGTTGGCAACCTCGGTCCTCTCAATAGGCAACTCCACACGCTCACCGCTCGGAACCCAAGCCGTCTCTCGCCACAGTTCCTCACCAGGCTCAAGGCCTGGCAACTCCACCCGCTCAAGACTCGAGCACTCCCGCCGCCCAGGAATAAACGGGAAACTCCACGGCACGCCCCACAAGAACAAATGAAAATGCGGAGCAACCTGCCCAACATGCCTCCCGGACTTGCGCCGCTTGAACTCCAGCTTCCACATGACAGAGGCCCCAGGCCAACGCCGCATAATCCGCTGACAGAAAGTATCAAGGTGTCCCTTGAACTCAGGCGCATACATCGGAAAATGGTCAGGATACGTCAGCGTCGCAAACCACGGCACCCGAGACGCATCCACCTTCCCAAGAGCCTCCATGAACCGCCCACGCGAACCCGCTGTGAATGTCTTCACCGCCTGGCGCTTCGGCACCTCTCTCTTACGACTGACCGCCCGGCCCCCCTCGCTCAAACGGACCTCAACAAGACTCGCACCCCGCCATACCACCAGCTCGCCGACTCCCATCGTTTCAGACACGCTCGCACGGGCTGATTTCACTCCGTTCTCTTGGTGCGAGGAAATATGACTCTTAGACAAGCCATCCTCAGCCCCGGCCACCGGGCCACCGCTCCGCGCCGGCCCGGTGGACCGAGGCAGCGCAGGGCAGGGGACACCGACCATCCCAACTCCACCAGGCAACCCAATGCCAAGTTGAGCCGGCGCTGGCGCTGCCAACACTCCACATCCCCCGCCCGCTGGCACTGCCACCACGTCACACCCTGTCACACTCTTGATGTCGCCTTCTTTCCGCCCAGGGTCCTCCTGCACGCGCTCTTGCCGCCGCCGCTCAAACTCCGCCTGACCAACCGGACCGCGCGGGCCATAGCACTTCCGCCCGGCGCTCAAGTCAAGGTAGTAAACACCGCCCCTCATGAACCTACCCCCTCATCAGCCCCGCCTGAAATCACCCGCAACTGAGGTTCTGCAGCCCCAGGCACCGACGCCACCGGCCCCGCCAACTTCGATAGATACCCCGCGATGCAGTCCAGCTTTTCACGGATGGACTGCAATTGCAGGGCCTCAAGATGCGCTTTCGTGTCCTGCTTCGCCCACCGTTCTTGCACCGTCCGCAGCAGTTCCTTCGCCTTCCACTCAATCAGGGGACCGTCCACCTTCAACGCATCGTCGCAAGAACGCCGCTTCAGAACCTCGGCCAGCCGGGAGTTGATGACGAACCGGGCAAAGTCGCTCGCCTCGCCGAGGCTCCGATTCTCCGCGACCCGCTCAGACAGGGAATCTAGCGTCTGGTTCGTCCAGGACCAGAGAACGTGAAATTGAACTTCGTCGTCGCTTCTCACCGATAATCCACACGTGGGCGGATTATCAATGAGCCGGTGGGGGACCGCGCCGTCCCTCCGGCATGCCGGGGAGTCTAACCCCGCTGCGAGCACAGCCTCGCAAGAACGTCTCGAAACGTCAACACTTTTTCGCACGCCCCGACTCTACTCCAATTGAATATAACAAACATTGTGCGAAATAGTATCGTGAGGATGACCCATGGCGATCCAACCGGCTTCGACCGCGACGACGGGTCAGTTGATGGGCGGTTTGGTCCGAAACCTGATAATCCCTCTCGTCACAGCCGGTTGGTCCATGGGCGATCACGGCGGGCAGCGTGAATGACGGCGAAGACATGGACGGTCTGCGCCTCCACGTAATAAACGGACACTCAAGTCTTGAGGTTGGCCAGGATCTGAGATTTCGCTTCCGCCCAGGGAACGAAAGCGGACGGGTTGCGGTCACACTGATCGAGTCGGGATTCAATAAGACGCTTTTCTTCATCCGTCAACTCACCCGCGTCAAGCCAGCCGTCGCCGGTGAGTTCGTCGAGCTTGGTTTGGATTTCCGCGCGGTCTTCCGCGCTCAGCTTGGGCAGTTCTGCGAGAATATGCGCTTTGCTCATGAGCAAAATCTACCGGCCAACGGCGATGCCGGCAAGCAGGAGCCACAGCGAGAATTCCGGTGAACGAGAGGGCCGGTCGTTGGCGCGACTTGGGCTTGAAGTCGAGGGAGCAACTGATTTCGTTCGACTCAGGCGAATCCTGGCGCTGGTACTGGGCGTTCAAAGGGCAACCCGGAGGTTGCAAGACAGCGGCCGGAAGTCGCCCAGGGCAAAGAGGGCGACCTCCGGGCAGCCAACAGGAAGTTGAGTTCACCCTGGCAGGGGTGACAGAAAGATACCATGGCCAGCACATTCTATAGTCTTCATTGTCATATCTGTCTAGCTTGTCTGTCACCCCTGCGGGGTGAACTGAGGTTTTTGTTGCCTGCCCGGAGGTCGCCCCCGTTGCCCCTGGCGACCTCCGGCCACTCTCTGGCAAGCCTCCGGCTGTTCCCGGAGGACCGTCCAAACTCGACCCGGCGCTGTAAGCGCCGGCCATTCTCAGGATGTGCCTCGGAGACACAGCCCGGCATCGGACCTTCCGCGAGTATCGAGGTCAAACCCGGCGTCGGCCCCCAAGAGTGACAAAGAATCCGCATGAGGTGCAGCTTTCAAGCCGGGCACTCTCAGAGTTGCTGGAAAGAGTCCCCCGCTCGGTCTGGGGTCCCCTGCCCTGCCTGGCCGTTCGGTCCCGAGTCCCCTGCCCTGTCCAAATGAAGGAAGAACGCTACGCTTGACACCGCGCAAAGGGTCCCCTGCCCTATTCAAGCCGCCGGATTCAGAACACTGCAACGTCCCGGTCGCTCAAGGCGGCGTTGGTTTCGAGGGCGGCTGATTCTTCACAAGTCCACGAATAAGGGCATCTGGCAGCCGCAGACAACAAGCGCCACAGGGAGCGTTGGGTTCCGCGCGTGTGCCCTTTTTGATGAAAGAACGTATGACAAACTCTAATGAATGCATAATTCGGTCGGTGGATGGAGTGTATTGGATGCGGAGCAATGACCCGAGTGGCCGGGTGCGTTGGTCGGACATGGGCAGGCTGGAAGATGCCCTGCCTGGCTCGGTGCAGTTTTTCTGTGAGACTCGGAGGATTGCGTTTCACGATTTGGGCGCGGGGGTGAAGGGGCCTGGTCGGCAGTTACCTAAGACTCCCCTGCCCTGCTCTGTTACCTAAGAGGCTCGCCCAGTCTTGGCGCGTCGAGTGTGAAGCAGCTATCGTGCCAAGTATTATGTGGCACGATACATGCTCTTTAGCAATAATCATGCCTGCTATAGACTGGAACGATAACTGCTGAGAAGCAACGACTGTGCCATTCTCCACTCCTCGCGAAGCGTTCACCGCCTGCTCGGCGTAAGGCATCACGCCGACTTTTCCCGAGGACAAAGCGCCGCGAACGGCGGGGATGGAAGTTGCCGAACCGCGCCTGCTCGCCGCAGCGAACTGAGCCGAGAGAAGTTTGTTTACAAATATCAGTTTATGAGCAGCATGGCGGCATGAATCTTGTGGTGCTCAGTAAAATTCATCAGATTATGTGCTTCTTGCAAACCGGTCAGTTCTTCACGCGCGTCTTGGCTCTCTTTGTCATCGCGTTTTGTGCGGGCTGCGGAGATTCGGTCGTTGGCGTGTATCAGTACAAATGGCAGGGGCGGGTAGAGAACAGCAAAACTTTTGATTTGCGTTCCAACGGCACTTGTCTCTACACATCTCATGTAGATGATGGGCTCGATTGGCAGATTAACGGCGAAGGCCCGACGATTATGAGGTACAACAACCAATCGGTAAAAGAGGCATGGGAATCCGATGGGAATGGCGTGAAAATTAAAAATCCCGACGGGTCTTATTTCAGATTCACAAGGGAGGGTAAAGACTTGATTGCGCCACAAGGCTACCGTTACATAAAAATTCGTTGACGAACGCCATCCCGAAAGTTCTGAATGACCGATTGTTTGCAGCAGCGTTATTTGGCGCAATTACAGCGGAAAGCCGAATAAATGCTGTGGCGGGTCTGGCTGGACTTCGCCGTGCTCAAGGTCGTCGGGGCCTGGCTGATGTCGAGGCGCGGCGAGGGGAAGCGCCGCATGCATACACCGGGCTGGCTTGGACCTGGGCGTGCTCGAGCTCGTCGCCGCCTGAGTCCCATGCCCTGTTCGGAAAGAAGGCGATTAATCAGTGTGACAATGGGCGTCGCGAAGCGTTCACCGCCTGCCCGGCGTAAGGGCTAATGGCTCCCCGGTCCGACAGAGCTCAGCCGAAATCTGTTCATTTCCGGGTGGCCGGTCGGCTTGGTTGCAAGAATTCCAGGGCGGCATTCTGCGTGTGTGCTACCTGGGCGAGGTCGTTTTGCCGCGGTTGCGGGCGTTCTGTCAGGAGAGGGGAATTCCGCTGATTGAACGCAAGGCGGGGCAACCGTAAAATGCGAAGCGTTTTACGGTTGCCTGAACAGCCTTGCGTTCCTTCCGCGCGAAGCGTTATCGCCTGTCCGGCGTGAGGGCTAAAAGCTGGCTGGAATGAGAGCGCCCTGCGTCGTCGGAACGGCGAAGCCTGGTCAGTCGGGCGAGCTTGCAAGGTGGCCACTCTCTCAAAGCTTTTGCTCTGGCTGGCCGTTCGGTGGCGAGTCCCCTGCCCTGCCTCGGCGTTCGGTCCTGAGTCGCTTGGTGCCCTTAAGTGAAAGGACAGTCCGCACTCGTAACCCACCAGTGTGTTTTTGCGGGTGATGGGTCCCCGACGAGGGCGCGGTGGAGAATCTTGGCGTATTCTTGGCGCCTGGGTTTCCTCAGTTGCCAGGTTGGATGCCACAGGTTGCAGTTGTTGCGAATACGCCATTTGGCGTTTGACGGGGAAGCGGCTCGGACGTCGGCGACTGCCTGTCCGTGCTCGTCTTCGAGAATCCAGTAAGTACTCACGGCACGTCAAAGCTAGGCGCGAGCCTTACTAAACGTCCAGTAAGTTATTCACCGGGTTATGAACATCGTGCCGTTTTTGTTTGTTATATTCGTCGGTCGGGTTTGGGCACGGGGCGGCGCGGGGTTACGCATCGTAACTTCGGGTGGGGGTTTTGGGGTTGACGGCAAACAATGGGCCTCGCGAAGCGCTCACCGCCTGCCCGGCGTAAGGGCTAATGGCT
>Ga0187873_1004036_pt1 | contig 10291 bp, 12 predicted proteins | sample June2016WEW_16_1_2_FD_133012 | JGI IMG/M metagenome (GOLD analysis project Ga0187873, IMG submission 133012) | Peatland microbial communities from SPRUCE experiment site at the Marcell Experimental Forest, Minnesota, USA - June2016WEW_16_100 | ecosystem: Environmental > Terrestrial > Soil >... | reverse complement strand
TCCAGATCATCCTGCTCATCCTTGGCTTCCCAGAATCCCCGCCGCTGTTTCCAGAAGTCGAGCAAGGCTCCATCAACCCGGAGATTCCGCGCATGGTGTCCGGGAACCGGGTATTCGGGGATCAACGTCCAATCTAATTTCTTGGAATAGCCGGATAGCACGTTCTGGAAGGCACTGCGAACGGCCATTTCGTGATTGACATGCTGATGGCCGAACTCGCTCAAGGTTTCGTAATAGCCCTTGATGAGCCTGTCACCCGGTTTCACATTGAGCTGGAGCATGGATTGGCAGAAGCAAGTTTAATCCAGAAACGCCGGATTTCAGCAGTAAAACTTCCGGGGGAACCGTTCCTCACCCTCTCTGCAACTCGCTCAGCACCATCTTTGCCAACTGCACCGAATCCGCAATCGTAGCCACGACCTTGGGTGATCGCACAATCGGTTCCCCCCGGAGCCGGATGGCGGCAACGATTGAGGCAGCAATCAGCAAAGCCCCGTTCTGCTTCTGGGTGTCCATAGCCAAATTATGTTAGGCGAACAAAAGACGAACGTCAACAAAATGAATTTCATTGCAATGAGGCAGTGTGACAGCGAGAATCCCGGTATATGAGCGAGTGGGCAAAAATCCTTATTTCCACGGTTGTTGGCTTCAGTGCAGCCCTGCTGATAGAACCAATCAAATATCGGCTTTCAATTTGGCTTACATCAAGACGAGCAGAGAAGGCGATTAACCGGGAATTGGGCAGGATATATCACCTCTTCTGCGTCAGAACCGGAGAAGAGGAACTGGCGTATTGGGTGGCATTTCGAAGCAAGCTGACTGAGGCGTTCGACTATTATTTTGAGCATCATCGTGAAGCCATTTACGCAATCAAGTGGTATGAGCGATATCAGGGGTTTTACGAGGGTTATCGAGTAATTCTTGAACTCCTGAATGCTCACAAAATAACGGTAATCAAGGCAGTCGAATACGTGAGGGATGAATTCCAATTCCGGTTTGACACTGGACTTCTGAACAAGCAGGTTGTTTCTGAGTACGCCGATGGGTTTGGCGAATCAGACAAATCTCTGCTGAAACACGAATCATTCAAGAAGTACGAGGAAGCGAGACAGAAAGCCAGCGCAGGAACTGAAACGTAGCCGCTTTCCCTTCAGTTGAGCACCGCTGCATCGTTTCTCTCCGCATCTTATCCACATAGCGGCAGCGGCAAGCAGCGCAGTTTATGAAACCCAAAATTCTGGTATCCGATGATGAACGGGTGATTGCCGATGTCCTGACCCTGATTCTGAATCAGCACGGTTACGAAGCACTCGCCGTTTACACCAGCAAGGATCAGGTGGAGATGGCACGTTCTTTTCGCCCAGACTGCATCATTAGCGATGTGATGAAGCCCGACATGAACGGCATTGAAGCTGCGATTCTTGTTCGGGAATTTCTTCCATCCTGCAAAATCCTGCTTTTCAGTGGACAGGCCCAAGGTCTGTACGACTATGCTCAAAAACACAGGTTGGAGTTGAGGGCCAAGCCCGTTCATCCGCAAGACTTGCTGGCATGGCTCGGTTCTGGTTCTGATTCGATATTTAAGCCCGTTGCCGTTCCTTACGCTTCACCGCCTACTCCAGTTCCCATTGAAGCGGCAAAGGCCGTGAGGCTCCCTGCGAAGAAACCGGAAAAGATCACCCCATTCTTTGCGGCAAAACTTATAGGCGATTTTCTGCTGAAATTCGCTCTTTTTGTCGCTTGTTTGATGATTGTGTTCGGCGTTCTGGCGTTCATCGGCTACGGATTGGATCAGTTGATTGCTCGTACCCCGCACATTCAGCGGCAGCACTACACAGAACCTCCGCACGATCACACCCGGTTCCGGCTGCTGAGAACCTGACTCAGAAACAACGGCAAGACTAAAAAAGTCATGGCCCGGCTGCGCTGTTGAGGTTGGAAAGGTAAATGCTGCGGATTTCCGAAGTCTTCAGCAGGATATTATAATTAAGAGCATGAATGAGTATGAGCAGCTTATTCTGGAGAACCTTAAATCGCAGAATGACCTTGAATATGAACTAGGCGACACACTCGATATTAAAACGAGCATCTCCTTGGTTGTCCTTGTTTTCTTAGCAACACAATCATCTGGGTTTCTTGCCTTGCGTGTTATGCCACGACACTGGCACAACATTCAGATAGTTTCCGTAATATGCCTGAGTGTTGCTGGTTTGCTCGCCGTATGGGAGCTAATTCCACGAACGTACATAGTTGGTCTAACTCCAGATGAATTTCTTAAATGGGCTCAAGAGGTAAAGACATTCTATAGCACTGCCGGAGAGCCCAATCCAGAAGCAAAAAGTGTTGAGTTCATTCACGGCAAAACAGCCGACCAACTGCGGGCAAGATTTACCGCAAACCGCAAGATCAACGCAATGAAGTCAAATGTTGTAACCTGCGTGTTTATTCTTACAATGGCTTCGCTTGTTCTTAACCTTGCAACCTTGGCGGGGCAGTCTTGCGGATGGCGATTTTAAGCACCACCCTTTTTGACGCCTCTCTCAGGCGGCGGGTCTGGTGGGCCTGACGGAGCACTGTCGCCCGTTCGACCGGGAACACTACCCCTCTTTGGAAAACCCGGTTGTTGTGGTGGTTGTGCTGGTTTCGGCGGCTGTGGCGGTTTCGGCGGCTGTGGCGGCACTGGTTTTTGAGCCATTATTTCCAACCTTTCCGATTTCATTCTAAACCCGTCAGCGAATTTAACCAGCTACTCGCATGTACCAACTGCGTACCAAATAGGAGCTGGAACCCCGATTTCTGCGACTAATGCGGATAGTGTTTTCTGTAAGTTACAGATTCCATTAGGGGCTTTGTAGTCCGACCCCCCCTCCCGGCACCAGCAAGACCAAAGACTTGTTTATTTGTCCGGCACCATTCCCGGCTATACTCTTCCCTGCATCGCGGGCCGGAGACGCTCCATGCCGGCCCAATTCCGAGTGAGTGCCTGATCTGCCCTGACACGCGCGACGACGGCGCGTGCCGGGGTCCCCAGCGACGGCCGGGCCGTTGCTGGGGCGGGAGCCCGAGACCCCAAACGGAGGAAATATGCAACCAGCCGCGCACGAAAAGCCGTATGCAGTCGAGTACTACTACAAGGTCAAGTGGGGCTGTCAGGACGAGTTTCTCAGGCTGTTTCGCAAGAATCACCTGCCGCTGTTGATGAAGCAGGTGGAGGCGGGCCGCATTGCTTCCGTCGATATGGTCGCGCCCCGTTTTCACATGCCCGAAGAGGCGCGATGGGATTACCGCGTGACCATCGTCTTCAAGCACGTGGCGAGCTCGATGCAGAAGGATTCCGCCGAACTGCTCAAGCAGCTATATCCAGACCAGGACACGTTCAAGCGTGAAGAGCAGCGACGGTTCGAAATCATGTTGGCGCACTGGGATCTGCCGATTTCAACGCTTGAGCCGGAAGACCGCGAGCCTGCCGCTGCACCGCGAGGAGAGGCATCATGACCCAGGCAAACCGGATCAGTTCCAAGGCAGCGCAGTTCACTGAATCCGTGATCCGCGACATGACCCGGCAGGCCATTCGCTTCGGCGCCATCAATCTTGCGCAGGGATTCCCCGATTTTGCGGCTCCCGCGGAGATCAAACGCGCGGCCCAGGAGGCGATTGCGGCCGACATCAATCAGTACGCGGTCACTTGGGGCGCAAAAAACCTGCGCGAGGCGATTGCCCGCAAGCTGCAAACCTGGCAAGGTCTCGCCATCGATCCGGAGACGGAAGTGACCGTGTGCTGCGGATCGACCGAGGCGATGATCGCATCGCTGATGGCTGTTCTCGATCCTGGGGAAGAAGTTGTGGTTTTCGAACCTTTCTACGAAAACTATGGTCCGGATGCGGTCCTCTCCGGAGCCACTCCGCGGTTCGTCACCCTGCATCCGCCGCGTGGGCCGGAGGGCGAATGGAGCTTCGATCCCGCCGAACTGCGAGCGGCGTTCAATCGGCGGACCCGGGCCATCATTCTCAACACGCCCAACAATCCGACGGGAAAGGTGTTCACCCGCGCCGAACTGGAGCAGATCCGCGATCTGTGCCTGGAGTTCGACGTGCTCGCAATCACCGATGAAATCTACGAGCACATCATCTTCGACGGCGCCAGGCACATTTCGATTGCTACCATCGACGGAATGCGCGACCGCACGATCACCATCAACGGCATGTCGAAAACCTATAGCGTTACCGGTTGGCGAGTCGGCTGGGCAGTAGCGCCGCCCGTGCTTACCGGCGCCATTCGCAAGGTGCATGACTTCCTCACGGTCGGAGCTGCCGCGCCGTTGCAGGCCGCGGGAGTCACGGCGCTTTCGATGCCGGAATCGTACTACCAGTCACTGGCCGAGAATTATCGCCAGCGCCGTGACCGGATGCTGGCGGCATTGTTCCAGGCGGGATTTCGCGCATACTCTCCGCGTGGCGCCTACTACATCATGACGGATGTGACCTCATTCGGTTTTGCCGACGATCTGGCGTTCGTGCAGTATCTTGTGCGGGAAGCCGGAGTGGCGGCCGTGCCGGGATCGAGCTTCTATAAATCATCGGCAGGTCGTCAGCAAGTGCGCTTCGTCTTTTGTAAACAAGATGCCACGCTGGACGCGGCCGGCGTCCGTCTGCAGAAACTTGCCGTCAAAGCCAACCGGTAGAGCAGTACCAGAGATACTGTATCCTTCGCTGCGGGTGTCATCGTGAGGAGGTTCGCCGCCTTTGGCGAACCGACGTGACGATCTATGCATTTCGCAGGGCGGCACCGAAGGCCGGGAAAAACAATACATGGACCCGTTCGCCTCAAGCGCCGTCCTTTGCCGAAAGCAGGGTGCGCTTCACCTCAGAGATGGGTTGTTCCTTCCACCGCCGACTGAAATTCTCCAATGACATGAAAGTCCGGGTGTGCATCCTGTCGATATAAACAGCGCCATTCAGATGATCGACTTCGTGCTGCAGGATTCGCGCGTACCAGCCTGATGCTTCGATCACCTTGGGCTCCCCATTCTCGTCGAGGCAGCGCACGCTGACCCGCCTGAATCGAGGCACGAGCGCGGTAAAACCCGTCAGGCTCAGGCATCCCTCGAAGAATTCCACCTGCTCGTCGCCATGCCCGGCGATCTCCGGGTTGACGATAACGTGAAACGGAGTGGGACGACGCTCGCGAGCGGCAAGTTGCTCCGCGCCGATGTCCCGGCTGTACTCCGGCAGATCCTCGATGATCGCCAACTGAATGGACACGCCCACCTGCGGCGCCGCCAGGCCTACGCCCGGCGCGTCCCTGAGCGTCTCATGCATGTCGCCGATGAGTTGCCGAATGAATTCCGAGCGAATTTCCGCGGGCGCAAGTGGCCGCGCCGTTTGGCGCAGCACCGCTTCGCCGACTTGTACCAGCTTGAGCCGCATGAAAGACATTTCAGATTGTAGATGAAGCGGTGAGCCCTCGCCTTTCCGTGACCTGATTGGATACTGTCTGGTCGCGACGGCCTTCCGATTCGAGTGCAGCGCCCGCGCAGCGGCCCACGATTACGATTGCCGGAGACGGCAGGTGATCACGGCCGGCAAGCCTGTCGATGTCAGTCCACAGCATCTGCTGGTTGGGTCTGCCGGCTCCCGAGATCACCACGCAGGGTGTACGCGGCTCGATTCCGGCTTCACGCAGTTGCTCGCTCAAGCGGCGGTAGTCGCTGCCCGGCATGTAGACGGCGAGCGTGGATTGGGATGAGACGAGTTTGTCCCACTCGACGGCATCCGCGCCCTCGCCACGGTGCGCGGTCGTGAAAACCACGCTCGATGCACAGCGCCGATCAGTAAGTGAGATTCCCGCGGCGGCGGCTCCAGCAAGTGCGGAAGTGATTCCGGGAACGATTTCGAAAGCAATGCCCGCCTCGGCAAGCGCTTCGATTTCTTCGCCGGCGCGGCCAAGAACCGAGGGGTCGCCTCCCTTCAACCGGACTACGACCTCCACGGTTGTGGCGCAAGAAACCAGCAGCGAGTTGATTTCAGCTTGCGTAAGCAGTTTGCGCCCGCAACGCTTGCCGATGTCGATGATCTTGGCGGCGGGAGAGATCATTGCCAGAATCTCACCTGTGACCAGCGCGTCATGCAGCACGATATTTGCCTGGCCGAGCAAACGTGCGGCGCGCAGGGTCAACAGTTCAGGATCGCCGGGGCCTGCCCCGACCAGAAAAACCTTACCCATGGGTGCCTCCATTGCGGCGGCATGTCTTCCGCACGCTGTTTCGCTCATGCTCATCGCGCCGCACGCGGTGCCGCCGCGAGCGATTGAGCGCCGTGGCCGGGTCGAATTCAAAAAGTGAAAGTGAAAAAGTCGGCATGCTTCAGCCCTCGATTCCGTGCGGCGTGGTGGCCGTCGGAAGATCTCTCGGCACCGGGGCCGTAACCCCGCCTGCAAGGAATCCACGGATCTCATCGTTGCTGTGCCGCGAGAAAAACTGCCGCAGGTTTTCGCCTTGTTGGCGCGAATGGTTATAGACCGACAACAGCCGCGCAATGGCATCGGGAACATCCGAGGCCAGCCAGCGGTATCCGACCGGGCGCGCGATCGACTGCTCACGGCCGACCGCGCCGCCCACGCAGAAGTAGTAGGCATCCGCCATCCTGCCGTCGACCTTGATCTTCTTGCCCTCCAGGCCGAGATCGGCGATCCAATGCTGGCCGCAACTGTTAGGACAACCAGTGATGTTCAGTTTCAACTGCTGATCAAAACCGGGAAGCCGTTCTTCCAATTCCTCGACCACCCAGCGGGCGAAGCCTTTGGTTTCGGTGATCGCCAGTTTGCAAAACTCGGTTCCCGTGCAGGCAATGGCTCCGCGCCAGAAGGGAGAGCCCTCGATGCGCAGCCCAATGGCTTCCAGCTCTCGCGCCAGTGTCGCGGCATTCTGGTTGGGAACATTGACGACGATCAGATTCTGCATGGCGGTGGTCCGCAACTCGCCTTTCGCAAATCGGTCCGCGAGATCGGCTGCGAGCCGCAGTTGTTCGGCGCTGAGGCGGCCACGCAGCACGGCGGCTCCCACGTAGGAATAACCTTGCTGTCGCTGCGCATGAATGCCAACGTGGTCGCGGAAGACGTCGCTCGGTGGATCTTCATGTTCGGCGGGGTCGAGTTCGAAGCCGAGCCGCCGGTTAATCTCCGCCAGGAAGGTGTCGGCATTCCACCCGTGCTTTAGAAAGAGGAATTTCAATCGCGCCTGCTCGCGGCTTTCGCGGAGCACGCCGGCGTCCCTGAATATCTCCGCTATGGAGCGCACGACCGGCGCTGCCTGCTGCAACGGGATGAAAACGTTCAATCTGAGGGCGAGGTGCGGCTGGGTGGAAAGACCTCCGCCGATGCGCAACGAGAAACCATGCTCGTCGCCGTCGCCGCGCCTGCGAATGATGCCCGTGAGCCCGATATCGTTGATCTCGGGATAGGTACACCAGGAGCGGCAGCCCGTAACGGAGATTTTGAACTTGCGCGGCAGGTTGCGAAAATCCGCGTTGCCAACGAAAAAGCGGTTCAGCTCGAGCACCACGGGAGACGCGTCGAATACTTCGTCGCCATCGACCCCAGCCAGCGGGCAGCCGGTGATGTTGCGCGTGACGTCGCCGCATGCTCCCAGCGTGTTGAGACCGGCGTGCCAGAGTTGCTCGATGACATCGGGCAGGTCCTCGATTCTTACCCAGTGCAACTGGATATTCTGCCGGACCGTGATGTCGGCCACGCCTCTGCCATAACGGGCACACAAGCTCGCGATGGTGCGCGCCTGGCCGCTCGACAGAAAGCCGTTGGGAATGCGGATGCGAACCATAAAGAACGGCATCGCCAGACCTTCACCGCCCTTGCCGCCGATGGCGCCCGCTCCATCGCCCTGCGTGTAAATGCCCCAGAAACGGAAGTAGGTCGAAAGCCATTCCGCCGGGATGGAGCCATGTCCCTGGCGGGCGAACTCGCGGATCTCGTCGAGCCGCTCCCATGGATTCAGTTCACGCTTCAGGCGCTCCACTTTCTGCGCCTTGGTTTCCTTCGGTTGCTCTGCCATGATGTTCTCCCCAATACAAAAAGCCCACAAGCCATCCTTCTGGCGTGTGGGCTTTGCGAAACCTGATTTAGATTGCCGCTATGCCACGTTGTCTCCCGCGCCAGACGGTGCTATCCAGCAACACATGCAACAACAGCACATGCTGGCCACCTTTTGACGCGACTGACCACGGAACTTCATCGCCTTAAGGTTATAATCGAAATCGTGGGTGATGGTCAACGTCGCGACCGTTCAATAGTGCAAAACGATCGTGAAACGCGACAATCAAAGCAGCAGATTGGATTCAGCGCACGGTTACCGTGTTGCCAGCAGTTCTCCTCGCGGACAATTCCAACGGGTATGTTCTTCCTGAAGGGGTTAAGGAGGCCGTAGTTCCCCCTGCCAATTTGCCTGTCAGAACGGGGATTGGCCCTGATCGCGGTACACCCACGCCATTGCACAAAAGTCGGGGATTTCTGGAAAGGTTCATGGTCACGCTACAAAAAGTGAAGGAAGCGCGAGAGCGGATCGGCAATTCCGTATTTGTTTCGCCCTGCTCCCACTCGGAGACGTTTTCCGAACTCATCGACAACAATGTCTTCTTGAAGCTCGAGAACCTGCAAATGACGGGTTCGTACAAGGAACGGGGAGCACTCAACAAGATACTCACACTCACCGCCGAGGAGCGCGAACGCGGGTTGATCACGGCTTCGGCCGGCAATCACGCTCAAGCTGTTTCCTTTCACGCCAGCAAAAGGGGAATCGCGGCGCAGATCTGCATGCCGCTGACTACTCCGCTGAATAAGGTGATGTCGACTCGCCGTTACGGTGCGGACGTGATTCTGCACGGGGCGAACTACGACGAGGCTTGCGAGGAGGCTCTCCGCCGTTGCGCCCAGGATGGGTTGACGTTCGTGCATCCATTTGACGACCACGCGGTAATCGCGGGACAAGGGACTCTGGGGTTGGAACTGCTGGAGCAGATTCCGGACCTCGAAGTGGTGATTACCGCAATCGGCGGCGGCGGCCTCATCAGCGGCCTGGCTTGCGCGCTGAAGGAGACGAACCCAAAGATACGGGTCATCGGTGTGCAGACTGCAAGATTGCCTTCCATGAGGGCGGCGCTGGCCGCAAAGCATCCGGTTGTTCTTCCGGTTTCCTCGACGCTGGCGGATGGCATTGCCGTGCGCCGTGCCGGCGACCTTACCCTGCCCCTGGTGCAGAGATATGTCGACGACATTGTGACCGTTGAGGAAGAGGAAATTGCGAACGCGATTCTGCTGCTGCTCGAGCGCGAGAAAACACTGGCGGAAGGCGCCGGCGCGGCGCCGGTTGCCGCTCTGCTTCAGCGGAAGGTCTCATGCATCGGGAAAAAAATCGTGGCGATCGTCTCCGGCGGCAATCTTGACGTGTCGATTCTCTCGCGCATCATCGAGCGCGGACTGGTGAAGGACGGCCGTCTGATCAGGCTGCGCATCCATCTGCCGGACTACCCGGGAGCGCTGCACCGGTTGACGGGTGTGCTCGCACGCCACCGCGCCAACATCGTTGAAACCTCGTATGATCGCACCTACTACGGCGTCAACCTTGGCGATACGGCGATCGACCTGACGATGGAAACGCGCGGGTCCGAGCACGTCGCGGAGTTGCTGGCCGCCCTGGAGTCGGAGAAGTACGATTTTGAACGCATTCAGTAGGGTCGCGCCCTAGTGTGGTGCCCCGGAAATACTTCGCATAACGAAAAAGCAGCAGCTCTCGACGGTTCCTCAAATCGGCAAGACGATCGGCGAGTTGCCCTTGCGCGCGCGCTACAACCTTCTTCTTCTCGCGCTCAAGCACATTGACGATTCGGGTTCCCACCTGGCCGTGAATCCGCCCGATGAGGTCGTCCTGTCGAAAGATTCCGTGATAATCGCAATTGGCGACGTCAGCGACCTGCGACGGGCAAGGGCGGACGCCAACCCCGCGGACAAGACCTCGGGCTGAACCGGCCCTGCGAGTTTTCTCTCCGCCTCCGGTGTTCATATCATTTGAGCCGAGGAGGAAGATCGTTCGCGCCTGCCGGATTCTGTCGAGACCCTGATCGGCGGCAATGTGGAATTGTGACTCTCCGCTTGGCGATGGCTGGTATCATACTGCTAATTCCATTAAAGTCTGAAAGTCGAAATTCTTGGACCAAATGCCGGTGAGCAAAGTCGTACAGCTTCGTTGTGAACCTCCTTCTCGATCCATGTATGCGGGAAGGC
>Ga0187873_1004033_pt1 | contig 10295 bp, 4 predicted proteins | sample June2016WEW_16_1_2_FD_133012 | JGI IMG/M metagenome (GOLD analysis project Ga0187873, IMG submission 133012) | Peatland microbial communities from SPRUCE experiment site at the Marcell Experimental Forest, Minnesota, USA - June2016WEW_16_100 | ecosystem: Environmental > Terrestrial > Soil >... | reverse complement strand
TCCTGCACCATGCGCTCCGTCGAAAGCGCCTGGCCGGTGTCCGGGTCAATCTCATGCCGGTTGACGCCGCGCAAACGGATGGGCCGGCCGTTGATCAAAAACCGGCCGGCGCGGATTTCGATTTTCCGGAACCCCACCTGGCAACTGTCGGCTTCGACCACCTTGCCGTCGGCGTCGCACAGCGTGAGGACCAGCGTGTACAGGTTCGGCGTTTCCGCCGTCCACTTGGCGGGATTTTTCACGCGGCCTTCGAGCCACGCGAATTTCGGTTCGCCGCGCTGCGGCATCCGGTCATCGAGAATTTTCGCGCTGTAATTCGGGTTCAAAATCTCCTCCGCGTCGTGGCTGATCACATTTGTAGCGCAGGTTTCCCAACCGGCTGTGTCGCCGACTTCCAAGTCGGCTAACGCGCCGGATTTGTCGTGACCTGCGGATTTGGAAATCCCCGACCCAGCCGACTTGGAAGTCCGCGCTACAAACACAACCGGATTTTTGCTCACATCGTAAAGCTGGGCGCGGACCGTCCAGCCGGCGAGGAAATGGCCGGCGTAATCGGCCAGCTCCGGTTTGATTTGCAGCGTCCCGTCGCGATAATTCGAATCCAGTTCCGTGCGGACGGCGAAGTCTCGGATGCGCACACCGGCGGTCGAGAAAAGATAGACCGGCCGGAAAATCCCGCTCATGCGCCATTTGTCCTGGTCTTCCAGATAGCTGCCGTCCGACCACTGATAGACTTCGACCGCGAGTCGGTTCGTCCCGGGTTGCAGGTAATCGGTCAGGTCGAACTCCGCCGGGGTCCGGCTGTCCTGGCTGTAACCGACGCGTTCGCCATTGACCCAGATGTAAAACGCGCTTTCGACGCCGTCGAAGTGGATGAAGGCGCGGCGGCCATTCCAGCCTGCGGGCAGTTCAAAGGTGCGGCGGTAGGAACCTACCGGATTGCGCTGGGCGAACGCCGTCCAGTTCGTCGGCGGCTCGTCCGTCACGCGTGGAGGATCCATCTTGAACGTGTAACCCGACCCGAGATAAATCGGCACGCCGTAACCCTTCATTTCCCAGTTCGACGGGACGTCAATCGTTTTCCATGCCGAATCGTCAAAGTCCGTCTGGAAAAAATTGGTCGGCCGGTCTTCCGGCTTCGGCACCCAGTTGAATTTCCACGCTCCATCCAGCGACATGAAGAACGGCGACGATTCCCATTCACCGTCCAGCGCCGCTTTGGCATTGTGAAACGGGACGAACGTGGCGCGCGGCGCTTCGGTGTTGATGTGGATGACCTGCTCGTTTTCCCAGTCGGGCGCATCGGCGGCGCAAACCGGACCACCGGCGAAAAGATTCACCAGGACCAGACCGGCAATCCAATGATGTTTGGCAGGCATTGGCGACGCTCGAATCCTACCTGATCCTTTGGCGATGGGCAACCGGCGCGCAACGGCCACGGTTCGGTGTCCCGCCTTCAGGCGGTCCACATGGTCTCCTGCCAATTGCTATCTGCGGTCGCAAAAACCGCTTACAAAACTTTGTCGCATATGCGACAAAGTTTTGTAGTGGCGGATCACAGCAAGAGTAAAGGTCAAGTTTCCGGTGGCGGTGCTTTTTGCATGGCTCGACCGGGCGGATTGCGTTATAAAGAAAATTCTCGTTCAACTCCATGCCAACGCACGCCATCCCGTCGTGGATTCGTTCCGGCCTTCTGGCCGGCGCCCTTATTTTGATCCAAACTCCGGTGTTTGGCGCCGATGCGCTGGAAGCCGGGTTCCTGTCCCCACCGGATTCGGCCAGGCCCCAGACCTGGTGGCACTGGATGAACGGCAACATCACCCGGGAAGGCATCACCGCCGATCTCGAGGCCATGAAGGACATCGGCCTCGGTGGCGCGCAGATTTTCAATGTGGACGAGGGCATCCCCGCCGGGCCGGTGAAGTTCAACAGCCCGGAATGGCATGAGCTGTTCAAATACACCGTGGCCGAGGCCGACCGTCTCGGCTTGCAGCTTTGCATTCATAATTGCGCTGGCTGGTCCAGCAGCGGCGGGCCATGGAATACGCCGGAGCACGCCATGCAACGCGTTGTTACCAGCGAGGTGCGCGTCCAAGGGCCGGCCAGGTTCAACGAGGTGCTGCCACAACCGCCGGTGACACGCGATTTTTACCGCGACATCGCCGTGCTCGCGTTCAAGGCGCCGCCGACCGAAAACGTAAAGATGCGCGCGGCGGCGCCGGCGGCGACCACCAGCACCGGCGACGCGGAGGCGGCCAATCTCTGCGATGGCAACGATGACACCGTCGTTCATCTGCCGCCGCCGTCCCGGGGCAAACCGCAATGGGTGCAGCTCGAATTTTACAAACCATTCGCAGCGCACACGATCCGGTTGGTGGCCACGCGTGAAACCGGCGAATGCACCGGCAACCTCCAGGTTTCCGACGATGGCCGGAGCTTTCGCGCCGTCCGCGACATCCATTTCACCTCGCGCGGCCCTCGCACCTTGCAACTTTCGCTCGGCGCAAAACCGGTGACGTCGCGTTTCTGGCGCGTGCAGTTCAATTCCATGGGCCGGGGAGCCGCGACGCTGGCGCTGGCGGAGATCGAGCTTGTGTCACCGTTCCTCATCGAAAACATCGATGCCAAGGACGGACTCAACGGCAATCAGGTGTCGTCGTCTCCAGCCGCCGATGCTGTCGAAGGCGTGGCCATTTCGCCAAACGGCATTGTGGATATGACGAAACGGGTTGGCACCGACGGCCGGTTGCAGTGGAAAGTGCCGCGCGGTGAATGGATCATTCTGCGTCTGGGTTACACGCCGACCGGTCGGGAAAACCATCCCGCCCCGCCGGAAGGCACCGGCCTGGAGTGCGACAAGTTAAGTCGCGAGGCGCTGGACGCGCACTGGGCCGGGTTCATGCAGAAGGTCATCGAAGACGCCGGGCTGTTCGCCGGCAGGAGTTTCAACAATGCGCTCATTGACAGCTACGAAGTCGGCGGCCAGAACTGGGACGCCGGGTTCCGCGGGGAGTTCAAAAAGCGCCGGGGATACGATCCGGTGCCTTTCCTGCCGACGTTCACCGGCCGGCTGGTGGGCAGCCCGGAAATTTCCGAGCGCTTTCTCTGGGACGTGCGGCGGACCATTGCGGACCTGTTTGCGGAAAATTATTACGGCCATTTTGCCGAATTGTGCCACGAGCACGGCCTGCTCGCATCGATCGAACCTTACAGCGGGCCGTTCGAGTCACTGCAATCCGGCCAGCCCGCCGACCTGGTGATGGGTGAGTTCTGGGCCGGGAGCCGGGGGAATCCCTGGGTGAAACTGGCGGCGTCGGTCGCGCACATTTATGGCAAACCAATCGTCGGGGCCGAATCCTTCACGGCGAGTCCGGGCGGCGCGGGACGCTGGCAGGATGATCCGTGGTCGCTCAAGCCGCTGGGCGACCTGATGTTTTGCACCGGGTTGAACCGTTACATCTTCCACCGGTACGCGATGCAACCGTGGACCAACCGTTGGCCGGGCATGACCATGGGCCAGTGGGGGTTCCATTTCGAACGGACGGAGACGTGGTGGAAGCAGGGCAAAGCCTGGATTGATTACGTGTCGCGCTGCCAGTTCCTGTTGCAGCAGGGCCGCTTTGTCGCGGATGCCGCCTATTTCTGCGGGGAAAGTGCGCCGGTGGACATGCGCGTCGGCAATCCGCCGCTCCCGCCGGGTTATGATTATGATGCCATCAATGCCGACGTTTTGTTGCATCGCGCCACGGTGAACAACGGCCGTCTCCGGTTGCCGGATGGCGTGAGTTACACGGTGCTTGTGTTGCCGCCGGATGACACAGACCTGACGCCGCAACTTTTGGAACGCATCCGCGCTCTCACCCGCGACGGGCTCACGGTCGTCGGTGCCCGGCCGCAACATTCGCCCAGCCTGGAAAATTATCCGAAGTGCGACCGGCAGGTGAAATCGCTCGCCGCCGGACTCTGGGGGAAGTGCAATGGGACGAACGTCACCGAAAATACCGTCGGCCGGGGTCGCGTGGTCTGGGGCAAATCCCTGGCGGAGGTTTTCACGGCGCGCGAGTTGAAACCGGATTTTGAATTCACCGGTGATTCCACCGATACGAAACTCGTTTATTGCCATCGCGTGGCCGGCGATGCGGACATTTATTTCATCTCGAACCAACGCCGCCAGTTTGATTCGGCCGATTGCACCTTCCGGGTCGCTGGCAAATCGCCCGAATTATGGCATCCGGACACCGGCGTCATCGAACCCGCGCCGGTCTGGAGCGAATCGGATGGCCGGACCACCGTCCGGCTTCAGTTTGACCCGGCCGGTTCGGTGTTTGTCGTATTCCGGGCAAAAGCGCAGGGCGACCATCTTGTCGCGATACAACACGACGGGCCGCTGGTTGCCGGGGAGGGAACGAAGCCGGCGGAACTGCACATTCTCAAGGCGACCTATGGTGTTTCGCTGGCCTGGCTCGATGTTACCGCCAAGGTAAAGTCGCTCGTGTCCGCCGGCACCCGCCAAATCGCCGCCGGCAATGACCTGGTGGGGGACGACCCGGCGTCGGGTGTCGTCAAGCGTTTGCGGGTGGAATTCGTTCTTGATGGCCGGCAGCAGGCGGTTGAGGCCAATGAAGGCCAGACCCTGGAATTGCCCGCCGGCAGCGAGGTGGTCAAGGCCCTCTACGGCCATTTGCCGGGCAGCGACCCGCATTGGCTCGATGTTACTGCCAAGGTCAAGTCGCTTGTAGCCGGTGGCATGCGCCAGATTTCCGCCGGCAACCATCTGGCGGCGGATGATCCGGCGCCGAACCTGGTGAAGCAATTGCGCGTCACCTTCCGTCTCAATGGCCGGCTATGGACCGCCGAGGCGCCGGAAGGTGAGATGCTGGACGTGCCTGCCGATGCCGAAGTCGAAAAAGCCCTTTATGGCCGGCTGCCCGTCCAGGCTCCGGGGCCCGTCTTGTCCGTGGACCTGACCGCCAAGCTCGATGCCCTTGTCAAGAATGGCCAATTGAGTGTCCAGGTTGGCAATGGGCTGGTCGACAGTGACCCGGCCCCGTTCGTTCCCAAGGAACTGCGCGTCGAGTATGTGTTCAACGGCGTCATCAAGCAGACGGCCAATCACGAGGGCGAAATGATCACCCTGCCAGAAGCGATGCTGGCAACTCACGGGTCGCCAGTGTTTGACCTGGTGATTGGCCCCGATGGCCAGACCCGGGTGCGGACCCGGACACCGGGAACATTTGTGCTCACGTGGGCCTCGGGGCGGAAGACGGAGGTGCAGTGCCGTTCCGTGCCCGTGCCGGTGGAAATCTCCGGCGAATGGCAATTGAATTTTCCGCCGGATTGGGGCGCTCCGCCGGAAGTGACGCTGGACCGGTTGATTCCATGGACCGACCATACCAATGAAGGCGTGCGCTATTTTTCCGGCACGGCAAAGTATCAGAAAGAAATTGAGATTTCCGGTGAATTGATCGGTTCGGGACGCGAGCTGTGGCTCGACCTCGGCACGGTGAAAAATTTCGCCGAGGTCTCCCTGAATGGCCGGCCGCTGGGCACCCTCTGGAAGCCGCCGTTCTGCGTGAACCTGACCGGCGTCGCGCAGGCCGGCACCAACCGCCTTGAGGTGAAGGTGACGAATCTCTGGCCCAACCGGCTGATCGGTGACGAGCAGTTGCCCGACGATCGCGAGTGGAGCGGCAAGCACTTAAAGGCGTGGCCGCAATGGCTGCTCGAGGGCAAGCCCAGCCCGACCGGACGCTTCACCTTCACGACCTGGCATCATTGGACCAAAAACGATGCGCCGTTGGAATCAGGTTTGCTGGGCCCGGTGACCTTGAGCGTGGTGGAAACCGTGGTCGCAAACTAAATGGCATGAAACCGGTGCGGATGTCTGAATCAATCAAAACGATGTACCTGCCATGGTTTTGCTGCTGGCATCGGGTCTGCGCGCCTCCAAGCGATTCGCCCGGTGTAAAAACCGCTTACAAAACTTTGTCGCATATGCGACAAAGTTTTGTAAGGACGGAACCGGGGCAAAATGACGATGGAGTTTCAGTTGGTGGCGCTTTTTGCCTGACTCACGAGCGTGGATTACGCTACAAGAAAGCGTTCGACCCATCACATGCAATTATTTGCTGCCAGATTGTGGATCCGCCGCGCCGCTTTGCTGGCGCTGGTGGCAACGTCGTGTGCATCCTTGGACGCACAGCCGGCGAATTTTTCAACCGGTGTGAAACGTTGGACAAACAGCCTCGGCATGGTGTTTGTTCCCGTGCCCGGCACGAAGGTTTTCTTTTCCATCTGGGAAACGCGCGTGAAGGATTTCACCGCCTTCGCCGCCACCCATCCCAAACTTGACGGCACCAATTGGAACCGCGCGCTGTATCACGACGTCACACCCGCCACGCCCGGTCCGGATTATCCGGTGGTGAATGCAAGCTGGAACGACGCGAAGGCATTTTGCGCGTGGCTGACGGAAACGGAACGCAAGGCCGGTAAAATTCCCGCCGGCGCGTCCTATCGCCTGCCGACCGACGCGGAATGGAGCCGGGCGGTGGGCATTGGCGATCGCGAAACGAACGGCACACCCAGGGACAAGAACGCCAAAATCGAAGGCGTGTTTCCATGGGGCACGCAATATCCGCCGCCCGCCGGTGCGGGGAACTTTGCCGATCTGACCGCCCGGGAATATTTTACGAACTGGCCGTGCATCGAAGGTTATCGGGACGGTTTTGTGACGGCTGCGCCGGTCGGCAGCTTCAAGCCGAACGAATTGGGGTTGTACGACCTCGCCGGCAATGCTGCCGAATGGGTTGAGGATTCGTATGACGGCGTTTCAAAGCGACGCGAACTCCGTGGTGGGTCCTGGGTCAATACCGGTCCGAAAAGTTTGTGGTCATCGGATCGCATGTCCGTGGCGCCGGAACGTTTCAGCGTCGTGACGGGCTTTCGTTGCGCGCTGAGTGCCAGTCCGTGAAAACTGGTAGGGTCGAGCTGCTGCTCAGCCATTCAAAAAGTGGCACAGGCGTCTCGCCTGTAAACCTACCAGCCATGCAGGCCAGAGGCGCGCGCTCTCTTGCTCCTTTGCACAGGTGCAATGAGGGCGAAACCTGATACCTTTGCGCGGCTTTGCCACTGCAAGGCCGTTTTTATTTTTCGCAGAATAAGTCGTATGAAGCCGAAGATTTCGAAAAACGTCAGCGCGTTCAAATGCACCAAGTCGCCGGTCCGGGAAATCATGGATCTGGCCAATCCGCAGTTTTTCAAAAAGGCCGGGCTGGACCCCGCCCAGGTCATCTCCTTCTCCGGCGGCTGGGTAAACCACGAGGCGCCGCCGGAACTCCGCGCGGCCTTCGCCGAAATCATCCGTGACGAAAAGCGGTTTCACTTCAGCGGCGGTTATTCGCCCACCATCGGCCTGCCCGAATGCCGCAGCGCCATCGTGGATTTTGAAAAGCACCTCTTCGGCGACCACATGAAGCTCGCGCCGGAGAACATCGCCATCGGCTGCAACTCCACGCAGCTCACGTTCAACCTGATGCACATCATGCTCAGTCCGGGCGACAAGCTGCTGCTGCCCGATCCGTCCTATTGCAACTACCCGTCGCAGGTGACCACGCTGGAGGGCGTGAAGATCATCCGCTTCCCCGTGCTCGACGTGGCGAGCTGGCGTTACGTGGCGGATGAGAAGATCGCCGAGTTCGCGAAGTTCATCCGCCACGAAAAGCCGAAGATGATTTTGCTGTGCGCGCCGGACAATCCCACGTCGCAGGTGCCTTCAACCGCATTCGTCAAGGCGGCGTTGGAGGCGGCGCAGGACGTCGGCGGTTTCCTGGTGATAGATTTCGCCTACAAGGCACTGGTCTGGGGCGACACCATTCCGGAATACTTTTCCTGGGGACCGACGGACAATTTTGTTTCCATTCATTCCAACTCGAAATGGTGCCGCGGACTGGGCCGGCGATTGGGCTGGGTCGAAGGCCCGGGGGAAATCGTTGAAGCCCTCGAAGCCGTGCAGGGTGCGAGCATCCTGTGTCCGGACACGCTGCATCAAATGGCGCTGACCGATTATGTGAAGCAGGGCATCGCCGCCAACAGCATCCGGCCTTACGTGCGCCAAACGGCGAAACTTTACGAAGTCGCCGCCAAACGCACCGTGCAGGCCATCAATAAATATTTGAAGCTGCCGTGTCTCGTGCCGCAAGGTGGACTTTACACCGTGGTTCGCACGGGTGTGGAAAGTTCGGAGTTCACGATGAACGTGCTGAAAAAAACCGGCGTGATCGTCGTGCCCGGCTGGGGCTTCGGCGACACGTTGAAGCAGGCCGTCCGCCTTTCCTACGGCCCGCTCGTCCATCACCTTGACAGGATTGACGTCGCGATGAAACGCGTCGGCGAATTTTTGGCGAAGAAAGCGCGTTGATGGAAGGGTGAACCGATCATCCGCTGGCGGGGCGAGACTGTTGACGAACCGTGGCTTTAATCCGTGAATTGCGCAATTGCATGACAACCAAAGTTCCACTCTCAGAGTTGACCGGTCGGATGAAACGCTTCCGGGCGCGGATGGACGCGGAGAATCCGAATTGGGAACTGGCCGCGTTCTTTGGCCGGGTCAATCAATACTATTTCACCGGCACGATGCAGGACGGGTTGTTGCTGGTTCCGCGTGACGGTGAGCCGGTGTTCTGGGTGCGCCGAAGTTTCGAGCGGGCCGGCGCCGAATCGCTCTTTCCCGACATCCGCCCGATGAAAAGTTTTCGCGATGCCGTGCCGGCGATGCCGGCGGTTGCGGCGCGGCAGGCCATTCACCTCGAAACCGAGCTGGTTCCGCTCGCGCTGGTTCAGCGGTTCCGGAAACATTTCGCCGGCAAAGAGGTGGCGTCGCTGGATGCATCGGCCGCCCGGGTGCGGGCGGTCAAAAGTCCGTACGAACTGGCCATTATGGAACGGTGCGGCGCCATCCACCGGCGCATCATGGAAGACGGCGTGCCGACGATGTTGCGCGAGGGAATGAGCGAGGCGGAGTTTGCCTGCGAGATTTATTCCCTCCTGGTGCGCGAGGGGCATCAGGGAACCGTGCGCTTCGGCATGTTCAACGTGGACATCGCCGTGGCGCAGTTGGGCTTCGGGGAAAATTCCACTTATCCGACGAGCTTCGACGGGCCCGGCGGGTGCGTGGGCATCTGTCCCGCCGCGCCGGTGTTGGGCAGCCGCGACCGCAAGCTTCAAAAGGGCGACCTTGTGTTCGTGGACGTAGGCTGTGCCGAGGACGGCTATCACACCGACAAGACGATGGTTTACATGTTCGGCCGGCCGCTGGCGGATGGGGTGATTGCGATCCACCGGCGTTGCGTGGAACTCGAGCGCCGGCTGGCATCATTGCTGAAACCCGGAGCGATACCGGCGGAGATTTATTCCCAGACCATGGAAGGTCTTGACCCGGATTTTTTAAAGAACTTCATGGGTTTTGGCAATCGGCGGGCGAATTTTCTCGGGCATGGGGTGGGATTGCAGATTGATGAACCGCCGGTGATTGCGGAGGGTTTCGACGAACCGCTGGCCGGGGGGATGGTGCTGGCACTCGAACCGAAGAAAGGCGTGCCGGGCGTGGGAATGGTGGGGAGCGAAAACACTTACATCGTCACATCCGAAGGTGGTAGGAGCATCACCGGCAGCAGCCCGGGACTGATTCTGGTTTGAAGAGTTGCTGGACGGAACGCGGCTCGCGGGGACGCTCGCCCCACCGAAGCAAGCGCGCAGCCGCGTGTCATTTCCGTTTGTGGGCGATGACCTGTTTCACCGCTTCGCACACGTGCGGCACGCCCATTCCGAAATGATCGAACAACAACTCCGCGTCGCCGGATTCGGCGAATACATCTTGCAATCCCAAGCGGATGAGAGTGGCCGGTTCGCGTTCGGCAATCACCTCCGCCACCGCGCTGCCCAGGCCGCCATTGATGTTGTGGTCTTCCAGCGTCACCGCGGCGCGGGTCTTCCGTAGCACGCCGGCGATCATGTCCACGTCCAGCGGTTTGAGGGTGTGGACTTCCACGAGCGTGGTCTGGATGCCTTCCCTGGCCAGCGTCTCGGCGGCGAGGATGGCGCGTTTCAAGATCGGGCCGACGGCAAAGATGGCCGCGTCGGTGCCGTATTCCCGCAATACGCGCGCCTTGCCGAATTCGAATTCCATCGAATCGTCGAAGATGACCGGTTCGCGTCCGCTGCCGAGGCGCATGTAGGCCGGTCCGACGCGTTGGGCGAGAGCGCGCGTGGCCTTGCGGGCCTGTCCGGCGTCGGCGGGC
>Ga0187873_1004032_pt1 | contig 10296 bp, 11 predicted proteins | sample June2016WEW_16_1_2_FD_133012 | JGI IMG/M metagenome (GOLD analysis project Ga0187873, IMG submission 133012) | Peatland microbial communities from SPRUCE experiment site at the Marcell Experimental Forest, Minnesota, USA - June2016WEW_16_100 | ecosystem: Environmental > Terrestrial > Soil >... | reverse complement strand
TATCCAGCGCCTTCTCCAGGCGCCGCGCCCGGAAGAGCGGCGAGGGGCGCCACTGCGCATACAGTTGACGCACTTCGCCCGGAATCTCAATCTCCCGCTCCTGGCTCACCTCTTGCATAATCAGGGCCATCGGAAATAGCGGTGCCAAATCCTCTGGGCCGAGGGGTTTCAGTGTTCCGGGGTGCAACGGTGGCGCCATCGGCTTGGGCAGATCGGCGGCAATGTTGTACCACGCAAGGGGGATGCGGCTTTGCGGAAGGTTGTACTGTATGGTTTCCATGCTAAATTCTATCAGCAAAGTTGGCGGAGGTGGCAGTTTTACCCCGGCCTGTTAGGGAACCTCTTAATAAGTCGATGTTTTGAAAGGGCATGACTTTACAGCTTACGGAAAAACTCATTTGGCGATTCAAGAAGTGTCAGGGCACGACTTCAGTCGTGCCGTACGTGCGACAAAATAAATGAAGGGCTTTAGCCCCTGAGGGATGCTTTTCGTGTGAAAAAGGCTTTTTCCGCAGCCTATTTAGCCCCTAAGGGAAGGTTGATCCTCCTACACCTTCAAGGCAGATGCTCTAAGCTCCTCGGTGTTGCGGAGTGCTTATTGCGGAGCGCGCCGCTCCGGGGGCTGCGCCCGCGCCGCGATGAACTGCCCCGTCCACGAACCGCCATTCAGCGTGATGCCGCCCATCACCTTGCCGTTGTCGGAGATGGCCAGCCGGTACTGGTCCGTGCCCTTCATGTGGCTCGGGTCGTCGATTTCGTAGCCGCTCAGCACCAGCAGCCCGCTGCCCTTCATCTCGCCCTTCACCAGCTCCGTAAACGTCGTGCCGTCAGTCTCCGGGGTCGCTTTTGAACCCGCCTTGCGCAGTGTCCACACGATCCTTCCCCGGATGCCGCCCTCGCTGATCACCGCGCAGGTCTTGCAACTGGGCCCCGTCTCCAGCGTCATCTCCGCCGTAAAGACCACCCCCTCCGGATTGGTCCAGATGCCGCGCCACTCTCCCGTCACGCTCGCCGTCTGAGCCGGACAAACCATCCCGCCCAGCAACATCAAACCCGCCAGAACAATCAGCTTCCTCATCGCTCTCCTTCCCAACCGGACGAAAACGCTGCTTTAACCAACTCGGCCGGGTCGCTTTACCCGTCGCCCTAAATTGTATACGCGAACAAACAAAACAGTCGGAAAACTCTCCAGTTCCTGTAAACTGGACGCGCCATGAATTGCATCTTTTGTAAGATCATTGACGGAAGCATTCCCTCTAAGGCGGTCTACGAGGACGAGCTCTGCTACGCCTTCGCCGACCTTCACCCCCAGGCGCCCGTCCATGTGCTGGTGGCGCCGCGCGAACATATCGCCTCGATAGACGATACCGATAAGACGGATGGCAAGCTGCTCGGCCATCTGCTATGGGCCGCCACAGAGATCGCCCGCGAGAAGGGCCTGGTCAAGGGCTACCGCTTGGTGATCAACGCCGGCCCGGACGGCGGACAGACCGTCGATCACCTCCACGTCCACCTACTCGGTGGCCGCCCCCTCGCCTGGCCTCCGGGGTAGACTTCCACTGACGTAAAAGAGGGCGCTCCCTTAGCGGAAGCGCCCTCTTGTCGTGCATATGTATCCCCTAAACAGGTTGGGCCGCATACTCCTCTTCCTCTTCCATCCCATAGCGGCGCAGCAGGCTGGGCAGGCTTTGCGAAAAAGCCGACCGCGGCATCACCGTGTCGCATCCCGCCTCAATGGCCTTGGCCTTCAGTTCGCCCTGCAGGTGATTGAGAAAGCCGATGATCGACGTCGCTTTCTTCAGTTTGGCCTTGAACTTGGGAATCAGCGTCAACGGCTTGGCGTTCAGATTGTTCAGGTCAAAGACCAGCAGTTTGGGCCGCTCGTTTTCCGGCAACTCGGCCAGCTTGGCCACCAACGCATCCTTGTCGTTGCCCTTCACAAACTCCACCTTCACGCCCAGTTTGCGGGCCGTTTCCTGAATCTTGGCCAGGATGAACATATCCTCAATGAAGCAGTAGATGCGCGTCGGCGCGTCTTCGCGCACGGCAACCATGGGCTGAGGCTCGTAGACGTCCGGGTAATAGCTGCCGTTGTAGCCGTTGCCTGCAATTGGGATAGTCGAAGGCGGACCGTCGGCGATGTTGCCGTTCACCAGGCGGTAGCTATGGTCCATCGGACCCACAAACTCCCTGGGTCCCTTCTGCCGCGCCTTGCGCTTGCCCTGCGGCGGGGATGAAATGCTGTTGCCCGGCTGTGCCGGCGCGCCCTTCTGGAAGAACTTTTTCTTCTTCTTCCGTTCCTGGTGCGGGTGTCCGCCTTGGTGATGGGAGGCCGTCTTATGCTTCACCGGCGGCCGCTGAGGCTGCGCCGGGATCTCTGCCTGGGGCTGTTGCGCCTGCAGCGCTGGTTGTGCTGGAACCGTGCCGGCCTGGCGGTTCTTGTTCTTACGGCGGCGACGGCGGCGCCGATGCCCCTGCGATTGTCCCTGCTCATTGGCCGGAACCGGCCCCAATTCACTTTGGGGATCCGTAAATTCTGTCGTCATGCGTTGGTTTCCTGTTGTATTGCTAACTGATTTCTTCCGTTTACTGGTTCAGCCTATTTCTGCCGGAAGTTCCTGTCCGCTGTGAGGTTCCCTGGTCCGCCGCCGCACAATTCTGCGCGGAAATCACGACGGTGAACAGAGAAAAACCGCGGTTGCATCTCTGCAAACGGCTCTATAGCCAGGCTCCGGGCAATCTGCCGTGTGTGCAGACGCCCGAGGCGCTTTCACAGAATTCTAGCCGGGGGAGAGCGTTTCTCATAGACTATCGCTCCGATTGAAGGTTCTGGCTGAGCCTCTACGGTTCCCGAAAAACTCTGTATAGCCTCTGTGAAATGCTGTTTACCTGCCGCGCACACTGGAGCCTGAAAAAACTGCTCCATCCTCTTGTCAGAATCGTAACGGCGCGGCCAGCGCCCTTTTCAGGTGTTGCCCTTCCTATGAAACTGTCGCCTGCAGATTGCCATAACATGGCCTGCCCTGCGAAGTTCTCTTGCTCGCGGCGAGCTTGCTCTGCCCTTTCGGGTGGCTCGCGTCAGCCGCTTGATAGGCACAACTCTCATACTACAGGGAACTCGTGCGGCTGGCAAGCAATCTCCACGCGACGCGTCTCCATCCCGGCGCACAATAGTACCCCAAATGCAGGAAACGCCACTCCATATAGAGTGGCGTTTCATAATCTTGCGCTGTCACTGGCCTCCCAAATAATAGTTGACGGCGACAATCTCGCCATACCTTCTGCAGGCTTACCAGGCCGGTTCGCCTCTGTTGAGGGCCGCTACGTTGGCGGATGCTCGTGCCGGGTGTCTGCTCTTCTTTGGGCTGGTCAGAACTCTACCAGCGCCGTACATCACTGGCGTCTACCTAGTAGCAATTATGGTTCCAATCAGGTGTCTCTTTTATATCAATAGCTTACGAAATCCAAAATGAAAAATTATCCTCGATTTTGGATGTTTCTTGACGGAGATTCTCCAAAAAATCATAGAGGCGTGTTTATCTCTGGCAGCGCGGACAGTAATGCGTTCCCCGTCCTGCCACCACAATGCGCCGGATCGGAGTCTGGCAAAGGCGGCAGGGAAGCCCCGTGCGTAGGTAGACGCAGTGCTCCTGTTGGAAGAAGCCGCGCACCCCATCGGCGTCCACATAATCACTCACTGAGGACCCGCCCAGCCGGATCGCGTGCTTCAGAACCTCGCGCAGAGCCAGCCACAGCCCTTCTAGTTCCGCCCTGCTCAGACGCCCGCTCCGTCGGCGTGGCCGGATGCCGGCGCGAAACAAGCTCTCGTCGGCGTAGATGTTGCCCACTCCGGAGAGCAGTTTCTGGTTGAGCAGCGCCGCCTTGATGGCCAACTTGCGCCCGCGAAAAAGCCGCGCAAACTCCTCTGCCGTTACCGTCAGGGGATCGATGCCCGCAGCGCAAAAACCGGCCCTGCGGCTTAAATCGCGAAACTCCAGCCGCCCAAATCGCCGCGGATCCACAAAGCGCAACTCCCGGCCGCTCAACAGGCTCAGCCGCGCATGGGTGTGGGCCGCAATCGAAGCATCCGGGGTAGTCACCAGCAATCTCCCCGTCATGCCCAGGTGCACAATCCATTGCGCTGCCGGCTCGTTCTCCAGCTCCCCCAAACCAGAGCCTGGGTGCCCCACCCTCGCCGCGTCCTTGTTTTTGCGGCTTCGGGGTCCCCGGCGAGCGATTTTTGCTTGCTGGGGTGATCTAGGGTGGGAGTGGACACTGCCGTCCGCAGGACCCCCTAGCTCGCACACGATGTGCTTTCCGGTGCGATGCACAGCCAGAATCCCGCGTCCTTCCAACTCCCTGGCCTGGCGCGCCGCTGGCGTCTTGAAAGGCTGCGGATGCCGGCTGAACCAAACCTCGACGATGCGGTCTCCGCGAATGCGCTCATTTACCCCGCGAGCGATCGTCTCCACCTCAGGCAACTCGGGCATCGCTCAATTGTAAGGGAATCCCTCTTCTGGCCGGTGACTGCTCTCTCGTCCGCAGTTACTTGCGCGCGCCGGGTTCGCGAATCCGGCTGGACTCGGAACTCACCATCTTCCACTTGCCCTGCACATTGCGCGCATAGACGTGAGTGTAGCGAAAGTCTCCGATAGCTTCTCCGTCAGCGTTGATGCCCGTCACATGGGCAAACGATGTGACCAGCGCCGTGGTTCCGTAGAAGCGCACCTTGCTGTCGGATACTTCGATGGCCGTAATATGCCTTTGCCCGCTACGCATCCTAGTCAGGGTGTCCTCTTTGGTTTGCAGGGTTCCGCTGGCGCTGATGGAGATATAATCGTCCGCCAGCAGGTTGCCCATGACAACGTAATCCCCCGTCAGCACGGCATTACGCCACTTTTCTTCCAACACGTCAATCTCGCGCCGGCCCTCGTGCTTCTCTCCTCGAGGCAATCCGCTGTGCTGAGCGCCATACTGACCGCCGTGCTGAGGCGCGGAATAAAGCGCCGGTACGTAAGCGCCCAGCCCCAGCAGGAACACCAAGGCATACAACCGCCGGTAGCGGTTAGGCTTGAAGGGGTGTAGCGCGGATAGGTGCATACTCGAAACGGATACTATCCCCGAAATGCCGCGCAGGTCAATCGATTTCAGCAAGAAAAGCATCACCATTCAGTGAATTCTCTGCAAATCTAGCCGCATACTTCAGATTCCCCGGTTGGGCCGGCGCGAAGCCTTACAGCGGTTCCACAATTGCTTTACTCCGAAGCCACTGCCGCTGAGTGGCTTTTTCCTCAACCGGGGTCCCCAGTGAGCGATCTTTGCTCACTGGGGTGGAAGTAAAAGCCACCTTGCTCGATGCCAGAGAGAGCACGTAATTTGTGTAACAGCTCTAAACCAGGGCCACCAGGTTCTCGATACTGCGCTCCCGCATCTTCTGGTAGAGCCCGCAGACGGCATGGTTTTTGAAGTGCTCCGACTCGCGGTGCGCCTCCAGCGCCTTCGCGTCCCGGTACTGCTCATAGATCAGCACAGTGTCCGGATCGTCCTCCAAATGGTGTGGAATGTAACTGATGCATCCTGGTCCCTGGCGCGAGGCCATGGCCAGTAGGCGCAGAGATTCGGCAACTTTGGCTCGGTCTTCCGAGGCAAACTTCAACCGTACGGCAAAGCTGATCATAGCGTTTGTTTCTCTCTTGTCTGAGCGGCAAACTCTCCAGAATCACTCTCCGGCGCATGATCCAGCCATCACTCAAGGACTGTAGATCGCCGTTAGGTCTACTATAGGGTTTTCCGGCGGCTTCTGTGCGGTCGCTGCGTCAGTCAGGACGGCGACTGCCCAGAATGTTGCGGCAACCCTCTCCGGTTTCATAATGGAAATTGTGCCCAAACTCCCCGCACAGACCGGAAAAACCCGCCAGGGCCAAGGGTCTGCCGCAGAGAGATTTTCTTTGCGGGCCGCTGTTATCCGGTGGTGGTAAAAGGTTTACGATGGAAGGGAGGGAACGAATATGGCGACATCAACTCTCGATTGGTCCCAATGCCCCTTGGTTGAAATTATCCCCGGTAAGGTCAGCGGCGCGCCGCTGCTCAAAAACACCCGCCTGCCGGTGGACGCCATCACCGGGAACTATGACGCTTTCCGCGATGAGGGATTATCGCCGGATGCAGCTATTGCTGAAACACTGGATTGCTACCCGGAAGCTGGACGCGATGCTATCGAAGCTATACTCAACTATCGCGCCGAGCATCAATTTCAGGTGCAACATTGAAGGTTCTGTTCGATGAGGACGTGCCGGGCAAGCTGGCGCGGTCCCTGCCCCGGCATGAGATTCATACCGTGGTCGGTATGCAGTGGGGTGGTATCAAAAACGGCGCGTTGCTGGAACTGATCGAGCGGGGGCACTTCAACGTTTTTCTGACCGGCGACAAGAACATGGGCGAACAGCAGCGGCTTGAAGGCCGTCCGTTTGCGGTGCTGATTCTATCCACGATCAACTGGCCGGTGATCAGGCCGCACATTCATGAAATCTCCATCGCCCTTGATAGGGCGCGGCCCGGTACGGTCAAGGCGATTGATTGCGGCGTGTTCATTGCACGTTTGAACCGGCAAAGCGAATAAGCCAACGTGAACTCAGCAATGCCAGGCAGCTTTGCCGAGGTTGACATTCCGTTCGAGTAAAGTTATTCGCTGGTTCACGAAATTCGAAACAGATCAGGTTTATGCGTGAATCTCTCCCAGAGCCGCGGCAAATTCCGGAAGAAGAATCGTTTGGTCCCGATCCGGGCCGGTCGATACCATTCCGATTCTGGCTCCGCTTTCCCGTTCCTGAAAACGCAGATACTCTCTCGCCGCCGCCGGCAATTTGTCGAACTCCTTGATCCCCTCAGTCGAACTCCGCCAACCCTTCATCCTGGTATAGACCGGCTTGATCCGTTCCAGCCCCTGCACGTCGGCGGGAATCTCGTCCGTCACCCGGCCTGCGATCTCATAGCCCACGCAGATGGGAATCTCCTCCAGCTCGTCCAGCACGTCCAGCTTGGTAATCACCAGCCACTCAGCGCCGTTCACCTGGTTGGAGTAGCGCAGCAGCGGGATGTCCAGCCAGCCGCACCGCCTGGGCCGCCCCGTCACCGCGCCATATTCGTTGCCGCGCGCTCTCAGTTGTTCGCCCACCGCATCCTTGATTTCCGTCGGGAACGGCCCCTCGCCCACCCGCGTCGCGTAGGCCTTGGCCACGCTGATCACCATGCCGATATTCGTCGGTCCCACGCCGGTTCCCGTCGCTGCCCCTCCTGCCGTCGCCGATGACGAGGTCACAAACGGATACGTCCCATGGTCGATGTCCAGCATCGTTCCCTGCGCACCCTCGAACATCACGCTGCCGCCCTCGGCCAATATCTTGTTCAGCAAGCGGGCCGTGTCCGTCACAAACGGCCTTACCTGCTCCGCCGCCGCCGCGTATTCTTCATACATCTGCGCCGGGTCGAGGGCTGTGCTCCCGCTCCCGAACAGCGCCTTGGCAATGGTGTTCTTCTCCGCGCAGGCCGCCTCAATGTGCGTCTTCAGCAGCTCCGGTCTCAGCAGGTCCACCACCCGCAACCCGCTGCGCGCCATCTTGTCCTCGTAGGCCGGCCCGATCCCCCGGCTGGTCGTCCCAATTTTCTTCCGCCCCGGCGCGCTTTCCGCCGCCAGCTCCATCATCCGGTGATAGGGCAGAATCACCTGCGCCCGGTTCGAAACAAAAAGCCGCTCATCCACCGCTACGCCCAGCCCGCGCAGCTTGGCAACCTCCTTCAGAAACGCAATCGGGTCCAGCACCACGCCGTTGCCGATCACCCCCCGGCAACCCGGCCTGAGCACTCCGCAGGGAATCAGTTGCAGGATAAACTTCTGCCCGCTGATGATGACCGTGTGCCCGGCGTTATGCCCGCCGGCGTAGCGCGCCACCGCCGTAAACCGCTCGCTCAGCACGTCCACGATCTTTCCCTTGCCCTCGTCGCCCCACTGGGCGCCTAACACTACCGCCGTCTTTGCTCGCATGTCGTCCGTTCCCTGAAGCCTGTCGTTGGAGTCCGTCTTTTGTGTAAGATGCCGCAGCCCCGGCGGCCTGTTTGGAAGGTCCGCGCATTTCCCGGGCTGCAATACGAAGGCGCAGCCCACCACACGGCGCCACCTATGATGATAAACCCTAAGCAGTTTCGTCGCGAATATTGGGTAGTGTCCTGATTGTATGTTGCTGTTGCTAAATGAGAAACACCGCCGGGGAGGCGGTGTTCTCAGTTAAACGTAAAAGTTTGAGCGAATCTTCTTATACTGCCTCATCGTTTCCGTCCATCATGCCCTCGCTTCCTTCGTTATCGAAATGCCTTGCCACTCCAGAACGTGTGCTGCATGCGGTTCTGGATATCTGATGAGTTTACGGAATTCGCCGGTCAGTCTGTCCCTTTCCTTGATCAATTCACGGCTTTTTTCTATTCCATCGGCATTTCTCTTGATATAGATTACCTGATCTGGCAAAAGATTCTCCGGAAAAGCAACCCGAAGTAACAATTCGTCCACTCTGTGGTGGCACAGGGAACTCAAAAACGGTTCGGGGCCTTTCCCGTTTTGCTTGCATTTCAGAAGAACAGTATATTCCGCCACTTTGCCTTTTTCGAGTGCAATACCAAATTTTACACGCTTTCGCGATGAACTTTGACCAGCGACTCGCGGTAGATTTTCCAGAGTATAAGTGTCTGGATAGAGTTCTTCGGTGATTGTACCCTCACCAGTCCAATTGTACGTGAAGGGCACATCCTCAATACGTTTCAGGGCTACAACCCGTTCCCTTCTTGAGTTTACGTAATCTGTTCCTCCCGGCATAATGATGTAACCACTCTCCCGGTAGGAAAAGTAATAATCCGTATCATGCGTGCCGCTGCGCCACCGCGCCATCAAATTTTGAAAATGCGGCAGTATGTGCCGTACAAGTCTTCCCAAGCCTTCAGCAGTACCATACAGTCCCAGCAAGGTCAGCCAAAACAATACTTTCGGAGAACTGTAGATTTCGTTCAAATCGGTCATAAATCGGTCATAAATTGATGGAAGGAAGAATAACACATCAACCTGACCTTTGAATCAAGAACGCACCCCAGCCAAGTCCTATTTATAACCTCCCGACACAGGAGTGCCCCGCAACGTTCTGTGAATTCTACAAAAATTATAGTACGCAAGCGACAAATTATATGCAATCTCAAGATTCTTCTATTTCCATGAAAATACGTTGGTTAGCCACGTCATGTGGCGTATTCCCAGTGGAACATGAAATTAGGCTTCTGACTGTCCTCCGCATGATTTTGCATGGGATAATCGCGAACTCCTGTTAACCAACCACCCTTCTCATTCGTTGTATCGGTAGAAGGCGCTCATCAGCGCGCTTCACGTGAGAGGAAAATTCAAATGAATCATCGCAATCGCATCCTGCCTTGGGTTCTTCGCTCCGTCGCCCTGCCGGCCTTAATGCTCGCCGCTCTTGCCACCGCGCAAACCCGGCCCGCTCCGCCCGCCAAGCCTGCGGCCACAGCTCCTACCAACCAGGACCTTCAGAGAGAATCCGACGCAATGGCCACAACTCAGGATCAGCTCATCAAGCTGCTGCGTCTCAGCCCGACTCTGACCAACGTCGTGGCTTATGACCCGTCGCTACTCTCCAACCAGGAGTATGTGAGCCGCAACAACCCGCAGTTGGCGCAGTTTCTTGCCGCTCATCCCGAAATCGTTCGCAATCCGGAGTTCTACCTCTTCACCCGCTTGAACGGACAAGGCGGGCGGCGCGATCAGGTCCTGCAACGCGCGGTATGGCCGGAGATGCCCCAGCCCTCCGACCAGCAATACCACGGACGGCCGGCCACGGAGGAATTCATCAGCGACATGCCGCCCGTTCTGGCCTTTGCCTGTTTTCTTGGCGCGCTTATCTGGCTGATCCGCCAACTTTCGGAGAGCCGCCGCTGGAGCCGTATCTTCAAGCTGCAAAGCGAGGTCCACGGCAAACTGATCGACAAATTCAACTCCAGCCAGGAACTGGCGGCTTACATGGAAACCGAAGCCGGCAAGCGATTCCTTGAAGCTGCACCTATCCCGCTCGGCTTTGAGCAGGAGAAGCGTGTGCCCAATGCCTTGGCTCGAGTGCTCACCCCGCTACAGATCGGCATTGTGCTGGTTCTGCTGGGCTTGGGCTGCTACCTCCTTCGTTCTGCCGGCACGGATACGAATATCCCCATGCTGGTCTTTGGAACTCTCGTCCTCATGCCCGGCCT
>Ga0187873_1004030_pt1 | contig 10299 bp, 8 predicted proteins | sample June2016WEW_16_1_2_FD_133012 | JGI IMG/M metagenome (GOLD analysis project Ga0187873, IMG submission 133012) | Peatland microbial communities from SPRUCE experiment site at the Marcell Experimental Forest, Minnesota, USA - June2016WEW_16_100 | ecosystem: Environmental > Terrestrial > Soil >... | reverse complement strand
GATCACTGGAAGGCCAAGGGCATCGATCTCTCCTCGATCCTCTACACGCCCACGGTGCCTTCACGCGTGGCTCGCCATAAAGTCCAGGCACAGGATCACGGCCTCGATGCCGCGCTCGATCACGTCCTTATTGAGAAGGCCGCGCCGGCGCTGGAATCGAAGACGCCGGTGAAGGGAAGCTTCGCCATCCGCAACGTGCACCGCACCGTAGGCGGAATGCTGGGCGGCGAAATCGCCCGCCGCTATGGATCGGCCGGATTGCCGGACGAGACCATCCATTACAAATTCAACGGTTCAGCCGGTCAGAGCTTCGGCGCGTTCGTCCCCTCGGGCGTCACGCTCGAATTGGAAGGCGAGTCGAATGATTATTTGGGCAAGGGACTCTCTGGCGGGCGCATCATCGCCTATCCGCCGAAGGGCTCCAGCTTCCTGCCCGAAGAGAGCATTCTGGTGGGCAACGTGGTGCTCTACGGCGCAACCAGCGGCGAAGTCTTTTTGAACGGAGTTGCCGGCGAGCGCTTCGCTGTCCGCAACTCAGGGGCAGTCGCGGTGGTCGAGGGCGTAGGCGACCATGGCTGCGAGTACATGACCAACGGCACGGTCATCGTCATCGGACTCACAGGCCGCAATTTCGCCGCCGGCATGAGCGGCGGGCGCGCCTTTGTTTACGACGGCCAGGGGGACTTTTCCACGCGCCGCTGCAACACCACAAGCGTCGATCTGGAGCCGTTGGCTTCGGATCAAGATGTGGCCGAGGTGCGCGGTCTGCTCGAACGCCATCGCGACCTGACGGGGAGCCCGCGCGCCGCGTGGATTCTGAGGCACTGGACCGAGGCGCAGCCGCGCTTTATCAAGGTCTTTCCACACGAATACAAGCGCGTGCTCGGCATGCAGCGCGTTGAGGCAGTTTATTCTTCACCCATAATTTCGTCGCCCAAGGCGGCGGCAGCCGAGGTGCTCCATGGGTAAGGCGACAGGATTTCTGGAGATAGAGCGCGAACAACCGGCCCGCCGCAAGGTGGAGGAGCGGCTCCAGGATTGGCTGGAAATCTACGAGCCATTTCCCGAAGAGAAGCAACGCAAGCAGGGCGCCCGCTGCATGGATTGCGGCGTCCCCTTCTGCCACACCGGTTGCCCGGTCAACAACCTGATCCCCGACTGGAACGACCTGGTATACAACGGCCGCTGGGAGGCCGCCATCCGACGCCTCCACGCCACCAACAACTTTCCCGAGTTTACCGGGCGCATCTGCCCCGCGCCCTGCGAGGCCGCCTGCGTTCTGGGCATCAGCGAACCGGCCGTCTCCATCAAACTCATCGAGCGCAGCGTGGTGGAGCGCGCCTGGGATGAGGGTTGGATTCATCCCGAGCCTCCCGAGCAGAACACCGGCAAGCGCGTGGCCGTGGTGGGCAGCGGGCCTGCCGGTTTGGCCGCGGCACAGCAGTTGCGCCGCGCCGGCCACTCAGTCACCGTTTATGAAAAGAACGACCGCATCGGCGGCCTGCTGCGTTACGGCATCCCCAATTTCAAGATGGAAAAGCACGTCATCGACCGCCGCATCCAGCAGATGCGCGCCGAGGGAGTCACCTTTGTCACCAGCGCGCATATAGGCGTCAACGTGCCCGTCGAAGCGCTTACCGGCCACTATGACGCTATCCTGCTCTGCGGCGGCTCCGAGCAGCCCCGCGACCTGAAGATTCCCGGCCGCGAGCTGAAGGGCATTCACTTTGCCATGGAGTTGCTGACGCAGCAAAACCGCCGCGACGAGGGCGACACGGTTGATCCCTCCATGACCATCAGCGCCGAGGGCAAGCGAGTGGTTATCATCGGCGGCGGCGACACCGGCGCCGACTGCCTGGGCACCTGCCTGCGCCAGCGCGCGAAGAGCGTTCACCAGTTTGAGATCATGCCCAAGCCGCCGGAGCAGCGCGCCGCTTCAACCCCGTGGCCGATGTGGCCCTTGCAACTGCGCACGGAAACCTCGCACGAAGAGGGTGGAATCTGGGACTGGAGCATCAACAGCGTCAAATTCACCGGAGATAAAAAAGGCAACATCAAGCAGTTGCACGCGGTTCGCGTCGGCCCTCCACCGAAGTTCGAAGCTATCCCCGGCTCCGAGTTCAGCCTGGATGCCGATCTGGTGCTGCTGGCGATGGGCTTCCTTGGCCCAGTGCGCTCAGGGATGATTGAGCAGCTCGGCGTGGCCGTGGACAATCGCGGTAACGTATCCACCGACGCCGACTACAGGACCTCCATCGAAAACATCTTTTCCGCGGGCGATATGCGCCGCGGCCAATCACTGGTGGTCTGGGCTATCAGCGAAGGCCGCAAGGCCGCCGCGTCCGTCGATCGCTACCTGGCTAACGTCGCCGAGCCCGTCTCCCAGCACCATCGCGCCCCGGCCTGAGTGGGTTTGGCGACGCCATCATGCAGGAGTTGTGTTCGATAGGGCAGGTTCAGAAACCAGCCTGGATTGACGCAAAATCGTCGATTCCTATTTTGGTGAGCTAAGACTAACGAAACTTAGGTCATAATCTAAAAAAGTCTTGCTATGTTAACAATTTCTCGAATACAATTCTCATTAGGTTAAAGGCTTTTTGTTTATCGGATAGGAAAACTGTATTGCGCAGCCAGATGGTTTTCTCCGTAAGGTCAGTTGTAAAGAACTGAACACAAGCCTCTGGGAGACGAAAATGCGTGAAGACATAATCGCAAGTTTACGGAAGATGATCGTCAACGACCTGTTTGTTGAGATCGCCGAAAATGATATTGGTTTGGATGATGGACTGCGGACAGTCGTAGGTCTTGACTCGGTTGGTTTTGTGGATTTGCGCGCACTTTGCGAACAAAGGTTTAACGTTGAAATTAGCGATAACGATTACACGCCCGAGAATTTCACGTCGATTCGATTGCTGTCGAACCTAATTGAGCGCTTGCAGACTGAAAAAGCCGCAACAGCGGGCACTACTCGATGACTCCATCTCGTCCGGCTTTGAATGCTTAAAGCCTGTGCATCGGAACGATTTCTCCATGGAGCAAAACGCCGCCGCGGCCCAATACTCTTCCGTACGCTTTATCCATAACACAAGAAGCCATCTTATAAATGCCATTCAGTCCGTGCAAAGCATCCCACAGGGGCTAAAGCCCGGATTTTTATTGGGCATTTTGCGGCACGGCTAAAGCCGTGCCCTTTCAAAACCGATTTATGAGATAGCTTCTGCACGCTTAGCGTGGATCTAAAATCAACAATGGAATGGCCGGCCCAGTGAACAACAGCAAGACGGCCAACATTTGCCTCTGTTCTAGTTTACGCCTTCGAGATACCATCTTTGTATGTCATCAGGTTCACGAGTAACAGTTACGGGAATGGCATGGTTGACTGCGCTGGGTGACGGCCTGGAATCCGTGTGGCAGGCTCTGCTGGATGGAAGAACGGGCATGAGGCCTGTCGCGTATGCCGGGCGGCTGCGCAATACACTGGCAGCGCCAGCCATGGACCAGGAGATTCCACCTTCCGAGCGGCTTGTGAAGATGGCGTGCATAACCGTCCGGAAAGCGCTGGCGTCCGCCAACCGCGATCCCGATGACCCGGAGGTGCGGTTCATTCTAAGCACCAGCCTGGGCGCCTATCTGGACGATGAGGCTTCGCGCACGCCACTATCGAGCTGGGCAACGGATGTGATGCGGGAGTTGGACGCAGTTACGGCGCCGGTCGTGCTTTCAACCGCATGCTCTTCGGGCTCCGACGCAATCCTGGTGGGCGCGGAACTGATTCGTTCGGGAGTTGCAAAATGTTGCGTGTGCGGCGGCGCTGATGTTCTGACGCCCAATAAGCGGCTAGCCCATTCCGCGCTGGGGACCATGTCCCCGACCCATTTGCGCGCCTTCGATATCCGGCATGATGGGACGCTACTGGGCGAAGGAGCGGGGTTTATCGTTCTCGAGCCGGAGGCGAAGGGGCAACCCTGCCATGCGATTCTGAGCGGCGCGGGCTCGGCGAATGACGCTACGGGGATGACCGTAGCTGACATTACCGGATTGTCCGCCGGGTACGCGATGCAACGATCGCTGGCGGATGCAAACCTACCTTTCTCAGCCATAGGGCTAATCAATGCGCACGGTTCCGGGACCGAGATGAACGACACCACGGAAAGCAATGCATTCACGGCATTGTTCACGGGCTCCGCGCGCCCGTTGGTTTTCGCGACCAAGGGCAACTTCGGCCATACATTGGGCGCAACCGGCGCTATTGAAGCGATAGCATTGATTCTGGCTATGCGCGATGGCCGCGTTCCACCGATCTATGGCCTAGAGCAACCTTTGCCAGACTTTTCCTTACCGCTGGCGATTTCTCAGCCGTTATCCTGCGCACCCCGAGCGGCGTTAAGCCTGACTCTCGGATTTGGCGGTTTCGACACAAGCCTGGTCTTTGAGGCGACGCCATGAATGATCTGGATCAATTGATGGTCATAGCAGAAGGCGAAGCCAGTTCATCCCGGCGCGATCTGTTTGATGCCCGGGTTCGCGCTACCGTGAGGTATGCCGACCCAGCTGCGTGGACTACAGCTACGGCAGTAGCGAACGCGCTTGCCGAGGCCAAGGAATTATTGGCAAAGTGGCAACACGAAATCGGAATGATCGTCATCAGCGATCTGGGACCCGGCGAAGCGATGGCAGAGGTTCAGGCGGAGGGGAGCAAAGGGTTTTCGATGCCCATGCACTACGCGGCAGCGAGCCCCGGAACACTGGTGGGAGTACCGTGCATTGCCTTCGGATTGCGTGGACCGACGATGAATCTGACCATGGCCCCGCGGGATGGTATTCCCGTGGCCCTGACTCTTTGCGCGAGCTGGCTGGCGCGAAATGCTGCTAAATTAGTGGTTGTGGCGACATGCGGCACTGGCAGTTCCGGGACGATGAGTCACGCGGTGCTTTTGGCTCCGCCTGGATTCACGAGGCCTGGTACGCCTCTGACGGAATCTGTCATTGCCTGGCTGGCAGCCGTTGACCCGGCAAGTGAGGCCAACGCATGAAGAACTATCTTTCCCCACATCTGCTGGATTCCTTTGTTGAAAGAACCATTGAGGCATTTCCAGGGGGTATTCCTCCGCGTTCGCCAGACTGCGAGACGCTGGCAAAAGCCTGGAAGCAGCATGGTCTTCGCCCCGGCGATCTGGTATTGCTGTGCCTGCCCAATTGCCGGGAGTTGTTGCACCAGTATTTCGGCGTGCTGATAGCCGGCGGCGTACCGGCACTCCTTCCGCCAATCCAGCCCGCGGCGCGTCTCCGCGAGATTGCCACGGCGATGGGGGCATACGCAATCGGCGGGCTGCGCTTGTCAACGGGCGATCTAGGAGCGGAGTCCTACAACTCCATCGGAGCGCTGCAGGCCGCTATTCTCAGGCCTCCGCCGGAGCCGGCCGGAACCCCTGGCGAAGTCGTCCTGATGACATCGGGGACGTCGGGAGTTGCCAGCGGTTGCGTATTCGATTTCGAGGCAATCTTGCTGAACGGACAGCGTCACGTCAAAGCCATCGGCCAAGGCGCGGAGGATTCCGTATTAATTACACTGCCGCTATTTTTTTCGTTCGCACTGTCCGCGCAGGCTCTGGCCTCATTGGTGTGCGGCAATCGGCTGATCATCAGCGGCCCACCGTTCAGCGTGGGGGGATATCGAAAAACGCTAGAGGAGTACGGAGTTACGATTTCTTCGTTGACGCCGGTAGGAATTCGGTCTCTCCTGCAGTCTGATGCCGAGGCGTTTGCAGGCTTGAGAGTACTTTCGGTTGGAGGTGACGCGCTGGAGCCGGACCTGGTCGCCCGGCTGGTGGAATTGAGGAAAGGGAAAGAAGTCTATATCACCTATGGACTCACACAAGCCGGGCCACGCGTCTCCACCCTGGCGGCGCACGCCGAACCCGCCTCCCGGTACAGCTCAGTGGGTCTGGCTCACGAAGGGACCACAGTTTCCCTTCACCCCATCGGAGATGGAAGCGGACGGAAACAACTCTATGTGAAGTCGGCAACGGTGATGAAGCGCTCCATCGGCCGCGTCGAGGGCCGGCCAAATGATCTGGTGGCGCCGCAGACGATTGTCACGGGCGATGCGTTCGATCAGGACACGGACGGTTACCTTTATTACCTAGGCCGTCTCAGCGACTTTATCAGCAGGAAAGGAGAGAAGATCAGCCTGGCCGCGGTGCGCCGCCTGACGGCCAAACTACCCCATGTAATCAGCGCCAAAACGCATATTATTAAACACAGGGACGGAACCGAGGATTACGATCTGGAGTTGCAGATGGATGCAAATGCCCATGCGCCGCACGAGAAATCAGATATGCGCGGATTGCTGAGCAGCTTCTTGCAGCGAACCGAAATGCCGCGAGCAATCCACATTGAGCTGGCAAATGAAATGGATGGGCAGAGGTACAAATGAACGCCGGGCATATGCACGCTGAAACCGAGGACAGCGCAACAGTCAGACCGACGCTTCGCAGGCGCCTGGCGACTTCTCAGGGGAGTCTGGCTCGACTGCTGCGTTGGACATACCGGTCTGTAAATAATTTTGCCGTTCCCGCTCCTAAGATTATCGTCAAGCCGCTGCTTTGGCTTTTCCTGTTCGTGCGCAACATCTATTATTTTGCCGTGCGCGTATTTATTTGCGAACCGCTATTCAAGGCTTATTGCACAAAATATGGAAAGCACCTGCATACCGGCTGTTATCTTCACTGGATCACAGGCAAGGGCGATATCGTCCTCGGAGACAATGTAACGATAGACGGCAAGGTCAACATTGCTTTCGCAGCCCGCTTCTCCGATCATCCTACGCTGCAAGTCGGGGACAATACCGGAATCGGCCATGGCTGCAGTTTCACGATTGGGAAACTGATCTCCATTGGAAGCAACTGCAACCTCTCCGGCGACATTTCCATCATGGACTCCAGCGGCCATGACACGGATCCAGCGGCGCGGTTGGCATACAAGCCGCCCAAACCGGAAGACGTCCGCCCGGTCATCATTCGCGATGGAGTATGGATTGGCCGGCAGTGCATCCTCTTTCCCGGCGTTAAGGTCGGAGAAGGCAGCGTCATTTCCGCCGGCTCTGTGGTCCGGACCCACGTGCCCCCCTACAGCGTGGTTGCCGGCAATCCGGCAAGGGTCATGTTCCGGCTGAAACAACCCGATCAATCCAGGCAGGCAATGTGAGGAATGGGAGCCGTTGATGGAAAAGCTTACAGGCGGGCAGTTGCTGATCCGGAGGTTGAAAGCGCATGGGATCCGTCGCCTTTTTACGCTTCCCGGCGCGCCGTTGTTTCCGGTGTATGAAGCGTGTTTGGACGAGGGCATCGAAGTATTCGTTGCCCGCCATGAATCGGGATTGATCCATATTGCCGAGGGCTGGTCGCGCGCAACTGGCAATCCGTCGGTGGTGCTAGTCTCGCCCGGCCCCGGGCTTTCCAACGCCGTGCCAGGGATTTCGATAGCGTTTGCCGAATGCTCTCCGATCATCGTTCTAAGTGGTATCGATGTGCCGGCGAATCTAGGCAGAGGCGGCCGCCAGGAATTGCCGCAGGTGGCGATGTGCGCCCCGATCACTAAATGGGCGGCGCTTCTCTCCAACGGCACACGCATTCCTGAGTACATCGACAAGGCGTTTCGAATTTCCATGAACGGTATGCCGGGTCCGGTTCATATCAGCATTACAGCGGATACGATCTCCGGACTGGTTGAGGTGAATGAAGGCGTCATTTCCCCTCCGGCCAACACGCAGCCAACCGCCGCGTCGCAGGCAGAGCCGGCATTTATCGATCAGGCTTTAAAGCTTCTTGCAAAAGCGGAGCGGCCGCTGGTTATTGCCGGCGCTGCCGCATTTTGGCACCATGCCGGCGATCTGCTTAGGCAATTCATTGAGATAGTGAAGATTCCGCTGATGACCGTGGAGCAGGCGCGCGGATTGATTGTGGACAATCATCCGTATTGTTTCGGCGACGGCTACGGTACAGTGAACATGGCCGCACAGTTGGAAAATCGCGTCGATGTTCTCCTGCTTCTGGGCGACCGGCTGGACCACGCCTTTGCCTACGGCAATTGTTTCAGTTCAGCCAAAATCATTCACATATGCCCGGATGCAAATGAGATCGGAAAGAATCATCCTGTCGAGTGCGGTGTAGCTTGTGATGTGCGGGCTGTAACCGCGCAGCTTCTTGAGGCGGCGAAAACCAGAAGCTGGAAAGAGCCGGCCGAATGGGTCGCGCTGCTTCGCCAAACGCGCCTCGATCAAGCTGCCCGCGTTCAGAAAATGGCCGCATCCACTCATCCTGGCGTCCATCCGGCCCGGATTGCGCTGGAAGTGGAAAAGCTGCTCGATGAGCAGAGTATTTTAGCTTTTGATGGCGGCGATTTCTCCTCCTGGGCGCGCTACTGCATGACAGCCCGCCGCTCCGGCGGTTGGATTGCCAGTACGGTGCTGGGGCATCTCGGCGTCGGCCTGCCTTACGCAATGGGCGCCAAACTTGCATTTCCTGATGCCAAGGCGGTGGTTATGACCGGCGACGGCGCGCTGGGATTTTCGGTCATGGAAATTGAAACGGCCGTGCGCTATCGCATCCCGGTGGTGATCGTGGTGGCGAATGATGCGGCCTACGGCGTCGAGGTTTACTACCAGCAGAAATGGTTCGGTCCGGATCGCTTGGTAGGCACCGAACTGACCAATACGCGCTGGGACCTGTTGGCTGAATCCATCGGCGGGCATGGAGAATACGTCAACGCCCCCGAGCAACTTCGCCCCGCGCTGGAGCGCGCCTTCACATCGGGGAAGCCGGCTTGCGTCAATGTGATGGTCCAACGTACGCCCAGTCCGCAGACCGAGATATTTTCGCGTATCTACTTGCGAAAACGAGCCAACGCGCGGAAAAACGCATGATATCAAATGCATGAGCGACAAAATAATTTCCAAAGCGCCGTCGCCTCCGCCTCCTGCCGATCCGCACGATCTGCTGGCTGAAGGAGCACGTGCACGAAAGTTGGCGGGCGAGGCTGAGGGTGTGAAATGCTTGGTGGAAGGCATGCGCATGATCAACAACACGATCCTGACCCATGTGCTGTTTGCTCTCTGGGATAGTGGATTTTACGAGTATTCGCTCACGCATCCGCGCTTTAACATCGCCGAGGCAGCCGAGGAGTTGCATCTGGACCCGGAAGTCCTCAAGATGCTGCTGCATCATCTCGTTGGCTGCGGGGTTCTGCGCGTGGCAGAGGAGCAAATGGAGCTGACCGAATATGGCTCCCGGCTTTCCAACGCCGTCGTACGCGGCTCGATGAATCTCAATATTGGCGGCTACGGCTCGCTGTTAACCCATCTTGGCTCGCTGCTCCGGAAGGAAGTTACACGCGCGGAACTCGAGGAATTGCGTACAGGACTGCATAACAGCCTGGGGACGGAGCAGATGGCCAGTGTTCGGCTGGTTCCGGCCGTGCGCAAGATCCTTGAAGAGCGCAACCTCCATTGTTTGTTGTATATGTCCTGTTGCTCCTCCGGCGAATTTCTGGTGCAGATGGCTCGCTGCGATCCGTTATTTCATGGAGTTGGCATTGATACGTCGACAAAACAAATTACCCATGCCCGGAAGATTGTCCGCCACTATGGCCTGGAGACACGCATTCGCCTGATTCAGGCGGAGATCGGCGTCGAGCCGTTGCCGCTGGATGAGGAGACGCGCCGCCAGATCGATGTGGTCGCTTCGATCTACCTGCTGCATGAAGTCGGCCGCTACGGCAGACAACGAATCGTCGATGTACTGCGGCAGATCAAAGCATCCTTCCCTGGCAAACTGTTCCTCTTTTCTGAAACGATGCCGCCGGATACACCGAACTCTGTGAGAAAGCCACCGGCCCAGTATTCCCAACTCGATTACCTGCTGATCCATCGACTGCGCGGCAAAGGTATGCCTCTTCCAACAGCGGAATGGAAATCCATCCTCGCCGAAGCAGGACTCAAATTGATTGATTTCAAGGAAATTTACTCGATCGGCCTTTTCCTGGCGGAACTCTGACTGCTGTCGTAATACTCACAGGAATGATAAAAGCATAAAATAACTCGAAGCAGGAGATTCTCGGGATGACGCAGAAGACGGCTTTAGTGATTGGAGCGAGCGGCGGATTAGGCCGCGCCATTGCATCGATGCTTGCAGAGGAAGGATATGCTCTGGCTCTTGTGGGCCGGGATATCGCGAAGCTGCAAAGTGTTCACAGTGAATTGGGAACAGCAGCGCAGGGCGCGCTCCTTCTTTCCTGCGATCT
>Ga0187873_1004025_pt1 | contig 10304 bp, 8 predicted proteins | sample June2016WEW_16_1_2_FD_133012 | JGI IMG/M metagenome (GOLD analysis project Ga0187873, IMG submission 133012) | Peatland microbial communities from SPRUCE experiment site at the Marcell Experimental Forest, Minnesota, USA - June2016WEW_16_100 | ecosystem: Environmental > Terrestrial > Soil >... | reverse complement strand
CTGCAATCCCGGGCTGGACGTCTTTCGCCTGTTGGAGGCGGCCGAGTTCGTGCTGGCGCCCATCATGCCATTCCAGCCGATCCCGGACCGCGACGCCATTGCCATCAGCTATGCCGGTGTCTATTCAACTTTTCTGCTCCATGCCAAGCGGCTGGGCCAAGAATACGGAGTGGACCCGGTTGCCATTTTGGTGGAGTTGGGGCGGCGAAACGCTATGCTGGGCCAGGAAGACATGGTTCTGGATGTGACGCTTGACCTCGCCCACAAGTCCAAGCAGGAACTCGTGCTTTCAGCGACTTTGGCCTTGGAAGATCATTTATGAGCAAAGAAAAAACAGCAAAGGCAGCCATCCTTGGCTCCGGCAACATCGGAACCGACCTGATGTATAAACTGTTGAGAAAGCCGGGACACATGGAATTAGTATTGTTTGCGGGCATTGACCCCAAGTCGGAGGGGTTGTCCCGCGCGAGGGCCCAAGGAATCCACGCCAGCGACCGGGGAATCGCCGAGCTTCTGGAAGACCCCGAGATCCAGCTGGTTTTCGACGCGACCAGCGCCAAAGCTCACAAGGTCCATGCGCCGGTCTTGCGCCAAGCCGGCAAGATCGCCATTGATCTTACGCCGGCGGCGATTGGCCCTTATGTGGTGCCGGCGGTCGATCAGGGACAATGTCTTGGCGAACTGAACGTCAATCTGATCACTTGCGGCGGCCAGGCCACCATCCCGCTGCTCTATGCCGTGAGCCGGATAACGCCTGTGGCCTATGCGGAAATGGTCAGCACCATTTCCAGCGCCTCGGCCGGACCCGGGACGCGCCAGAACATTGACGAGTTCACCATGACGACCGCCCGGGGCCTTGAGGTCAAAGGCGGCGCAAAAAAGGGCAAGGCCATCATTGTCCTCAATCCCGCCGATCCGCCAATCCTGATGCGCAACACCCTCTACGTCGTTGCGGAGAATGATGAGGTGGACGTCAACGCCATCGTTCAATCGGTGGAGCAGATGGTCGGCGAGGTGCAGGTCTATGTGCCCGGCTATCGGCTCAAGGGCGCTCCGGTCATGGATCGCCGCGCGACGCCGCTGGGCACCAGGACGGTGGTGGTCATGCTGCTGGAAGTCGAAGGAGCGGGTGATTTCCTGCCGAAATACGCGGGGAATCTGGATGTCATGACGGCGGCGGCCTGCCGAGTTGGAGAGCTGTTCGCGCAGCGCCTTCTCAATGGGAAGGAGGCCCAATTGTGAAAGCTCCCCGAGTAGTGGATACGACCTTGCGCGACGGCTCCCATGCCATGCGGCATCAGTTCACGCGCGATCAGGTGCGGCAGATTGTCAAGGCGCTCGATGCCGCCGGCGTCCCGGTCATCGAGGTGTCGCATGGCGACGGATTGGCGGGCTCTTCCGTGCAGTATGGCGTTTCGCACACGTCGGAAATGGAATTGATTGCGGAGGCCTGCGCCACCGCAACCAAAGCCAAGATTGCCGCCCTGCTGCTGCCCGGCGTGGGCACGCGCAACGAACTCAAAGAAGCCGTCGCCCGCGGCATCCAAATGGTCCGCGTCGCGACCCAATGCACCGAAGCCGACCTCTCCGAGCAGCACTTCGGCATGGCCAAGGAAATGGGGCTTGAAACCGCTGGTTTCCTGATGATGTCGCACATGCGCCCGCCGGAGATTCTGGCCGAGCAGGCGCGGCTGATGGAGTCCTACGGTTGCGACTGTGTTTACGTCGTAGACTCCGCCGGGGCGCTGCTGCCGGAGGGTGCTGCCGCCCGAGTCAGGACATTGAAGCAAGCGCTGGCCAAGGCCAAGGTTGGCTTCCATGCCCATAACAACCTCGGCTTGGGAATTGGCAACACCTTGGCGGCGCTGGAGGCGGGTGCGGACTGGGTGGATGGAACCTTGCGCGGGTTTGGCGCGGGGGCGGGCAACGCCGCCACCGAGCTCTTGGCTGCGGTCCTGGACAAGCTGGGCTGCAATCCCGGGCTGGACGTCTTTCGCCTGTTGGAGGCGGCCGAGTTCGTGCTGGCGCCCATCATGCCATTCCAGCCGATCCCGGACCGCGACGCCATTGCCATCGGCTATGCCGGTGTCTATTCGACCTTTCTGCTCCATGCGAAGCGGTTGGGCGAAAAATACGGGGTGGACCCGGTTGCCATCCTGGTGGAGTTGGGGCGCCGAAAGACTATGGCAGGTCAGGAAGACATGATCTTGGATGTGGCGCTCGACCTCGCCCACAAGTCCAAATAGCACGGATAACGACGGGGCGCCCGCTCGCCAACCAATGGCCCGAAGCCAGCGGGATGGACTGTGCAAATGCAGCGCGGCGCACCAAAAGCGGTGGGTTTGCTGAGAAGATCTTTGCGCGTGTTCAGATAAACAGGTAAGAATATGATTATGAGCGCAAGCGGAAAACTGGCGAACAAAAAAGCCTTGGTCAGCGGCTCCGGAACGGGCATCGGCCGCGAAATCGCATTGGAATTCGCCCGCGAGGGAGCGGACGTGGTATTGCATTATGCCCATAGCGACAAGGGGGCGAGATCGGCGGTCGAGGAAATTCAGGCGATGGGCCGGCGAGCCGCCGCCTTCGCCGCGAACTTCGACGTGGTCGAGGAGGTCATCACCCTGGGCGCCAAGGCGATTGAGTTTCTCGGCGGGTTGGATTGCCTGGTCAACAATGCGGGCATTACATTCAACCGGTCTTTCTTCAAGGTAACGCCCCAGCAATTCGACGCGGTTTACCATGTCAACATCCGCGCGCAGTATTTCCTGGCGCAGACTGCGGCGCGGCACATGGTGGCGCATGGCGGCGGGGCGATCTGCAACCTGACCTCGATCCACGGAGTGTCGGGGGCGCGCGATCATTCGGTGTACGCCGGCACGAAAGGCGCGATTATCGCCTTTACGCGCTCGCTGTCGGTGGAGTTGGCCCACCAGGGCGTGCGCGTCAATGCCATCGCGCCGGGCTGGGTCACGGTCGAGAACTACTTCAAGGCGATCCCGGAATTCAGCCTTGAGGCAGCGGCGAAGGCCGCTTTCCAATCGGTGCCCGTCACGCGGCCGGGCAGGCCGCTGGACATCGCCAAGCTGGCGGCATTCCTCTGCTCGGAGGACGCGGGCTATATCGTGGGGCAAACCATTATCGCCGACGGCGGCACAACGGCTTTGATGTCGCTCATGACCGACTTTCGCACCGAAAGCACCGCCACCTTCGGGAAGGGTTACGTGCCGGGGGTCTGAGGCGCAGCACTGATTTCACCGTCCGAAGAGGTTGCTCATTTGCCACCCCCCGTCTGAGGAGCCGCCGCGCGAGCAACACCCGGGGTCCGGCCGTCGCTGCCGGGCGCGGGCTCCATAATCTCGATGACGAAGCCAAGCAACTGCTCGGTCCGGTAATTGACCCAGTAGGTCCCATCGCGAAGTCCGGCGCCTGCCTGGCTGGCGCCGATACCCTTGGCGGCGAGGTAGGCGGTCAGCGCCTGGTGGTCAGGCACGTTAAGCGAGCATGGTCTGGCTGGCTCCGCTGCCACTGTCCTTTGCTGTTTTCATAATCTTGTTCCCCAAGGAATACTGCCTCGGCCTTAGGGCGGCTCACTGTTTTCGTTGAGTTTGCTCCTTTTTATCTCGCGGATCGAGGGAAACCGGCGGCAGTTCTCGCCGTGCGCGGCGGCAAAAAACTGCAGGAGATTTGGACGAAAAACGGTCGCCGAGGCAGACGCATCTGTTAGGATCGGCCGAGAAACGATCAAGCGCCCATGAATAACCTCATCCGCTCATGACCTCCCTGGAACGTATCCGTTGCGCGGCCCGGCGACTGAAGTCCGACGCGGTGCCTGTGGCGCCTTACATGGGCAATCATGGCGCCCATGTGGCCGGCGTGCCGATTGGGCAATATTGCCGGTCTGGCGCCCGCATGGCTGAGGCGCAGTTTCGGGCTTGGCAGCTCTATGGCCAGGACGCCGTGGTGGCTCAATCGGACAACTACTATATCGCGGAGGGCTTTGGCGCCGAAGTGCAGCATTACGCGGACAGCACGCCGACGCTCAAGACCCCTGCCGCGCGCGACTTGGGAGACATCGAGAGGCTCCGTGTGCCCAATCCTTGCAAAGACGGTCGCATGCCGGTGTATCTGGAAGCCATCCGCCTCCTCGCCCAACAGCTCGGCGGGGCAGTCGCGGTGCGCGCCCCGGGCACGGGGCCGTTCTCCTTGGCCTCCCATCTGCTGGGAACGGAGCGGTTTCTCATCGAGTTGGCGATGGCGGATAAGCGGCCCGACAGTGCGGAGGAACGGGCCTTGAGGCATTTGCTGGACCTGACTGCCGAGGCCCTCATCCGCTTTGCCAAGGCCTGCCTTGAAGCGGGAGCGCACCTTGTGCAGGCAGGCGATTCGCTCGCGTCGCTGGACATGATTTCGCCCGCCATGTATCGCAAGTGGGCATGGCCGGCCGAGCGCAGGTTCTTCGAAGCGCTCAATCCAATCGCAGAACGCTATGGAGCGGCCACGCTGCTGCACATTTGCGGCAACATGACCCCGGTGCTCGACCTCATGGCGGATACCGGCGCGCACATCCTCGAACTGGATTTCAAGGTGGATTTAAAAATCGCCAAGGAGCGTGTCGGACGACGTGTCTGCCTGATGGGCAATCTCAATCCGGTGGAACTGCTTTGGCGGGGAACACCTGGGCAAGTCATTCGCGCCTCTCGAAAAGCCATCGCCGATGCGGGGCAGGATGGCGGTTTCATCCTGGGCTCCGGTTGCGAGGTGCCCGTAGCCGCGCCGCCCCAGAATATCGGTGCCATGATCGACGAGGCCAGGGCTGCGCGGAGCAGTTCTTCGGACCCACCTCAACTAAAGGATGGCCAGTCCTGCACCAAGGAATAGTTATGATTGACGTTAAACTTCCGAGGAGACCAGGCATCGGGCCACGGAAACGATCCGCTCCTTGGCTCCGCGGAAGGCCCAGACCTGCGAGCTGTCATCGCAACGCGCCAGCCCGGTTCCCCGGCCGATCGCGGGGATGTGGTACTCCAGTTCGCTGAACTGGCCTAAGCGGCTGTTCACATTGCAGGCTTGCGTGGAGTATCCCAGATGCTCGGGGTCATTCCAGGGCACATCGATGTACTCGCCCGAAGGGTTCACCACGAAGTTACGGACGATAAGCGACCATTTGCGGCCCCGCTCATAGAGATAGGCCACCCGGCCGGTGGCGCCGACGGCGCGGAGGCTAATTTTGTGCTCACCGGTTTGGCGCATCTTGTACCGAATCAGACGGTCGCCGACCAGGAGGTCTTCTTCCGGGATGGCGCCCATGATTAACCTGGGTTGGCTCCGGCTGAAAGTGGGAACCAACAGTTCTCCCTGATGCGGCATTTGAATCAAATTCCACAATCCCACGCGGGCTTCAGCCGGCGAGCCGAGCAGGGCCAGGGAATTAAACTGGGTGTAGCCGGCATATTCGAGGCCGGCCCAATCCCAGCCGCGCTCGTGACGCAAGGGGTTGGCCGCCGGGGCGACCGACTTGGCCATTTCCAGCATGACCTCCTTGCCGGAGCGGGACAAGGTGAGCGTCAACCGGTTGACCAGCCAGGGCCGGCCATCCCGCCTTTGGACCTGGTAGTCGCCCGGATCGAGCTGGCGGGGCTGAAAATACTTATCCAGGCGGGGGTAATCGGGAAGGAAGACATCGACCTCCGGCGCCAGCCAGGTGCGGTCCCCGCCTGAGTTGTGCCAATCGTCGCAGGCGTAATACGCGCGGGCGGCGCTTTCCGAGTCGAGCGCGGGATTCGTCCAGTAAAAGTTCTCACTGCTGCCGGGGCTGAACAAGCCCAGCACCCGGCCGCCATAGGGCAGCAACAGGACCTCCGTGCCATCCGGACTGGTGAATACTTCGGTCGCCTTGCCGACCGCCTTGAGTGTTTGTATCAGTTTATCGTTCATAATAATCCAACCGTGAACGCGAGAGAGGGTGCCCCGGCGAGCATCGGGGCGCTGTGGACAGCGCGCCCTGCCCTCGCGGTTCGGCTCCTGGAGGCCGGCTCATCGGCTGCCCAGGGCCATAAGCACAGCGGCCACCAGGATGATCCCGATGGCAGCATACATTTGCCGCCGCGGACGCCCGCTGATCCCGCGCCATTCCCCGCTGATGAATCCGAGGCCCTGCCCGCCCACAATCTGCATGGCTTGTTGAATGCCGAAGCCGACCGAGGCGCCCAAGGCGCCCACCATGAGCATCCCCAATCCCATCATCGAAACCGCCAGAATGAGGTTGAGGCCGATGAGCACGGACAGGGCCAACTCCTTCCAGCTCTGCGTCAGAACTCCCCACGACTTGTTCCGGCTCAGCAGGTAGGCGGGGTAGAGCACATTCACCAGCGCCCCGCCAAACAAACCGGCGGCCCAGACCGCGAAATTGGCGGCGATATGACCCGCGCCGTTTTTCGTCATCGCCTCCACGACCGGGCCTTGACTATAGACAAATGCCAGGGCCATGCCGCAAGAAAGGACGCCCGCGATGACGGTCATGATGAGGCCGCCCAGGAACTCCCCCGATCGTTCCTGCCGCTTTTGGAGAATCCGGTCGCGGCCAAAGCCGGCCATCGCGGCGGCCACCACGCCAACCAGCATCACCGCCACGCCCCCGAGAATCCACCGGCTGGCCGGGGACCCCAGATCCGGCGCATTCTGGAACTTCCCGGTGCCTTTGAAGATCATCGGCAGCGCCACGCCGACGGAAACCCCCAGGCCGGTGAGGATGGCGCCGGTCAGGGCCACCCCGATGCGAACAAAACAGAGGCCGCATAACACGTTGGCAATGCCCCAACCGGTCGCAAAGAGGTTCGAAACGATCAAGGCGCTGCGCGGCACGGTGGCGTAGGCCTCGAAGGGCCGAGGACAAAACAGCAGCGTGATGGCCCAAGGCAAAATCCAAAGGCCGACGACCATCCCGACAAAGAACCAGTGCTCGAAGCGGAATTGGCGCATGAGCTTGAAAGGCCAACTCCCGCTTCCAGTCAACAGGCCGGCCAACGCGACCAGCAGGACACCAACGATGGTTGAGGTAGTCATAAGCACCGTTTCTCAGGCTAATTCCATGAACTGTCCTTCGCACTCGGGCATATAGCCGGCGGACCATCCGCCATCGACCGTCAGCACATGACCGTTGATATAGGAGTTTTCGGGCGCCGCCAGGAACAGCGCGGCATAAGCAATTTCCCGGGCCTCGCCGCGCCGGCCCAGGGGGATATGCTCGAGCAGGCTTTCCCGATGCGAACTGAACCGGGCGGTCTTTTCGTAGAACAACCGTTTGGTATTCTCGGTTATCACCGAGCCGGGAGCGATGGCATTGACCAGCACCCCATGCGGACCGAGTTCGAGGGCCATGGCTTTCGTCAGGTTGCTGACGCCCGCCTTGGCGGCCGTGAAGGCGCATTGCAGGCGCAACGGCACGGAGCCGACAACCGAGGAAATATTGACGATGCGTCCCGCCTTTTGGCGAATCATCGGGCGGGCAGCCGCCCGGCTCACCAGGAAGAGCCCGATCAAATCCACACGCAGGATGCGGTCCCACTCGGCCAACGGAAACTGGTCGATGCTGACCCGGTGGTTCATGGTGTTAATGCTGGCATTGTTGATGAGGATATCCAGCCGGCCATACCGGTCAAGGAGTTCCGAGACGACGCCCTCGACCTCGGCCTCCTGGGCGACGTCCATTTGCCGGGTGCACGACGAAGGGGAGCGCGCGGCCGAACGTCGGACGACTTCGAAGTCGATGTCGGTATAAACGACCGTCGCGCCATTGTCTGCGAGGGTGTCAGCGATTGCCTTTCCGATACCCCGCGCGGCGCCGGTAACCAGCGCTACTGTCCCGACCAGATCGATTTTCATTCAGTTCTAGCGGCCCGCCAGAGGATCCTCCATGTTCTTTTCCACGAACCGCGCGAAGCCCCAGGCCGCATGGTCGCAGGAGAAGCCGTCGCCGCCGTTCAACACTCGCAACGTAACCTTCTTCCCCTCGGCCACACCGACGCTAAACTGCTGCACGCGCCCGGGCCTCAGGACGGGACTTTCCGCTTTGACTTCGCCATCCACCAGCACCTGGAACTGCACGCTGCCCGGGCCAGCCGAATCCTCGACCCCGGCGTTGGCCTTGAACAAGGCGAATCCCCGGCCCTGGATGTCAACCTCCACGTCCGCCGGGGTAGCGTCGTTGAAGGTGTGGGTCCACACGCCTTTGGGGTACTGCTTTCCGGCGATCGAAATCAGGTTCTGGCTGTAGTTCTTGTCGCGATGAACGGTGTTGTCGGCCCCGGCTGTCGACTTGAGCCAGGGCATATCCGACACAAACGCGAGGCCCGGAAGCGGTTTCAATGCCGGGGTGACAAGGGATTGCGCCGCCCCCTGGTTGACTCGCGTCCCGCCTGAAGACGCCGCTTCGACATTCCAATAAAAGGTCTTTTCCGGCGCCAGTTGTCTGACCGACACGGAAGATCTGAACACTCTCTTTTCGACCAGCAAGTCCGCGAGATCGGCGGTTTTGGCCACCCGCACCACGTAGCTCCTGGCGCCCTGGCTCGGTTCCCAGCGCAAGAGCGCGGAACTGGCGAACTCATCGCTCGAAGTCTCGGCGGCGTGCAGGGCGAAGTCTCCGGGCACGGCCAGCCCGTCGGGCCGGCCCACGCTCTCCGCTTGCAAATAGATGAGCTCGCTGCTATAGGGCGATGCCAGGCTCACCAGCAACCCGCCGCGCATAAGTTCCTCGCCCGTCCGGAGCCCGGGCGGCAGCGAAGCATCCTCTGCCCAGACCCAATAGCGCGCCCCAGGCTCGAGTCCTTTCAGAGTGACGGTTTTCTTCTCTTCGGGCGCATCCGGGCGGAAGATAAACAGAGTTCCCCGTCGCAGGGCGGCGCTCCAATAGAACATGCCATCCCAGTGAGTGCCATCGGGCCGAGGCAGGATATGATGCACCTTGGCGTCCTTGAGCAACGGCCGGATCCAGGCCTTATAGATCTCCGCCGCGCGTTTGGCCGAGTCGAACTCCTCGTCCGTCCAGGAGCGGGTACTGGTCGGATCGATCTGCCAGGCGCCCATCATCGCGCTCCGCCACAAATAGGGCCCGGGGTCGTCGCCTTTGACGGGATAGGTCCGCTCGTATGTGTAGGCCTGGAGCACCAGCGGGGGAAAGGCAAAAGTTGAATCGTAAAGGCTCTGCCGATCCGGCAGGTTCGACAGCGTATCCGTCGTCACCACATAGTGGGTTCGTTTGACGGCCCCGAAGTCCTTGATGTGTCCGCCGGCCGAACAGTTCTCCAGGAGCAGTCCGGGAAAGGCCCGGCGCAACGCATCCTGGACCTCATAATATCCCAGGGTCGCCCAATAGCCCGCATCCACTCCGTAGTGATGGCGGTGGGTCCCCTGGACACAGTGGTTTACGATTGGGGAATAGTCGTGCTTAAGGTAGTCGAGGTGTTGCTCGGCCACGAGCGCCTGGGTCTTGCGCAGGGCCCACTGCTTGGCCTCGAGGCAGCCCAGGCAGATCGTCCCTCCCCCCCAGTCCGGCCCAACGGCCCCGCTGAACCAGTCCGGTTTGCCGTTCGGGCCGCGCCCGCTCAGCGCCCCGGCAGCCTCGGACGTGCCGGCGTCGGTCCAGGCACACCACAAGGCCAGTTTCATGCCGTGCGCGTGGACGTATTGCTCGATCGGGGCAACCCCGCGCGGGAACCGCTTCGGGTCCCACCGCCAATCGCCCATTTCCGGAAACCACATCGCGTCCGGCATGAAGGTCTCGAACCCCAGCTCGTAGCAGGTCCGGGCGCTTCTGAGCACGTCAGCCTCCTTGGCGTTGCCGCCGCCGGCGTCGAGGTACAGATTATAGGCGAGCGTGGGATCGGGATAGCCGTTGGGAACCGGCGGGCGCAATTTCTCGATAATAAACCGATGCAGACTATAACTTCCTTCATCCACGTCGCCCGCATAGCAACCGACGAAGGCCGGCGGAACCAGGAAGGTCTCGTCGGATTCCACGTCCGTCCGAAAATCGCGCGGCAACCCGGCCTCGATGTCCAGCCCATCCGGCCGGGCACTGGCCTTGACCTCCAGGGTCCCCGACCCGGAGAACTCCCAGCCGACGTACAGTCCTTCCTCCGGCCCCTTCTGCACCGCCAGCCACGGCACGGGGCTGGTCCCATCTTCGCAATCACTGACCAGCTTCAGTTCGAGACCAGGCGCCAACGACCGCGTCATCGTCCCGCCCTCCGTGCTCGCGTTGCTCCCGCCGCGCTTGACCCACCACACCTCGGCAGGCCCGCCGG
>Ga0187873_1004022_pt1 | contig 10309 bp, 8 predicted proteins | sample June2016WEW_16_1_2_FD_133012 | JGI IMG/M metagenome (GOLD analysis project Ga0187873, IMG submission 133012) | Peatland microbial communities from SPRUCE experiment site at the Marcell Experimental Forest, Minnesota, USA - June2016WEW_16_100 | ecosystem: Environmental > Terrestrial > Soil >... | reverse complement strand
CTATGTGGATATTTCTTAGCCATTCCCTGTTTTTGAGGTACCAGTCCACGGTCTTTCCGATCCCTTCGGAAAGCGGAACCTCCGGTTCCCAGTCGAGAAGGCGCTTCGCTTTTCCGATGTCGGCCCAGGTGGCCATCATGTCGGTTTTCTGAAAGGGCTCCCTCCTTACACGGGCCTTTTTCCCCAGATAGCGCTCCACCAGGGAGATCATTTCGGCAAGCTCATGGGGACGGCTGTTGCCGAGGTTGATGATCTCGAACCCGACAGGCTTGAGGGCCCTTACCGTGCCCTCCGCAATATCGGACACAAATGTAAAATCCCGGCTCTGGGAACCGTCTCCGTAGAGGACCAGCTCATCCCCCTCGTCGATCCATTTAATGAACCTGAACATGCTCATATCGGGCCTGCCCGCCGGGCCATAAACCGTGAAGTACCTGACCACCGAGGCGTCGATGCCGAACAGATAGTGGTACGAGTAGATCATCACTTCAGCCGCTTTCTTCGACGCCGCATAAGGAGAGATCGGCGTGTTGACGGGCAGCTCCTCAGAGAAGGGCATCTTCTGACCCGCATAAAGGGAGGACGTGGAGGCGAGCACGATCTTCTTCACCCCATACCGCCTCATCAGCTCGAGCAGGTTCAGGGTCCCGTACGCATTCGTCGTCATATAGACGAAAGGGTTCTCGATGCTGTATCGTACCCCGGCCCTCGCCGCGAGGTTGATAACCGCATCTATCCGGTTTTCCCTGAAAATACCCTCGAGCGCCTGCAAGTCCTCTATATCGGCCCGGTAGAAGGAGAACTTCTCATAGCCCTTCAGGTCTTCCAGCCGGTACTCCTTCAGCCTCACATCGTAATAATCGTTCAGATTGTCAACGCCAAGCACCTGTTTCCCGCTCGATAAGAGCCGCTTGGCTGTCTCCCACCCAATAAACCCCGCAGCCCCGGTCAATAGTATGGTCTCGTCGCCCATCGTTCAAAAACCCCCCTATGATGACGCGTGTTGTCGACGCGCCCTCTCCCTGATTATGCTACAGTCGCCGCAATAAATCAAACCATCAGGCGGCGAGGGAAAGGCGCATCCTTGAAATGGGGGAATCGATGGTATATCTTTTGGCTATGGAAAGGGATTATGTCCTCTACCTGAAGGTAGGTGATGAGGTTTTCCATAAACGGTACGTGAAATGGGGAATGGGCGTGGTCGTGGAGGAGAGAAGGTCCGAGGTCCCGGGCGGCTTCTGCTACGTGCGCATAAGCTTCAGGGACGGCAACACGCGCGTCTTCGACAACAACCTCAAGAGTGAGAACTGCTGCTACTACGCCGGTATCACGAAGATAGAGGGAAAAAAATAGGGGCTTTAGCCTCCGTCCCGGAAGCGGTCCTTTTTCAAAAGTTCCCCGGCGATTTCTCCGAACTTCTCGCGCACGTATCTTTCGGGAAAATCCTCCCCCTCGAAATATGCCAGCGTGTGCTCTTCGAACTTCTCCACGAGGAACCTCTTCATGGCGGAAAGATGCTTGGCCGGCACCCCGGCCTTCACGATTTCCCTCCGATACGCGGCTACGTCTCCCAGGGTTTCCATGATCTTCCCGTAATAGGGATGCGTTTCGAAAGGCCGAAGGTACTCCTTCTTCACCTCGACATCGCAGCAGATCGCCAGCTTTATGGTCGAGTCGTCAGCATAGTAGCTGACCGCGTGGTCGAAGATCTCCACCTTCAGGCCGTTCGCCAAATGCCAGGTTCTTATGAGGAGGGGCATGAGGGTAGTTTACTATACTCTGGACCCGTGTAACAGAAGCAGTTCGATGCCGGCCAGGCGCCTGTGGCCTGTGGCAACCGGGACTTGTCCGGCGCTTGCTTCCCGTAGTCCTCAACCTGAGGGACCCTCAGAAATGGTGAAGAGTTCAAGTCGCAATAGTGTGACTCAGGAGAAAGGACAAGTCACGTCAGTCAACGACTTTCCCGAGGTCGCGTAGGTGATAGCGATACCGCTGTCACTATAGCAGCCAGGAAGTCTCCTCATTTGTGCCCACTGCCCCTTTTCCCAATCTTGTACCCGCTTGGCTCCTACGTTGTTTACCTGGCAAAAGGTGCTTGCGGCGCAAACCCGACAAACGGAGAAGGCGCGTTTGTGGCGGGGCGTGGCGGATGGATTGAGGAATTACGTAAAGAAAGCGAAATGGTCGGGCTGTGGTAGATGCAACCGTCGATTGCTGGTAAACTATTCCTGTAGGACGATACGCCGTTGCCCCCGGCGTTCCCGTGGTAGGGACCTGCGGGGCGATGAACGCAAGATCGATGAGCCTCGCAAGGAGGGTAATATGCTCTACAGGTCCCTGAAAGAGATACCCGTTTCCATCCTCGGCTTCGGCGCCATGCGCCTTCCCCTTGTCGGGGGGACGGAGAAACCTACCGACTCCTTCGACCCGGCGCGGTCCATCGACGAGGAAGAGACGACGAGAATGATCGAGTACGCCATCGACCATGGCGTCAACTACTTCGACACTGCCTACAACTACCACGGCGGAAAAAGCGAGGTCGTCCTCGGGAAGGTTTTGAAACCCTACCGGGACCGAGTCACCATCGTCACAAAACTGCCTGTATTCCTCGTCAAGGAGCGGAAGGATTTCGACAGGTTCCTTGACGAGCAGCTCCAGAGGCTCCAAACGGCCTGCCTCGATCTCTATCTCCTCCATGGGCTCAACGAGAAGACGTGGGAGAACGCGAAGGGCCTGGACGTACTCGTGTTCCTCGACCGGGCCAAGAAGGACGGCCGGGTGCGCCACGTGGGTTTCTCGTTTCATGACACCGTCTCTGTATTCAAAGAGATAGTAGAGGCCTACGACTGGACCATGTGCCAGATCCAGTATAACTACCTGGACGAGCAGTACCAGGCAGGGAGGGAGGGGCTCACGTATGCGGCATCGAGAGGTATCGGGGTGGCTGTCATGGAGCCTCTCCGGGGAGGGAAGCTGGCGAAGGTACCGCCCGAGGTGCAGCTCCTCTTCGACTCGTCACCCGAGAAGAGGGCGCCTGCCGAGTGGGGCTTACGCTGGGTGTGGAACCACCCCGAGGTGGCGACCGTCCTTTCCGGCATGAGCACCGTGGACCAGGTGCGGGAGAATATCGGCTTTGCGGCGGAAGGCAGGGCGAACTCGCTCTCCGCCCGGGATCTCGCCCTAATTCAACGCGCACGCAAGGCCTACCGGAAGCTGCTCAAGGTCGACTGCTCGGGCTGCGCCTACTGCATGCCCTGCCCTACGGGTGTCAATATCCCCATGAACTTCTCCCTCTATAACGATACCGTCACCTTCAAGGACCCGACCGGCGTGATGGTCTACAACGCCTTCTTCCCTCCCGAACAGAGGGCGTCCGTCTGTATCGAGTGCGGGGAATGCGAGGAGAAGTGCCCCCAGCATATCCCGATCCGCGAGGAGATGAAGAAGGTCCATGCTGCACTGTACAGAGAGGCCGGGGAAGGCTGAGCCTAAACGTGCGCCGTGTTGGCTTCCTCTCCCACCCTCGCTGGTGCTGTGGCTTTCACAGATATACATTGATTGTGATACAATGCATACTGCTTGTCAAGAAGTTCTTCAATATTCTGTTGACATTCAGTCGTATAGGTAGGTGAAGCAGGCAACGTCTTTCGCGGCCGGAGGGATTTTTGATGGATGGCGCGAAAATAGCCCGGCCGCCAACAACCCTGCCGTCAACAACCCGGCCGCCGCCTACACGTCGCCCACCTGCCACTCCTCATAATGGCTTGACTTCAACTCCGCGATAAAACGGGAAGGCCGCAAGATAACGGAACCGATCTGCCGGTCGAAGATCATCAGGGGATAGCAAAGATAGAGTTGGTCCATGGCCCGTGTTGCCGCCACGTAGAACAAGCGCCTTTCCTCCTCAACCCCACCCTCTTCCACGGCCTTTGGGTTGGGGAACCGCCCTTCCGCGCACCATACGACGAAAACCGCTTTCCATTCAAGGCCTTTCGCCTGGTGTATCGTGGTCAGGATGACCCTTTCATCCTCGCCGGCACCCCCCACAACCTCTTCCCCGGTGATGCCGCTCATGAGGGAAAGCTCGCTCAGAAAATTGACGAGGGAATCATACCCGGTTGAGAAATTCATGAGCTGATTTATATCTTCGAGACGATTCTCATGGTTTGGATAGGTATACTTCAGATATTCCATATATCCGTGGGCGAGGACGGCGGAGATCATCTCGGACGGCGCGTCATGCCTCGCCAGCCCCTCAAGCTCGCCGAACAGCAAGGATAATCGCTCCACGTTATCCGGCTGTATGCTCTTGAACTGCTCCCCTATCTCTTTGGTGATAAAGAGGTGGACGGGGTCCGGGAAGGTCTTGAGGTACTCATAGATGTGGTCCGCTGTCTTCTTCCCTATGCGCGGGAACATCTTGAGTATCCTTTTCCACGATATTTCATCGTTCGGGTTCACCATCACCCTCAAAAAAGCGACCACATCCTTGATATGGGCCTGCTCGAAGAACCGAAGCCCGCTCCGTATCTCAAAGGGGATATCCCTGCGCGTCAGCTCCATCTGTAATTCCATAGAGTGATAATGGGCACGATACAGAACGGCAATCTTGTCCAGAGGGACGCCTTCGTCACGCAAATCGAGTATCCTCTGGGCAACAAATTCCGCCTGCTGGATCACGTCCCGCAGGGGGGTCACCACAGGCGCCACCCCGTTCACCTTGACCGCTCTCAGGTGCTTCTCGAACTGCTGTCTGTTGTGTGAGATGGAATGGTTCGCCAGGTCAAGGATCTCGGGCGTGCTCCTGTAGTTTGTCTCCAGCCGGAAAATCCTGGTTTCCGGATATCGCGTCGGAAATTCGAGAATGTTCCGGAAATCGGCGCCCCGGAAGGAGTAGACCGATTGGGCGTCGTCGCCCACAACAGTCACATTCCTGTTGATCATGCCCATAAAGTCGACTATTTCAGCCTGTATCCTGTTCGTGTCCTGATACTCATCGACCAGGATGTGTGAAAACACCGAGGCGTAGTATTTTCTCAGGCTTTCGTCCTCACCGAGTATCTTGTGCCAGTAGAAGAGGAGGTCATCGAAGTCCATGGTGTTTGACGCCCTCTTCTTCCCTTCATATGCCTTGCGGACAAGATCGATCCGGTCCAGGATGTCCAGAAAATAGGGATACCTCGTCTCGACCGCCTTTTCCAGGTCCTCCATGGTATTGGCCGAATAGCTGAATATCTCCTTCAATACCCGTCCCTTGGGAAACCGTCTCTCCCTGGTGTCGATGCCGGCCTCTTTCATCGCAAGCTCGATCGTGTCTTTGGCGTCCTCATTATCAAGTATGACGAAATTGGGCCTGTAATCTATCCTCTGGCTGTTTTGCCTCAGGATCAGGTTGCCGATATGGTGGAATGTGCCGCCCCAGATGTAGCGGGTATCCATCTTTATGAGGTGCTCGACCCGGTGGAGCATCTCCCGGGCAGCCTTGTTCGTAAACGTGAGGAGAAGGATGCTTTGAGAGGAGATGCCGCGTTCCAGGAGATGGGCGACGCGGTATGTCACCACTCTCGTTTTGCCGCTCCCCGCGCCCGCAATCACGAGTATCGGTCCGTCCGGGGCAGTCACCGCGGCACGCTGCTCCTCGTTCAGCTCCTTTTCGTAATCGAGAAGCTGCGTGTGGGGGGCGATGTCCCTACGCAGGGTATATTTTTTCACAGTGAAAAGTATCGCCTAGCATACTCTTCCTGTCAAGGGGTGGTGAGAAGCTGTGAAAAAATCGTCCCGCTGTCGTTTCCCGTCATTCCGGCGGACGCCGGTAGAGCGAAGCGGGCCTTAATCCCGCGCAGGCGGGACATCCAGTAATTTCAGCCGATTACGAACCGCCTGGACCCCGGTTTTCACCGGGGTGACGACTAAACTGGCATTTTTTCACAGCTTCTGAGGCGAGGCTGCCCGGCCCCTCACTTCCCCAGCTCTTTTCTCAATCTTTCCATGATATCCTTGTAATAGAGCTTTCTCTTCTTGAGAAGCTTTACCTCCATCTCCTCATCCGCTGTCAAATAAGGCTTTTCCTGAAGTATCTGGAGCTTTTCATCGTACGATTTATGCATGATGCGCGCTTCATTGTACTGCTCTTCCTTGCTCTTGGTATCTTCCTCCATAATCGCTCCTTTTCCCTCTCATCTTCCTCTTCAAAGGCAGTCAATGCGGCATGGCAGGAATATAATACTAGGAAAAAGTACATTTATTCAACTGCGATTCGTCCCTCGTTCTCCTCGTGTTTGGTTGCTATTCTCCGCGAAGTATGAGAAAACTTTTACCGGGTCGACGGGGAGGTGGAACCCATTGAAAACCTGCGGGAAGAGCGTCACAGTTACCCTGTTGCTCGCATGCTTTATCGTCTTTTGCGGCGCCGACCTGCTCCGGGCACAGCGGAGAGGCGGGATGAGGGGAGACCAGTCAACGGGTGCGGAATCCGGGGACATGGAAAAGATTGTGCCTGTGGAGTATGACCCTATGCCCTTCGACATCACTCGCGAGCAACTGCCTCGCGCCTACGGAGGTCACAATGCCCAGGTAATCTATAACTCCCTTCAGAATAGCATGACAAAGGGTGCGGCTGCAGGTGTTGCCGAAGGGCAGGACCCGGACACGACCTGGCTGCGTGCCGGTCTTCCCCTGACAGGGACCCTGCAAGCCGGCAGCATCTATGCATTTCAGGTAAAGCCCGCCGATATTTCCTATAACAAGCGTGAGCAGATGATGCGGGTATATTGCCAGTTGTGGACGGTACTGGTGAAGGGGACAGCGGACAAGACGCGGAGCGGCTTCAGGGTCGACTATATCCCCCAGGTGGATAACAGCTATGCCTATACCGCTGCCGATGGGAAGAAGATCGAGATCGAAGAGGTCAAGTTCCGTGAATATACGGTCGCCTTTGAAAACCTTGGTGAATTCCCGGTCGAGAAGAGCAGCCTTCCAGCCAAGCAGGCAAAAGAAAAACCCGTAACCAGCCTGGACGACGCGTTAAAAGGCGAGACCATTGTCGCCGACTTTCCGGCGGCAAAGGCGGAGGCAGGCGAACTTCAGAGAAATATCAGGCTCCTCGTGCTCTGTAATCTCGCTGCGCCGTACGTGACATCCGAGACAGTGCACAAGGAGGGCACACCGGAAAAACCCGGGGAATATCTTGCCCATCACCAGTATTTGCATGTGCGCCTCTTAGAGCTATGGTTTTACGACGCGTCGACCGGCAAGGTTTTCATGAAAATGGGACCCGGCCAAAGAAAGGGAACGATCTCCAGATAGCGCCCGATGGTCGATTTTGTAAAAAAGTCCAATTAACCAAGAATTAACCATGCCGTCACGAGAGGTTAACAAACATAGGCTAGGATGTGCAAAGCATCACTAAACCTATGAGCCAGCCGGATCAAAGGAGTGAAGTTTGCTGCCCGGAATGTGGGTCGGGCGCGGTCTACAGGTACGGCAGGAGTCGCACCCACAGGCAGAGGTACATTTGTCTCATGTGCAAAAGACAGTTCATCCCGGGCTTCGAAAGGGTCTATCCGAAAGAAAGGCCCCCGTGTCCCCGGTGCGGACAACCAATGCACGTATACAAGAAAAGCGCGAACCGGACGGTTTTCAGGTGCTCCGGCTACCCGGGCTGCCGCAGCTACCTGGGACTGGGGACGGATGGCGAAGTGTAGGGGAATGACGGGTATTTCTAGGTGAGGTTCCTCAGCAGCCACGAAACAGCGTAAATCAGGAGGCCGGCAAGGCCCCCGATCAGCGTGCCGTTTATGCGGATCCACTGGAGGTCCGCGCCCACGTGCAACTCGATCCTCCGGCTCGTCTCCCGGGGATCCCACTTGCGCACCGTCTCTGAAATGAAGGAAACGATCACGTCGCGGTTTCCGCTGAGCACGTTGACCGCCCAGACGCGCAGCCATTGATTGATCCGCTCTTTGACTGCTTCGTCTTTGGTAACCGCGGCGCCCAGCTCCTGAATAACCCGCGCGATCTGACGCCGGCTCCCGGAATCGGGCCGGCCCAGATTCTCGACCAGTTTACGGCGAATATCGCTCCATAGTGCGGCTGCATACTGATTGACCCTCGGGTGATCCAGAAACTCAGTTTTCAGCTCCTCGACCCGGCCGGCGAAGTCCGGGGAATGTTCCAGATTATGGATAAATCGGTTCAAGGCCTCGCCGAGCCTCGTCTTTAGCTCGTTGCCCGGATCCGCCCCGATTTTCACCAGCCCCTCTTCCAGCTTGCCGACCACGAGGTCGGCGATACGCTCATCGATGAAATCGGGGATATAACGGGGCAGTTGGCCTTTTGTCACCTCCCGGAGCTTCTCCTTATTCTCCTCGAACAATCGTTCGATTGCGCGTACTACGGCAGCAAACAGCTCCTCATGAAGCCCTCCCTCCGTTAACGGCTTCAGAGCGGCGCCGAACAGGGGCGCAACATTCAGGTCTTTCAGCCACCCTACGATCTCCTTGCGTACAAGGGTATGTACGTGCCTCTCCTCCAGCTTCTCGATCATGGCCGGGATGTAGCGGCCGATACCGTGAGCCAGTCTCATGGCGTTTTCTTCCTTCGCGATCCAGGCGCTCGCAAAGCCTGTGAGATCGACGGACCCTATTTTCCGCTCCAGCACGTCCCGGGCGAGGAAGTTCTCTCTCATGAAAAGGGCAAGGGCATTTCCGATCCTCTCCTTGTTGCGAGGGATAACCGCGGTCTTTGGAATAGGGAGGTTCAGGGGGTGGCGAAACAGGGCCACGACGGCAAACCAGTCTGCAAGCGCACCGACGATGCCGGCTTCGGCAAAAGCGATGACCGGGGCCAGCCACGGAAACCTGCGCTCAAAACCCCTGCTGACGGTATACACGACCGCCATGAAGATCAGCAGGCCGGTCGCAACCAGTTTCATGCGTCTGAGAGACCCGGCTTGCTGCGCGGTAAAGGGCGAAGACTTCGGTTGTTCCACGCGTCGATCCCCCCTATGCCGCCTGGAGCACGCTCATTGAGACTTGAGCAGGGCTGCCTTGTCCGTCACCTCCCAGGGCAGACCTATATCCATTCTCCCCACCTGACCGTATGCCGCCAGCTTGCGGTAGAACCCCCCCCTTATGGTCGCCGGCAGGTAGCGGAGATTGAACTGCTTCAGGATCGCAGCAGGGCGAAAATCGAAGTGGCGTTCAATGCGGGTGGTAATTTTTGAATCGGATATCCGACCGGTCCCGAAGGTTTCGACCTGGATGCTCACGGGCCTGGCGAGCCCGATTGTGTAGCTTAAGAGTACTTCACATTCATCGGCCAGACCCGCGGCCACCACATTCTTGGCCGCATAGCGGGCAGCGTATGCCCCGCTCCTGTCTATTCTCAACGGGTCTTTTCCGCTCAAAGCCGCACCGCTGTGTCTCGAATATTCCCCATAGGTATCGATAGCGTTCTTTCTGCCTGTGAGACCTGAGTGGATGGAGGGGCCGCCGGTAAGAAAGACCCCCTCCGGGTTGATGAATATGCGTGTTTCCCCGTCCGGTTTGAGCGCTTCATCCTGAAAAGCCGGTTCGATAACGGTCTGCCGGATGTCGTCCCGAAGCCGCTCCAGGCTCGTCTCAGCGCTCGCCTGCGTCGCGATGACGGTAATGCTGTGAATACGGCGGGGCTCACGGTTCTCGTATTCGACCCCCACCTGCGTCCAGCCATCGGGCGTCAGATAGGGAAGGATCTTCTGGAACCGCACGGAAGTCAATCTTCTTGAAAGCTTATGCGCAAGCCATATGGGAAGGGGCATGAAGGCCGCGGTCTGCCGGCAGGCAAAGCCGAAAACCGTGACCTGGTTGCGGACGGTGACCGCATCGATCTCCCCCTCGGTAAGCTCGCGCTCGTCGAAGCGGCTGTACTCTTCCTGGGGGAGTTCCTTGAGGCTGGTGACGATACTGCACGTTTTGCCGTTGAACACGCCGGTCGTATATCCCACCTGGCTGATCACTTCCCGGGCAATATAAGGAAAATCGACGGCAACAAGCGAGTCGAAACGCGCCGCGATGAACACGATCGACGTGGCCACCGCGGCCTCTGCCACCACGCGCGCCTGCGGGTCCCGGCGCAATATATGGTCCACTATCGCGTCGGATATCTGGTCGCAGAGTTTGTCAGGATGGCCTTCGGTTACCGATTCGGAGGTAAACATGTAATCCTTTTTCAAGGGGCGCCTCGCGTGGTCTTCTTGATCGCTTCGTTGGCCAGCAGAGGAAGCACGGCCCCACCCGCCGCCACGAGCCCGTCCACCACACCGAGAGGG
>Ga0187873_1004015_pt1 | contig 10318 bp, 7 predicted proteins | sample June2016WEW_16_1_2_FD_133012 | JGI IMG/M metagenome (GOLD analysis project Ga0187873, IMG submission 133012) | Peatland microbial communities from SPRUCE experiment site at the Marcell Experimental Forest, Minnesota, USA - June2016WEW_16_100 | ecosystem: Environmental > Terrestrial > Soil >... | reverse complement strand
GTGGTGGAAACACCTGTGGGCGCAACGATGTCCACTCGTGCATCGGTTGGGTCTATCAACGACCCCGTCGATGTGGTATAGGTGCCCGTCACCACGACTTGAGAACCGATGGTGTATCTGGTGGTCAATCAAACCTCAGAGTCTGTAGCAGCCACATTGACGCTGGTTTCATCGGCGGTCTTTACCCCCGCACTAGATTGAGTCGGGCTCACTACATCGAGCGAATAGTCCATCGTGCCAACATTGGCTGCTGCTGAGTTTAGCACCGAGACAGGATAGGCTGAAATATCGGCCACCCTGACGAGGCGTATCTCGCGGATATCGGCAAATGGACCGTAAGCGGCTGCATAACCCAGCGCTGGCAGAGGTTCTGAGTCGATCCACAGAACAGAGCCGGTGGCGGTTCCGGTGCCTGTGGCAACGTCGGCGTTAGCGATCTGGCCGTGAGAAGTGGCAGGCTGTAGCGCAGCCCCGGTACCAGAGGCAGCGAGTGCAGCGGCGACGATCTGTGCAGCGGCGTCAAGGGTCGCGCCCGTTCCGGTTGCCGCGAATGTCGGAGCCGCGAGTGCAATCGCCCCGCCAAACGCCGCGCCCGTTCCGGTAGCGATCCCGGCGGAGGCGGTGATACCAGGGCTCGCCGTCGGGGCAAGGGCTGCTCCTGTGCCAGTCGAAAGTCCCGCACTCGGAACGATGATGTCTGAGGCTGCCAGTGAAGCCCCGGTACCTGCGCTGAGTCCGGCAGGGGCCGTGGTAACCGGGAACGCGGTGACGGTAGGGGCAAGGCTTGCGCCAGTTCCGCTTGAGAAGTCCGCAGACGGCTTCAGAGCGGCGTTCGGGGTCGGAGTGGCACCAGTACCCGCCGCCAGCCCTGCCGGAGCATTGACGTAGGGTGTCGCGGTGACGGTAGGCGCTAGAGCGGCGCCGGTTCCTGCTCCGAGTCCGGCCGGAGCGGAGACTACCGGATACTCGGCGGTGGTAGCGTCCAGAGACACGCCAGCGCCGGTGGCGAGCGGAGCGTTCGGCTGAACATGACCCGTCGCGTCAAGCGATGCTCCGGTACCTGTGGAGAGCCCGGCTGGAGCCGTAACGGCGGCGGAAGTCAGAATAGTGGCGTTGAACGAGGCTCCAGTCCCGGTAGAAAGGGCTGCAGAGACGGCGGCTTCAGGGATGGCGGCGTATGCTGTGCCCGTACCCGCGTCGAGCGGCGCTTGAGCGGCGAGGCTTGCGGTCGGAGCCTGTGAAGCACCGGAACCTGTAGCGAGTCCAGCGGCAATCTGCTCGGTGACACTCGTTCCATAAGCGGCGCCTGTCGCCGTTGCCTCTCCAGCTTGCGCATAGTCGAAGGCTGTGTTATAAGCGGCGCCTGTCCCCGTTGCGAGAGAAGCAGAAACCTGCTCTATAGTGGATGGTGCCTGCGAGGCACCTGTCCCCGTTGCAATAGTAGCGTCTGGGGTAACGCCAGCGGTCGCATCGTTCACAGCGCCCGTGGCACTCGCTAGTGACGCCGAAACCTGCTCTGCCGCATCTGGTTGGTATGCAGCCCCGGTACCGGCTGCCAGAGTGGCTTGTGCATAATCAAACGCTGTCTGATATGCCGCGCCCGTGCCTGTCGTCAATCCGGCGGACGGCTGGATAACCTCAGACGCATTGAGGGAGGCGCCCATGCCTGTCGCAAGACCCGCTGCCATGCTTTCCGTAGCAGTCGATGCAAGTGCGGTTCCGGTGCCTGTTGAGAGTCCCGCAGGGGCGTTGACGACAGGATAAGACGAGGCCGTAGCGTCAAGCGCAGTACCAGCACTACTCGCCAATCCCGCATTGGATTGGATGATTTCGGAGGCGTCAGATGCCGTGCCCGTACCGCTCGCAAGCCCGGCGGCAACCTGCTCCTTTACACTCGGCTGTAGGGCCGTCCCGGTACCAGCGGCGTTCCCGGCCTGCGCGTATTCGAAGGCCGTCTGATATGCCGCGCCGGTGCCACTTGCGAGTCCGGCGGACACCTGCTCAGCCGCTGTAGCCGCCAAGGCTGCGCCGGTACCACTGGACAGCGCAGCGCTCGGGGTAACGTCTGCCGTTGGTGCATCTGCCGCACCAGTTCCGGCGCCGAGTCCGGCGGCGACTTGCTCTGTGGCGGTCGGAGTCAGCGTCGCTCCGGTGCCTGCCGCGTTGCCTGCTTGCGCATATTCGAAAGCAGTCTGGTAGGCGGCGCCCGTTCCTGTCGCCAGCCCAGCAGAGACGCTCTCCGTCACAGTCGGAGCAAGGGCAGTGCCGGTGCCTGTATTCAGTGGGGCGATGGCGGACAGCGTGGCGGTAGGCGCGAGTGAGGCACCGGTACCGGAGGATAGCCCGGCGCTCGGCTGGACCGTCTCAGACACGGCGAGAGCAGCGCCCGTGCCGGTGGGCTGCGCGGCCTGCGCGGCGAGATTTCCGGTGTCGGCGTAGGCAGCGCCCGTACCGGCGGCGTTCCCTGCGTTGGCGGTGGTGGCTGCCGCAGCGATAAAGATGTGGTGGCCGACGTTGTAGGGATAGGTGTTCGTCCCGCTCCAGGTCTCAGAGAGCGACCCTACGGTCGTCACTGCGCTCAGGGCGAGGTACGAGCAGTTCATTTGCTGGTAGGATGTGACGCCTCCCGAGACTCCGTTGGCGTAGCTATTGGGATCGGCGACCGTCATCGTGGTAGTGGCTAAGTTCATCCCGCCGATAGCCAGGTCGATGCCATTGACGGAGGCCCACGAGCCGAGAGCCGGGAAGGTGATGGTCTTGGAGTTATTCGCCACGCTGGCGTACTGCACGGATGGCGGGACACCCTGGTAAGCGCTTGAAAGCGCCACGCAGATCGCGCTCAGGCGGCCCACGCTGCCCACATCGCTGACGGCGACCGTGCTCCCAAGACTGCCATCATCGACCCGCCAGAAGGCCGCTTGCCCGTAGAGCGAGCTGTAGTTGGTCTGAGAACCGAGCGCGGTCCAGTTGCTAGGCGTGTTGATCGCCACGAGAGCACTGGCGTAGGACTCTCCGACAACAAGTATCAGGATGTCGTTCGTGGTGTGGCCTGTGGGCAGGGTCGCGTTTACGGCGCCGGCTCCAGCGGTGCCGATGGTCCACGTCGGAGTCCCGCGCAGCGCGATGCTCATGGCCGCCTACCCACGCCAACTACCGCCGTTGTTTGGACGGCGGTGTTGACGCTGTCGGTGACCGGGTGATCGCTCATGTCAGATCACACAACGTTCTATCAGCCGAGGGCGGTATCTACGCCCGCGTCATTGACGACATGCAGCTTCTTGTCCACGCTGGAAAAGTAGAGGTAGCCATACCCCGCTGCCGGTGTTCCGGGTGAGGTCATAGCAGACAGGCGAATCGCCGCACCGTTTCCTGCCCCGCCTGTGCCGTTGGCATCTATACTCAGAGTGCTGACGGCACAGCGATACAGATAAAGGTCTGGGGTACTTGCTCCAGAACCGAGAAACATGCCCACCGTGGAGTCATCGCCCTGTATGGTGGTCCTCTGGTAGCCGTCTCCGTCTAGATACCAACTGGACGTAACCTGATGGCCGCTATGTCCCACTACGTCCAGGGCGGCACTCTGATAATTCGACGAAACGGTAATGAACGTGCCGTGAGACGTGCCGTTCTGATCGATAGTGGCCGCTCCCGCGTCGGTACGATATAGCCGAACGTCGGGAGTGTCGGTGCCATCGCCGAGCAAAATTTGCGGATTGTTCGAACCGTCCAGTCCAGCGGTTAGCCGGTTCTGAGTATCGCCGCCCGCCGCTATATCTACTTCGGTAACGACATGCGCGGCGTTCCAGTCGGAGGGCAGAACTTTCGAGGGGTCTGCCCCGTCCGACTTGCCGCTGACCTTCGCGTGAGTTATTCCGCTCATGTCAAATTACCCCTGAGACCGGGTGTTCATGATCCATATATTACGGAGTAGAATCAAAGCGTAAGGGTTAGAATCCCACTCGCGTTCCAAGCAATCGTGAAGCTGCCGAGCGTTACCGATTGTGATCCACCAAAATAGTTAAAGCAAATGCCCTGGTCTGTAACGCCCGCCGGGCTTGTCGTGGTGTGATCGTAAACCAGGCATCCATAAGCCGCAGCCAGTGTCGTAACGCTGTTTGCGCTCGCCGTGTTCGCAGCGGTGAACGTGTAGACATTGGTGGTGAACGTCGAACTCAGTGTGCCGAGCGGACGCCCGAGATATGGCCAGCCTGCCGGAGCGGACGTGCCGGTATCCACGATGTTTGGCGAGCTACCGCCTGTCCAGACACCGGCTGCATATGCGGCGGACGCAGAGGCGACCGTCTGATCCGGTGTGACGGAGTTGTTGTAGAGCGCCGCCTCGATGGTGTCGGCGCCGAGGTTCCAGCCCTTGGCCTTGTTGACGGCGTCGGTCGGGAATGAGGTGAAGATCTTGCTGTTCGTCCAGCCTGCTATTAATGCTCCTATTCTTCGAGTCCGAGGCGAACCAGGTACTCATGCAATTGCTTATCAATTATTGCTACCTCGCGCATGATCTCTCCGATACGTCGGTCGATAGCCTTCTGTTGTGTTCTGTCTTCGACATATGCCGCGCGAAGGGCTCGTACCTGTTCATCGAGATCGAGCGCCCGATCTACGACCCCCGGGTCTTCGCCTTTGTCGATGCAACCTTTGCGAATAACATCAGGCTCGGCGCGTATCCGAGCGATGCCGACGCTCACGAGATATCCCCATGCGCCGTCGGCGCATAAACTAGTACATCCGTGCCCTCATCTCTGGTGGTCACGATAGACATGACGGGCCGCCCGTCTCCATCGAGTTGCGTGTAACCGGCGTCCCCGCCTTCGTAATCTTCGCGATCCTTGCGCTCGACCTTTGCCGCCGTCCCGTAGGGGAGCATCGGCGCAGTCAGCATCGCGAGCTTTGGGCAGGTATGAAACCGAGTGTGTGGGTTCGCCACGGCTGGTATGGTTTCCTCACGTTTGCAGTTCGGGCACCACCACCGTTCGGTGAGGGCGAGTGTTTGTCCCCGTCCGGCCATGTCGATCATTTCAATTCAGACTCCTTGGGCTTGGCTTCCTTGTTTGCACATCTGCGACATACCCAACCTTTGCCCGACCAGAGAATGTGTTTCTTACAGTGGGGTCGGTTACACACCGAGCACTGTTCCACCGTGTAGTGCCCCGGATTCGCACAAAGTGGACACAGACGTGCCGGAGAGCCCAATCAGACTGTTACGGCCTTGCGTGGCCGTCCGCGTTTGGGGGTTTGATTGCTCATTGCCGCAGCCACGGCAGCCGCGATACGACTGTCGAGATCACCATCGGAATTGGACTGCATGGCTGCCTTCGCCGACAGGGCCAAAGCTTTGGCAGCTTCGCTAACGGCAGCGTTGCCCTCTTTCTCAGCCTTTTCCCGAGCCTTGACCTGACGGTCGGTAGGAGGAATCAGCTCTTCGCTGTAGACCCCGCCGAAGTCTCTTACCAGCCAGGGCTCGCACTCTGGGCAGTTGATCTTGGTAGGGATCTCGTCGTTGGTAGGTCCACTGCGAATGTGCTGATGACCCGTCTGTCCGACGAATATCGACCCTACCGAGCCCTGCAAAAGTACTGTTGACACACTCAAACTCCTTTTAGAACCGCCCCACATCTTGGACATTCGTGTTGCCAAGGCCAGGGCGCATAGCCGCAAGAACAGATGTATTCATCTGGTCTAGCGGAGTGTCGCATTGGAGCGACCTCAATAATTGCGTCGTAACGACGTTTGGCTGCAGAGCCCTTAACGGTCGTCGCCTGTTCATCGGTAACGTGGACTCGTCCTCGACGATCTGCTTTGAGAGATGTGCCGTCGGGAAAGTCGAGACCCCGTCCGCCGGGCATCATCTGGATGATTGGCACGTTTTCTCTGCCTTGTAGAGACCTTGCTCGGTAGCCGAACCCGGTACCGAATTCGTCAGGATATAAACCTCACGAAGAAGAGCAGGGGGCGGTTGTTGCGCCGCCCCCTTAGATTCGGTTTACGTCCAGTCGCCGCTGGTGGCGTTCCCAGTCCTCTGGATGCCGCCGAGACGGCCGGAGAACTGCGGGGCAATGGCAATCAGGGTTCCGTAAAGGAACAGTGAGTACCTGAACGTTACATCAATCACAGGCCAGGAAATACTGATGTAATCCTGGACGTTGCAGATCTCAAGAGCGTTGCTGACGTTGCTGAACGACTGCGGGAGGTTGTACGTGTTGAGCAGCGCGTTGCCTTGCTGCAGATACGGGTGAGTAACCACGCTGACCATCGACCGAGTGATCGGGTTCTGGATTTGCGCGATAGCTGCACCAGCCTTGATCGAACCGATCTCGTCCTGGTCAATGCGCAACTGGTAAGCCTGCTGGCCACCAGAAGCCTGAGTAAGGACGCTGGCTGCGAAGTTGGAAAGGTCGAGACCTTCGCCAATCAACTCAGCCGGATCGGCACGGAAGCCGCCCGCGTTGCTCGTGTTGAGTGTGGATGAGTTGTCCCACAAACCGGAGAACGCGTCGAACAGCACCGCGTTGGTAAGAGTCGATCCAACGGACTGGTTGATGTAACCAGCCGTGAAGTTTGCCGGGTACCCGCCAGCGAGAGTATGCCCGTCATAAATGTCGAGCATGCCATCGTAGTCCTGTGCCGAGCCCGTGCCGGTATCTGCCGTCGGGACCTGGGTGCCGCCCGTCGGAAGAGCGCCCTGAAGCGTGTACTTATGTCCACCGACGGCAGACGCCATCAGGTAGTAAGTACCAGCCGTGGTGCCGGTCGTGGTGTAAATGTTGTACTGGGCCGCACCTGCAACCGGAGAGATTGTGACATCCACAACCTGGCCAGCGCTCCACGCCACAGTAGCGGGGTTCGATGGCGTTGTTTCGCCGAAGAACGTGACAGCCGTGGTCCTGACGTAAACGTTGGTCGTCACGCCAGAGAGTGCAGTTTCGCCAGTCGCTGCTGCGCGACCCGTACCCGAAGGAGCGCCCGGAACCGCGAGGTTCTGCGAGCTTGCTTCAAGGATCGCGTGCTCTTCTGCGAGCATGGACTCCTGGAGTAATATTAAGTTAACAAGTGCGCTAATGTCTTCGTAGCCCTGGCCCGCAAATTGAGCAAGCCACGAAAGTGCTTCCGTGATGCCGAAGAACTTGTACGGAATGTTGACATCAACAGCCGTCTGCGTTCCAGAACCCGGAAGCTGGTTCGGCCACTGGTTCGCGGCCATTCCGCCGCCACCCGGGAACTCCTGAATGGACCAACGCAGGGCGTTCTGTCCACCCGTATGAGTACCCGAAACGCCAGTGAACACCTTGACCCTGTGGGACGTGCCCTGTCCCTGTGTGCGGGGGAGCTTGTTGCGCAACGTTGTTGTTACTTCGCAGACGTTCTTTTTGCCTGCGCGGTCGAGATATTTCTACTCGACTCTCATGCTCATCGCATGAGACCGGACTATATCATCACCTACCGACCGCCCCAACGTGCGGGACGAATATTGCTCCAATCGATAGGTGTCGCGCGTGTAGTCTCTACGGAGTCCCCTAGCTGAGGGGTTCCCTCGGTATTGCCCGTCACAGTCATGGAACAAATATACCATGCCCGTGCTTGGGGTGTTCACCGATACAGCGCGATTTGCTGACAAGGATTGCTCCTAGTAGGCCCTTGCTGTCTGCGAAGGCGAATAAACAGGGTAGATGAGACGGCTCGGTGAGGTCAGGTCATACGGCACGAGGCCGGTGGCGAGAGGAGCACCGAGCGCAACCGTCTTACCAAGGTCGGCGCCCAACTGGGTGATGGCCTGAGCTAGCTGGTTGTATGCCTGGTTCTGGGGCTGAGCCGAATACGCCTGAAGAAACTCAGACATAAACGACTGGGGCATCGACTTCCAGAGGTCGGGGGCCTGCAACTTAGACTGTGCCGCATTCTTGCGCAGTGCCTTGGCGACCCGGAGGCCGTGGTCCATCAGCTTGGATGGTCTGGTTTCGGGGGCGTTTCCCCCGATCTTTGCGAAGCCTTCACCCTTGACTAGTTCAGCGGCCTGAAGGTCAAGATCGGTGCGAGCCTTTCGTGTTGACGGGCGGTAGTCTGCCGCCGTGAAAATAGTAGCCAGAAAACTCCTTAGTCAGGTTCAGGGTTAGGCGTTCTTTGCGAGCCAGTTGCTCGCGTGGATACGCATTTCTGGATCGGGACTTGATGCGAGATCGCGGTAGTGCTCAACCTTGTCAGCACGCTTGGCCCGTCGCGCCGCCTGACGCTGCGCCTTCTTGACCTGTGCTGTCGCGAGCTTGTTCTGCATTCCCAGTCCCGTCACACCCCGAAGGGCGGACCTATTGGGATCGGGCGCAGCCGCGAGTTCGTTGTATGCCGTCTCCAGTGAAGAAACTTTTGCGATGTATGGCTTCAGCGCCACATTGAGTGCGGCCTGAAGTTCATCCTCAGTATACGTCTTAGCCACTAGGGTCGAAGATGGAACTTCGAGGTTCTTGGTTGCAGACGAAATAGAAGCAGGCGGAACCACCGTCGGAGTCGCGGAATCCTGATTAGGAACCTCGTGCTTCTGCGGTGGCCGTGCGAATGACATATCGGGCTGGCGGTCGAACGCCATATATCCGTTGGCGTCCATTCGACACAGGTCGGGACGAACAGCAGTGACGGCATCGTGGAACGCAGCCATCTTCTGCGATAGATAACGCTGGTGTCCGTCCGTCAGAGGACCGCGTGTGTAGTCCTCGGCGCGAACGGGGTGAGTGGTTGTCGGGATGCGCGGAGCCGTGCTACCCGATGCGGTGTCCTTCTGTCCTTCATCGGTCAGGAACGGGCGCTTGTACTGTCCAGGCGTGATCGTCTCAGACGGCTTGGGGTAGTCTGAAAGATCGGGGTTGGCCTGCTTGAACACTTCGTTCAGTTCTGCGCGTGCCTTCAGTACCTCGTCCTCGGTAGCCGAGTCAACGAAGTTCTGGAGATAGCCGATGGCGTTCCCGAGAGAAGCCACCTGATATGCGTCCTTGCCGTCGGAGATGCTCTTGGTGAGCATCTTGACGAGTGAGGTCCGTGTAGGTCCGAGTGCGGCTACGATGCCGTTCTCGACCGTCGGGTACGCCTCAACAATGTCCTCGGTCTTATATGCCGCGCAGACATAGTCGTGGGCTCGACGGATAATCCAGTCGTCGCCGTCACGTGCAGCCTTCAGTTCAGACGCCACAGCGGCCTTCTGAGCCTCAGCAGATTCAAGGCTGTTGTGCGTGCCAAGAGTGGTGCCCTTACTCATGAGAACGAACTTGCCGTCCGCTTCCTTGATCTTGAGCTTCTTGCTGATCTTCAATTTCTTGGACTTGGCGACCTTGTCGTCCTCGTCATCGTCTGCATCATCTGCCGCGTCCTGTGCGTTATCGGCATGCTCTTGTGCAGCGTCAGCATTAGCGGAGGCTGCGTCAGCCTCGATCTGAGCCGGTGTCTTGGCTTTCTTTGATACCTTGGCTACCTTGGTTCCGCCGCACTTGTTGCACTTAGTGCCCTTGAACAGTCCGGTCCCCTTGCACTTCGGGCAAACGGCCTCGGCCTGCTTGGTGATGCCCTTGCACTTCTTGCAGAGGCCGGAGCCGTCGCATTCCTTGCAGGGATCGCCCTTGTCAGCGCTGGTAACGCCCTTGCATTCGGAGCAGATGCCGGAGCCTCCGCACTCGTCGCAGGCGTCCGCCTTGTTGGCATCGGCCGGAGCCGAATCAGCATCCTGATCGGTGTCGGCTGGCGCAGCAGCAGGTGCTGTGGTCGGGGCAGCGGCGGCCGGAACAGCAGGTGCGTTCGTGTCCTGATTTGTTAGTGCCTTCTTGGTCACTGAGTCATCTTCCTCCGTGGATTTGGTCGTGTCTGGTTGCGCCTCGGTTGTTTTAGCCGTGGCACGGCTCTTTATTTCAGCGAGTGCGTCAGTCAGTGACTTGCACTTGTCAATGTTATCGCCCTTTTCTGAGGGCAGATTTCCGCCTGCCTCTGAGTCGGGGTTTCTATCTTTCAATTCGGCCGCATAGGCATTGTACATGCGCTCTACGTCGCCGCGATCAAGCCCTGTTGGATGGTTACCAGATGCCGCCCATTGAGATAGACGACGCATAGCCGAAGTGATGTCCTGTGTGGAGTCGTTCGGCAATTGTGATGTGAACGTGCTCCAAATGTCATCGGGGATACCAATGTGCGGTGGTGAGTCTGAAACAGCCTTTACGGCAGAGTAGTTACCTGTATTCACGTCGCTCTCGTGTATACCGCCATGCAATTCGCCGTCAGTGCCTGTGCGGGCACCGATGATCGGTTCGCCGCAAGTACGACACGTGAGCCTCCC
>Ga0187873_1004007_pt1 | contig 10336 bp, 8 predicted proteins | sample June2016WEW_16_1_2_FD_133012 | JGI IMG/M metagenome (GOLD analysis project Ga0187873, IMG submission 133012) | Peatland microbial communities from SPRUCE experiment site at the Marcell Experimental Forest, Minnesota, USA - June2016WEW_16_100 | ecosystem: Environmental > Terrestrial > Soil >... | reverse complement strand
GCCTTTGCAGGCAAGGTGCTCCAAATACCCGGCGGCCGTCTTTGACCGTTGGATGGGCCAAAATCTTCCTTTTTTGTGCCACTTTTTATCAAACTGCATTTGATTGCACAAACGTTACGCTAGAATGTAACAAGGCAATCAAAAAGTTGAACCAGGTTGTAGCATTTCTGGATCCAAATACATCGAGGGCCTGGAAACAAAAAGCGAAATCCATATTGTCATGGATTTCGCGGATTTTTTTAATCAATAGACTACGAGAATGGGCATAAAAAAGAGTTCGCCACCCGGTGATAGTTGCACCTTTTATTCATCCCGGATGAATAAAGAGAACGTCGTCTGTATTGAGGCAAATCCCCCCAATTCTTAGTCTGTTTACAAGGTGGATAAGGTATTCCATTCTGGAGAGGAAAAAAGTTCGCTCCTTTCTGGAAAACGGAGCCTACGCCCACAAAGCGGAAGCCTTTATGGGTCTGAGCACGATATTAGGCTTCCAAAATCATCACACCAGAACGAACCAATCATGAAGGAGGATCACCATGTATAAACTTACCAAGAACCTATTTGTATTCGTAATATTATTGTCTATGCTTCTATCAGCCTGCGCGCCGAAGTCAAACATACCGACTTTTACTTCCACGCCGGGGATCGGCTCCACTTGGACGCGCCCGGTGGACAATATGGTCATGGTCTATGTACCGGCAGGAAATTTCAGCATGGGTGATACAGGCCAGCAGGCATTAACGGAGTGCCAGCAACCTTACAACGGAGACACTTGCCAGGCCAGCATGTTCACAAACGAACAGCCTGTACACACCGTTTACCTAGATGCCTACTTGTTCGACAAAACCGACGTTACTGGCGCGATGTATGAAAAGTGCGTGAAAGCCGGAGTCTGCAAAAAGCCAGATACCGTTTCCTATGGCGACCCGAAGAGAGATAATCATCCGGTCGATTGGGCAACTTGGTACGATGCGCAGAAGTATTGCCAGTGGGTTGGGTCGCGCCTGCCGACAGAGGCGGAATGGGAGAAAGCCGCGCGCGGCACGGACGGGCGGACCTTCCCTTGGGGCAACAATCCCCCGACATGCTCGCTTGCGAACACCAATCTTGCTCAGGATAACAACAACGGTTGTGTAGGTGATACAAGTCCGGTGAATAGCCATCCTTCGGGTGCTAGTCCATACGGAGCGCTCGATATGGTTGGTAACGTGATGAATTGGGTGAGTGACTGGTATAGCCCAACCTATTACGCCACTTCTCCATCCTCCAATCCGACCGGACCCACCTCGGGATCATTTCGCGTTGTGCGGGGCAGTGAGTATGGTGGCAATCTTGTTGGCTATCGCGTTGCGGTCCGCTTCAGTAACAATCCAGACGAGTTCTCCTCCCTCGCCAACGGATATAGTTTTACGATAGGCTTCCGTTGCGCACACTCAATTCCTTGATCCTGACTGCAGGAAATCATATAATGAGGAAAGGAGATGTGCTTGTAAAATAAGGTCTCGGCAACAAACATTTAGGTGCAGAACAAACATGTTTGGTAAGGATAATTCAAAAGGACGGCAGAACTTTGCCGTCCTTCCTGTGAATTGCCATACTCATAAAACCTAAATCCATTACTCGATCATTCGTCGGATGATTTCCTTCTTGCTGGGAAAGGCCTTCTATCCCTCCGAGTGGAGAAGCCTAGAAGTGCAGCCGAAAAGCTCGCGAAAATTAAACAGTCATGATCAACTCCTGAAGGCGACAGGAGAGTGAACCACGCTAGGAAAGCTCTCAAAACAACAGGGATTATTTGAATCAGACCAACTCTATTTGAAATATGTAGGGGCAGATAGCTTTTATGGATATCTTGCGAGCCAATGTAACAAGTTATTTCGAGACGAAGACTTTGCGGAATTGTAAAGTCCTGACAATGGCAGACCCGGAGTGCCACCCAGCCACTTGGCGACATCAATGCTATTGTACGTCAGACGGATCTGACAACAGTTGTCCGAATTCATTTAGGAGCTCCGTCATAATTTCTCTTACCAGTTCAACAGATTGAGTGGACCTGCCTGCGCAAGTGCCATACAGCATCGCTAATGTGAAATATATACCATGGCATCGCTTCTCATTTTTTGCAGACTTATGCGGCGATAGACTAACTTCGTACTGGAAATGCTGGAGAAAGTGTATACGATGGTATTAGTTCTCATCACACACTCTCTATATACGGATTATTAATTAAAATTCATATCAGGTGAGCTACTTGATAAATCCTTCAAGATATAAAAGACTTGATCTAACTGAAGATGTCATGGATCTCTTTGAGGTCCGTATCGGTGCTGACGCGCTCCGATTTTCTTGTGACCCCACCGGGACTTCGTGGGTGGACTGGCGCGGTAGGCAAATTTCCTTCACCCCACCCCCAACCAATATGGTCCCTATCTGGGCTATTTAGTATTTTACAGCCCAATGGCAGACAACTTGATACTAAGATACGGGTAAAATCTACTCTAGAAGCGTATTTTGGCAGCAGTTTCACCTGTTTTGGAGACTAAGACCTGCAACTTTGCGCTGGAATGTTAGTCTCTCTCGCTCATCACTTCTTGGTGCTTTTAAAGATCCGTTTCCACCAGGGGATCAGAACTGGGCCGGTGGGGGTCGAAGTCGTGGTATCAGCGGGGGGCTTAGTCGCGGTATCAGCGGGGGGCTGAGTCGCGGTATCAGCGGGGGGCTGGGTAACAGGGGCCGCAGTAGGAGTTGGGGTTTCGCTGGCCGCCAGGGCTAAGCAGGCAGCCACAATCATGGCCGCCAAAACGAACAGTTGCTTTTTCATATGTTTCTTCTCCTCAAAATTCTTGCTTAGTAAAAGATTGAATAGAATAGGTTTACAAACATAGGTTGTAATCTTGTCTGGGGTGGTCACTTCCTTTCCGGCTATATAACTTAGAGCATCGTTTAGAACCAGAGTTGTCACCAACTTTTTGCTCCCCATGATGCAATCCCAACCGATGTATTTACTTCTCTACCGTTACTATGAATATTATCGCGCTTAATAGCCCGTCGCGCAACAGCCCTTAACCTCCCTCATCAAAAAACCCATCCATCTCTAACGATTTTTACCATTCTTGTTTTCTGGACATTTTGTACATCGGTTGCGATAAGTCCTTTTTTCAAGCTCTACAATTTAACAACTATTGATTTTCAAAATACAAATTCCAGCTAAATTCTATGATAGCCCCATCTCTTTTGCCTTTGGACAATACTTTTCGTTGTGGTAGCCGCCACAGAATTGGCAGGGAACAGGGGGAAGATCACGTTGGACACGATCCATGGTGAGGCGGGTCACGATCTCAGCGTAGATGTGGTAGAAGAAGTGGTAAATACAGCCAAAGAAACGACGCAAAGAAATATGAAAGCGCCCCGGCTTCGATAAAAGGAGGAAGCAAGGGGCAGAGGTATTATTGCAGGGATAAGAAATCGGATTAACGGTTTCGATGTACAATAAAGACATCCAACCGCCTGGGGAGAACCACCCATGTCCAATTCTGCTTTCGAAACCTATCTTACCAACATCGGAGCCGATTACCGACACGGCATTGCCACCGAGTACACATACCGTCCCGCACTAAAGATACTGATCGAAACGCTCCTGGCTGGCACGGAGGCTTCCAACGACCCCAAGCACATTGCATGCGGCGCGCCGGATTTTGTGGTGGAAAAAGGCAAGGTACCACTTGGCTATGTCGAAACCAAAGATATCGGTGTGGATTTGGATAAGGTCCAGAAGACCGACCAGATGCAGCGTTATCTTAAAGCGCTGCACAATTTGATCCTGACCGATTATCTGGAATTTCGTTGGTATGTGAACGGGGAAAAAAGATTGAAGGTACATATTGCGGAAATTGGCAAAAATAATCGATTGGTGGGGAATTCACAAGATATCAAAATTCTTGAACAAGTTTTTCGTGATTTCTACGCCACCGAAGCTCCGACTGTCACCACACAAAAAGAACTGGCTACCCGCCTGGCGAGCGTAACCCACTTCATCCGCGACCAGATCATCGCCGCACTGAACTCGGGCGATCAGTCCTTACAAAAAGCGCTAGAAGAACGCTATAACGCTTTTCGCGAACTGCTCCTGCCGGCATTAAAACCCGAAGAATTTGCAGACCTGTACGCCCAGGCCATGACCTACGGGTTATTCGCGGCCAAATTGAGCGCGCCCGCAGGGGAACATTTTACCCTGACCGGCGCGTACCAATTTTTATTCGGTAACAAGTTCCTGCGACGGTTATTTTCGGATGTGAGCGAGGAACTGGATGAAATCGCCATCATTCGCCCGTATTTACTGGATATCGTCTCCCTTCTCAACCGGGCTGATTTTGCCAGCATCTTGAAAGACTTCGGACGACGCACGAAAACAGAAGACCCGGTAGTGCATTTCTATGAGACCTTCCTGGCTGCTTATGATCCGAAACTGCGTGAAAGCCGGGGAGTATATTACACCCCGGAGCCGGTGGTGCAGTTTATCGTCCATTCGGTGGATGGACTGTTAAAAACACGCTTTGGCAAATCGTGGGGATTGGCGGATGAGAGCGTAAAGGTGCTCGACCCTGCTACTGGTACCGGTACATTCTTGTATTACGTCATCCAGCAGATTTATGAGGAAACTGTTATCAAGCGCCACCAGGTCGGGCAATGGCCGCAAAAGAGCCGGGAAATGCTCAAGCGCATCTTCGGCTTCGAACTGCTGATCGCACCTTACGTGGTCTCGCACCTGAAATTGGGTCTGCTCCTGAAAACCCTGGGAGCGCCGCTTGAAGGGCGCGATGAACGTTTGCACGTGTACCTGACCAACACACTCGAAGAAGGCGTCACACGCGCCGAGCAGTTAGCAGGGCTGGGACATTATATTGCCGAGGAAGCCAGCGACGCGGCATTTGTCAAAAAGCAGCAGGATATCATGGTGGTGCTAGGCAATCCGCCATACTCGGGACAGTCTGCCAATGCCAGCGTTGATGCCCAAGGCCAGCCCAATTTCATCGGAAAACTTATCCGAGAATATTACTTTGTGGACGGTGTACCATTAGGCGAGCGCAATCCGAAATGGTTGCAGGATGATTACGTCAAGTTCATTCGGTTTGGCGAATGGCGCATTGATAAGACCGGGCATGGCATTCTGGCCTTAATCACCAACCATGGTTATCTCGATAATCCGACTTTCCGCGGCATGCGGCAGCACCTGATGCACACTTTCGATGAGATCTACGTGCTGGATCTGCACGGAAACAGCAAGAAGAAAGAACACACGCCCGAGGGCGGGAAGGATGAGAACGTTTTTGATATCCAGCAGGGTGTGGCAATTTTGCTCGCGGTAAAAAATCCCGCTGCCGCTACCTTGGCAGGGCGACCACAAGGATCGCCCCTACCAGGGACGATACAACATGCTTCCCTATGGGGACTGCGCGAGGCGAAATACGCCGTCTTGCACGACACGGATATGACCGGCATCGAGTGGGAAGAGCTGCAACCCGAAAAACCATTTTATCTATTTGCTCCACAAGATACATATTTAAGCGAAGAATTTGAGCTGGGTTGGAAAATAACAGAAATCTTGCCTGTAAATTCTGCTGGTATTGTTACTGCCAGGGATGATTTAACCATCCATTGGACACCTGAGGATGTGCTTAATACTGTAAAAGATTTTGCAAGCTTATCTGTTGAAAATGCACGAAGCAAATATAATCTTGGCCCGGATGCCAGAGATTGGAAAGTTGATTTAGCTCAGGCTGATATACATATAAATGGGATTAGTTCTACGAAAGTTTTCCCAATCCTATATCGTCCTTTTGATATTCGTTATACATATTACACAGGACAAACTCGGGGTTTTATTTGTATGCCCAGATCAGAAACTATGCACCATATACTATCTGGTCAGAATATCGGTTTAATTACAACACGCGCAGCTACTCAAGAATGGGATGCATTTGTATCTGCATCCATTTGCGGCCATAAATCTTGTGCAGCCTACGATATTAATTTTCTCTTTCCTCTATACCTCTACACCACACCCGAAGAAACCGCCGGAACGCTGTTCGCACAAAGCGAAATTACCCGCAAGGCCAATCTTGCGCCGGCTTTCATCAAAGATTTCTCTGAAAAACTTGGTCTGCAATTCATTCCAGATGGCAAAGGCGATTTGAAGACAACCTTTGGACCGGAAGATGTCTTCCATTATGCCTATGCCATCTTCCACAGCCCCACCTACCGATCCCGTTACGCCGAATTCCTGAAAATAGACTTCCCGCGCCTGCCGCTTATTTCCGATAAAAAGTTATTTTCCAAATTAGTGACAGAGGGAGAAAGTTTGGTAAATCTGCATCTGCTGAAAACACCCAAAGTAGATGATTTCATTACATCCTATCCGGAAGCGGGAAGCAATGTGGTGGAGAAGGTGCAATATGCCAGCGGCAAGGTCTGGATAAACGCAGAGCAGTATTTCGGCGGCGTGCCAGAGCAAGTATGGGAGTTCAAGATCGGTGGGTACCAGGTATGTGAGAAGTGGCTGAAAGATCGAAAAAGCCGCGTACTGAGCGGAGAAGATATCTCCCATTATCAGCGCGTGGTAGTGGCACTGAAAGAAACGATCCGGTTGATGCAGGAAATAGATAAAACCATCCCAGAGTGGCCGATAAAATAAAAAACGCCCCTGACTGGCTGAGGGGGTCAGTCAATTAAGGGCAATCCTGTTCTGGCATATGGCAGCTATCCGGTCAATAAATATTTTGTATTCATCTTCGTAGGGGCGGACGGTGTCCGCCCTTTGCGGATTGTTGCCTGCCTGTCCTGCGTTCTTTGTAGGGCCCCCGGAAGGGTGCTTTTCCCTGTAGGGGGTCCGCCCTCTGCATCTGTCCTCCAAGCCGTCTTCAGGCGGCTGCCTGCCTGTCCTGCCTGTCCTGACGGTTTTTATCAGGGCGTTCTTTGCAGGGCCCCCGGAGGGTGCTCTTCTCGGAGGGGGTCCAAAATTAGCCCGACGATTAACGTGTACCCGATAGAGTATCGCCGGGCGCATCCATCGGGTTTATCCATCGGGCTTGTCCATCAGGCGCACCTCCAGACGCATCGTGTCCCTAACGATCAATTCGTCGCCGTTGTATTGTCTTCGTCTTCCAATTAATCTTAACGCAACCTTTTCATCTATTCTTGCTGGATCATTGGGAGAGAATTATGTGCTGCCTATAAAATGAATTCCATGCCCCATTTACAGGCCTTATATACAAGCCATATACCATGGCATCCCTACATGTATATCTTTTCAAGTACTACTCATTTGGGGTATAAACTTATTATAGAAAACCAAAACAACTTCAAAAGGAGATGAGAATATGGAATTTGTATCCAGGTAATCTGCTCGAATAATCCCGATTGCAAGAAAACCCCCTGGCCGCCGGATATATTTTTTTATCAGAAAGGATAATGATCATGAGCAAATACGACCCTCTCACCCGCTACCTTGAAAATATCGAACTTTCCACAAGTGTAAAATCTTTGACCTTGATAGAGTTGGAAAGAATTTTAGGATTTAAGTTACCCAGTAGTGCGTGCGAACACCTGGCTTGGTGGAGCAATCCTACTTCTCCTGAAGATCATCCCCATGCACAATCCTGGCTTGCAGCCGGTTGGAAAGTCGATGCCGTTGACCAGTCGGAAAGGAGAGTGCACTTTCAAAGGATTCATTCATCCTCATTCGGAAAAAGCTCCCTGCCAGCCAATAACCCAATAATTTCTCCAAAACCGCAAGCGATTCAAATTCCCGCTCTTCATCTCGCAATTCTTGCCTCCACGGCCGGCGACCACCTCTCGGAAGACGATGTAAAACGCAGCCTGGAAAAATGGCTCATAGCAAATGGCTGGCAGGTGCAGGTCGCTTGGGGCCACGAATCGGGTGTTGATATCCAGGCTCATAAAGGCTCCCGGCTCTGGTTGATCGAAGTCAAAGGGTCAGGCTCCCTGTCTGCCATGCGCGTCAACTATTTCCTTGGTGCGCTCGGCGAATTACTTCAACGCATGGACAAACCGGATGCTTCCTATAGCATCGCATTTCCCGATCTGCAGCAATTCCGCCGCTTATGGGATCGCTTTCCCGCCCTCGCCTGCCAGCGCATGCAAATTACCGCCCTGTTTGTCGATAAAAACGGAAATGTCGCTCAGGCTTTAGATACGCCCCTGTCCGAGGAAAAATTTCTTATTGCCGGTCCACTGGAAGGTTAAGCCCGCTTTCGCGCAGTACCCTTTAGGGCAGCTGGATTTGTCTCTAAGCCGGTGGTTTTAGTCTCCCGGCGTTTTTCGCGGTTGTGTAACGCCTAAACTGCCAATCCCATAAGGATTCCCCGCGCTGGATGCGTAGAAACAATGCGCATAAAGAATAAAAAAAGCCCTCTATGTTTAGGAAGGGGGCTATCATGAGTTTGATTTAATAATAATTAAGATTGAATGGCTTGTTGAAGCGAATTGATTATCAATCCTTTGTCAGTATCCCCGATGGTTCTGGTATTACCTACTGCACTGATTATGCTCTTTACATCATCGTCTGTTAAATCGCCCTTGTAATCAGAAGGGGTTGTTAGAAGATGATCAACCAGGGAATCTAAGTCTAATCCATCTTGAACTTCATTGCAATTGATAAACGAATCATGCTCTAAAAAGTTGTAAACCGAACTTTTTATAAGCAGTTGCCCTGCCTTAAGTTCAGGATTGGTTTTGATAAAATTGGGAATTTTTGAATTGATGATAAAGAGTAGCAATAGCTCATCGGAAAGATCAACATGCACAATAACAAAATACTTTATTTTCGGATTTGAAATAAAATCACAAAACATGCGAAGAATACATCCTGGCTTTATCTTGGCCTTGATCAATGCTCTTTGCGATTCTTCGGAAAGTGACCTCCCTCTTGCCATAAAACCCTGCTGCTATTCGTGCAGATAATCTAATATATCTTTGCCATTATCCAGGGTCATGATGATATTTTCAAGCGATATTTCCTCATCTTGCTCTACCGCATTGTAAGCTTTGTCATGGGTCAATCTTTTGAGCTGCCCAAAATTCAATTTCTTGGTTGAATTGTAAGCATAATCCAAGCACTCTATTTCGGTCGCACTCAGTAAACCTAAGTTAGCGCCTCGGAGTGGTTGAACGGTTTGATTGTCAGGGACTCGCAAAGCGGTGGATGGCTCTGGATCTGAAAAAACGTACCAGCCATCCCCTCTCACGTTCTTGATGATATCGTATGCAAGGCTTGGAACAGGCCCCTGCTTCATTGCCCTGTAACTATCGTTGGAGATCATTCTTCCATACCGCTTAAGGTGTTCCTTGTCGGCAAGGTAAATTGTTTTTAGAATCCAATATTGCCGCTGATCCTTATTGGCCAGATAAACCAATGTTTCAAGCGATTTCAGGTATTTTCTCTGGTTCTTACCCATATGCATGCTTTCTGGGATTGATTTACAAATTATCATCACAAAAATATGTGCGAATTGAACAACTGTTCTGTACTTATATTATACAACACTTGTCAAGCCCTGTTTACAAATTGTCAATGGACTTTAACCCCCTGCGCTTTATAAACTTTGGCTGTGGACTTGACGCGTCCTTGCATGGAAACATACCGTTGTCTTGATCGGGAGTTTTTTCATTCCGGATTATTTCTGATGCGCTCCCATTGCCCCTGCCATCTGCCTCTTGGCCAGTTGGAAGCCGTCTTCAGACGGCGTCGTAACCTTAGCCCGGCGATTAATCGCCGGGCGGCCTCGCCCAACCAGCTATTCCGTCTATTTGCCCCTCCTCCAACTTTGCCCTCCCTCTCGCCCACCCTCGCAAATCCCGAATACCGAATTACGAATATCAAATTACGAATCCTTAATTATGAATTACATTTTTCGTTCTTTTGTTTTTTGTTTCTTGTTTTTCCTTCGTGTTCCTTAGTGACCGCTTGTCCCGCGGCGTTCTTCCGCGGGAGCTTGTCCCGCGGTGCTCTCCCGCGGGATCGTGGTGAGATCTCTTAATCTTTCCTCCTCGAAACCCTCCATAAACTCTACACAATTCCACCAAAACCCCTCTCCAAAAACGCCCTCTTTTTCCAAATTTATCCAAAAAATCGCCCAAAAGCCCCCTTTTTTTGCATTGTTTTTCCAGGAAAATCCCATCTGTCTTTCCTCCTTTTGATTGTGCAAGGTTTTTTCTGTAAATTCAAGATCAAGTGCTTCCTCTGAAGAAAAAGAACGAACTAATCTAAGCGGTTCGACGAGTTCAAGGCGTGCTCTAAAAAAGTCAAATAAGCTTTGCT
>Ga0187873_1003999_pt1 | contig 10347 bp, 10 predicted proteins | sample June2016WEW_16_1_2_FD_133012 | JGI IMG/M metagenome (GOLD analysis project Ga0187873, IMG submission 133012) | Peatland microbial communities from SPRUCE experiment site at the Marcell Experimental Forest, Minnesota, USA - June2016WEW_16_100 | ecosystem: Environmental > Terrestrial > Soil >... | reverse complement strand
ACGCCCTCGACTCTCGACTCAACCGGGGCCTACCGCTCCATCACACCCCGATGCCGGACCTTCTGGAATTCAGCTACTTGCACCACGGGCTGCTAAGCTTGCCCTGAGCGCAGTCGAAGGGATGGGCACACAGGAATGAATCAGATGCAAATCGAGGGCGGACGCGATGCGTCCGCCCTCGATGGCAGCTGACTGAGTAGGGGCTAAGCGCCGGCGCTTGCGGGGGCCGGCGGCTCGACCGGTTGGCTGCGGGCAACCTTCACCATCCTGTTGCGCTGGGCGCGGAGCTTGAGGAAGGATTTGGCCTCGACGTAGAGCCGGGGCAGATCGCGATTCACAAACGCCTTCCAGACCACGCGGAAAGCGGCCTTGGGACGGAAGTAGTACTCGTCGTAGAAGCGGTGGACCATTTCCAGGACGTAGTCGGTGGGCAGGCCGGGGTATTCGATGTGGGCCATCTGGTGGCCGCCTTCATCCATCATCGCCGCGGTATTGACGATGAAGCCGTTGGCCTTGGCGTAGTCGTAGAATTCGGTGCCGGGGTAGGCGTGGGCGATGGAGACTTGGATGGTTTCCACGTCCAGCGACTTGGCGAAGTTGATGGTATTGCGGATGGACTCCTTGGTTTCCCCAGGCAGGCCGAGGATGAAGTCGCCGTGGATGGTGAGGCCGAGCTTGTGGCAGTCCCGCGCGAAGTCGCGGGCGCGTTCGACGGTGGCGCCCTTCTTGATGTTCTTGAGGATCTGGGGGTCTCCGGATTCGAAGCCCACGATGAGCAGACGGCAGCCGGCCTCGCGCATGGCCTTGAGGGTGTCGTAGTCGGTGGTTACGCGGGAGGTGCAGCTCCAGGTGAGACCCAGCGGCTTGAGCTTTTCGCACAGCTCGATGGTGCGGATTTTTTGGATATTGAAGGTGTCGTCGTCGAAGAAGAACTCCTTGACGCCGGGGAAGTTCTCTTTGGCCCAGGCGAGTTCGGCGGCAACGTCGTCAGTAGACCGCTTGCGCCAGGCGTGACCGCTGAGGGTCTGCGGCCAGAGGCAGAAGGTGCACTGCGCCGGGCAGCCGCGCGTCGAGTAGAGGGCGATGAAGGGATGGAGCAGGAAGGGGACGTTGTAACGGGTAACGTCCATATCGCGCTTGTAGATTTTGGTGGCCCAGGGCATGGCGTCCAGGTCTTCGACCTGGGGGCGGTCGGGGTTGTGGACGATCTTGCCGTTGAGCTTGTAGCTGATGCCGAGAATCTCGTTGAGCGGTTTTCCCTGGGCAAACTCGACCACGGAGTAGTCGAACTCGCGGCGGCAGATGAAGTCCAGCGCGGAGCACTCGTTGAGGGCGCGTTCCGGGTCGGTAGTGACCGGGGGGCCGACGAAGGCGATGCGGATGGAGGGGTTGGCGGCCTTGATGGCCTCGGCGAGGCGCTGGTCGCCCTCCCAGCCGACGGTGGAGGTGAAGAGCACCAGGAACTCGTAATCCTTGCAGATTCTGATGGTTTCATTGGCGGAGACGTGGTGCGGAGGGGCATCGAGCAGGCGCGAACCCTCGAGCAAACCGGCCGGGTAGGTGAGCCAGACGGGGTACCAGTAGGACTCAATCTCGCGTGTGGCTGGCCAGCGCGAGCTAGCGCCACCGTCAAAGTTTTCGAACGAGGGCGGGTTCAGGAGAAGTGTTTTCAGGGGCTTAGGCATCTCTTTAATTCTAACATTTTGGCAGGATTCGCGCCGTTCTCTTTAGGGCACGGTTTACTTTGCATGCAGTTCGTGCAGCCAGTCTTCCATGTGGCCGAGGGCGCGGAGCAGGCTGAGCCGAGCCTTGGCGAGGTCGAATCCAGCGTCAAGAGCGTCCTGGTACCTCTGGCGCTCGTCGATGCGGGCCAGTTGCTCGGCTTTGGGGGTCAGTTGCGGCTGTGCGGCAGGGCCGCTTTCGCTGCCGTTGCCCAATTCCAGTTGGGCCAGCACGGACTGCAACTGTTCATTGGCGATCTGTTGTTTGAGGATGGCGATCTCAGCCTGCGTATCCAACTCGCGCAGGCTGCCGGTAAGCGAGGCGATCTGAATCTCGTTCTGCCGCTGCGCCTGTTCGGCCTCGACGGTGGCCCGCAGCGCGTCGGCCGCCGACTCTTTGGCTTTGGCGCTGCGGCCCAGGTCAAAGAAAGGAATCTGAATCGAGAATCCCGAACTGAAGTTATTGATCGGGATGTTTGCCTTATAGTATGCGTTGAAATCGTTCAGAATCGTGGTGCTGCGGCTGTAGAGGGCACTAAAGCTGAGCTGTGGAAGGTACTCTTCCATCAGGTTTCCATGCGCCGTCTTCTGCCTGGAGAGCGCAAGCATCTGGGCTGATTGGATGGCGACAGTGGTAGGTTCGGTGTCGTCTGCCTTCACTACCGGAATCTCGGGGATGCTTGCATGATCGGGCGTAATGGAACCCACAGGCAGGCCGGTGAGCACGGCAAGCTGCCTGGCGAGCGTTGCGGCGCGGGTCTCCAGATGCAGGCGCTTGAGCTTGAGTTGGGCCGCCGTGAGCCGGGCCTCCAACAGATCGCTTAGCGGGTCGACTCCGGCCTCGGCGCGTTCCTGCTCGATCTCGACCAACCGTCCCGCAAAGGCTTCCTGCTGACGGGCGGCTGCAAGTTCGGTGTTCACGATATCGAGTTCGATGTAAGCCGTTGAGGCATCGAGCGCCACTTGCTCGCGGGCATCCTTGAGGCTGAGTGAGGCGGCATTGAGTGCAGCGCGTGCCGCGGCAATGTATTGCTTTTGGGGAAAACTGAAGACCAGCGACTGTGCGGTTGCGTCCAGGATCGAGGGTATACCCCCGGTGAATCCAACATCGGGTACCGCGGGAAGCCCTGAGCGGAAGTTCAGGCTCGGAATATACGCATCATGGGTCTGCGCCAGTACTGCCTGGGCTTTTCGCACATCGGCATCGGCCAGCCTGACGGCAGTCGAATTGCGCTGGGCCAGGTCCACCACTGTGGCCAGCGAGACCTGGGCCGGCGCGAGGGAGGGCGCAGCCGCAAGCGCCAAGGCAAATAGGGCTGGCGCCCAGGCTCCGCGCGGATTGTGAGCGATCTTCACCTGCATTTATCCAGTCAATTCCTGGCTTCCTGGGGTCCTGCTTCCTGAGCGGGCTTGTAATCATGCGCCAGGGCCAGGGCCGCAGCCCGTTCCCGATTTGCCCCCGCGGCGTCTCCAAGCTGGTCGTCGAGGCGGGCCAGGCGATGGTGGGCCACAAATGCCGGCGCTTCTTCGGTTTTCTCGGAGCCGGCCAGATAATCTTCCAGCATTCTGGCAGCCAGCGCCGGGTCGTGGTTGGATTCAGTGAGCAAGCCAGCGCCGATATAGAGCGCAGCGGATGCGTGCTTGTCGCGACGCGCGGCGGTCAGGACGCTGTGCACCGCCGACTCCATCTCCGTCCAGCGCTGGCGGCGGGAATAAAAGCCGGCCAGGGACGTCCACTGGAAGGCGGGATGCGCGCCTGCCGCGACGGCCAGCTTGAACTCGCGCTCCGCTGCGCCGTAGTCCTTGTGTTCTTCAGCAATGCGGCCCCGCAATTCGTGGGCGCGCGCCGGATCCACCTTGTCCAACTGCGCGGCGATTCCTTGTGCCTTATCGATGCCGCCGCCGACTACTCCGGGCGCTTGACGGTAAAACTCGCCGAGGTCGGCCAGGGCTTCGGCATTGCGGGGATTCAGACTGACAGACTCCTCGAACTCCGCGCGCACGCGCTTGGCGAGCGAATACGCTCTGAGAAACGAGGCCCTGTCGGCTTTCTCGCCCAAGGCGCGGCCCAGCCACAGGTGATAGTTGGAGTTCTGCCCGTCCAGCCGCACCGCCTGCTCGCACTGGCTGGCGGCGGCATTCCACTGCTCCAGGGTAAAGCGCACGCGGCATTGCAGGTTATGGGCCTCGGCCTGGCCCGCGCCTGACGGGGAAAGGGAGTTGAGCAGGGCCAGCGCCCGGTCCGCCTCGCCGGCCTGGAGAGCCGCGTTGGCCTGAGCCAGCGGGGCCTGCGCGGAGGCCGCAATCGCCGCGGCTGCCGCGAGCACAACTGCCGGTAGCATCTTTGTCGCACAGCGCAACAGCGTCACCGCACAACCTTAATCGGAATGCCCTCCTGCAAGGGCTGTCCATTGGCTGTCCCGGTTGCCACCCAATCTCCCTCCTTGAGTCCGGAGAGAATGGCCACCTGGGTGAGGTTGATGGTTCCGACGGTCACGGAGGTTCGTACCAGCCTATCGCCGGCCACCTTGTAGACGTAGGGCTTGCCATTCTCGGAGCGGAGCGCATCGCGGGGCACGCTGAGGGTATTTGGCTCGCTGGAGGTGGTTACCGTGACGGTGACGTTGGTATCGGGCAGCAGATCGCCGTCCGCATCGTCGATCTCGATGAGCACCTCGCCCACATTGCGCGTGCCGTAGGTAATCACGGTTACGGGAGTGCGCACGATGTGCCCATGCCACAACCGGCCGGGCTTGGCGTCCCACTTGATCTGTATCGGCTGATCGACGGCCAGGCGGCCGATCTCGGGCTCGTCGAAATAGGCCCGCACGCGCTCATGGTGCAGGTCAGCCAACTGGAGCAGGAGTTTTCCCTCTTCAGTAAAATCCGTGCGTCCGGCATTGAGGCTATAGACCGTTCCGGCCACGGGAGCATGGATGGAAGTTTGCGCCATCACCTGGCGCGCCGCCTCCAGATTGGCTTCCGCGTCGGCCAGCTCTGCCTGCGCCCGCTCGACCTCAGCCGATGAGTAGCGGCTGGTGGCGCTCTGGTCGGATGCGTGCAGGCCGGCTTCGGCTGCATCCAGCCGTTGTTGCGCGGTCTCCACCTCGCTGGCCGAGGCTGCGCCTGTGGCCTTCAGCTTGACGAGCGCATCCAGATCGCGGCTCGCCTGATCGCGGTTCAGCCGGTCGCGGGCAATGTCGGCTGCCGCTGTCTGGCGCTCTTGCTGGGTTCCGTTGTGGGTGGCCGCTTCCACCGCTGCCAGGGCCGCCTTGACGCCGCTTCCGGCGGTAGCCAGCCGGGCGCGCGCCTGCACATCGTCCAGGACCAACAGCAGCTTGCCGGCCGGCACCAGGTCGCCGGGCTGCGCGTAGACGGCCTTGACGGTAGTGGCGACGGGACTATAAAACTCGTAGTTGTTCTCCGGCTCCACGCGGCCATTGGTGCTCACCGTGTTGACCAGCTCCTGGTGGATCGCCTGCGCTTCACGCACCGGCAGCCGATCCCGCAAGAGGAACCGCGCCATAAAGAACACGATGATGATAAGGATGCCCGCGACCCACCAATGCCAGAGCGGGCGCCGGTCCGATTGCTTTCTTTCTTCAGCCATGCACTTAACCAGAGTTAGTATATAGGACTCAAAAGCTGCTCTTATGGAGCAAGTGAATGGGTTGGGGGCCGAACTGGCCGGCCAATCTCCGGGCTCGTACAATATAGTCACAAGCTCTGGAGCGTTTTGGTCACAAGAACGCATTTACATGTTAGCGTGGCCGGACTTCATCGCAGCTGCGACGAGAAAGGTGGCACCATGCCTGTGAGAAAAAGAGGCGTTAGCTGGCAGCTGGATGTTCGGACTGCAGAGGGTTTGCGGATTCGGCGTCAGTATGCGACTGAGAAAGAAGCGTTGCAAGCAGAAATAGCTCTGAAACCAAACCCCACAAAGCGAGCCGAGGCGCGGAGACAACGGCGCAAATCCTCGGCTCGCTCAGAGGCAACAAGCGCCACGATAATCAACGTGTCTACGACGGCCTCATCATGCAGGGATATGGCTCTGGAACCACGCTATACCGATGAACACGCCAAGGCCGGCCTCGATTTCGCGTTTCCCGCCATCGAGACCTGGCAGAACCAGTTTCCCGGCTATGAGGTCACGATCGACGATCCGGAACTGACCTCGGTATGCCCGAAAACAGGGCTGCCGGACTTCGGCGTTCTGACCATCCGGTACATGCCTCGAGAACGGTGCCTGGAGCTGAAATCGCTGAAAGAGTATCTCTTCAGCTACCGGAATCTGGGCATCTTCCAGGAAAACATCGTGAACCAGGTGCTCAAGGACGTGGTGAAGGCCTGCGACCCGGTGTGGGCCGTGGTGCGGGGTGAGTTCCGGCCTCGCGGCGGCATCGGGACCACCGTGGAGGCGCGCTGGCCACGGCCGACGGCCTGAATTTTATTAAAGAATTGGGCTATCGATAGCCGATTGTGATATTCGTGTAAACTCTCGCTTCTGTTGCGAGATCAACGCTCTTGCCCACATTGCCCCAGCCTCTCCGTTCGCGCATCAGCCCCGCCCTGGGGACGCTGCTGCTGCTCATCGGGCTGAACCTTTTCAACTACATCGACCGCTATATTCTGCCCGGTGAAGTTACGCTGATACAGCGCGAGTTCCACTCCACAGACCAGCAGATGGGGGCGCTGACTACCGCGCTGTTTGTCTTTTATATGCTTGCGGCGCCGCTGACCGGCTGGCTGGGAGACCATTTTCGGCGCAAACCGCTGATCATAGCCGGGGCAGTGTTATGGAGCGTGGCTACGCTGGGGACGGCTTGGGTCCACGACTACCGGACCCTCTTCATACGCCATGCGCTGGTGGGGGTGGGCGAGGCTACCTTCGGGATCTTTGCGCCGGCGGTGCTGGCGGACTTTTATCCCGAGCGGGATCGCAATCGGATACTGTCGATTTTCTATCTGGCCATTCCGGTGGGCGCGGCGCTGGGCTACCTGGCGGGCGGGGAACTGGGCACGATGTGGGGCTGGCGGGCGCCGTTCTTTCTCTGCGCCATTCCGGGACTGGCGATTGCGGCGCTGTACGGGTGGATGGGGCGGGAGCCTGAGCGGGGCTCGAGCGACCACATCCGCCCCACAGCCGATCGCACCACGGTTCTGGGACTGTTTCGCAACCCTGCATTTCTGACGGCCACCTTCGGGCTGGCGACGCTCACCTTTGCCATGGGCGGCATCTCGGCGTGGGTGCCGACGTTTCTGCACCGTTCCGCCGGGCTCTCAGTGGGCAACTCCAGCATGGTGGTCGGCGCCATCACGGTGGTGGACGGAATCGCCGGTACGCTGGTGGGCGGCTGGCTGGCGCAGCGCTGGCTGCGCACCAATTACCGCGCGCTCTACCTGCTCTCCTTCTGGAGCGTGGCGCTCACGCTTCCCTGCGGCGCGCTGGTCTTCTTCGGTCCGCGGGGTTGGGCGATTCCGGCGCTGTTTGCTGCGGAGTTCTTTCTCTTCCTGAATACCGGACCGCTGAACGCCGCCATCGTGAACTCGGTTTCCGCGCCGGTGCGGGCCACGGCGATTTCGTTCAACCTGTTCTGCATCCACTTCTTCGGCGATACCTTCTCGCCCACCATCATCGGCGCCATCTCCGACCGCTCGAATCTGAGCATTGGCCTGGGCGCAACGCTGATTTTTCTGGTTATCTCCGGCGTGATTTTGCGGATGGGGGCGCGGTTTGCGCCGCCGCTGGAAGAGACGGCCTGATCCCGCCAAGCTGGGTGCCCCAGGTCTCGATTTTGAGACCTGGGAGTCCATAGACCTTACTTTGCCGGACGCGTTTCCTGGTCCCGCGTATTCATGAAAGCGCGCCGCCCGCCCTGCGAGCGCAGGTTAGGGTCGTTGATTGGCGGGCGGCTCTGCTCGGCGTTGAAGCCGCGCACGAGTTTGGGGTTGGGCCTGAATTTGGGCGGGCCGCCGTAGAACTGGCGGGCATGGCTGAGAAGCATCCCGGCGCGGCCGTGCATGGGCTGCACAATGCCGCGCACCTGCACGTTCATATCGCGATATTTGAGCAGTTCGCCGACCTCGTCGTGGTCTTCCCAGAGGCTGATGATGGTGAATCGGCAGGCTTCGTCGGGGGTCTCAGGCGTGCAGACGTCGAGGTAGCGGGTTCCGTCGGGAAGTTGCACCACGTCATAGATATGCGCGGAGATGCAAATGTCTTTGTTGAGGAGTTTGGAGGCTTCGTCGGCGGGGATGCAGGGTTTTTGCGAGGCGGCCAGGGCTGGCAGGGTTGTGGTGAGGGCCAGGTAGATGAGCCAACGCAAGCGGCGCAGTGGCATACGAACTCTTTCCGGGGAATGTGGAAAGAGTAGCGCGAAATAGCCGGTAAGAGAAGTGAATTTATACCCTATACAATCCAAAATGGATATACAATAGATATGTATATCTTGAGGTGCTCATGAAGTTTGCGAAATGGGGAAACAGCGTTGCTATCCGGGTTCCCGCCGATGTAGTCGCTAAGCTGGGGATTTCTCCCGACGAGGAAGCTCAGATCAAAGTGACCGGGGAATATTCCTTTGAGGTCACGCGCGACCGCAGACGCCAGGAAGCGGTTGAGAAGTTACGCAAGCTGCGAGTTGTGGTCCCGGACGACTTTGTCTTCAATCGCGACGAGCTTTATGACCGTTAAGGCTTTCTTCGACACGAATGTATTGGTCTACGCGCTCGCCGTTCGCGCAGGTTCTCCGGTCGATCTTCGCACGGTGAAAGCCGAACAGATGTTGAGTCTCGGAGGCATGGTCAGTGTTCAGGTACTGAATGAGTTTGCGGACGTTCTGTCCTGGAAGTTGAAGATGGATTGGGATGCCATCGAGGGATGCCTGGATGTGATCGACGCGCTGTGTGGACGCGCAATCCCTTTGACAGCGGAGACGAACAGGGCAGCAGTCGATCTTTCGAAGCGGCACAGGTTTCGAATTTACGATTCGCTGATTCTTGCGGCGGCGGTTGCTGCGGGATGCACAACACTCTTGACCGAAGACCTGCAACACGGGCAGATAGTGGAGGGCGTGCGGATTGAGAATCCGTTCCTCCCGACACAGATTCCTTGATTTCCGAAAACCAATCTATCAAGACTGCCAGCTTCTTACCGCGCGCCTACCAGCTCTTCACGCTTCGCGCCCTGCCCGTAGTGGCTCTCGACGTATCGATCCAGTATCTGCTTGAACTCAGCCACAATCGTATCTCCGCGCAGCGTAGTCGAGAGTTTGCCGTCGATATAAACCGGTGCCTTCGGCTCCTCAAATGTCCCCGGCAAACTGATTCCAAGGTTAGCGTGCTTCGACTCGCCGGGGCCGTTGACGACGCAGCCCATGACGGCCAGCTTAGCTCCTCGACGCCAGTGTACTTCTTGCGCCACTCAGGCATTTGGGTGCGGAGGTAGCTCTGGATCTGCTCGGCCAGTTCCTGAAAATAAGTGCTCGTTGTCCGGCCGCAGCCGGGGCAGCTCGTCACTTGCGGCATGAAGCTGCGAATGCCGAGCGATTGCAGAATCTGCTGCGCGGCCTGTACTTCTTCCCTGCGGTCGCCGTTGGGCTTGGGGGTGAGGCTGACGCGGATGGTGTCTCCAATGCCGGCGAGCAGCAGTGGGGCGAGGCCGGCGGTGGAGGCGATGAGGCCTTTGGCGCCCATTCCGGCTTCCGTCAGGCCGAGGTGCAGGGCGTAGTCGCAGCGAGCGGCGAGGGCCATGTAGACGTCGACCAGGTCGCGGACGCCGGAGAGTTTGGCGGAGAGGATGATCTGGTCGTGGCGAAGGCCGTAGCGCTCGGCGGCTTTGGCTGAGTCGAGCGCGCTGACCAGCATGGCTTCCATCATCACTTCGCGGGCGGGCAACGGGTCGGGCCGGCGGCTGTTTTCGTCCATCATGCGGGTCAGCAGCGCCTGATCGAGCGAGCCCCAGTTGACGCCGATGCGGACCGGTTTCTGGTTTTCGACAGCGCACTCGACCATGACCTGAAAATTGTCGTTGTCTTTCTTGCCGATGGATGCGTTGCCGGGGTTGATGCGGTACTTGGACAGCGCCCGCGCCGTGGCGGGAAACTTCTTGAGCAGCAGATGGCCGTTGTAGTGGAAGTCGCCCACGATGGGGACGCGGAGGCCGCGCTTGTCCAGGCCTTCGACGATGTGCGGAACGGCGGCGGCGGCGGCTTCATTGTTGACCGTGACGCGAACGATCTCAGAGCCGGCCAGGGCCAGGGTCGCAACCTGTTCGATGGTGCCGGCGACGTCGGCCGTGTCGGTGTTGGTCATGGACTGGACGATAACCGGGACCTCCCAGCCGACGCGAACGGCTCCGATTTTAACCGTGGGTGTTTTCCTGCGCTGAATCTCCGCCATGGTTCTAGTTTACCTGTAATGACAGTTAGAGGAAACTCCTTGGTTTCCCACCCTTTCGCCAGTTTACGAACCGCAGGTCCTTCGACTCGCTCCGCTCAGGATGACAGAAGATTCTCTCTTGCGCGTCAAGCATTTTCGGTGAAGAAGGGTTGGATTTTCAAGGCATGGCGGGTCTATCCCTCCGATGCTTGTCGAGGCCGGGCGAGGATATTGCCGCCCGGCCGTTGGT
>Ga0187873_1003992_pt1 | contig 10358 bp, 8 predicted proteins | sample June2016WEW_16_1_2_FD_133012 | JGI IMG/M metagenome (GOLD analysis project Ga0187873, IMG submission 133012) | Peatland microbial communities from SPRUCE experiment site at the Marcell Experimental Forest, Minnesota, USA - June2016WEW_16_100 | ecosystem: Environmental > Terrestrial > Soil >... | reverse complement strand
GGCGCCGGTTGGGCAGGCGCGCGCGCCATGACCTCAACCTCCGGACCCGGCATGTCGCTGATGGCTGAGTTCTGCGGCCTGGGCTACTACGCCGAGATTCCCGGCGTAATCATCAATGTGCAGCGCACCGGGCCCTCCACAGGTCTGCCCACGCGCACCCAGCAGGCCGACCTGCTTTCGGCTGCCTTCCTCTCTCATGGCGACACCAAGCATCCGATTCTGCTGCCCGGTTCGGTAAAGGAGTGTTTCGAGCTGACCCAGGCGGCCTTCGACCTGGCAGAGCGTTTGCAGACTCCGGTCTTTGTGCTCTCTGATCTCGATTTGGGCATGAACAACTGGATCTCCGAGCCGTTCGATTATCCAGCCAAGCCACTGGATCGCGGCAAGGTGCTCACCGCTGCCGACTTGGACCGGTTGGGCGGCTTTGCCCGCTATCGCGACGTGGACGGAGACGCCATTGGCTGGCGCACGCTGCCCGGAACGCGCCACCCCAAGGCTTCGTACTTTACCCGCGGCTCAGGACATAACGACGCGGCCAACTACACCGAGGACCCGGACGAGTACCAGGCGGTGATGGATCGGCTGGCGCGCAAGTTCGATACCATGCGCAAGCTGCTTCCCGCCCCGGTCATGGTCAGGAACAGTAAATCGAAGATCGGCTTCCTGGCCTTCGGCTCCACGGATTGCGCCCTCACTGAAAGCCTCGACCAGATCAAGCAGCGCTACGGGAAGAACGCGGATTATCTGCGCATTCGGGCCTTTCCCTTCGCCCCGGCGATTCACGACTTTGTGGCCGCGCATGAGCGCGTTTATGTGGTTGAGCAGAACCGTGACGCGCAATTGGCCAGCCTGCTCAAGCTCGATCTTCCCGCCACCCAGTCGGCCAAGCTGTGCAGCATTCTCCACTACAACGGAATGCCGGTGGACGCCGAATCCATCACCGCACAATTTGCGCATCAGGAGGGCCTCTAAATGGCAACCGCGATATCTGCTTCAAGAGTCAACTACATTGGCCTTCCCATTCTCGATTATCGTGGCAGCAAGAGCACGCTGTGCGCCGGCTGCGGACACAACGCCATCTCCGAGCGCATCATCGACGCCTTGTTCGAGATGGGTGTCGAGCCGGAGCGGGTGATGAAGATGAGCGGCATCGGCTGCTCGTCCAAGAGCCCGGCTTACTTTCTGAGCCGCGCGCACGCATTCAACGGCGTGCATGGGCGCATGCCGGCCATCTCCACCGGCGCCGTCCTCGCCAACCACACCATGACGACGATTGGGGTTTCGGGAGACGGCGACACCGCCTCCATCGGCATGGGCCAGTTCGTTCACCTCATGCGCCGCAACCTGCCCATGATCTACATCATCGAGGATAACGGCGTCTACGGACTCACCAAGGGACAGTTCTCGGCGACAGCCGATCTGGGCTCCAAGCTCAAGACCGGCGTGGTCAACGATCTGCCCGCCATCGACACCTGCGCGTTGGCCATCCAGTTGGGAGCCACCTTCGTGGGCCGGTCGTTCTCCGGCGACAAGAAGCAGTTACTCTCCATGCTCAAGGCCGCCATCGCCCACAAAGGCACGGTGATGCTCGACGTCATCAGCCCCTGCGTCACCTTCAACGACCATGAAGGATCAACCAAGAGCTACAAGTTTATGCAGGAATACGACGAGCCCATCAACGAGATCGGCTTTGTGGCCAGCTTCGACGATATCGCCGTCGATTACGACTCCGGCGCGATTTACGAAGTGGAGATGCACGACGGCTCCAACCTGCGCCTGCGCAAGCTGCACGAGGAATACGATCCCACTGACAAGGCCAACGCCGTTCGCACCTTGATGGAGGCCCACGAAAATAACGAGATCCTCACCGGTGTTTTCTATATCAATACCGAGAAGGCGACATTCATCGATTTGCTGAACATAGTGGATGAACCGCTGGGAACCCTGCCCGAATCGCTCACCCGGCCGCCGAAATCGGCCTTCGACGGGCTGATGGCCAGCTTGAAGTAACCCCTGTCTTCCGGTACGCAGCAGTAAAATGCCCCGCATTTGCTGCGGGGCATTTTCATTGGGCTGATCAGTCTTTTATGGAACTGCCCTAGTTTTGCGGCATAGGCATGGGTTTTACGCTGCCGCAGTCCGGGCCTTTATAAGTGGAAGTGGAGTTGGTCGTCCACTCAACCGGCGTCGCGTTCTGCCCCATCCGCATAGTTCCCGCAAAATGCATCTTGCCCCTGGCATGGTTGCCGTCTGGCCAGGATGATTCGATTTCCCCTTTACCATTCATACTTCCGCTGCATACCAAGTCGGCGGTCATGCTGGTGGAGTGCATCACCACGTTGATGATCTTGCAGTCTTTATTGGATTGCGACATCGGGGCGCCGTACTTGTTGATCATCTCCTGGGTAAGGCATACCTGTGTGGTGGTAGTGGCGCCGCTGAAGGGCGACTTCATGCCGGAGGGCATATTCATGCCTGCAGGCATTGGCGATTTCTGCCAGCTCATGGTGGTGGTCATCTCCCACAGGCCGGGCTTTCTGACCGCTTGCGCCCCGGCGAAGATTGCCAAAACAAACAGGCAACAGACCATGGTGATTAAAACTCGAGTTTTGTGCATGAATTCTCCTGTTGGGACGCGCCAGCTCTCGGCCGCCCGAGTCTTCACTCTATCGCATCGCGCCATGAACAGGAAAGAAAATAACTCAGCCCCGCTCTGTCAAAGCGGCTCTGCCCAGCTCCAGCAGGGCGCTGGTAACCCGGCTGGCAGCGTGGCGTACCACATTTCCTTCGCTGGCAAAGTTGCCGGTAATGACGCGCACACCCAGTGCCTCAATGCGCTCAATGTCAGCGACAATGGGAGATGCTCCCTCGGCCGCGTAACGGGCCAGCGTCTCCGTGGAAAAAGCCTCCGTGTTCACCAGGGCATAGTCGAAGATGGGCGCGCGGGTGTGCTCATAAATCCGTTCAATATGCTGCGAGGCGGTCAGGTTCAGACTCTCATTGGCCTGGCTCATCAGGTTGCAGATGAAGACGCGCACGCCCCGGGCGCGCGCCAGGGCAGCGGGCAGTCCCTGCACTAATAGATTCGTAATCAGCGAGGTGTACAGAGAGCCGGGTCCCACGCTGATCAGGTCAGCGCGCTCAATGGCCTCCAGCGTCTCCGGCAGCGGCTCCGCAACCGGAGGGTCGAGCATCAACTCAACGATGCGCTTGCGGCTGGCGGTGATTTTTGTCTCGCCCCGCACCAGCGAGCCGTCGTCCATGCGCGCCACCAGCGTGGCGTTGGCTGTGGTCACCGGGTAGATGCGCCCCCGCGTGGCCAGAATCTTCGACGCCAGTTGGATGGCGTGGCCAAAGTCACCGGTGATCTCGGTGAGCGCGGCCACAAAAAGATTGCCGAAGTTGTGCCCCTCCAGGGCATCGCCCTTGCGAAAGCGGTAGCCGAAGAGACGGACCAGCATGTCCTCCTCCTCGCTGAGAGCCACCATGCAGTTGCGCAAGTCGCCCGGAGGAAGCATGTTGAAATCTTTGCGCAGCCGGCCGCTGGAGCCGCCGTCGTCAGTCACTGTAACCACGGCCGCCAGGTCGGCGATCAGGCCACCCTCCGCGACATCCTGGCTGGAAGTAACCACATGGCGCCGCAGCCCGCGCAGCAGCGTCGAAAGGCCGGTGCCGCCGCCGATGGCCACCACGCGCAGCGCACGAGGAAACAATGAGGCATCGGCTCTGGGCGATGTCGTGGGAGCGCGAAATTGCATGCCTAGCGAGTTGAGTTCCCTGTTTACCGGAAATTCCACTTTACCTTGCTTCACTGCGGCGTCTGCGAGGCGGCTGCCTCGGCGAGTTTCTGCAGCTCCGGCGAGGCGGCCATTCTGTTCGCGGATTGCAGGGCCAGGTCCTTCACGGCGTCTTTCACTGCGTGATTCGGGATCACAATCCAGGCTTCTCCTTTTATGAACTTTCCGTTCACATCCTTTTCTGGCGTAGTATCTTTGGCATGCCCCTGCACGGTCTCGAACCAGACTGTTTTACCCGATCGATCCTTCACGGTCCACTCCAGCAAAACCACAACTTCGGCATAGGTATATCCAAATCCTGTTTTTATGCTGGCGTTAATCAGTCGCGGCACCAGCACAACCTGCGCATCCCCGGCCGCTGAGGCGTCAGCGATACGCGTCAGACTGGAAAAGACGCTGCTCAGAACTGGCTCAAATTCCGCGCAAGCCGCTTTTCCGATGAATAACTTAGTTTTGCCGTTCGTCCAGAAAGATCCCTGCGTAGTCTTGTCCGCGCAGAATTCCGGGGTTAGAACCAGTGCCGCCTTGAGAGCCAATTTTGAGTCGGCCGGCTTTGCCTCTGCCGACGGCGTAATCTGGCTAGCAGCGGGTTGTGAAGCCGTTGAAAGAACCAGCGCCCCAAGGAACGAAATGGCAATAAAAGAGTGGCGAATTTGTAACATTTTCAATCCTCCTGATTAAAAAACCACGTCCAGAACTAATGTCTCACCGGTGCCTGTTCGGGTGACTGGGATCTGAAGATGAATCTTCTCCCTCGGACCTTTCTTTGGCACCGGAACATAAAGAAAACCTTGTACAGACACCCCTGGAGAAAGCGTCTTGCTTTGCACCTCTTTTGCCATGGTGTTCTGCCTGACAGCATCGGCATTGTTGAAGGCGATTATGGCGAAAATCGACCCTGCCAAGGGCACGAAAACCGTGCCGCTGTCGATCGCGGTCGTCTTGCCCGCGTTCATTAAGGTCTTGGGGCTGGAATAGCTCGATCCGCCTTGACCCAGCTTAATGGCAGTCTTATCGAATATGAAACTATCCACGCTCGACCTGTTCTCCAACACGATGTAAACCGGAATAAAACCTTTGGGCGTCGACTCGATGTTGAAGTAGGTTTTCTGATCCTTGAGATCCTCTATCGGCTGGACTCCAATCACTAATTCCCCGCTCTGGCCCGTTACAGTGCATTCACTCGTTTTCCGCGCGGGATAGTCTGGGAACTTTGTTGCCGCATAGGTGGGCTCAAGTAGCGATAGGGCAACGAATATGCCGGCAATGCCGGCCAAACGGTTCTTAATCATGAATTACCCCCATCGGCATTCCGGTAGATCTGGGACGTACTTTGCCTGTAAAAACGCTCAGGGGAAGAGTTCATCGTTAATAAGATTCGTGACGTTCAAAATCAGGCCTAGGGCACCTCGGGATACAAGAGCTCGGTGAACCGGGGATCGTCCACCATGCTCTGGAAATCGTTGTCGGCGCGCGCCTGAAGCCGGTTCCTGGGGTTCAGTTCGATGGCCTTGGCCAGGTTGTCCAGGCAATCCTGGGTGCGCCCCGTGATCGCGTCCAAAAGCGCCAACCCGTAGAAGGCGTAGTCGGCCTCTGGATGGGCCGCCAGAATAGAACCAAACCCTTCTCGCGCCTCCTCGTAGTAGCCGGTATTCAGCAACGAAACAACGTAGTCGTAATGCTCCTCGGGCGTCTGAAACGTCCGGCCCTGCTTGTCCAGTTGCCGCTGGCAGATGCTGCTGTACATCTTGCACCGTTCCAGCAGCTCGGGCGGAGCGGTAGCCAGCAGCTTCTCGAAAGCGGCTAGCGCTTTATCGAATTTGCCCTGCTGCATCAGCACCATGGCAGCCTGGAAGTTCTGCAAGGCTTGTGCCATACCCGGGCTGGGGTGGCCGCCAGGTTTGCCGGATGGTGAAGATTCTTTTTTTCGGTCGTGCGCCAAGACGGGCCTCTTACATCATGATGTTGCCGCGTATTTGCTGCATACAAGCGCGGTTGAGCCGAACTGCGGCTCGCATAAATCTGCGCCAGTGAATTGCGCTGCTAGGCACCCTTTATACGCACAACCCCGGCATCCGTCAAGCCTGCTGGCAGGCGCGCCTTATCCGCGGGGTAGTTTTGCCCGGTTAGAAGCGCTGTAAATGGCCGGATTCAGGGCCGGGTCGTTGTACATCTTCAGGTGGCGATAGAGCTTGAAGCGCCGCGTCCCCTGGAGGGTTTCGCGCCACAATGCGTCCAGGCAGACGGCCAGGTCCCGCCGCTGCTCCTCCAGGATGGCCAGCCGCTCCAGGTTGCGCGCCGCGTGCCCCTCCGGTGCGCCAGCCCGCTCCGCCTCTTCGCGGGTGTGATAGATCTTCAGCGCCAGAATCGAGAGCCGGTCGATCATCAGCCCCGGAGACTCGGAGTTTAGCTCCGCTGCCGGGTTGGGCAGACCCTTCGGCTCCAGCCACCCCAGCAAAATACTATCCAGTTGCTCGGCCAGGTCGTTGCGCAGTTGGTTGGTCAGGTCCACGCGCCGCTTGACCCCGGCCAGATCTGCGTCGCTTGCGCCCGGAGCACGGGCATCATCCTCGACGTGCCACAACTCGAAGTTGGCGCGATGCTGGCGGCGGACGGCCTCCAGCCAATCCGCGAGCCCGTCCGGGCCGGCATCGGCCTTTGCCCCGGTCACCCCCGCCTCCGCCTGGTGCAGGGCGCGCGTCTCCCCGTCTTGCGCCTCTATAATCTGCTCTGCCGATAACATGCTGAACGATCCTTCGTTACATCCGATGCGCAATGCCTGCGTCTGGTCGCAGCGTCCATGGTAGAACGATCCACGCTCAGTTGTCAGTTCTCAGTGGTCAGTTCTCAGTGGTCTGTGGTCGCCAAACGGTTTACCGGAAAATACGGCTGACAACTGAAAACTGACTACTGACAACTGTTTTCCTGATGCATTTCTCCCTGATTTCTCCCCATTCCCGATTCCCTTCTCCGCCCTGAGCCGTCACAATAAGGCGTGGGCTTTTTTGACCTCCATCATCGCGTCGGCGCCGGCCTCGCCTCCCGGCATCGCCTTTCGCGTCTGGCGATGCCAGCCCTGTGCGCGGCATTCCTGCTGGCCGCCGCGCTGCTCCCGGCGCAGGAGTACATCCCGCCGCAGCCGACCCCCGAGACCAGCACGGCTCCGCCCGGCCCGCTGGCCACCATTCATGGCACCCTTCATGGCGTTGTCCTGAACGCCGCCACCAGCTCACCGCTCGCGCGCGCCCTGGTGCAAATTGAGGGCGATGCCGACACCGGCGCTTTGACCGATGGCGAGGGCCGCTTCGAGATTCCCGGCGTGGCGCTGGGGCAGCAGGCCGTGCAGGTCGTAAAACCTGGCTTTCTGGACCAGGCTTTTTTTCCCGGCGGAGACCCTGGCTGGGGGATCGGGCCCAACGTCAATCACAACATCCTGGTGGCCGCCCCGATGCCCGATCTGATCTTCTCTATGGCGCCCACCAACTCGATTCACGGCCGCATCCTGCTTTCCACCGGCGATGCGGAGCAGGGCATCGGCGTCACGCTGGCTATGCGCACGGTGGAGGACGGGCGGGCTGCATGGAAGCAGCTCTCTACCGTCAAGACCAACAGCGAAGGCGCTTATCGCTTTGCCCGGCTGGGCAACGGCGAGTATGCGCTCTATTCCGAACCCGCCATGGACAGCGAACTGGACATTCTTCTCTCCGCAACTGGCAGCGATAGCCCGGCGGCCCGCAACGGCTTCCCCAGCCTGTTCTATCCGGAGGCCCGCGATCTGGCCGGTGCCGCGAAGATTCATCTGGCTGGTGGCCAGGAAGCCGAGGCCAACTTCTCTCTCACGCTCCAGCCCTTCCACACCGTCACCGCGCAAGCCATTCTGCCGTCGAGGCGTCATTATGGCGACCAGAACCCCGCCTGGGAAGGAATGAAACTCGGCGCTTTGGTCATGGACGCCCAGGGCCATATGCTCCCTTACAACGCCGAATACGACCAGGAAACACGAACGCTGCGCGCTCTTCTGCCCGACGGGAACTACTCGTTTGCGGTTATTGTGACCATTTCGCGCTTTACGGCCTCTAACGCCGGAAACAATAACTTCACCCCCGCCATGGATTCGGCTCCCTTGACCGGCCAGGTGGATTTTTCCGTGGCCGGCCACGACGTTGCCAACCTGCGCATCCCGCTCCTGGCGCAGCGCGCCAATCCCCTGCAGGTCACTGTGACTCGAAGCGGCGCACAGGCGGAACCCGGCAGTTCTGCTTCGCGGGAATCGGGCGCAGTCTATGTCGCTCTCAGCGAGACCGGCGAATCGCTGACCAACGGCATGGTGAGCGTCTATGCCGACGGGGCCGGACCCGGCCAGTTGGAGACGACCTTTATGCCGTCCGGCTCCTATTGGGCGCATACCAGCATCACGCAGCATGGTCTTTGCCTGGCATCGTTCACCGCCGGCGGCACCAATCTGGCCCGTGAACCCCTGGTGGTCGGAGCTGCCGGTGTAACCGCGCCGCTGGACCTGGCCCTGCGCGACGATTGCGCGCGCCTTACCCTCACCCTGCCCATGGCCGGCGCCGCTATGGCCCCCGGAGAAGAGCGCTGGTACACCGTCTATGTAATGCCGGACTTCGAATCTACTGAAAACACCACGCCGCAAACGCTGCGCCCCTCCTCCGGTGGAACGGTCACTCTGGAAGGGCTGACGCCGGGCAACTACCACGTCTATACCTTCGACGTGCCCCTGGTCGTGGAATACCACAACCCTGCCGCGTTGGCCGCCCTGCCCACGCCGGGACAAGCCATCACCCTTTCGCCCGGAACCACCAGCAGCCTCGTCCTGGAGGTTCCCGCACGATGAGCAATTTTCGCGCTACGCAAATAATGGATTCAGACTCCAGATCGTGTCAGAACACGAATTTACAGATTTCGGAAATATTACATATTGATCCAGCTTTGTATCAGGGCACGACTTCACAGCTTGCGGAAAAATACAAATGGAGTAGCAATCAGCGTCAGGGCACGACTTCAGTCGTGCCGAATATGCAGCAAAATGAATGTCGGGCTTTAGCCCCTGAGGGATATTTTTCTACTTTTTTGACAGATAATTTGCTTTTTTTTCCAGCCCGCCTCCTCTGCGCCCTCGTACTGCTGCTGGCAACGGCAACCGCGCAGCCTGCTCCAGCGCCCTCACCCCTCTACCACATCACCGGCACGGTGGTAAACGCGGCCACCGGAGAGCCTGTGCAGCAGGCCTCGGTGGCCGCGCTCTCCGTTGCAGACCACCACGCCGCTGCGTCGGTCAAGACAGACAACGACGGCCGCTTTGCTCTGCAGGGCCTTGCAGCGGCCAAGTATGATCTGGTGGCCTTCAGGCGAGGATTTCTCCTCTCCTTGTACGATCAGCATGAGCTGTTCAATACTGCCATTGTGACCGGAGAAGGGCAGCGGACAGAAAACCTCATTTTGCGGATGACGCCCACAGCCTCGCTGCACGGCGTGGTCACCGCGGACGACGGCGACCCCGTCGAGAATGCCAAGGTACTGCTCTTCCTCAGACCTCGCAGCCACGATTCCAGCGCCAGAATCATCCAGAAGGCCGAAACCAACACGGATGACATCGGGGCATACGACTTTGGCGATCTGGAGCCCGGCGAGTACCTGCTGGCGGTGACAGCGGCCCCCTGGTACGCGTTGCACCACTCAGCTCTCCGGCAAAAACCTGCAACAGATCCAAGCGTTGCCCTCGACGTCGCCTACCCCGTAACCTTCTTCGACTCCACCACGGATGAGGCATCGGCAACCCCCATCCTCCTCGCCGGCGGCAGCCGCGAAGAGGCCAATATCAACCTCCACGCGGTCCCGGCACTGTATCTGATCGTGCAGGCTCCCCTCAAACAAGACGGAAACGTGTCTCATATGGAACTGCATCAATCCATTTTCGGCACATATCCCCCCTTCGAGGGATATAGCACCATGGGCCATAATCCGCAGAGCGGCACAATCGAAGTGACCGGCTTAGCCCCCGGCCATTATGAGCTGGAGCAGGGCGATCCGCCGCGGATTGCGGAATTGGACGCCACTGCCAGCATGCAGGTGGACCCCAATCTCGGCAATCTAGCTATAGAAGTCTCTGGAACCCTGCGAAGCTCCTCCAGTGCATCATTGCCGAATCGGATGTTTCTGAGCCTCAAATCTCTTGACGCTATGCATGGGCAGGAGCCGAAAAACGTGTTCAGCAACAATGGCCAATTCACGTTTGAATTCATCCGTCAGGGAAATTACGAGTTAACAGCCAGCACGTCTGACAAGCAGCTTCCCATCACCTCCATCACCATCGGGGGCCACTCCCATCCCGGCAACCTGCTCACCGTCAGCGACAAGCCCATGAAAATTGTAGTCACGGTGAGTCTGAGCGAAACCCGCATCGAAGGCTTTGCACGAAGGGGCGAAAAAGGCGCTCCCGGCGTTATGGTCGTGCTGGTTCCAAAGGATTTGGCGACCTTCCCTGCCCTGGCGCGTCGCGATCAATCCGACTCCGACGGCAGCTTTGCCCTGCGCGATGTG
>Ga0187873_1003988_pt1 | contig 10365 bp, 8 predicted proteins | sample June2016WEW_16_1_2_FD_133012 | JGI IMG/M metagenome (GOLD analysis project Ga0187873, IMG submission 133012) | Peatland microbial communities from SPRUCE experiment site at the Marcell Experimental Forest, Minnesota, USA - June2016WEW_16_100 | ecosystem: Environmental > Terrestrial > Soil >... | reverse complement strand
GTCCGGAAGGTCATCATCTTCGACGGGGCGATGGGCGGCATCAACGTCAGCGAACCCCTGGCCGAGTTGCTGGAGGCCAAAGCCCCCGAGGTCAGCGACCGGGTGGATCACGAGCTGCTGCCCAAGTGGCTCCGGCAGCGCGGCGTCGATTTGTCTGTGTTGAAGCAGAGAGCCTGATCCTCGATGCGTGATGTTAGGGGTGCGAAGTCAGAAGGAAAGGTTAATCGATACGTCGATTCTCGCACATTAAAGAAAATTGTAAATCTAGTTGCGAGTAATAGAACTTTCTCTAAGTGGCGCTAAGCCAAATGCAGGATGCAGCACCCGGAGGGCACTGGCGCGGCGCGATGACTATTTTCAGGCTTAAGGGTAAGAAGATAAAAACTCTTTTAACGAGGCTCTAAATCCTCGTTAACCGTTACTTATACTACAAGGTGGTGATGATGGGGAAGAGGTGGTGTTTGCTAACCCTTGGAATAACTTTGGAAGGAGGCGGTGTCCCTATTGTCGACCAAGCACTGTTAATAACATGTAAAGTGCTAAGTTGTTATGAACTTCTCTGGTCGACTTATTTGCGATGATTTAAAAAAGATTTTAGCCGGTCGTTACATACACTCAAAAAACAAAAATTAAAAGGAGTGAGAGCTTGGTGTCAAACATACCACTAATCTTGTTTCCAGAGGTAAATGGGGAAAAAGCAGCATAACTGAAACATGAGTTGTCAGTCAGGGTTAAAAGATTCTCCTCTGCCTCTGGGGCATGTATAGTTGGTTGCTGCATGGCAGGGCATCAACCACTCGCACGAGTTTTCTTGCGGTAAGAAAGAAAGCCTTGCCAGAACCAACGCTTTCCTGTCAAGACCTTGCTCTATCCAACCTGCTACAATTGGACAGGATCTTGAAAGGTTGCGCAACTTACGTGTTAGAGGTGTAGGTCATGGGTTAGGGGCCAGGCTTAGTTAGGGGTAAAACCTCAATGGGGCCATACCTACCCATAAAACTCACGAATACATTTTGCCTGGAGCCCCGAAAAAAGTGAATACTAATTTCCAGTTGTTCAAGAACGTTTTGATTCTATTTGGGGTTTCTTTTAAGGGTTGGATGATTAGATCGTAAAAACAATTGTAGGGGGTATTACAAATTGGGAGACAATTTTGGAGTCTTTAAGGCAGCAGTAGTTCAAGCGTCCTCAGTACTCTATGACCGAGAACAGTGCCTGGACAAGGCGGTGGCGCTGATAGAAAAGGTCGCTGGCGAGGGCGCTGACTTGGTGGCGCTTCCTGAGTCATTTATTCCGGGGTATCCATACCATATATGGCTTGGATCTCCCATGTGGTATCACGAATTGTTTAAAGAGTGGTTTATGAACAGCGTCGAGATTCCCAGCAAGACCGTTGATGTACTTTGCGACGCCGCGCGGCGCAAAAACATCAATGTAGTCATAGGCGTGACCGAGCGAGACGGGAACACCTGCTACAACACTCTCCTGTTTATCAACCGGCGCGGCAATCTACTGGGCAAACACCGCAAGCTGATGCCTACTCATGTGGAACGAGCACACTGGGGTTTTGGCGACGGTTCCGATCTGCAGACTTTTGACTTCGACATCGGCCGAGTCAGCGGACTCCTTTGTTATGAACACACGATGGATCTGGTGCGATACGCCCTGATCGCCAAGCGGCCTCAGGTGCACATCGCTTCTTGGGTTGGGTTCTCCAACGTTACGGGCTGGGAGACGATGTTTAACATGGCGACGGAGTTGTGTGCCCGGTACCATGCGCTTGTGGGCGAATGTTTCGTGCTCAACGTTCAGGGTACATCCGACAAGGCTTGTGTAGAGAAACTTTGCCAGACCGACTATCAGCGCCAGTTCTTCAAGGAAGGTGGCGGATGGAGCGCCATCATCGGACCTGGCGGAAGCATCCTGGCCGGTCCTCTCATGGGCGAGGAGGGAATCCTGTACAGCGAGATCAACCTGAATAACATTGTGGATATGGCCCACTGGCATGATGCAACCGGCCACTACTCGCGCCCCGATGTTGTGAGCCTCTTGGTGCAATCCGAAAAGTATCAGGTGGTGCACCCGATGCAGAGGCTGGTGGAGACCGCTCCACCGATGCCAATGACGGTTCCTAATGGGCTGAATGCAGCCACTTCTCGCATACTCGCAAAAGTCGAGCAATTGTCGGCAGTGATGAGTCAGCAGGGAGCGCACCCGGAGATAGAAAAATTAATGGACCAGCTTAAGGCGGAGGTTGAAAAGTTATCGTAGCCGCCAAAGGTTTAAACATCGCCGGAAGATGAAAATAAGGTAAGGGAGTCGCGGGCACCGTTACCCCGGCTTGGCGTGTGGAGCATAAGCGATCAAGGTACCCAAGATCAACGGCGGGCGATCAAAGCGGTCGCCCGCCGTTGATCTTGGGTATGGTCTGGGGACGTTCGCATCGTGGGGCCGCTTCTCACAGGCCAGGCGGTATCCTCTTTGACGGAGATGAAGAGCCTGATGCAATCCACTACGCCATGCGCTGGGACATGATCACCAGGGACATCGGGGCCGGCATCATGGTGCCGAAAGTGCCCAAGAAAAAGTACTATACCTTTGGCCGCAGCGATCTCGAAAATCGTTGGGGCAGCAACACCTTGACGCTGGGATCAAAGCCCGATGGCGACAAGCCCAAGGATTCAGAATCGAAGCCTGATGACGACCAGTCCGAGGTTACCATCGCTTGGGGTAGAAACACCTTGACGCTGGGATCGAATTTGTGTCCAGTGTACAGTTGACTCGTAAGCCTGTTTTAGTTGTATCAGGTTTACAATGACTTCATGGCTTATCAGGGGTTTGCCTCTCCAGTTCTGATTGATGAAGGAAAATAACCGATGTTCAGTTTTATTCCACTTACTGGTACCCGGAGGGAAGTGATTAACAGAGATCGATAGCCCAGTTTCGTCGGCAAACTCCTGAAGCTTGATCTTCCACGGGCGAACCCGTGAACCGTTGCTGCCGCCACCATCCGCCGTAATCAACAAGCTGGATGCATCAGGATATAAAACACTTCCCATATTGGTCCACCATCGGCGGATGCTTTCTACTGCGAACTCGGCAGTGTCGTTATCGGTGCCGACATCTCCTTTCTCTTTTTCTGGCAAAAATCCTCTTGCTCAGAGCCAGCATCTGGTGAAATTATTTTCCGAGAAAATACTTAATGCAGGATAAGGGGTGCTCCCGCGCCCAGACCACACACACCCGGCAAAGCCGGGTGGGGACTGTAAGTAAAGCAATCCCTTAATACTACAGCGTGAGTACACAAGTTCCTTGACAACCTCATAACGGCATCCTCACCCTAGCATGGCTGCTTGCATGTGACACTACGAAAATTGAAATCCGTAGTGGACAAGGTAAACATTTCATGCCATAATGTTCCCAGGGGCACGGTAACGTCGGTTGATATACAGACTAATCAAGGAAGGGCGAGCGTGCGAACGGTGAAAGAACCTGTTCTTATTGAAACACGCCCTCTGGCCGGGAGTCTCAAGGAGTTCCAGCCAATCACGATCCGCCTGGTCAACCACACGGACCTGGAGCCGGTCTGGGACCACATGGTGAGAACCTACCACTATCTCGGCTATCACCGGATGATCGGCCCCCGGATCAAGTACCTGGCCTGCCGCGGGGATGCGCCAGTCGCCGCCCTGAGCTACAACCGGGCCGCCCTGAGGGTGGGGGCGAGAGATCGCTACCTCGGCTGGGACGATGAGCAGAGACTGAAGCTCCTCTCCCACGTGGTCAACAACAACCGGTTCCTGATCCTGCCCTGGGTGCACATCCGCTACCTGGCCTCGCACCTCCTGTCACGCACCCTGAAACTTCTATCGAAAGACTGGCCGGCCCTGTTCGGCGACGAACCCTATCTCGTGGAGACCTTCGTGGACACCGACAAATACCGGGGCACCTGCTACCGGGCCGCCAACTGGCGCTACCTGGGCGAGACCCTGGGCTTTTCCAAGGAAGGCAAGGCCTTTGTCTATCACGGGCACAGGAAGGCTGTCTACGCCTACCTGCTCGACAGGCGCTTCCCGTCTATCATTGAAGCATGCCCCCGCCGCCGCCGGGCCCCCAAGGTGCGGGAGAGGGTGGTAAACATGCAACTGGCCATACCGGACTGGAACCCGGAACTGCTCGATGAGGTGGGTCTTGGCGCCGACCAGGTGAGCGAGCTCGGACAAGCGCTGAACGACTTCCTCGATCCCTTCCGGATCTGCTACAAAAGAAGCGAGCAGCGTGCCAACAGCGAGACCTTCATCAAGGGATTCCTCTCCGACCTCGATCGGAAGTCGATCGAGCCGATCGCTCTTGCCTACGGGAAAAGCCCCCGGGCGATGCAGAACTTCATGCAGGATGGCCCCATCGACGATGCCAGGATGATGCAGATCTACAGAAACGGGCTGTCAGAAAGGGCCGCCGTCCCGGGCGGCATGCTCTCCTGCGACAGCACGGAGTTCGTCAAGAAGGGGGAGCACTCGGTCGGTGTCGCTCGCCAATACTGCGGGCGGTTGGGCAAGACCGAGAACTGCCAGTCCGGAGTCTTCATCGGCTACGCCGGCGATCGGGGCTACGGCCTGGTGGACTACAGGCTGTACATGCCCGAGAAGTGGTTCACAGGCGAGTACAGGGACTTGTGGTATGATTGCTGGGTCCCGGATGACGTCACCTTCAAGACCAAGACGGAACTGGCATCGGAGATGCTGAAAGGCGCTTTCTCATCCGGCCTCTTCCCGGCCAGGTGGATCGGCTGCGACAGTTTCTTCGGCGACAACAAGCCGTTCCTGGACAGCCTGCCGGAGGGATGTTGCTACTTCGCCGACATCCATTGCACCACCGCAGTGTTCACCTCGATGCCGGAGGTGGCGCTGCCGGAGTACCGCGGGCGGGGCAAGCGTCCCACCAGGCCCAAGGCGTCCTTCCCGCCGGTTCAGGTCTCCCGGATCGCCACGGATGACAGCATCCCCTGGGAGAAGGTGATCCTGGGCGAGGGGTCCAAGGGCCCCATCATCGCCGACGTCAAGGCGCTCCGGGTGATCGAGAGCCGGGACGACCTGCCGGGCAGCGGGGTCTGGCTCTACATCCGCCGCCTCATGGATGGAGAGATCAAGTTCTCCCTCAGCAACGCCCCGGCCGATATCGAAAGAGCGGAGCTTGACCGGGCGGCGATCATGCGCTGGCCGATTGAGCAGTGCTTCGAGGAGGGCAAGAGCTACCTCGGGCTGGACCACTGCGAGGCCCGCTCCTGGACTGCCTGGCACCGCCACATCATGTTCGTGCTGATCGCCCATCTCTTCATCCTGGAGGTGCGCCAGCGTTTTAAAAAAAACGGGAGATCCGGTGCTGACGCTACCCCAGGCCTGGAGGCTGATCATTGCCGGCTTATCCGGTGATGAGGAGACAGTCAGAAAGACCTTGAAGGATGTTGACTACTACATGAAGCGCAGCATGGTCGCCTATCGGTCCCACCGGAAGGCCAGGCTCCAGGAGCTGGGTGATGCCGTTATTCAAGGTTGTCAAAGAGCGTTTACCTGAGTCCCGCCACCTCGCTTGTCGGTCATGGGATGGCGGGTGGGGACGTACTTCAAGCGTCATTGTCCTTTTTAAGTAGCGCGTTATAGACTAATGTTCGGGCTCTGTAGTATTAAACACTCGTGTCAACTTCGAGCAAGCTGCTAAGACGTTTAAAAAATATCTGGGCTGCAAAGTCTTACTATCCGATCTCCGGACGGACATGCTGCAGCGGGCGGTAAACGAGATGTCAACATCGGGGCATCTGGCCGCAGTTACTATTTACAACCATTTCCAGAGATTCCACACAATGATGGGGCATGCCGTCGAGCTGGGCTATGTCGTCAAAAATCCGTGCCAGGGCGTGATTATTACCAAACCCGAGCTGACAGAAAAAGTCGTGTGGGATGAGCAGCAGGTCAAACACTTTAATAGCTTCCTCAAGACCTGTCTGTTGCGTTACACTGCGCTGTTCATGTTGTTACTCAAGACCGGGGCGAGAATTGGTGAGATCCTGGCGCTACGTTGGACGGACATCGACTTTGTGGCTGGCACAATCTCTATCACCAGAACCGCAACGGCAAAGGGGTATAATCCGCCAAAGTCAAAATATGGCACAAGAAAAGTGCCACTCGACCAGGGCACCATAAAGATGCTATCGAAGCATAGAACTCAACAGGGTAAGGAAAAACTCCTCCACGGCGAAGGGTACAATCCTGAAAATCTGGTATTCTGTAAACGTAGAGGTGTAAGGTTGCCCTACCGTGAAGCACGGGAAGCTTACGTTTGCTTGGTTAGTGGATCAGGCCTTCCTTACCTTCCGATGCACCGGCTGCGTCATCTGCACGCCACGATGTTGCTCAAGGATGGGAATCACAGCATAAAAGCAGTAGCCGAGCGTCTGGGGGACAGCCCGGCTACCATCGAAAAAACCTACGCCCACGTTTTAACGGGAATGCGTGAAGCGATAGTTCAAACCATCGAACAGATGTACGAAGAAAGGCCTTAATATACGGGTACAAGTGTACGATGTGATCTTGACGTGATCTTGAAATTTGAAACCATTGCAGCACAAGGACTTTAGCTCCAAGAATTACATCATCGGCATGTTAGACATTGACGACATCTTCGGCGCCGCATCCTCCTCCGCCGGTTTGTCGGCGATCAGGCACTCGGTGGTCAGCAGCATGGCGGCGATACTGCCGGCGTTCTGCAGGGCGGAGCGGGTCACCTTGACCGGGTCGACGATTCCCGCCTCGAACATGTTCTCGTACTTGCCAGTTAACGCATTGAAGCCCACATCCTGCTCCATCTCCCTGACCTTCTCCACCACCACGGAGCCTTCAGCGCCGGCGTTGCTGGCGATCTGGCGCATCGGCTCCTCAAGAGCCTTTCTCACGATGCGGACTCCTGTCGCCTCGTCCCCATGGCCCTCGATCCGGCTCAGGGCGGGAATTGCCCTCAGCAGGGCCAGGCCGCCGCCGGCGACGATGCCCTCCTCAACTGCCGCCCTGGTAGCCGCCAGGGCATCCTCGATCTGGTGCTTCTTCTCCCGCAGTTCCACCTCGGTAGCCGCTCCCACCTGGATCACCGCCACGCCTCCGGCCAATTTGGCCATGCGCTCCTGCAGCTTCTCCCGGTCGTAATCGGAGGTGGACTCATCAAACTGGTACTTGATCGTGGCGATCCGCTTCTCGATCTCCTCAGTGTTGCCCCGGCCTTCGACGATAGTGGTCTCCTCCTTGGCGACCACCACCCTCCCGGCCCGGCCGAGCATGTCTATGGTAGCGTGCTCCAGCTTGTAACCCGCCTCCTCGCTGATCACCGTGCCTCCGGTGAGGATGGCGACGTCTTCGAGGATGGCCTTCCGGCGGTCGCCGTAGCCCGGCGACTTCACGGCCACGCAGGTGAGAGCGCCCCTGATCCGGTTGACCACCAGTGTGGCGAGCGCCTCGCCCTCCACGTCCTCGGCCAGGATCAGCAGCGGCCTGGCAGCCTGGGCAACCGCTTCCAGGATAGGAACGATATCCGCAATGGTGGAGATCTTCTTGTCATACAGCAGGATGAAGGGGTCCTCCAACAGGGCCTCCATCTTATCGGCATCGGTGACCATATAGGCGGAGAGGTAACCCCTGTCGAACTGCATCCCCTCTACCACTTCCAGCGTGGTACCGATGGTCTTGGACTCCTCGACGGTGATCACCCCGTCGTTGCCCACCTTCTCCATGGCGGCAGCCACCCAGTCGCCGATCTCCTGGTCGGCCGCCGAGATCGAGGCTACCTGGGCGATGGCTTCCTTACTCTCCACCGCTCTGGACATCTTCTTGATCTCGGCCACTACCGCCTCGGTTGCCCTCTCGATACCCCGCTTGACAATCATCGGATTGGCGCCGGCGGCCACGTTCTTCATGCCTTCCCTGATCATCGCCTGGGCCAGCACAATGGCGGTGGTGGTGCCATCGCCGGCCACATCGTTGGTCTTGGTGGCCACCTCCTTGACGAGCTGTGCCCCCATGTTCTCCCAGGCATCCTCGAGTTCGATCTCCCTGGCAATGGTCACCCCGTCATTGGTGATCTGGGGCGGGCCCCACTTCTTTTCCAGAACCACGTTGCGCCCCTTCGGCCCCAGCGTCACCTTCACGGTGTTGGCCAGCTTGTTGACCCCTCTTTCAAGCGAAACACGGGCTGCTTCGCGAAAACTGAGATCCTTTGGCATCCGCTACATACCTCCCGGTTTTTAGTCGACGACGGCGAGAATGTCCCGCTCGCTCACGATCAGATACTCTTCTCCCTCAACCTTGATCTCGGTACCGGAGTACCGCCCAAAGATAACCTTGTCCCCGACCTGCACATCCAGGGGGATTTTCTCTCCACTGTCCAGCATCTTGCCGGATCCGACCGCCAACACTGCCCCCTTCTGGGGCTTTTCCTTGGCGGTGTCCGGCAGCAGGATGCCGCCTCTTGTCTTTTCTTCCTGCTCTACGAGCTTGAGTACGACCCTGTCGCCCAGCGGTTTCAGCTTCACAACCAGACCTCCTTTTTCCATATTTTTCCTAACACTTGTTAGCACTCGACTATATTGAGTGCTAACACCTATATATAATAATAGTTTCTGCTAAAAAGAAACGCAAACCCATAGAAGACAATGACAGGCAATTATCAGGCATTTCGCACACCAATGGAGATGTTTTGGCTTCATATCTCCCGCGTTAATCATTTTTAGAAGCAAAGTCAGGCGCTGCTTGTGCTGTTAATTCTTGATGCCTACTTCCTAAGTTTTCCCCTGATACCAGCAGAATATACCCCTGTCTGCGCAGCCGGGTGCCTGCCAATTGTGTCGGGCGTGCCGAAATCAACCAACCAATTAACTCTTTCAAGGCAGAATATGATTTGATTTTTCGGAAACAATATAGGCAGGTTCACAGCAGCCGAGCTAAGACTACTGCAGGTCTCAAAAGAAATCTGCAGTAGTCGAGCAAAGGTCTTTGCAGGTCGAAAAAGGTATTCCCTTGGCAGATCTGCAATGGCCGGAGTTAAGGTCGATATGGGTTCAATAAGGGTTTGCCATAGCCAGACCGGTTATGGCAGGCTCGAGAGGTTGGATCCATACCGGCCGAGCGCAGACTGGCTGGGGTTCCGCAGGGGTTTGCAAGAGCCGGAAGGTTCTTGCAGGCTCCGAGGGGATCCCTGACCGGTCGGGCAAAGGTTGGTCGGGGTTCGAAAGAGGTTTGCAGGAGCCGAAAGGTTCTTGCAGGCTTCGGGGTAGGATCTCGATCAGCCGGAGCGCAGGTTGCTGTGGGCCTACTGCTTTATACCACGCTTATCCCCATTTACTTGAAGTCGCTCTCTTCATTGAAGATCAGTGCTGCAGTAGTTGCAGCGGGTGCTCGGTTCCCTGGTGGCAGATAAGGATGGCCGCTCTATTCCCTGAACAAATGCTCTTTTGCAGCCTACGGATGCTGATTGTCCGGGCGGGCGCACTCCCCGGCGCTCCCTTGCAGGATGCCCAGGGCATGAGGCAGTGCCGGCAGGATCACCGCCAGGTTTTCCCGGACGGCACGGGGGCTGCCCGGCAAGTTGACGATCAGGGTGCGGCCGCGGCTTCCGGCCACAGCGCGGGAGAGCATGGAGTGAGGTGTATGCTGCAGGCCGGCGGTCCGCATCGCCTCGGGAATACCGGGGATCACCCTGGATACCACGGACAGGGTAGCTTCCGGGGTCACATCCCGTGGGGCCAACCCGGCGCCGCCGGTGGTCAATACCAGATCAACCCGGAGAACGTCTGCGTATTCGATCAGCTTAGCTGACAGTATATCTCTCTCATCAGGAACCACATCGTATGCGACCACCTCCGCCCCGATGGTAGCCACCATCTCTCTGATAGCGGCGGCACTGAGATCCTCTCGCTCACCGCGCGATCCCTTGTCGCTGGCCGTTAAAATCGCCACTCGCAACAGTTGCCACCTCCAACAGGTGTCGGATGCATGTCTTTTTAGCCTGCAACAACATCCACCGGGTCTCCGACCTTGATCGGGCCACCCCGCAAGACCCGGATGAAGATCCCCTCCCGGGGCATGATACAGTCCCCGGCCTGATAGTAGATAGCGCACCGGTCATGACAGACCTTCCCGATCTGGGTCACCTCGCCGAGAGCCTCGGCTCCCAGCTTGATCCTGGCGCCGATGGGCAGGGTGAACAGTTCTATGCCTTCAGTGGTGAGATTTTCGGCAAAATCACCGGGGCCGACGTTCAGCCCCAGGGCTCGCATCTTGTCGATGCTCTCCACGGCCAGCAGGCTCACCTGGCGGTGCCAGG
>Ga0187873_1003982_pt1 | contig 10373 bp, 12 predicted proteins | sample June2016WEW_16_1_2_FD_133012 | JGI IMG/M metagenome (GOLD analysis project Ga0187873, IMG submission 133012) | Peatland microbial communities from SPRUCE experiment site at the Marcell Experimental Forest, Minnesota, USA - June2016WEW_16_100 | ecosystem: Environmental > Terrestrial > Soil >... | reverse complement strand
ATACCCGTCCTTGTCGTAATCGAACCAGCCCGCGCTGGTGGACCACTGGCCCTCGTCACCGACGCCGGCTTTGGCGGTCACGTCCGTGAAGGTGCCGTCCCCGTTATTGTGGTAAAGGATGGCCCGGCCGTAGCCGGTGACGTAGAGGTCGGGATAGCCGTCGTTGTCGTAGTCGCCTACGGCCACGCCCTGCCCGTAGAGGCCCTGGGCGCCCACACCAGCCTTTTCCGTCACGTCCGTAAAGGTCCCATCGCCATTGTTATGATAAAGGGCGGAGCGCAGCGGGTCCGGAGGCTTGTACCACTCGGTCTCAGCTGTCTGCACGAGGTAAAGGTCCATCAAGCCATCCTGGTCGTAGTCAATCCAGCCCAGGCCGTTGCCCATGGTTTCGATATAATTCTTTTCGGCAGTGAAAGTGTTATCGTGTTGGAAGGTAATGCCGGCGGTTTGGCGGACATCTACAAACCGGACCGGAACGGAAATCAGGGGTGTGTTGGCCGGCTCGGCGCTGACACATTCCAGTGCAACAACACCTGCCCCCGTGACAAGCAACACCACGCCTGCGAGAATGAGCAGCCTGCCTCTACTTCCTGAGCGTGAAGAAACCTGGGCCATCTGCCTTCTCTTCGTGGTCAATCGCAAATCTCAATTATAACCTTAGATGGCATTGCGGTTCAGTGGCCAATTTGCTCACCCCAATTCGCGGATAAGGTTGTCCAATACAATAGACACTGGGTTCGGAGCGCGGGAGGTTAGCGCCGACAGACCGTGCCGAGCGTAGCCGCTTTGCGTTTCGGCGCAGATCAGCGTTCCAAGGCTCGCTTTACCGTCCCGCTTCGGCGGGTCAGCATGGAATACCTTGCCCTTACCCTCCCTCTTGGTTCACTAAAAGTAGCTTGCTTATCCGCTGATAAGACCCCCCTTCAGGTCCGCAAGGGAAGCAGCCTCCAGGCTTCCACCCATTCCCCCAACCGCTCCAGGCTCGTCACCAAGCGCAACACCATCCTCCGCGCATGATACGCTACCCGCCCCGGCGTATTTGTGGTCGCCCTTGACCGCGGCGGTGAACCGGGCTAACCTCTCATCTGATAGGCAGATGGAGGTGAGACAGGAAGTGGACTTTGAAGCTCATCACGGAGTTCGACTCCGGCGCGACGAAGCTGCGCGAGGTAGCCAGGTTGGAGCGGGCGGAAACGTTCATCCAGCCTGCCAGCCTGGGCATAAGCATTGAAGAGAGCAAGCAGATCGCTGTTGCCATTCAGGCCCACATGGTTTCCGATCAGGTGGACCGGCACAATAAGGCGCTGACGGCCTGCCTTTCTTGGGGCAAGCGCGTAAGGACGAACGTATACTACATGTCGATCTTCAAGTCTGTCTTCGGCAAGGTACCCATGCGGGTGCGGGGCTGTAAATGTTGCGGCGTCGGGAAGAGGACGTTCTCAAGCCTTGCCTTGTTCTATAGTTTGGGGACAGTTGTCCCCGGGGGCGGGAAACATGTTCTCAAGCGAGATTGTAGGTGTTACCGGGTTGGAAGGAACATTCTAGACCCTGAACATGCGCACACTTTTTCATAGTCTCATAGAAGAGAATTTCAATATGCTCAACTGCCCCATAGCAACCGAATTCTGGCTGGAATTACGCAAGAAGAACCTCTTGCCCAAAGAAGCTCCTGTGCCTGTGCCGTGAAGAGGCAAGGGCCAAACCCTCCATTCGTTTGAGTCATAAGGCCTGCCATTCGGGCTTATTCGATTTCTCAGGAATGCAATGCCCGCAATAAAGAGGGTTCATGATTTCCGCCGGAGAGTCCAAACATGAAGCAACTCGTAATTGACGCTCATCAGCATTATTGGGAATTCGGTCGCTTCGACTACTTTTGGATGACTCCTGAGCGCGAGGCCCTACGCCGCAATTTCCTTCCAGAGGACTTGGCGCCGCTTCTCCGTAAATCGGGCGTCGATCGCACCATTGCGGTTCAAGCGCATGCCTCGCATGAGGAGTCTTTCTGGCTGCTTGAACTGGCTTCCTCCTATGAGTTTGTTGCGGGAGTCGTAGCTTGGACGGATCTCACAAGCCCCAACTTAGGGAAGGCGCTTGATGAATTTCAGCGGCATCGGAAGTTTAAAGGCATTCGCCATCCTCTTGAAGCTGAACCGGACGATGGCTGGGTCGTGCGGGTGGAGGTTCTACAGGGGCTCGCCGAACTGGAGAGACGTGGCATTCCGTTTGACCTAGTAATTTTTCCGCGGCATCTGAAATATGTTCCTGAAATTCGGGAACGTTGCCCGCGTCTCAAGCTTGTAATTGACCATCTTGCTAAGCCAGATATTGCTAGTCGAAAATTCGAAAGCTGGGCGCGGGAACTCGAAAGGGTGGCGAAACTCCCTTTGGTGTGGTGCAAGCTCTCGGGAATGGTAACCGAAGCCGACCATAAGAATTGGAGGCAAGAAGATTTCAGACTCTACGTGGATCATGTAGTGAGACATTTCGGCTACGATCGTGTGATGTTTGGCAGTGACTGGCCGATTTGCGTACTGGCCGCCTCTTATGACCAGGTAGTCTACACCTTGAGCTCCGCCCTCGGGCCATTAACGGAGGATGAATCTGCTAAAGTCTGGGGTCGTAATGCGTCCGAGTTTTACGCGCTCTCAGACTCCCAGCGCGGTTAAGTCGGTACAACGGGTAAGTAAAGCCACCTTAAGGTCGTGCGATTAGGGCGCTGAATTTAATTCATCCTACGAACTCAGACAAAAAGCTGAGATCCCAAATGACATCCTTATTGTCGGACTGGAGGTCGCGGCAGGGGCGGTGGGCAACCATCGTTCCTACCGCGACCAGTGCTGTAACTGTCGGAGCCGCCGCTCTCGGGCCTCCGACTCCTCGAGCAGACCCGCCACTATCTGCCGCAAGGCGGCTGTATCTTCAGGCAGATTGTGACGATTAATCTCCATCGTGCGGCTTCCTCGCAACCCGCTCGGCCCGCCCAAGCACGACGGCCAGATCCCCCCACGCGTTGATGAGTTGCCGAAAGCGTTTGTAGTTCCCCCACCTCGCGGCGCATTTCCGCCACCAGCTCCGGGCGCACGAAACGGCTGCTGCCCTTACCCCGCCAGGTATAGCTGAGCTGGTAGTACGGCCCATGCTTGCGCGGGTGTTTGGGGTCTTTGCAGTGGCAGTCCGGGGTTCCACAGACGTTGTACTGCTCACTCAGGCTGCCGGGATGCACCGGCACCAGCTCCGCTCCAACCTGATGTTCCGAAACGGCTGGCAACAATCTTTGCAGAGTGACTCACGACGAAGGGCAGTTTATAATGGTCGGCTGAGGCGACGATGCCAAAGACGGGCAAATGGCAGCGAGCAACGACGCGAGCTTTGTTATTCGTGCTTTTCCTCGCCTCATGTGCGGTCGCCGAAGATGCTATGGCGCACCTCGGTGCGGGACTCAAGCTCTTTGACCTGCAACGGTACGCGGAGGCAGTCCGCGAGTTCGAACGCGCGCTGCAGCTCGATGCGGAGCTTGACGAGGCGCGTTACCACTTGGCGGTTTCCTATTTTCTCCAACACCGTTACCCAGAGGCGCGGCAACAATTTGAGCGACTGCAAGCTTCGGACTACAAGAAAAGCTGGGTCACTTACTATCTCGGCCGCCTGGATCTTCTGGCCGGCAAAACTGACGAGGCCATCCAGCGGTTGGAATCGCTAAGCGGCCCCCAGCCGCTTTATGACGAGGGCTACTATCTAGCCTCGGCTTATTTTAAGGAAGAGCAGAATGAGAAAGCCGTTACGAACCTGAAGCGATATATCGCGTTCAACCCCCGGGACTTTCGAGCCTACAACCTTTTGGCACGGGTTTATATGAGAAGTGGAAAGAACGCAGAGGCTGAACGTGAGTTTCAGGTGGCGGAGGGACTCCATCGATATTACGCCGAGGGGAAGAAGGACCTTATTGACTGCCGCGCCCAGCTCCATGAGGGCGCAATTGACCAAGCCTGGCAGCGGTGCGGTACGGTTCTTGAGACAGACGACATCGATAAGCTTGTGGCCACGGGTATGCTCTTCGGAGAATTTAGGGCATACGACTGCGCGCTCCGACTGTTCCAAAGGGCTCTCGCGCTGGACGTCGAATCCCCGGAAGTCAATTACGATGTCGGCTATACCTATTTCCAGAAGAGAGATTATCAACGCGCCCGGGGGTTCCTGGCAGCGGCCCTGCGGCTGCGGCCAGACTTCTTCGAGGCGCTCGCCCTGCAAGGCAGCGTGCTGCACCTGTTGCGGGATGACGATGCGGCCCTCGAAGCCTTGCGACGGGCCCATCGGCTTCAGCCTGATGATGCTGCGGTGTCGGGCCTGTTGGGGGAGCTCGAAAATAAATCATCGAAGTGAGGCAAGACTGTGAGCTCAACCGCAACCTGTGGGTCGCCTTGAGCGGCCAATCTCTGCTTATTTTGGGGTGTGGACTGTGAGGTGAGTTCGGTGACGATCTTGGTCAGGCGGTTTGCGAGGCGGGTGAGCGTGCGCTGCTCGGCACCGTTGGAGAGTTGGCGACGGTACATCTCCAGCAAGTGCTGGGTGGTGGCCAGAGCTTGAGAGACGGCGGGCAGACCGGTGCTCACATCGGGTCCTATCGCTGCGAGGGGCATCGGGTGTAGCGGGTGGGAGTTGGCCAGTTTGAGGCGCGCCGCGTGAAACTCCCGCTGCAAATCGTTCTGGCTGACCTGGACGTAGTGGAGGGTCATGCGCAGGCTCTTGTGACCGAGCGTTTCCTTAAGAGCGGGCAAGCCCACATCGGCCCGCAGTAGTTCCGTGGCATAAATGTGCCGCCTACTCCGGCCCTATGATGGAATTCTTTGCTGAGCATTACGGAAAGCAGTACAAGCCGAACACACGGGAAACCGTCCGGCGCCAGACCGTCCATCAATTCCTAGATGCCGGCATCATCGTCATCAACCCTGACGAACCAGCTAGGCCCACCAACAGCCCCAAAGCCGTCTACCAAATCGAGCCTGCCACGCTGGTGCTCCTCCGTGCCTTCGGCACCGCCGAATGGGAGAAGAATCTTAGAAGCTACCTTGCTTCCATAGAGACTCTCAAGCGCCGCTACGCACAAGAGCGTGAAATGGAACGAATCCCAGTGACAGTCGCGCCAGGAAAGACGATCACCCTTTCGCAGGGCGGCCAGAACGTTTTGGTCAAGCAGATCATCGATGAATTTTGTTCGCGGTTCACGCCAGGCGGCGAACTGATTTACGTCGGTGACACAGACGAAAAATGGGCTTACTTCAACGAGGAACTCCTTGCGTCACTCGGAGTCACAATCGAAGCCCACGGCAAAATGCCCGACATCGCGACTTACTTCACAGCGAAAAACTGGCTTGTACTTATCGAAGCTGTCACAAGCCACGGCCCCGTCAACCCCAAGCGACACGCAGAGCTCAAACATCTCTTCCGTGACTCGAAAGCCGGGCTTGTATTCGTCACGGCGTTCCTGGACCGCAAAGCGATGATGAGATATCTTCCTGACATTTCTTGGGAAACGGAGGTCTGGGTCGGCGAATCACCAAGTCACCTTATTCACTTCAACGGCGAGAGATTCCTCGACCCCCACGAAACGTAACCTACGGTTACTTGCGCCAGGCCTGAAGAAAGCCGAAGAGATCATGAAAGAAAAATCGCAGTAGACCGTTGAGAACGTGAATCAACGGATGAGATTTCAGGCGACTATGCCCACCGACCTCAAAACCCACATCGCTAACTTCACGGGCTGGCTCAAGGCTGGCGCTGGTGACGTCCCCACATGGCAAAAGGAACGCAAGGAACGACTTGCCTGGTACCGGAATCACCTCGCAAAAGATAAGATCGCAAAGCTCACCCGCGAGGACGTGGCCACCCTCATAAAAGCACTGTGGGCGACGAATTTTTGGAAGAATAAGGACTACAAGGCCGGACAGTTTCTCAAGGACAACGGTCTCGACAAGCTGCGGCTCTCACTTGAAACTCTCCTCCATGGCAACGAACCCATAGAAAAGCGGCGGGATGAATTCCGCGCCCCAGTTAAGGGGCTCGGACCCTCCTCTGTAAGCGAAATCCTCACGTTCTCCGACCCGCAGCAGTACTCACTCATCAATCTTAAGCCGTACGAGGTGCTGCCCCGCATCGGTTTCTCGCTCGGTACCGTAAAAGACGGCAAGAGTTATAAGAGAGCCGTAGAAGAGATCGGCAAGGTTAAGCTCCTCCTCTCAGAAAGTGGTCTCAGGGATGCCGATTTTATCCAGACCGACTTTTTCATTGCCTATCTCTTCTCCGAGGTATTCAACCTGCAGCACAAACGCAGGGTAGTGCAGCCGGCACCGCCTACCGAGCCGGAAGGCGATCAAGCCCCCGATGGCGGACCTCGTTATTGCAGTCTTCCAGGTGCAAACAATGAAAGCGACCTGGATCAATCTGGGCCTCCTCTTCACAGTAGCGTCCGAGCAGCTTGAATCGCTGGTCCGTTGCGGCCCGGTCACTGATTACTTCACCCATCAAACCTCCTCTCGAAGCGTCAACGCTATACCTGGCAGCAGGCGTCACCTACTCCGGCCTCTCTGGTATCGTGTTGCGGTTTCCAACGATCCAATTTAGGGGTCGGTCAGGATGTACGGAATTATCTAGAATTTCCATTTTGGATTCCCGGCCACCAGCGATTGTACTCCCAACCGCCTCCATTGGAGCCGTTTTTCTCATTTTTTCATGCCGAGCGACTCCAGCGGACCAGGAAGGGGTCAACTCTGGCCCCTCCGCGCACAAAGAGACCCGGAAGTGCTTCATTTCAAACGATTTCTTATACACCTCTCCGTCCCCCTCCTTCCTTCGCCCTGTTTGGTTACCCGCCGAGCATGAAGCTAAAATACTCTACTCAGCACGAGGCGACGGAACCATCCTCGTCAGCGGATGCGGCCAAATCGCTGATAGATGCTTCGTACAAGCCGGACCCTGCTGGCTACCCTATGAAAGCGGGGCATTCCCCAAGGCCGACTACGAGCCCTGGATCGAGGCAGTGGACTCGTTGGTCGCTCGCGGGCTTATTAAAATGTGTCTGCTCCTGGGGAGAACCCCCCAGATTTGCTATGAGGTGAGAAACAAACTCCTGGAGTTAAGTTGTATCCTGCCGGAGAATTACATCTACCTTCCTTAGAGTGCCCTCGTCTGCCATTGGAAGCACAATCTATATCGTTGCTCACCTTCTCAACTACTTGTGAGGCGCACAGTTCGGACGAAACTTCTCCGATAACGAACAAGTTCAAGGCTGCATCTCGTCCAATGCTTTTCCGTTTTGAAGGTGAGGCCGAACGTTCGTAGCCCGTAGGCCCTTTTCACCCCGTTCCACCTCAAATTCCACAACCTCGCCTTCCTTCAAACCATCAAAGTCCATTTGCTGAAGGCTACGGTGGTGAAAGAAAACCTCTTGCCCATCCGAGGAGCGAATGAAACCAAAGCCCCGATCCCGAATGAGACGCTTGATTGTGCCGCGCATAGACACCTCGATTATGTTTGAAAACTTCCTGCCGGGTCAGTCAACATCTGAACTGGAATTTCCATTTTGGCCTTCCAGCGGCTCCTAGCATACACCCATTCGTCTCCAAGCGAACCCTTCCACTTCCTGTTTCGTCCCCGGATTGTCGACTCGGAAGCTGGGCTCTCGTGGTGAGCTCGCACTCTGGAGACCGCGTACTCACGGCTGGCTCGCTTATCGATCCAGGTACCCTGTTGGCTCTCCCAACCGCGATATCAGCGCACTTACGTAACCCCCTGGATGGGGAGCGTGAGCCGCGTGGAAACTAAATCCCCCGGCAGTCCCGGGAGCATGCATTACGTTGTTTGACTCCCCACAGAAAAGGGGGGTTGGAGCCACAGAATCGTTCGCGCAGCTTGGGTTGGTGCCTGCCTACCAGGTTCTCGGCAGAGGCCCAAATGACCCCTTGCGCAGCCTGGGGGAGCACCTGGCAGTACAATCCTGGCTGACCGTTGCAGTCAGCGGCGGCCAGGAGTATCTTAGTGGGCGGAGCCGAACTCGATAATGGAAATTCCGGGTTAAGGGAAAAGTCCGCAAAATTGGTGCTCACGGCGCTTACCGGAGGCAAGCTGGCTAATCTAGTGGCCTGAGAGCCGCACGCGCGAAACGCGTCCATCTCCCTCAAGGGAGAAGAGGGGCGACGATTAGTGACAGCAGGATCACTCTGCTTCTCGTTTGGCAGGAGTGAGGCGGCCTCATCGTAGCACGTTAAGCACAGATACAACGCTGACCCTTCCAAGCATTTCGTTTCGGAGGTGAAATCCGCATGAGCTTACTGGGTATCGATGTTGGAACTTCCGGGTGCAAGACGGCGGCTTTTTCCGAAACCGGGCAGTGTCTTGCCAGCGCCTATCGCGAATATACGGTGTTGCACCCTCGTCCGGGCTGGGCTGAACTCGAGAGCCAGGAAGTATGGAATTGCGTGCGGAGCACAATCGCAGAGGTGGCGGCGGCGGTCAAGCATGATCCGATTCGAGCGCTCGCCGTGAGTTCGCTGGGGGAGGCCATGGCCCCCGTCTCGAACGACAGGCAGATTCTGGGGAGGTCCATCACCTCACTTGATACTCGCGGCAGGGAATATGCTGAATCCATCGCCCGCCGTATCCCTCCTGAAGAATTCTTCTCCATAAATCCCAATTTCCTGGGCCCGCAATATTCCCTTCCCAAGCTCCTCTGGCTGAAGGAGCACCAGCCTGCCCTCTACGCGCAAGCCGACAAGTTTCTCCTCTGGGTTGACATGGTGAATTTCATGCTGGGCTGCGATCCCGTCACCAGTTATTCCAATGCCGCTCGCACCCTGCTTTTCGATGTTCGCAACGAGGATTGGTCCGACACCTTGCTTGGCCTCACGGGCATCGAGCGGGAGAAGTTGGCGGTCGCAAAGCCCAGTGGTACTGTTGCCGGTACCGTGTGTGAGCGCGTGGCCAGGGAACTGAATCTCCCCAAGAACGTGCTGGTAGTAGTGGGGGGCCACGACCAGTGCTGCGGTTCATTGGGAGTGGGCGTTTACCAGCACGGCAAGACCGTCTGCGCGCTGGGAAGTTTTGAAATCCTCACCACGCATTACGGTTACATTCCGGACTTGGCGACGATGTTCCGCAACGGCCTTTGCATCGAACACCATGTCCTGCCGAATCTGTTCGTATCCTATCTTTATAGCCAGGCCGGCAGCATTGTGCGATGGTTCCGCAACACCTTTGCAACCGCGGACCGCAAGCTGCTTTCAGACGGGGAGGATATTTACGACACCTTGACGCGCGAGATGCCTGCGGAGCCCACAAGCTTGTTCGTACTGCCCTATTTTGCGATCACCGGCCCGCCGGGGTTTGTCGTCGATGCCTCCGGCGTCATTCTGGGCCTCAAACTCAGCACCCCGCGCGGTGAAATCCTGAAGTCGATTTTGGAAGGGCTGGCATTCTATTTTGCCGAAGCTTCGCGGGTTTTGAAAGAAGTGGGTGCCGCCCCAGACGAGTTTGTGGTCACCGGGGGCGGAGCGAAATCGAACCAGTGGGTTCAGCTCAAGGCGGATGTGTTTGGCGTCCCGTTCGTGCGGCCACGCATCACGGAAGCAAGCGTGCTGGGAGCGGCTATGCTTGCCGGAATCGCCGCGGGAGTTTATCGCGACGCCGGCGAAGCGGTAAGCCACTTCGTCAAAACCGACCGGGTTTTTGAACCCGACCCCGTCCGTCACAAGATCTATCAACAAAAGCTCGAGTCCTATCGTGAACTGTTTCCGCTGCTCCGGGATTTCCTGGCAAAACAGGAAAGAGCGGTTGTTACCAAAAAGACGTTGTAATTCGCGACTTGTGAAGTCTGATGCAAGCCCCGTTCGTGAAACCTCAAAGTAGCCGATTATGTTACAAACGTAACGTCTGACTCCTCCGAAGTCCGCTTCGAGGAAGCGTGCATAACTACAGGCCTTGCCGGCGGTTAGATCCCCTGTGACGGCGTAGGGTTTACGGATTCCCCGTCACACGTCGTATGGGGAAACCGCATTTGTGATGCAATCTGGCGAGAAGCCAAAGGCACCGTTGGCCCGCAAGACCAATCGGGAGACTTTGGCCTGAGAATGTGTCCCTAAACGCATTGGCAACCACGGGGGGGCGATTACTCCAAACGCCGCATTTGGACAGCCGAACGCACCGACGGTGGAGCCCTACGGCTGCTTAACTATCACAGGGGTCCCGTGTTGCATACAAGAAAGGCACCGGGTTCTACGGCTTTGCCGGGACTCGCGCCTTTGTGCCATGGGGAGCAGCCCTCACGTACTGCACGGGCCAGGGGACGGCATATCCCAACTCGCGTGCCGCCCGCAAAGGCCAGT
>Ga0187873_1003976_pt1 | contig 10381 bp, 7 predicted proteins | sample June2016WEW_16_1_2_FD_133012 | JGI IMG/M metagenome (GOLD analysis project Ga0187873, IMG submission 133012) | Peatland microbial communities from SPRUCE experiment site at the Marcell Experimental Forest, Minnesota, USA - June2016WEW_16_100 | ecosystem: Environmental > Terrestrial > Soil >... | reverse complement strand
TGCCATCCGGCTCAGTCTCAAAGCGCCGCCGCAGCTCGCTCTCCATCCCCTCCAGCAGCGCGGTGTCGGCCTCCGGATCCAGGCAGCGCACCCGGCGCCAGTCGCGGGTAAACCGGACGAGAGGGGGCTCCGGGTTGGCCGCCGCCTCTCCGCTCCCTTGCTCGCGCAAAATCACCCCGATATGGACGTACTCGTTCCTCACCGCATCCGGCACATACCGGAGCAGTTGAAACGTGCATGCCCGCCGCTCGCTGCCGCTACTCATCGATGTAAGCTATCAGCCTTCAGCTATCAGCCCTCAGCTTGCCGCCGTTCCTCAGCTTGCCGCCGTTCCTCAGCTTGCCGCCGTTGTCCATTTCCAAGGCTGAAAGCTGATCGCTGAGAGCTGATCGCTGCCTCTCAATTCACCCTCCCCATGCTAGTCTCCCACCTTGTCTCTTTCCAATCCTCCTCCACATTTTTTCCCATCCCCACCCATTTCGGAAATGGCCTCCGATCCGACTTCCCGAACCCTTCAATCAGCTCCCGAATCCGGCTTCGCCGCGCCAGCAGTTTCTCCACCAGCGCCTCCATCTCGCTCTGGTCGCCGCCGTACCACTCCGGCGGAACCTCATTGGCCGCTGCCCACACCGTCTCTGCCGCCATGCTCTCCAGCCGCGTCAGCCACGGCTCAAAGGACTCCCACCCGGCAACCTCCCGGTAAACATCGTTGCGGTAATACACCCCGCGCAGCGGCAGATCCTCGAACTTCCACTCCCCGGCGTGAAAGCAATACCCGAAGTCGATGAAGACCGCCCGGTAGCGCCGCTCCCGCTGCCGGCGCGCGAAGACCGCCTGCCGCCCATTGGCGTTTCCCGTCCACTTGTCCAGCGCCAGTATCCCGGCAAACTCGGCGATATTTCTCACCTCGGCCATCTGCTCCTCGGGCAGGTAGTCCACCACCTGTCCCGGCATCAGCCCGCCCACAAATCTCGACCCAAACTGCAATCCCGCCGCGCAGCGCACCCGCGTCCGGCCCAGGTCCATCTCCAGCTCCGGCGTATTCTCCACCAGCCAGTTGGAGACATCCATCAGCTCCGTCTCCGGCGCCGTCAGCCCCGCCGCCGCCGCCAGCCTTGAGGCCAGAAACTCGTTGGCCAGCACCCGCACGTGCTGCGGGTTGTTCTGGAACTTCACCACGTACACTTGGCCATCGGCGCCCAGCATCAACTGGCCTTGCGCCCCGCCCCGCATCCGCCGGATATGCTGCACCGCCAGAACCGCCAAGCCGTGCCCCCGCTCGTATCCAACCTCACTCGAATTCTATGCGCTCAGACCACGAAATACAGCTTCCAGCTTTTAGCTTTTGCTATTAGCTCGTACTCTGCGCCATCTGTCGTGAACTCTTCTCCGGATGCGCTACAAAGGCTCCGTGTGTCACAAATGCTCCGTGCCCCATCCTTTTCGCGTTCTTTGCGAAAAGAGTGGGAAACCACCAACCTCATCCGCTCTCCCATGCACCCACAAGCTAAAAGCTAAGAGCTGATAGCTAAAAGCTGCTTTTTCCTAGAATCTCCGCCCTTGCCTCCAGCCCAATCGCCATGGCCATCACCCGGTCGTCATAGGTTCCCGGACGCGCCCCGCTCCCGCCATCCGGCCGCCGCACAAAACTGCGGCACTCGGCCAGCAGCTTCCGGCTCTGAAAACGCTCCGGCTCCTCCACCAGCGCCGCATCCAATCGCCCCAGCGCCGTCGGCCGGCTCACGGAGGTCGTCAGCCAGCCCGCCTGACCGTTCTGCCGGTAAACCTTCCCATAGCCGCAGACGCTTTCAACCAGCGCCAGAATCCCGCTGCCGTGGTTGTTCCGCTCCACCACCAGCCATGCCTGGTTGTACTCCGCGGCCAGCTCCGTCACCTGCCGCGCCAGCTCCAACCCGCCCATGTGCCCGGCAAACTCCGCGCACTGCAACCCCGTCTCCAGCTCCAGCACCTGGGCCGCCGAATAATCCCCTTCGCTTCCGCCCCCGGCAGGGTCCACCGCCACCAGGTATGTTTTGCCCTTCAGCGGCGGCAGCCAAACTTCCAGCTCCCCATTCTGCCGCACTTCAATCGGCTCCGGAGCCGTTGCCAGCCGCGCCTCAATCGCCGCCATCTCAAAGACCGAATCCCCGCTGGCCAGAAAGCAGCTCTCGCAATCCTCCGCGTACTCCTGCCTTGCCAGTCCTCGAAAATCCGCCCGTATCTGCCGCCGGAATCCGATCTGCTCCAGATCCAGCCCCTTGTGGGACATCAAATCCCGCTCTTCGTCCGTTAGGCTGGCCTCATCCGCCGCCTTCGCCCGGTACTGCCGCTCCATCCACCAGGGGAAGAAGTGCCGCACCATCCCCTGCTCGCCGGCCTTTTGCCACTCCTCGTAAAAGCATCCCCCCACCCCCTCCGGCGTCGACTCCAGAATCAGCTCCGCGCCCGGCGCCATCGCCGCTCTCAATCCCGCCAGCGTCTCCGCCGCATCGCCCGGCCACCGCGCCAGCTCCGAGCAGTGCAGATTCTGCACCGTCAATCCCCGCCCCGCGTTCCGGTCTCCCGCCGTCACCACCCGGTACTGCGCGTCCATCTCCGGAAACACAAGCTGCCGCACGTTGGCCCGCGAGGTTGCCAGCGGCCCCTCGCGCAGCGCCTCCGGCAGCCAATCCACAAAGCGGTGAACGATCCCGAAGAGCTCCTCGGCCGCCTCCTGCGAATGCGCCACCTGCAGCGTCAGCGTCCCCGGCTGGGTAATCGTCTTCAGAAAAAATCGCGCCGCCGCCCAGGTCGTCAATCCCACCTGCCGCGCCTTCAGCACGATATTCCGCGTCGCCCGCCGCCGCTCGTAGGCCCACTGCACTGCGTTCGCCCTCAGCGGCGCCGTGCTCCCCTCTCGCGTCCTCACCTGCAAAAGCCGCTCGGCCAGCTCCATCGCCACGGTTCGCCCCCGCAGGCTCGCTGGTCGTTGGTCCAAGATCTTCCCAAATCGCTCCAGCTCCTCCCGGTCCAGTTCTTCCGCGCAAAAAACCCCCGCGACTGCTGCGCATCCTCCTGTTGTTTCCTCCACGGTTCCCTCATTTCATGCGGGTAAGCATTACGGTCGATTCGGCTGAAAAATACTTTGCGCGAAATATCTTTTGCCTCATCATGCATACAATGTTCCCCGCGCCGTTGCCGCGCTGGTAATTGTCGCGCTACCCGCGCTCTCCGTTGCCTCCTGCTGCTCATACTGCTCAAGATCTTCCGGCTCTTCCTCGCCCAGAATATAGAGCAATTCTGACTCTTTGATGGTCATGTGTTACCTCATATACATGCAGGTAAATTGCAGGTTTGAGCCGACAACAAAGTTCGCGTTTGTGAGCGATGATTCATTGCCGCTGATCATGTTATAGAGCGAGATTACGGTGCTGCTAGGTTGAATTTCAGCAATCAGGTAATTGATTCCGCCGCCCGCTCCCATCCCTCCGAAATAGGATGGAGTACAAGCGCCCTCAAATGTCGCATTGTCGGCAATCGGGAGTCCGGTAATTGTTGCGTTTCCGGTAGCAGACCCCAGGTTGGTGACGTATATTTGCACCACGGCTTGCACCTGGTTGCCGTTGACCGTATACTGCCCGGCTGCGGTCGCGGTGGGCTGAGTCCCGCCGGAGCCGAACTGGAGCACGGGAGTAAAGGAAGTAGGCGCTATATATTGCGAGACTCCATTCACGCAGAGCGGGCCGCAATCCGTGTCTGGGGAACTGCCGAAAGAAACATCTCCATTTCCAAAGAAGCTGGCTACATCCGTCATCGTCCCCCCGGACGCGGCTGATTGAATTGTGCATCGCCCTGCTGGAATCGTCGCGCCTGCGTTGCTCTGCGTAGCTTGGCAGTAGAGATGCCCAAACTGATTTTGGGTAGAGCCAATCGAGGTGCTCCACCAGCCACCGTAGAAATTCGGCCCAAAAGAGGGCGTGGCCGCATATCCGCCGCCGCTGGAGCTTTTCGCGGTTTCTCCGTAAGCATTGTTCGAGATCGATGGTATGGAACTGGCAGATGAGACAGATGAATAGTCAACGCCGTAACAATTGGTATTCCCAAATGGTGGAGAAATCGTGATGGAATAATTCAGATCATTCACGCAATAGGCGCTTGAGTCGGAGTAGATATTTTTGGCCTGAATTGCGCCGCTGCCGTTCGAAATCTGCAAGATGTACTTCGTGTTGCTTCCGGCTAGATACACCGCGCTGATAGCGCTAATATCCACGTTCGTCGCCCCGCCGCCGATATAGATTACCGGGGTGGTTGTGTCGGTTGCATTGTATCCACCCTCTGTATAGAGGGACGAGATATGCACGCGGCTTGTTTTCGTGCCCAAAACGTACATAGCAGGATAAGTCTTGCCCGGATGATTCGGATTCACGCGGTCAAACACCACATCCTGCGTATACCAGGTATTTGTCGGGTCGCCAATCAACAAAGGCTGCGTGCCATAGTCTGCCGCCGTAGGGCCATCCTGGGCATCAACTTGAACGTTTCTGAATGTCGTATTGCAACAGGCATCGTAAACAACGGCTACATGAGGCACGGTCACTGTATAGGACGCGGGATTGAGGTACGCCGCTTCGAGTGAATCGAAAACTGAGTTATCCCCGTAGTGAATGGCCCGGAAAACGGCGGTCGAGGCCGTTCCTCCACTGTTTCCATCCAGCACGACCGAGAACCCCCGGTAATATCCATACCCGCCGCAAGCCGAAGAGCATCCGGGCGACGTGGTGCCGTTAGCGTCGAAAACCACTGCTCCGTTGAAGCTCCCCCCGCCAACAAACGTAAAGGAACTGGCGTCGCCTTGTTCCTCGCTGACCACGTGTGAATTATTAAATGCTTTGAATCCGTCGCTCGTCCCATCATGGACAGTACTTGTCCACTTGCAACTTGGGGTTGAAGGAAGCAGCAGCGTTATAGCAGTGCCGGAAGCGTTCCCAATGTCCAGTTCCGATGAGAACGTTGCATTGCACACCCCACGCGCATCCACTGTGCCGCCGCCCGCCGAAATCGCGGCTGAGATTGCCGAGGCAACTCCAGCGCCGGTCAACGGATAAGTATTGCCATCCACGGCAAAAACCCCATTGACTTTTGGCGAACTCACCGCCCCGGTAAAAGCCGCGCCGGAGAGCGCGGCGCCGCCCAGGTTCGTCAGCGCCCCGGATGCGGTGGCGGATCCGGTCCCTCCTGCCGTAACCGAAACCGTGCTCGCGCCGGACAGCACCGTGCCCGTGCCGTTGTAATAAGCAATCTGGCCGCTCGTGCCGGAGTTGATTGTGCCGTTGCTGCTCCCGCTCCCGCACGCCGACCCCGTATTCGTCACATATCCGGAATTGTCCACCTGCAGGCAGTTGTGCCCGCTGCTCGCCGCCAGACCCGGAAATTGAATGGATGTCGTTCCTGTAAAGGCGGCATACAACGTGCTGCTGTTCCCGCCATACACCTTGAATTGCGTGCCCGACCCTGTCTCGTAATTGACCCGCACGACTCCGGACGAATTCGATGCATCAATATAGGTGTCGCCGCTGTTCGTGCTCTGATAGGCCTTGAAGCTGTCCAATCCGCCGGTTGCCGAATTCAGCGCCCAGTTATTGCTTGCGTCCTTCACCATGTACCACTGGCTGTTCCCGTTCCAGTCTTTGTAGATGAATGACTCTTTCTGGCTCGCCGTCAATCCCGCCCACAGCGTCGCGTCAATCTCCGCATCCGTTTGGTTCTTTACCGTCGGCGTCCCCGCTAGGGTCGATGCTCCGCCCACCTGCAACGTGCCGTTGAACTGCGCATTTCCTGCGTTGCTGATCGTTGCTACCGTCGTCTCGCTTGCGCCTCCCGACCCGATAACTACTCCGCCGGTCCCCGCGTTGTTCGACCCGTTCAGCACCACCGCCCCGGTTCCTGCCGAGTTGATCACCGTCTGGTTGTTGGTGCTCGACTGCCCGTTGTTGTACTGCCCGATCGCCAGCCGGCCTACGTTGTTGAGCAAATCCTGAATCTGATAGAACTGCTCGCCCGCCGTCGCGTCCGTGAACCCATACATCCAGCGGTATCCGTAATCCGTCTGTATCTCGTTCAGCAATCCGCGCTCGTTCCCCGCGCCCGTCCCCAGCCGCAGGTGATTTGTAATCGTCGCGTCCGCCTGGCTCCCGTACCAATCCCCGTTCAAGCCGTTGAAACTCCGGTGAAATGTATCCAGGAAGCTGTTGCGTGTGCCGTTGTCCGTCAACTTTCCGGTAAACATCGTGCCGCCGGTCATCCAGTTGTTGTACGAGCTGCCCGCGTCCGCCACCACCTGGTTGGTCGAGTTCTCATTCCGCAGCCCGACAATCGTGTTGTTCTGCGCGTTCGCTCCCAGGTGCAATGCCGTCGCGCAGCCCTCCACGTCTCCGCCGGTGAACGTATTTCCATCGCCCTGCTGCAGGTTGATCCCATACGTTCCGCTGACCGGGCTGCCCCCGCTCGTCGGGCAGTCGATGTGCAGCCGCACAAACGTGCTCGCGTTCACCCAATCCGTCGTCGCGGAATTCGCTACCTGGTGCCCAATCGCGTTCACCGCCGTCTGGAATCCCGTGAATTCGTTGTCGTAGAACGTTCCTCCCGTATAATTCCCGGTTCCGTCCAGTGTCATTCCCGTCTGGTTCGCGTTACCAAGAAAATACAAGCTTTCGAGATCCAACTCTTGCGTGCGATAAGCCGCGAATCCTTGCGCGCTTGCGCTCGCCGACAACGTGGTATTGATCACCACGTTGTCCAAATGAAAACCCAGCGTGTCCGCCGCATAGGTCGGGTCGCCCACCTGCACCATCGCGCCCGCGCCCGAGTACAAAAGTACCGTCCCGCCCTGGCTTCCGCTCGCCGCGCTCGCCCCGCGCAGGGTGCACCCGCGTAGCGTCACGTTGCGCGTCCCCGCCGTCACCACCACCTGGTTGGCCGTCAAAATCGTCGCGCACGGCAACAACACCGTCGCATTCGCCGTCGAAATCGTCAGGTTCGATCCCATCGATAGAGAGCCTGTAAAATTCCGCGCGTCGCACGTTCCGCCATTCGTCGCGCTTAGCCCGCTCAGGCACGCTCCCAGTTTGGCCCCGAAATCCGCTCCCGCAAACTGGTCTACCTGGTAGAGCGCCCCCAGCTTGGTTGCCGTCAGCGGCCCGGTCAGCGTCCCGCCGCTCTGCGCCACTCCGCCCAGATTCGCCAACCCTCCCGCCGCGGTGGTCGCTCCCGTCCCGCCATTCCCCACCGCCACGGTCCCGGTCACATTTGCCGCTGTGCCCGATACATTTCCCGTCACGTTACCCGTTACATTGCCGGTAAGATTCCCGCTTACATTCCCCGTGACGTTGCCGGTCACGTTCCCGGCCACATTGCCGCTCACCGGCCCGTTGAACTGCGGCGCCGTCAGCGCTCCCGTCAACGTCCCGCCTGTTAGCGGCACCGTCTGTGCCACCGCTGCATCCACATAGCGCTTGTCCGCCGCCTGCAAAGGCGTCGTCGGATCGCAGCACAATGTCAGTTGCCCGCTCAGTGCCCCGCCAGACGACGTCAGCAAACTTCCCGCCAGCGCCGCAACCGACTGGTCCACATACGTCTTGCTCACCGCCTGCACGGCCTGCGCCGCCGGCATCACCTGCGCCTGCACCTGCGCCAGCGTCGCCGTCGTCGCCGCCGGAACCACCCAGTACTGGGTGTTCACTGACCCGTCGCTCAGGTAAAAAATTGCCGTGTAATACTCGCCCGCCGGCGTCGCCCCAAGGTTGGCTGCCAGACTCACGCTCACAAATCCATCTGGCGCTATCGCTACCGTCGTACTGGCGGCCGCCACCACCTGCCCGCTGGCCGTCGTAAACGTGGGCCAGCTCACCACCAGTGTTCCTGTCCCCGGCTGGCCGTTCGCAAGATACACCGTCCCCTGAACCGTCGTCGTGCTGAACGTCTGCGAGTGGGCCAGGCTTCCTATGCACAACAGGAAAAACTCCATCAACAACAGGCCTATGACTCCGCTGGCGCGCAAACCTTCGTGATTTGTGAGCTTCATCCGTCTCTCTTCTTTCTTCCCGGAAACAAGGCAGAGCGTTTTTCCTCTCCGCCCCGCTCCCCGCAAAATCTTGCCTTCATGAACAATGCATTACGTTACCGTGCCCCATCCTTTCGCCTTTTTTCTGGCGAAAGGGTGGGATGCCTCGAACTTCAATTCAAGGGTGCCCCACCCTCACCGCGTTCTTGTTCTTGCGGTTAGGGTGGGGTTTACTCGACTTATTGAATCGCTGACTTGCTAACCCCGCGATGCGGGTGCTGACTCGCTAACTTGCCGTCTCACCTTTCTCCGTCTCTGCCACCGCCTCGGCTTCGTCGCCCTTCAACTGCCGCTCCGATGCCAGACTTTCCGCATAACTGCACACACGGCTCAACTCTGGCATGTTCTCGCAATCGATGTGCCCATCCGCCAGCTCAAACAGTAGCTTGATGCTCGTCACGTTGCCGGCGAGAAAGCCCTCGATCAGCTTCTTTGCCATCTCATTGCTTTGCTCTCCGACTTGTTTGTCCACCGCCGCAATCAACTTTGCCTTGCCTGGATTGACCGCCTGTGCTTGCGTTCCTGTTCCGCGCGACCTGCCTATGGCCGCCTTCCTAACTCTTGCCAACACCATTTCTCCGCCAATCCCGTCCCGCTATTCCACGGTCTTGCTCTCTCCGCAGAAAGGGAAGGGGGGATTCCCCTTGGAACCTCCCCCTGCATTCGCCGAATTGGTTTCATCCGTCGCCGCGAAAACTCAGCGGCTTCCTGAACTCCACACCGCCTTGCTATGCCCTTCGCAGTTTCGCTTCAACTCGGAGAATGTTCTGATCTCTTCCAGAGTTTGCCTTGCCCATGTCATTCTGCCTTCGGCCGCTTTCAGCGCTTCCATGCGCGGCCCTTCGCTAAGGTAAAACATCCACTTGTTCTCTGAAGATGGACTCAGCCTCTCTTCACGCTCGCGAATCCGCGGAAGTGGTCCGAATAAACCAGGAATGCCACTTCCCGCTTCCCTGTCGTCTCTCTTCTCATTGTTCCCGTTGAATGTTTTTAGCTTAACCAATTCATAGGGAATTAACTGCAAGATTCGCTCTCCTCGTTTCTCCCGTTGTTTCAACCACTTAACCCAATATTTCCAACTCCTGCCCTTTGACAAGAATTCCAATCCAGGAAAATCAGGCACAAAAAAATTTCGTTTTTCCCAAAACGGGAGCCCGCCCCGCTCCCCACGCCCAATGTTCTACGATAGCCAAGTGACCTCCGCTGCCGCCCACTCTCCCACTCTTCTCGTTCATGGTGGCGCATGGGCCATCCCCGCCGACGCTGCTCGCGCTCATGAATCCGGTGTCCGCCGCGCCCTTGAAACCGGCTACACTCTTCTCTCGCGCGGCGCATCCGCTCTCGACGCCGTCGAAGCCGCCGTCACCGTTCTCGAGGACGATCCCACCTTCGATGCCGGCCGCGGCAGCTTTCTCACCTCCGACGGCCGCGTTCAGCTCGACGCTCTTCTCATGGACGGCGGCCGCATGAAGGCCGGCGGCGTGGCCTGTGTCGAGCGCCTGCGCAACCCCATTCAGGCCGCCCGCCTGGTCCTTGAAAAAAGTCCCCATATTTACCTCGTAGGTCCTGGCGCCGAGAACTTCGCCCGCTCCCACGGCATGACCCTCATCGACAACTCCGAACTGGTTCTCGACCGCGAGCGCAAACGCCTCGCCCATGCCCAGGCCCGCCTCTCCGCCGGCCTCGCGGACGAAACTTTTTCCGGCCCTGAATCCTCTTTGCCCGCCGACCTCCACGACGACAAAAGTCCCGAGACCGCCTTCCCAGGCAATAAATCCCATGGGGAGTTCTCAGACTCCTTGACTCACGCCGAAGGCCTCCGCCCGTCCGGCCAGGACCGTGCCGAAGGCGTTCCGCCGTCCGCGAAGGACCACGACCCTTCGGGTGCCCCAGGTCCCTCGCATTTGGGGACCTGGGAATCGATGAATCCAGCGTCTTCGCCTGACCACGCCGAAGGCAGCCCGCCGTCCGCGAAGGACTCCGGCCAGGACGACAGCCATGACACCGTCGGCGCCGTCGCTCTCGACTCCCACGGCAATCTCGCTGCCGCCACCTCCACCGGCGGAACCCTCAACAAAACTCCCGGCCGTGTCGGCGACTCCTCCCTCATCGGTTGCGGCTGTTACGCCGACAATCTCTCCGCCGCCGTTTCCCTCACCGGCTGGGGCGAACCCATCATGAAGCTGGTCCTCGGCAAGTGGGCCACCGACCGCGTCGCCTCGGGCACAGCCCCTGACATCGCCGCCCGCGAATCCATCGCCTACCTCTTCAACCGTCTCGGCG
>Ga0187873_1003973_pt1 | contig 10383 bp, 7 predicted proteins | sample June2016WEW_16_1_2_FD_133012 | JGI IMG/M metagenome (GOLD analysis project Ga0187873, IMG submission 133012) | Peatland microbial communities from SPRUCE experiment site at the Marcell Experimental Forest, Minnesota, USA - June2016WEW_16_100 | ecosystem: Environmental > Terrestrial > Soil >... | reverse complement strand
GGTTGCTTGTCGCCAACCATCGAAATAGCATGCCGCGGGTGGATTGTCGCTCACGATGGCGTACAGGTTTACAGCAGCACCCGCGCGCGGTGGAGGGACAAATGCATAAAACCCGATATACCTGGAAGATATTCCCGGATACAGGGTGCGGCCCTCGGGCAGCCAGGCGCCCACCGCGCCAAGACCCGTGATAGTGCCGTCAGTGGTAACAACGATGGTGGAGGCAGGCTTATGGCGCTTCGCGTCCCACGCCCAACCGGCAAGGACAATTCCTGGGCCGCTCGGTTCCTCCGTTGCCACGCCCCCTTTCAAGAACCCTACGCATTCACCTGCTGCCGCCAATGGAAATACGGATGTCAGCGGCTTTCCTAGTTCGGATGAGAGCGTGTCCGAGAATACCGACAGGCGATTCGCTTTCATGTAAGCCACCGCCCTCGGCAACATGTCTATCTGGCCGTAAGTCTTGCTCAACGTTACCGGATCATAGACACCTGTTATTAAAGCGGCTGTTACCACCCTCTGCGCGAAGGTGCGCTCCCCTGCTTCTATCAATGGATACCTGACCGTGGCCGCTCCCCTCGCGAAGATCAGCAGCAGACAAACCTGCGCCACCAGGAATGCGTGGCGCATTCGCGAACTTGCAAAGCTGCCTTCCAGCCACAGCAATCCCAGGCAACACCAGAAGAGGAGAGCGACCGTCTGATACCGTGAAACACGGGCCTGCTCAATCCCGAAATTCGATCTCCCTGCTGCGGTGATCAGGGCAGTACCCGCACAGAACAACATAGTGAGGAGCAGTTGAATCGCGAAGGGGCGAGAGGTGCGAACGTAGGACAGTGTGGGTACTAGCAACAGGGCCACGAGGGCTACAGCGGCCAGAGCGATGATTTCCCAGGTGCCAGTATTCCGATGCAGCCACGAACTGAAGAAATACAGCGCCCAATATTTCAGCAATGTAACCGGCGTACGCAGGGCAGTCATCGGATCCCCATGGTCTTGTGGCCGAACGTAGCGATACAAATAAAGCGCAGTGCTAACCGCTCCCGTGATGGCAAAACTCAGCACGGCCCGGATTCGCAAGCGTAGATAAAGCGCTGCCACCACCAGCAGCGGCCACAGGAGATTACCGCTGGACAAAGAATAGCTGGCCCCCAGCGCTGCCAGCACCGACACAATAAGAAACTTCAGAGGCTTCTGCTGGTCAGGCTTCTGCTGGGACTCCATCCAGTAGAGCAGCAGCGCCACAAAGGACGCAGTCGCCAGCAGTTGCGGCAGCACAAAGCAAACCTGAAAGCCCCACGTCAAGTTCTGCCATTGCGAGGGACAAAATAGGCAGAAACCCGCCAGACCAGCGCCTGTGCGCCACAGCGCTCCACGCCAGCCGCCCAGCACCCACATGCTCCAACTCAGCAGCCCCCAATGCAGGATTTGAATTACAACAATGCTGGTCAGCAGAAATGCTTGCCGGGCTTGAAACAGCTCCAGGTCGGCGGCCAGAAACAGCTTTGGGATGACCAGACGGTGTTCGTTGTGCTGTTGCCAAAGCCAGGCGGGTGAGAGCGGGTTACCGCCGTTCGCAACAATTTTGATCTGTGTCCAACCGTCCAGGAAAGGGAGGTTCGAGTAGTTGACTACCACCGTGTAGATCGCAACCCCAAGGGTCAGGACCCCGCTGAGCAAGATTGCGTAGGAGAGCACAGAAGCCGTGCGCGATGTTGCAGCTTCCCCGTCTCCGGCTGCCCCAACACCGCAGCTAACCGCTGTGATAGAGGTTGGATTCAAGAGGTCATTATAATGGTGGGCCTTGCCGTCGCCGCACCGATGACTTGGCACTGATCTAATTTTGAGTGCTGCAATCGGAGTAAGAACGTGAAGGAAATAGAATCTCAACTCCCAATCAGGGAGCGAATCAGAGACCTGAACACCAAAGCCTATTATCTCCTCGTGGCGCTCAGTTTCATTTACAGAGGGAGCCCTGGCGCGAATTCGTTGAAATGGGCCATCACTTTGACGGCCATAGCTGCCGTTCTGCCGATACAGGACTTTGTGAAAGCCAGATTTTGGTTGGAGTGTTTCCGAGCCCTAAAAGTGATCCTCTTGGCAGCTGCTTTGGTCTTCACGATTTTCTGGATTTGGACTGCTCCGGCAACACAGAATTAGATCAGCGCGGCTGACTTCGTTCACCTTGCTGAGATGGCCTTTTGTGCGACGGCTGAAGTGACCACGAGCCATCCGGTACCTCAACTCACTCAATGCCCGAACGGCGTAAGACCCTAGGAAGGTAGATACAGCAATTCGATGGCTTCTAGAGGCCATCTCATAAATGCTTTGTGTCAGGGCACGACTTCAGTCGTGCCGATAAGCCGTTCATTTTTTGTCATCCCTCGCGGCCTTCAGGCCGCGAGGGATCTGCTGTTCCAACTTTTCCCGCAGCCTGTTCAGCCGTGCCGTATGCGGATTCTGAATGATTTGGGCTTTAGCCCCTGAGAGCTCCCGATTTTACAGGGGCTAAGGCCCCTGATCCTCGGTATGCTTGTGTCGGCACGACTAAAGCTCGTACCCTGATACAACCCCGTAACGATTTATGAGATGACCGACGACCTCTAATTTCCATCGTCGGCTTCGTCGCCAGTTTCGGCTGTAACCCAGGTCTTGTCCGGGCTATAAGCTTTTATCTGATTGGCGATTTCGGCAGTGTTCGGTCCCAGGTCTTTCTGGTACACGATTCCGCTTTGATCCACCAGGAAGGTCATCACTCCAGAATTACGATACTCCGCCGGGTAAGCGACGAACGCGAAGCCGCCAGTCATCTTTCCGTCGACCAGGTAGCTCTTTGCTCCTCCAGGCCCGGTCGGTCCTTGCGCCGTCAGCAACCGGTAGTAATAGCCATAAAAAGGTTGTGGCGTGTCGTGCCCTCCGTAGCCTTTGGCGGTAGCAAATGCTACCAGCGGACCAATGGGACTCTCCGGCTGGCCCTCTCCGGTTTTCCAATACAGGCCGTTCTCTTTTCCGGAGTCGCTGATGACCTGCTGCGCATATTGGTGCACCGTGTCTCCATCGTGGGCCTGCTCGAAATACTCCTGCTGCGCCTGCACCAGGGCCTGACACACATGGATCGCCGCAAACTCATTCTTTCCGATACGGCGGAAGAGAATCTCCTGTAACCCGGCTTTGGTATCGAAATACCATTGTCCGGCCGCGTCTTTCTTCAGTGGAATGGGAAATGGCCAGTTGTCCGCGCCGATGTAGAGCGTCTGATTGCCGTTGGTTTCCGCTGCCCAGCGATTCATCTGTTCGAATCGACGCAGGAACGCCTCCGCATTGTTCTTATCTTGTACCTCATCGCCGGAAGCTATGACGCTGGAGGCTGATTGACCCAGAACTGCCAATATCCCCGGTTTGTCATCCGCCTTCACCGCTTCATGCAGCGCTTTCCCGGCTTCTTGCGGAGTAGCAAAGGTCTTCTCGCCGGGCTCCTGGGCAGAGATTGTCGCGCCAGAGAGTACAAACAAAAACATCAGGACGGTCGCGGCCATGAGCAACGTACGATATTTCATCGGGATTCCTCTCAGCATCTTTCCTCTGGTCATCATCTAACCCTCCAACTTCAGCCCACACCAATTTGAATCAGGTCCGCAGAACTTATCGTCCGCGGCCACCGCCGCGGCCGCCACCGCCGCCGCGATTCCCCCCGCCACGGTTGCCGCCGCCGCCCATGCTGGATTGTCCGCGATTGCTGTTGGCACGTGCATTTCCGCCTGAACTGTAGCCGCTGAATGCCCCGCTCTTCGTTCCTGCTGAGTTCGATTGGCCATACCCGCGATAGGAGGAGTTCGACGGCCGTGCGGCGTTGTTCTGGGGCCGATTGTTCTGGGCAGTGCCACGGTTTACATTGTTGTTCCGATTCCCATTGTTTGCGTTGACGTTGTTATTCCGGTTTCCGTTGTTTGTGCGGTTTCCGTTGTTGGCATTGATGTTGTTCCGGTTGCCGCCATTGTTGATGTTGACGTTGTTGCCGCTGATGTTGGTGTTCCGATTGCCCGAACGGTTGCCATTCGCGGGGTAATTCGTGGGCCTTGTCCAGTTTCCGTTGTTATAACGGTTGCCGTTTGCATACACGTTGCTGCGGGAAACATATGTGTTGCGGTTATAGACCACCGTTCCGCCGCGCCAGCCGCAATTCCAATTGTTCCAACCCCATCCGCAGCAACCGCCGCTCATGGCCGCGCCTACGGCCATTCCCACGCCGAACGAAATCAGCCCAGTAGCCACCACGGCTCCCGTGCTGTAGCCCGGAGGGTAGTACGGTGTCCCGTAGACCACAGTTGGGTTGTATGTCGGAACATAAACCACTTGCGGATTAGCCGGCTGGATGATGATGGTTTGTGGGTTCTCCTGCGTCACCGTCATCTGCGAAGTGGACTTCAGATTTCCGGCAGCCTTGGCCTGCTGGCGCAGTCTCTGGACGGCGGCCATCACGTCAGCCTGCTGGTTGTAAAATGCATCGCCCAGCGCCGATGTCCACGACAGATTGTTCGCCATGTTGTCGAGCACGGAAGGGAATTGCGTCAGGGCTTGCACGCTGGGGTCCCAGGACTGCTGATTCACCGCTTCCGCCAGCGCGCTGCCTTGCAGATTACTGTGGTCCTTCAGCCACTGATCGGCTTCCACAACTTCGTTGGGATACGTCGATGCCGCCAGAACCTGCGCCACTAGCGCGTCGGGATACAGGGCGATCGGCGCGACCAGGGCGTCAATTTGGCTGGCAGGGAGATTTGCGGACGGGGCCTCCTGCATCGGCAAGTACAGGCCGGCTGTTGGCGCGGCATTGGCCGATGATGTCGTAAGAATGAGTCCCCATACAAGAACGAGGGCCAGAAACTGCTTCAGGCGAACCATGGTGGATTGCTCCAATCTATGGCCTCGGCCTCAGCCGGAGCCAATTCCAGACTGCATCCCATTCCTGCGGGTGACCGTCGTGACCAGTCAGCACAACCGCAAAAACGAGTGACAGTCTCCTGCAAGAGACACGGTTAGAAAACAAACCGAGAGGGTAACGCAACCCTACTCGGACCGGCGATACTAGTCTGGTCTAAGACGAATCTCCTATTGTAGTCAGCCGACCGCGATTTGTGGAAATTCTTTACGGCCGGCAGTCAGGCGCTAGTCGGTGAAAGTGAAATTCACGCAGCCAGTGCGGCAACATTTTTCGCGGCGCGCTAGTGCCTTGTATAATTAGACACGCTGGTTGGAGCCGCGGCCCATCACCAGCCTTCCCGTCTCCTTCTGTTGTGGGGCTATAGCTCAGCTGGGAGAGCGCATCGTTCGCAACGATGAGGTCGTCGGTTCGATCCCGACTAGCTCCACCATATTTTCAAGCACTTGTGAGTGCTCGTTATCCCTAGAAAACCCGCTTGTGGCACGATTTGTGGCATAACCCCCTGACCATGACTCGTTGACAACTGATCCAGCGCGGTGCGCTTGGCCGCCATCCGAATATGCGAGTGATGGTACAGCATCTTCTGCGAAACGCGACCGGCGATGGCCATGATGGTGGGCATCAATGGGGCAAGCAACAGAAACCGATCGATCAATCAGAACTTTCTGGGCTTCTAGACGCGTTCAAGATCTATCCCAAAATGCAGCGCAACGACGATGGCTCGAACCGTTGGGGTTACAACCGGGCATATCTCGAACCACTGTGGAAACGCTACCCAAGGCAAACCCCAAACAGCGATACCTGATGACATGAATAACAATAGTTCATCCGTGCACACGCCAGCCCGAATTTAGCCGCAACGCCACAACAACCCTTGTAAATACTGACATAAACCCCAATTTGACCCGCAACAAAAGGGTTATTTGTTGCGGGTCAAAAATTGCCTCTGAGCCGCATGACCAAAGGGTTGTTGCGACTGTTGCACCGAAGCCAGGTTGGCCGGGAACTGCGGCCACTGAAAGGGAGCGGTGGTGTTGATCTTGCAACTGAAAACGGACAGTGGCCTAACCCGGGCCCCGACAATATTCGATTGATTGTGGGAGGCGTTCACCTAGCTGAGCTGTCGTGAATCTGTAAAGCAGGGAGCGTCAAGGGCGCAATTCTTACCGGCGCGTTATTGGAGAGTCTGATAGGCGCCATAAGAAATATGAATTGGACTCAGTTTGATGGCCGCCGCTATTGTCAGTGGATTGCCGGGACCCGATTTCCAGGTTAGCAATAGCGATGAATAGGTTGATTTGTCTCCGGTCTTGGGCCGAACCCGCTGCTCATGTTCGGGGACAGGCTGCACCAAAGAGCCCGAAAGCACGGTTGTCCCTTTTGAAACAGGCGCTCTCGGGACCAGGCAAGCGGTCGTCGGCATGGTGCTGCCTTTGATTGCGTACGCAAAGCCTTTTTTGAACTAGCCACTGGCCCGAGTGAATGAAGTTCGGGTTCGAGGTCCAGGTCGGAATGGCCGCAACTTGGAAGGTGGGGTTTTATTTCGTTGCGTTTTTGAGTGCTTTCCTAGTGTTGCTTTTCGGTCTGTTTGCATTGTCGGATGACCCGATCGTGGGAGTGTTTTTCACGATTGCAGGAATGGCCTTGCTGCTATACGCCGTAGCAGGCTTGTGTGGAGCGCCAATATTCAAGAACTAGCCTTGCGAAAAAAATAATGGGAAAAGACTGCGATTGAACGAAATGGCGCTCCTTGGAGTCGGCTCACTTCCCCCAAGATATGCACAAGTGCTGTTGTGTCGGCAGTTGCTGGAGTTGTTCGCGCGCACGTTCGACCACCTGAGCATTTTCTATTCTTGAAGACAGGAGCAACCAAAAATGACAAGACGAGTCGACAGGCGCTCTTGCCCCCTCTCGTTTGTATCGGCGCGTACCGTCTTCCTCCTGGTAGTGGCCGGATTGTTCGCAGCCCTGTCATTGCCCCTTGTTGCTGACGATGGGCCTAAGCCGGATCCATCTGGCATAGCAACTGGAGACAAGACTAGCGCCGTGGACGCCGCAGGCAATCCTTTTGTAGTTCCCGAGCCAACCGACAAGGCGGCTCCGGACTACGCCAAGAACAAGAAAGATTTCGATGATTACCAGGCTCAGGCGGCCAAAGAACCTCTCGCTGTAAGACTGGCCGACGATGTGGGTCACATCCGCGTGGCAACGAACTTTGCCTGGACATTAAACACCGGTTACCTAGTCCTGTTCATGCAGGCTGGTTTCGCACTCCTCACCTGCGGGCTGGTTCGAAAGAAAAATGCCGCCCACTTGATGATGCTGAATTTCGCGGCCTACGTATTCGCCTTCCTGGCGTACTACGCAGTCGGATACGCCTTCCAGTTTGGAGCTGTCGCTATCAATGCCGCGCCCACTAATCTGGGCGGTATCCCCACCCTCAACAGGTTCTTTGTTGGGAGCGGCCAGTGGGGGTTTGTGGGTGGGAAGGGGTTTTTCCTTGTCGGTCCTGCTTATGACAGCGCCAGCAACTGTCTAACGCTGTTCGAAGTCGTGTTTATGGAGACCGCCGGCTACATCATTGTCGGCGCTGTCTGCGAGCGGATAACCTTTTGGGCATTCCTGCTTTGTGAACTCTTCATCGGCGCGATACTCTACCCCATCTCCGGGTGCTGGACATGGGGTGGGGGGTGGTTGTCGCAAGTCGGTTCCACGCTGAACCTCGGTCATGGCTATGTCGACTTTGCGGGATCAACTGTTGTCCATGCAGTAGGTGGTTTCTGCGCCATGGCTCTCGCGATCATTTTGGGTCCGCGTCTGGGTAAGTATGGGCCCGGGGGAAAGATCCGCATCTTTCCCGCCCATAACATTGTGTACGTCGTGACCGGCACATTCATTCTGCTTTTTGGATGGATGGGATTCAACCCGGGTTCCACTCTCGGAGCAACGGACCTTCGCATCTCCGTAGTCGCAGTAAATACTAATCTGGCCGCCGTAGGGGGCTCTGCCGCTGCGATGCTTCTGTGGTATTTTCTGTTTGGCAAGCCCGACATAACCATGGCCTGTAACGGAATGCTGGCGGGTTTAGTAGCGATCACGGCACCGTGCGCTTTTGTGTCTCCGACGTCTGCTGTATTCATTGGCATACTTGCGGGATGCCTGGTTTGTGGCGGCGTTCTCTTCAATGATCGGTTCCTCAAGATCGATGATCCCTGCGGTGCGATTTCGGTGCACGGCTACTGTGGGTGGTTTGGTGCGGTCTGTGTGGGCATCTTTGCCGATGGCACCTACGGCAGCGGATGGAATGGCGTCGGTGCTACGTCCTACCTGGGACGAGCGGGACAGGGGGTCACGGGGTTGTTCCACGGTGATACACGGCAGTTCTGGTGCCAGCTCATGGGGGCAACTTTGTATGCTGCTTGGGCGTTCGGCGCAACCTACATGGTCTTCTGGTGTGTCAATAAAGTGAAGAGCATGCGAGTGGCACCAGAAGTGGAAGAAGAAGGTCTCGACGTTCCCGAGTTTGGGATGTCGGGTTATCCGGAAGACGCGGTCGCTGGGGCCCGGTAAGTACAGCTGCGGTCTTCGTCGTCGAAATCATCAAGACTGCTGAAAGTGCGCCGGAACCCGTTTCTTCCAATTCGGATCGTTGGAATAGCCGGCCTACTCACAACCAATCCTGGCGGCAGGGATTACCAGTGAGATGGGGATTTCCCATCAATCACCAAACGGCAGGCTGGCAAACCGACGGCTTGGCGCGAGATTGCTGAGAATGCATACTGCGCCGACGGCTGCCTCGCCTGCACCTCTTGCTGATTAGGCGCACTTCGCCAGATGACCCTGATCGCCCTGCACCAGATCAAAAGTCCGCGGCATGTCCTGCCCCTCGATGAAAACCTCGAGCCGCAAGCTCGACCCGCTGAGGGTCCCGGTATAGGTCGCCTTGACCCCTGAAGCAGTTAAGCCGCCATCAACCGCGGCAGGCGCCGGCGTCTCAGCCATATAGATACCCTGGACCTTGAAGCGCCCCTTATCGTCAAGCTCCAAACGTTGCGAAATACTTCCCCTGGCGCAGTCGAATTCAATGTCTGCGCCGCTATCGTTTACTTCCATGCGAATGTGGTCACCGCCCCACACGCCGTTCGGAACCGCTTTGGTCGGAGCAGAGGGGCCGGATTGCGCCGGGTGCGAAGCCTTCATCTGGCCGGCGCAGGATAGACCGACGCACGCGGTGATTAGTACTACGGCCACGAATCGCATTTCACCATCTCCTCGTAACACTGCCCGCGTCACAACCACGGAGCACCCTTCCGCTTCTCGTCGGACCGGTTGGCGATTGCCAGCTCAAAATCGAAGGCCTCGCCGACCGCGAGTGGGAGCGGGTCAGGTAAGCAGGAACTAGCAGGGATTACCAGGTTAAAAAAACTATGAAGGGCACGGACCGAAGTCCGTGCCCCGTATCGCCGCTTCGCGCCGGTTAGCGCTTTGTGAGCTGCTTCTGAAGTTCGGGGTGACCAGCCTTCTTGGAGCCGCCCGGCCCCGACTGCCAATGATAGCTGTTGTAGTACCACTGGCCGCCGATCTCCGTCCACAACGTCCCGAAGACCTCCGAGCCGTTGTTCGGCATGTCAGTCACCGTCGTGGTGGTGGTGTTACCCAGGTTGCCCGACTGGTATATGTCGTTGCCACCGGCAACACTCCCGATGTCCAGCCAGTAGTTGTCGCTATTGCTTGGGTTGGTCCAGGTAAACGTCACCGAGGTGCCGTCGACCTCCGTGTTATTGGTGGGCGTCAGTATCGTAGCCAACCCGCCACCACTGTACGCCGTGTAGGTGTCCTGGGTATAAACCCACTGACCTTCCACCAAGCTGAAGAGGGTCACGTAGACCTGGCTGCCATCGGTGGGTAGCCCGGTGACGTTGATAGTGAGCACGTTGCCCAAATTGCCCGAGTTGTAGTAGTTGTTGCCGCCCGGAGCGTTACCGGCCGTGAGCCAGAACTGCGTGCCCGCGCCCGCCGTCCAGGTGAATTGCTCGCTGCTGCCGGTAAGAGTCGAGAGGTTCGCCGGGGACGTGATCTGGCCGGGGCCGCCGCCCTCCGCTGTGTATTGATACTCGAGGTACGACCACGAGCCGCCTATCTCGTACCACCAGGTTACCCACACCGGGCTGCCGTTCTCGGGCAGGTTATTGACCGCCTGGGACAGAACCGTGCCGATATTGCCCGATTGGTAGTAGTTGTTACCGCCCTGCGTCGAACCGACGTCCAGCCAGTAATTAGCGCCAGCCATCGGAAACCACTTGAAGGTGACCGAAGTACCAGTCAGCACGGAGGGGCTGAGCGGGAAGTAGATGCCCTGCGATTGGGTTGGACTTCCATTGCCCGCGTACACCGTCTGGGCGTTGGAGGTCGCGGAGGTGTAGTTAACGTCACCGGGGTACTGG
>Ga0187873_1003972_pt1 | contig 10384 bp, 6 predicted proteins | sample June2016WEW_16_1_2_FD_133012 | JGI IMG/M metagenome (GOLD analysis project Ga0187873, IMG submission 133012) | Peatland microbial communities from SPRUCE experiment site at the Marcell Experimental Forest, Minnesota, USA - June2016WEW_16_100 | ecosystem: Environmental > Terrestrial > Soil >... | reverse complement strand
TCTCTTTTTCTATCGTTCTCATTATAAACAGGCATTAACCGCTTTCGGAGTTGTTGAAAGTGTGTATGATGCGGTGAGCAGGAAGGAGATCGTGCTGGATGCTATAGACAAGAGGACTGTCTATTCCGATGCAGAGGTAACCTCGATATTATCAAAGCCTGCAACGATCCTGTTATTCACCTGGCATTTCTACTTGCCTAGGTCAATAGCATATGGCGACCTTCTCAAATTGGGTGTCCTCTCCGCCGCTCCTCAATCTATTTCAGAAATCTCTCATGATGCGTACATACGGCTTCGAACTGATGGAGGCATAGATGAACGTTTTGCTTTCAATTAAACCGCAATATGTCGATAAGATTTTGTCCGGCGAAAAAAAGTATGAATTTCGGAGACGAATCTTCCGCAGACAGGTGGAAGCGGTATACGTTTACTGCAATTCACACGTCAAAAGTATTGTGGGAGTATTCACGATAGGCGAAATTCTGTTCGGGACACCAGAGGAGATTTGGAACATATGCGGTCAGAGAGGGGGAATCGAAAAAGAAGCGTTTTTTCGGTACTTCACTAATGCCTCGTACGCGTATGGGATAGAGATAATCAATTTCTGCAAGTTTCTGGAACCGATAGTCCCAGTGTCATTGGTGGAGCGCTTTTCTCCTCCTCAGTCGTTTTATTATCTGCCATCGTGGGTCCCGGCCTGTATATATTGTTATGATTAGCGTTAGGAATCGGCGCTCCGAAAAAAAGGGGCGGGGTCGGGACATTGATTTTGTACGTTGCATTGCCTCGACGCGGCATAGTATAATGAATGAAACCACGTCCATAACGGCCTTTACTATGTTGCCTCAGAACTTATTCAATTGGTGACAATGCATAGGCATTCCTGCTATTATTCCTGCAGAAGCAAAGGATATAGAACACGTAAATGCCGACACTCGACTGGATAGGAAAGAAAGCCGTTGTAGAGCATCACAAGCAGGTGCCGTTTCACCTGCTTAAGTCCGATGATGCATTATCGGTCGGAGAACCGGGGAGCGGTAATCTTCTCGTACAGGGAGATAACCTGCTCGCCCTGAAAGCCCTGCTCCCTTACTATGCCGGACGGGTAAAATGCATCTACATAGACCCTCCCTACAATACAGGAAAGGAGAATTGGGTTTACAACGACAACGTGAACAGTCCTGAAATGCGGGAATGGCTTGGCAAAACCGTAGGGAAGGAAGCCGAAGACCTTTGCCGCCACGATAAGTGGCTGTGTATGATATATCCGCGTCTGATTCTTGCCAAAGACTTTCTTTCCGATGACGGAATAATTTTCGTCTCAATAGATGACCATGAATTACCTTTACTCAGGATTCTCATGGATGAGATATTCCACAAAGAAAACTTACTTTCGTGTTTCGTCTGGCAAACAGAAGGTAATTTTGATAATCAGGCAAAAGTGAAAATATGTCATGAATATATCCTTGCTTATACCAAGAATGCTTCTCGCTTCCCTGCACCGCCCGTCGTAGACCCAAACATACCGGAAAACAGCAAGCTTTTCAGGCATGAAATTAGAAACACGATTGTGAAGAATGGACCGAAGAACCCTATTAGCGATGTGCTAATACCAGCAGGATTCCCTGTCGATTTTGAGAAGGGCCTGATTCCAAAAAGAAGTAATTTATGGCCTCATTACGACAGAGACTTGCTAATCAAGGATTATACGCTCCAGAACGATGTGACGGCGACAAGCGGTTGGAGTTCAAAAAAAATTCTCCTTTCATATGTTAAATCGGGCTTTGCTCCGATAAAGGATACCAAGGGGCAGGATGCATCGTTCGTAATTTCAAGGACGGGAGCAATCGAGACGGTGAAAAAACGGCCTGACAACCAAAGTCATGTCATATCGGTATTGAGAGAGGTCGGTACAACCCAACAAATGAGTGCAGCGTTAGCAACAATGGGTATTAAATTCGACTACCCAAAGCCAAATGGACTAATCGAGTACCTTATTTCGATGCTTGGTGGTGACGACTTTACAGTAATAGATTTCTTCGCCGGAAGCGGCACGACCGCCAATGCTATCGTGAATTGCAACCTCCGAGACGGCGGAACCAGGAAATATATCCTTGTTGAATGGGATGATCATATTATCAGGGAGATATGTGCAAAACGGCTCGCCTTGGTGCTGTCTCAAGGCGGTCTTTCCAGAGATGCCCAATACGGATTTCGTTTCTGCGAATTGGGCGACCCCCTGTTTGATTCTGAAGGGCAGATAGGAGAATTGGTCACGTTTAAAGACCTCGCCCATCATGTCTTTTTTATGGCCACCGGAGAGCCGTTGCCTGACAGCGCGGAACTGAAAACGCCCCTGCTCGGTGTAGCGAATGGCATCGCCGTGTATCTGCTCTTCAACGGAATATTGGGGGATAGGTCGGTGAACGGCGGCAATATTCTTACGCGTGAAATTCTGGCTTCACTTCCGCCTCATGAGGGAACGCGGATCATCTACGGGAATGGTTGCCGGATAAGCCCTGAACGGCTCAGACGCGAAAATATCATCTTCCGGCAAGTGCCTTATGAAGTGAGGGTCCCATAATGCTTATTACTCTCAAAGAGTATCAAAGCCACGCCCTGGATGCTTTGAGACTCTACTTCCGCACCTGCCAGCAATGCGGCGACGCAAATAGCGCCTATTACGATGTTACCCGGCAAGTATTCGGAACCGGGATTTCCTACAGAGAAGTGAAAGAACTTCCGGGTTTGCCTTATGTTTGTTTACGTATCCCGACGGGTGGGGGGAAAACCTTTGTTGCCTGTCATTCCATCGGCGTTGCGGCTCACGAATTGCTGCACGCCGATTGTCCCGTTGTCCTCTGGCTCGTCCCGTCGAACGCGATCAGGGAACAGACCATAAACGCCCTGAAAGACCGGAATCACCCCTACAGAAAGGCCCTTGAGGAAACCGTGTCTTCCGCTTCCGTTCTGTCTATCCAGGAGGCGCTCTACGTCACCCGCCCGACGCTTATCACCGGGACAACCGTGATCGTTTCCACCATGCAGGCTTTCCGGGTAGATGAAACCGAAGGGCGCAAAGTGTATGAACAATCCGGCGCGCTCATGGACCATTTCAGCGGTGTTGAGCCGGCCTTGCTGGATTCCCTGGAAAAATACGAGGACGGCAAGCCTGTGCAATCATTGGCCAACCTGCTTCGGCTGCATCGCCCCATAGTGATCGTTGACGAAGCCCATAATGCCCGGACCCCTCTTTCCTTTGAAACTCTGGCACGTTTCAATCCTTCCTGCGTCATTGAATTCACCGCTACGCCCGATACTGAAGATAATCCCAGTAACGTGCTGCATTCCGTCTCGGCGGCGGAACTCAAGGCAGACCAAATGATAAAACTGCCGATTCGCCTGGAAACGCGCCCGGATTGGAAAGAGCTTATAGGTGATGCTATCGCGCTCAGAAAGCATCTTGAAGAGACGGCTATAGGGGAACGGCGGGCTACGGGTGAATATATACGCCCGATTCTGTTATTTCAGGCCCAGCCGAGAAATCAGACCCGCGACACTCTGACGGTGGAAGTAGTAGAGCAATGCCTTTTGGATGATTTCTCCATTCCGACAGACCAGGTACGCCGGGCTACAGGCACCGACAGGGGACTTGAAGGGATCGACCTCTCAAAACCGTCCTGTGAAGTCCGCTATATCATCACCGTGCAGGCGCTCAGGGAGGGGTGGGACTGCCCCTTTGCCTATGTGCTCTGCTCCGTTGCAGAAATGCATTCTTCGACGGCCGTGGAACAGATTTTAGGACGGATAATGAGGCTGCCGAGGGCGCAGCGCAAGCAAAACGAAGAATTGAACATGTCCTATGCTTTCGCTGCTTCCCGCAGCTTTATCGAAGCGGCAAACGCCCTTGAGGATGCCTTGGTTCAGAACGGGTTCAACCGGCAAGAAGCGAAAGACCTTATCACAAGACTTCCTGAAAAGTCGCAAGGGGGGCTTGATGAGTTTTGGACAAAGACAAGTGAACCGGTAACGGAAGCCCCTAAACTGGAGAGCTTACCGCCCGAAATCGCCGGCAAGGTCAGATATGATGATAAGAAGGGGGAGATTACCTTTACCGGGGTGATGGAGGAGAGAGAAAAATACGTCCTGCAACAATGCTTTGCTACCCCGGAAGGAAAGGCAAGTGTTGAACGAGTATACCGGAAAACCCGTGGCCTTCCGACCGAGCACGCGAAATCGCCCGCCGAACGCGGGGAGCCCTTTGAAATTCCGCTGCTAGCCATAAAGCAAGGGGATTTGTTTGAAGCCTTCGAGAAAACCCATTTTCTTGAGATGGGATGGGAGCTTTCGAGATGTGATCCTACCCTGTCGGAAGGGGAATATTCGACAAAACAGTTTGACGGCACGGTCGGAGAGATTGACGTGTCGGATCGGGGAAGGCTTACCACAAGGTTCATAGCGGACCTGCATGAGCAAACGGGGCTGTTTGCCAGGGAGCAAACACAGACAGTGACAAGTTTGGTGTACTGGCTTGATACAACCATTCCCCATCCGGATATCCCTTCTTCGGAGTCAGGACCGTTCTTGACGGCTCTTATACATTATCTTGTCGATGAACGTAAATTCAGTCTCGGCCACCTTTTTCACGATAAATACACGCTCCGGCAGAGGGTGGCGGAAAAAATAGAAAAGCATCGACGGCAGGCGCATGACCGCGCCTATCAGGCGCTATTGCTTCCAGAATGTGCGACACCTCTTGTGGTTACGCCCGCAGTTTGCTTTCTCTTTGACCCTCTGGAGTATCCGTACAACACACTTTATCGCGGCAGTTATCAGTTCAAGAAACACTATTACAAGGAAGTGGGGAACCTGAAGAACAGCGGGGAAGAATTCGATTGTGCCGTATTCCTCGATACTTTGGCCGACGTGCGGTTTTGGGTTCGGAACCTGGAACGTCGGGAACGCCACTCATTCCGGCTGCAAACCACAACCGACAAGTTCTACCCGGATTTTGTATGCCTGCTCAACGACGGGCGATACCTTGTAGTGGAGTATAAAGGGGAAGACCTTTGGAGCAATGAGGACTCGCGGGAGAAGCGCGCCCTTGGGCAGCTTTGGGAAAAGCGCAGTAACGGACGTTGTCTCTTTGTCATGCCGAAAGGCAAGGATTTTGAAGCGATAAGGGCTAAAGCGATGAGCGGAAGGAAAGGTTACGAGAGCCTTTTTGCGTGGCCCACCGGCGATAGCAGACCTGCTTGATCAACGAAAGGGAAGCCTGAATTCAAAGGGTTTTTCTGTTGACAGCGTTCCCGATTTAGCACTATAAGTATGATGACGGTAGCTGCGAAAGAGGCGGAGTCAACTCGGATGATCTCGCGGCGGGCGTTTTTGGTTACGGTGGCGAAGGCGGCTTCCCTGCTCGGCGGTGTGGGCCTCGCAGATTTCTGCCTCTCCGGGCCGGGGACCTCGCGGCTCACATGCGGCGATCGGGCATGGGCAGCCGATTACGGGGACGAGGTGCTCAGGGCTGCGCCCCTCGCCCGGTTCTGGGCCTCGGTTGGTTCGGCCGGCCGTAATTGCGGGGCATGCCACGACGCGACGGAAAAACTGACGGGCGTCTCCCACACTCATGCCCACAATCTGGTGAAGTGCCTTCTGTGCGCACAGCAGTGCGTCATCCTTCCGGGGAAGAGCGGTAAATGCCGGGCCCGGATGAACGTCGGGGGCGAGCTTAGGAGCCTCGTCTACGGCCGCCCCATCGCCATCCATGTCGATCCCATAGAGAAAAAACCCTTCTACCATTACCTGCCGGGGTCGGCAGCATTCTCCCTGGCGACTTCAGGCTGTCCCCTCAGGTGCAAATTCTGTCAGAACTGGCAGATTTCACAAGCCTCGCCGGAAGATTATCAGACGCCTTTCACCCAGCCGGCCTCAATCGCCGATGGCGCGTCCGCCCGCCATGCGCCCGTCATCGCGTTCACGTACAACGAACCGACGGTTTTCACGGAATACCTCATCGACATCGCCCGGGAGGCGAAACAACGGCACATCCGCTCCGTCCTGGTTTCGTGCGGGTTCATGAGCGCGGCGCCCCTCAGGGAGATGTGTGAGGCCCTGAGCGCCATAAAGATCGACCTGAAGGGCTTCAGCGATCAATTCTATCGCGACGTGTGCAGCGCCGAGCTTCGTCCCGTGTTGAGAAGCATCAAGCAGATCGCCAAGAGCGGGGCGCACCTCGAGATAGTCAATCTGGTGGTCCCCACCCTCAACGACTCGGAAAAGATGCTCCAGGGGCTGGCCGACTGGGTGATAGGCGAAGCGGGACCCGATGTGCCCGTCCATTTTACCCGCTTTCACCCGGACTACCAGATGCCTCATCTGCCTCCTACCCCTGTTGCGACGCTGGAGCGCGCCCGTCAAATAGCCCTTGCCAAGGGGATGCACTACGCCTATGTGGGCAACGTGCCCGGCCATCCGGGCAACCACACCTACTGCCCTTCCTGCGGCAAGGTGGTAGTCAAGCGCGATTCATTCTTTGTCGTCGAGATGCACATAGAGGACGGGAGATGCGCCTTTTGCCGTCGAAAGATTGCGGGCGTCTGGAGCTAGCCATGAAAGCCTTTTTCCTTCTCGCTGCGATCCTGTCCGTTGGTTTGTTCATCGTTGTCCCGCCCGGTTTCACCGGCGGTGTAAGCAACGGCGTCAGGCCGCCGGCCGTGGCCGGACAATTCTATCCCGATGCCCCCGATGCCCTGAGGGCTGCGGTGCAGGCATTTCTCCGGGATGGCGTGCCGCGGGCGGGGAAGAAACCGATTGCCCTCGTCGTGCCCCATGCCGGGTATGTCTTTTCCGGGCAAATCGCGGCCGATGGATTCAAACAGGCAGAGGAGGGGAGCTACGAGGTGGTTGTCATACTCGGCACGAACCACACGACGCCGGACTTCCGGAAAATATCGGTGTACAACGGCCGCGGCTTTCGCACGCCCCTGGGGGTCGCCGAAATAGACCGGGAGATCGCCGCCGCCCTCTTGAAGGCCGACGCGGATTGCGTCGCCGACGAAAGGGTCCACGCGAAAGAGCATTCGATAGAGGTGGAGCTGCCTTTCGTTCAGGTGCTCTTTCCCGGCGCCCGGATAGTCCCGGTGATCGTCGGCTCGTCCGACGCCGCCCTCTGCACCCGTTTTGGCGAGGCCCTGGCAAAGGTGCTGAAAAACCGGCGGGCCCTCATCGTGGCCAGCTCCGACCTCTCGCACTATCCAACAGCCTCGGCTGCGGAAGGGCTTGACAGAGAGGTGCTCGCAGCCGTCGCCGCCCTCGACGGGGAACGCGTGAGATCGACCGTCGAGGCACACATGAGGCTGCCCGTGGCGAACCTCGTGACGGCTGCCTGCGGCGAAGCTCCGATTCTTGCCGCAATCGAGGCCGCGAAAAGGCTCGGCGCCAAGGGGGGAAGGGTCGTAAGCTACGCCAATTCGGGGCAGACGGCCTTGGGCGAGCAATCACGGGTCGTCGGCTACGGGGCCGTCGTCATGACAGCGGAAAAAGGTCCCGCCGGTGTACAAAAGAAGGATAGGGAGCCCCCCTATTCCGACAGCTTCAGCGAGCCTGAGAGGAGGGCGCTCCTCGCCTTCGCGCGGGAGAGCATGAGCCGGGCTGTCTTGACCCAGACGGCGCCCCTTGCGAGAGGGTTCGGGGAGAACCTGGAGCAGAAAAGGGGTGTGTTTGTGACCCTGAAAGAGCGCGGTGAGCTGCGCGGCTGTATCGGACAGACGGAGCCGGTCACGCCCCTGGCCCAGGCAGTGGGAGCGATGGCGATCCGGGCGGCCTTTTCCGATCCCCGCTTCCGGCCTGTCGGTCCCCAGGAGCTTGGGGAGATCGAAATCGAGATTTCGGTCCTCACGCGGCTCAAGCCCGTTCCCCGGGCAGCGGACATCGTGGTCGGGAGAGACGGCGTCCTCCTGACCAAGGGGGAAGGGTCCGCCCTGTTCCTCCCCCAGGTGGCGGTCGAGCAGCATTGGGGACTCCCGGCGATGCTCGACAACCTCTGCCGCAAGGCGGGATTGGAGGACGCCTGCTGGCGCGAGGGCGCCCGGTTCTCTACCTTCCAGGCCATAAGCTTCGGAGAGCACGCCCACGGGCCTCAATGACATTCTCCCTCTTCCTGGTCGGCTTCGTATCGATGCTCGCGCAGGTGGCTATCCTGCGAGAGCTCAACGTCGCCTTCTACGGGATCGAGCTGATCTACACGCTGGCCATAGGGGCCTGGCTCTTATCGACGGCGACGGGCGCCCTCATCCTTCGCAGCCGCGAGGCCTCCCGGGCCGGAATAACGCTTCTCTTTTCCTTTCTCGCGTGGATTCTACCCCTCGATATACTCTTCCTGCGCGGGAGCCGTCTCATCTTCTCCGGCGTGCCGGGCGCCTATCTGTCCTTCTTCCGGCAGCTCGCAATCATGCTCCTGGCCCTGGCGCCGGTGGGCCTTCCCCTGGGGTTTCTCTTTCAGCGGGCAGCACGGCTTTACACGGAAAAGGGCAGGAGCATCGCACTCGCCTACGCGGTGGAGAGCGCGGGGGGACTCCTGGGCGGGCTCGCCTCAACGCTCTTCGTCAGGTGGGACGTGCAGAATTTTGCCCTCGCCGCCGTCTGCGGCCTCGCCTGCCTCTCTCCCGCGGTCTATCCCCGCCTCGCCCTGTCGTCTCGCTCCCCTGCCCTTGTCCTCGCCCCGATCCTGGTTCTTGCGCTCTTTCTGTCCGGCCCCATCGAGCGAGCGACCGCTGCCTGGAACCATGAGGGCCTGCTCGCGACCAGGGAGACTCCCTACGGCCGGATCACGGTCACGGGATCAATGGGCCAGATCGCCGTGTTTGAAAACGACGCCCTGGCATTCGAGACGCAGGACAGGGAGATCGAGGCATTCTCCCACCTTCCCGCCCTTCAGCACTCGTCTCCCATCCGGGACGTGCTTGTCCTGGGGGGCATCGACGGTACGGTGAAGGAGCTCCTCAAATACAAGCCTGAAAGAATCGACTGCGTTGTCCTCGACAGGGTGGAGGTCGATGTGGTGATGTCGCACGTGCCCGCTGAGATGAGGGACTGGACCACGGATGCCCGGGTGAGCCTGAAAATTGCCGATCCCCGGCGCTTTGTGCAGGGCCGCGGCGCCTACGATCTTATCATGGTCGCCATGCCCGAGCCGGTTTCAGGCCAGGCGAACCGCTTCTACACGAGGGAGTTCTTCAGCGCGGCCGCTTCGCTCATGAAGCCCGGCGCCATCCTGGCCTTACGGCTGCACAGCGGCGAAAACCTCTGGACACCGGCCGCAAGGGGCAGGATGGAGAGCATATACGCCGCTCTGAAGGCTGTCTTCCCCGAGGTGCTGTTTCTGCCCGGCGAGACGAACGTCGTGACCGGCTCCTTTGCCCCGCTGCCGACGGATCCGGAAATCCTCGTCGACCGGTGGCGGAGGCTGGCCATTCCGACGCTCCTCATCTCCCCGCCCTACATCCGTTACGTCTATTCGAACGACAGGTTCTTTGAGATCCGGGAGATGCTCAAAACAATCAAGGCGCCGATGAATACCGATCTGAGACCCATCTGCTATCAGTATACGCTCATGATCTGGCTGTCGAAGTTCTTCCCGTCCTTAGCCTCGAAGGACATGTCGCATTGGGGGAGGCTCTCCTCCCGCTCATCGGGGGTCTTGCTTCTCTGCGTTGCCCTCTTTTTTGTGGCGATCCGGAAAAGAACGGGGATCCGCAGGATTTTGCTGGCCGGCACGGCGGGCTTTGCGGGCATGGCGCTGGAATCGGTGGCTATGCTCTACTACCAGGTGAAATACGGTGTCCTCTATCAGGATATCGGCGTCTTGCTCATGAGCTTCATGGCGGGTCTCGCGTCAGGCGCGTGGGCAATAGAAAGAGCGCAAGGGGGAGTGAGGGGCCGGATGAAGAGGGTCAGGTTCTGGTGCGGCGGCCTCATGCTGGGGTTCTGCGTCCTTTGCGGTTTTGTGTATGGGCAGCTTTATTCCGGCCATGCGGCGGGGCTCGTCGAAACGAGCTTCATTCTCGCGGCCGCGGGCTTCGTGGTCGCGGGTATCTTTGTCTGTGCCAGTCGCTATGACCTCCCCGATCAGGGCAAGGTGGTTTCACCGCTCTATGCGGCCGATCTCTTCGGGGGGTGCGCCGCGGCGCTCCTTGCCGGTCTTTTTGTAATCCCCTCAGCCGGTCTCCTCACCACCACCCTTTGGGCTGGATCATCGACCGCATTGGCACTGCTGCTGATGTAGCCGCCCATTTTACTAAGGAAGTGTCGATCGACTACGGCGCAACCCGTTCCCTGACGAGAGGCAGGTGAAAAGTACTTCCTGATATACGTAAGAAAATTT
>Ga0187873_1003968_pt1 | contig 10392 bp, 6 predicted proteins | sample June2016WEW_16_1_2_FD_133012 | JGI IMG/M metagenome (GOLD analysis project Ga0187873, IMG submission 133012) | Peatland microbial communities from SPRUCE experiment site at the Marcell Experimental Forest, Minnesota, USA - June2016WEW_16_100 | ecosystem: Environmental > Terrestrial > Soil >... | reverse complement strand
TTCCTGGCAATGGCGCCGGCGGCGACGCGGCCAACCGTTTCGCGCGCGCTGGCGCGACCGCCGCCCTGCCAGTTGCGAATGCCGTATTTGGCAAAATACGTGAAGTCCGCGTGCGACGGGCGGAACTTCGTCTTCATTTCCATGTAGGCTTCGGGACGCGCGTCCTCATTTTTCACCCACAGACAAATCGGCGTGCCGAGCGTTTTGCCACCAAACGTGCCGGAAAGGATTTGCACCGTGTCGGATTCCTTGCGCGGCGAAACAATTTTGGATTGTCCCGGACGGCGGCGATCCAAATCCGGCTGGATGTCCGCTTCGGTCAGTTTGAGGCGCGGCGGGCAGCCGTCCACAACCACACCCACGCCGCCGCCGTGGGATTCGCCCCACGTCATGATGCGAAACAGTTGCCCGAAAGTGCTTGCCATGCTGGAATAATGCTTAAAAACCGCCGCGTGGTCAAATCTATCGGAGGGACGAGTTACACGAGTCCCAAACTGAATTTCTGGGATCATGAATTCGTTTGATTTAAGTCAGGGACTCGCATAGCTCATCCCTTCGAAAATTGTGAATGAACCATTGCAAAAACCAGGACGAAAACGGTTGCCTCATTTGCCGTCTTTGGAACATTCAAATCAGACAATCATTCAATATGTCAGTTGCAACGTGGATGGCCGCCGTCCTCTGTTGGCAAACCCGGAAATCCATCAATTACTCATCGAAGTATGGTGCAAGGCGGATCATTGGCTGGTGGGACACTATGTTGTTATGCCGGACCACGTCCACTTTTTCTGCGCGCCGATGTGTGTTCCAATAACGCCGCTCAAACGATGGATGGAATTCTGGCGTGCCGAGGTAGTGCGCCGCTGGCCGCGTGCTGACGACAAGCCCATTTGGCAAAAGGATTTTTTTGACCGGCAACTTCGCAGCGGTGAGAGTTATCGCCAGAAATGGCTCTATGTCGTCGAAAATCCCGTCAAGGCCGGATTGGTGACGCGTTGGGAAGACTGGCCATATCAAGACGAAATGAATGTTCTCCAATGGCATGAACCGGCGTGACTTTTTTTTCGGAAGGACGAGCTATGCGAGTCCAAAAATCCGTTTACAAATCAAGGACTCGTATAACTCATCCCTCCGGCTAATTTTGGGACTCGTATAACTCGTCCCTCCCAAGTAAACTAGCCGTTGCATGAACCGCATTGAGGAACGTTTTGTCCGGCTCAAACGCGAGGGTAAAAAGGGATTTATCGTCTATATCGGCGCGGGCGACCCGAATTTGGATGCCACGCGCAAACTGGCTTTGGCTTTCGACAAGGCCGGCGTGGACATTTTGGAACTCGGCGTGCCATTCAGCGACCCCCTTGCCGACGGTTTGGTGAACCAGCTCGCCGCGCAGCGCGGTTTGGAATCCGGTGCCACGCCGCCCAAAGTGTTGGAAACTGTCGCGGCGATTCGCAAGCGCTCGCAAATTCCGATTGTGCTCTACATTTATTTCAACCTCATTCACCGCGTCGGCATGGAAAGATTCATCGCGGATGCGGCGCGCGCGGGCGTGGACGGCCTGCTCGTGCTCGATTTGCCGCCGGAGGAATCGGCCAATTACGGAACGCTCACGCGCAAAGCCGGCCTCTGCCACATTTATCTCGTCGCGCCGACAACGCCGGACGACCGCATCGAACTCATTGTCAAACGCGGCAGCGGTTTCATTTATTATATTTCGCGCGAAGGTGTGACAGGCATGCAGACGCGAGTCGCGGCGAACATCGCACAACGAGTCGCCAAAATCCGCGCGCATACGGATTTGCCGGTCGCCGTCGGTTTCGGCATCTCGAATCCCGAACAGGCCAGACTCGTCGCGCAAAACGCGGATGCCGTTGTCGTGGGCAGCGCGGTGGTGAACCAGATCGCGCAGCACGGAAAATCGCGGGAACTTGTCGCCAAAGTCAGCGCGTTTGTAAAATCGCTGGCCGATGCGGTAAAATCAATTTAAGCCACAGATGAAAACGGAAACCATTTTTGTTTTTCAAATTTGAAAATTCTTTGGCAAGATGACAGCAATGGCGAAGCAGAAAAAGAAAAAGACAGCAAAATCAGAAACGATGATTTTGCACGAAGATTCTCCGCCATATCATGTTAATGGAAATGGCCACGGCAACGGCCATACAAATGGCGAAATGACGATTGCCGAGTTGCAAATACTCACTGGAGATTGCCGCAAGTTGTTACCGGATATTCCTTCCGAATCCGTTCAGTGTTGTGTTACGTCGCCACCTTATTGGGGTTTGCGGGATTATGCACACTCGGCACAAATCGGAGCGGAAGCTTCACCCGATCAATACGTCGCGAATCTTGTTGGAATTTTTCGGGAAGTTCGGCGCGTGCTTAAAAGAGATGGAACGCTTTGGCTAAACGTCGGCGATGGATACGCTCGCAATGGCGGAACAGGGAATCATGGGCCAAACGCAATCGTTGGGAATACGAGAAAGCTAATCCAAAAGCGAAATTGTAAGGTTCCTAATTGTTGGGGATTGAAAGATCGCGATTTGATGGGCTTGCCATGGCGAGTGGCGTTTGCACTACAACAAGATGGTTGGATTTTGAGATCAAAAGTTACTTGGCTCAAAAAAACCGCTATGCCAGAAAGCGTCAAGAATCGGCCAACCAATGCGACAGAAGAAATTTTTTTATTCGCAAAAGAGCCAACTTATTATTACGACTTCGATGGCATCAGAGAACCAACAGGTGCGAATTTGAGAAATTGTTGGATACTCGGCCCAGATATTAGCGGCAGAGGACATCCTGCCGCATTTCCGCGAGAGTTAGCACGTCGTTGTATTTTACTTGGCAGTAAATCTGGTGACACCGTTCTCGATCCATTTGGCGGTTCGGGAACAACCGGCGCAGTTGCACAAGAATTAGGGCGCAGAGCTATCCTCATTGAAATAAATTCTGATTATTCCAAAATCAGCAAGCAACGAATACGAGACGCCATTCAAATAAAGCTCCGCATTTAGCAATATGCCTCGCAAATTAACTTCTGATACAAACGCAGAAAAAGCTGTTCAAGCATTTACTGCCCGGACAGCGGCGACATCGCGGAATTTAAGTCATGCGTGGCTGACCATCGCAGAGCTTTTAATGACTTGTGAAGTCTGGAATTCAGGAAAGTGGAAGCGTTTTCGTGAACAGCTTGTGTTGAGAGAGAGCAATGATTACAAAATAAATAAAGATGGTCCGTCCCAAGCATTGAAAGAGGCTGTTTTGATGGGAGATTATTTGGCAAGCAAACTTGGCGTTGAGCGAAACAGTTTGTGTTCTAGTATCGGCGGCTTTTTGAAAGGGCTCAAGATTCAACCAAATAATCCGCGAGGTCATGCCTTTCGCTCGCTAATTGCTAATGTGCTCGCGATATATGGGGATTCAACTTTGACTGTTGAAGAAGAAGTCAATCCATATCCTTTATTTCCGGGTTTTATATTTAATCTGCGTTCAGCAAATCCAAGAATTGATATTGTCATTTCGCGAAATAAGCAAATTGTAGCGCTTTGCTCAACGCGCTGGTCTTATCGCCATGACCGCGTAGATATACTTGAAGAAGCACATGCTTACATGGCCGCTGCGCGTCGCGTGAATCCAAATTGCAAATTTTTTGGGATAACGGCTGAAGTTAATCCGGCGAGATTAAAAAAAGTGGTAAAATCGTCTGCGCCATGTCAGCGAAATGCAGCAGTGGAGCGTCTTGTTCACTTGCATTGCCCGTTGGTAACAACCGTTATTGGACATAACGGCGAATTGAAACATCTGATGGATTTAACAGAGTGGGTTGAAGATTCAAAAAATTGGCATTGAACATTTTTCGAGCTGCCATGCGTCGCGCTCCGTTATTTATCTGTGGTTAAAAATTTATGAGCGCAAAAATTAAACCCGACATCAAAAACCGGTTCGTCATCATCATGGCGGGCGGGCGTGGCGAGCGGTTCTGGCCGGTGAGCCGCGAGAAAATGCCCAAGCAACTGCTCACGCTGCTCGGCAAACGCTCATTTTTGCAACAGGCCGTCGAGCGCGTGCTGCCGCTTGTGCCGGCCAAAAACATTTTCGTTATCACCAACGCGGCGCAACTACCGGAGGTCCGCAAACAACTCCCGAAAATCCCCAAACAAAATCTGATTGCCGAGCCAGTTGGCCGCGACACCTGCGCCGCCGTCACGCTCGGCGCGGCAATTGTCGGCGCGCGTTCGACGACCGGCGTCATGGCGGTGTTGCCCGCCGACCACGTCATTCCTGACGAGAAAAAATTTCAGCAGGTTTTGAATGACTCCTTCGACCTCGCAAGTCGCGGTCAGGCGATTGTGACCATCGGCATCAAGCCGGCTGGGCCGGACACAGGTTACGGCTACATTCAAGTCGGGCAGGAATTGCCGCCGGCGCAAGGCGCGAAAAAGACCAAGACCACTTTTTACCGGGCGGAGCGGTTTGTCGAGAAACCGCACTTTGACCGCGCGCTCGAATACGTCAACAGCGGTCAATATCGTTGGAACGCCGGAATGTTCATCTGGTCGTTCGTGACCATCACGGAAGGTTTGCAGAAACATCAGCCGGAAATGTATGCCGCGTGTCAGCGCTGGTTCAAAGTGGCGAACAAACCGGCGAAACTCGCGAAGGTACTCGCGAAGGAATATCCCGACATCAAAAAAATCTCGATTGATTACGCGCTGATGGAGCACGCGCAAAATGTCGTTGTGGCCGACGGCGTGTTTGAATGGGACGACCTCGGTTCGTGGACAGCGCTGGCGCGGCATCTCAAAGCCGACCCGGAAGGGAACTGCGCAGTGGCGGATTTCATCCACGTGGATGCGGCACGGAACATCATCTACGACGCGCGCACCAAAGACCGGCGCACGCCGATTGCCGTGGTCGGCTTGCGCGATTCGATATTGGTCCAGACGGACGATGCGGTGCTGCTGGCGCACAAAAGCCAGGCGCAGAAGGTCAAAGAGCTGGTCAAAAAGCTGGCGGAGTTGAAAGAATTTAAGAATTTGGTTTGAACAACAAAGGAACGAAGAGACAAGGTGGAATTACCTTCCTTTGTTCCTTGGTTTCTTTGTGGTGAATTGAAATTTTCCCCAACCATAGCTTGACCTTTCGCGCTTAAAAGGCAGACTGTTTAGCTCGACTTTAGTTTTTAGTGTTGAGTTTTGAATTTTGAGTTGTTCGGAATAAATTGAATTCAAAACTTAAAACTCAAGATTCAAAATTAAATAAATGCAGCACATTCGGAACATCGCCATCATCGCGCACGTTGACCACGGCAAGACGACGTTGGTGGACTGTCTGCTCAAGCAGTCGGGCACATTTCGCGCCAACCAGCACGAGTCGCAGGATGAGCGCATCATGGATTCGATGGATTTAGAGCGCGAGAAGGGCATTACCATCAAGGCCAAAAACGCCGCGTTCAAATACAAGGATTACCACATCAACATCGTGGACACGCCCGGCCATGCGGATTTCGGCGGCGAGGTCGAACGCATTATGAACATGATTGACGGCGTGCTGCTGGTCGTGGACGCCGCGGACGGCCCGCAGGCGCAAACGCGCTTCGTGCTGCGCAAGGCGCTCGAAGCGGGCGCGAAGCCAATCGTTGTCATTAATAAAATTGACCGCGAGAACGCAAACCCCAAAAAAGTCCTCGACGAGGTTTTCGAACTTTTCATTTCGCTCAACGCCACGGACGAGCAAATGGATTTTCCATTTGTCTTTTGCTCGGCCAAAGTCGGCTATGCGAAACTCGACCTCGCGCAGGCCAGCGACTCGATGGTGCCGTTGTTCGACGCCATCATAAAGCACATCCCGCCGCCGCGCGCCAAGGCGGGCGAAGGCTTCCAGATTCTCGTGGCGAATCTGGATTACAGCGATTATCTCGGCCGCATTGCGTTCGGCAAAATCATGGAGGGCAAGGTGAAGGTTGGCGACACGGCCAGTTGCCTGCACGGCCACGGCAGGATCACCCAGGGCAAAATCACAATGATTTACCACTTCGAGGGCTTGAAACGCATCGAAGTGCAGGAGGCGCACGCGGGCGACATCGTCGGCATCACCGGTTTTGAGGACGTGTTTATCGGCGAGACCATCGCGGACAAACCGGAACATGGCGCGCTGCCTTACATTCCGATTGACCCACCGACGATTCAGATGGAATTCGCCGTGAACGACAGCCCGCTCGCCGGCCAGGACGGCAAGCTCGTCACCGCGCGGCATATTTGGGAGCGGTTGCAAAAGGAAATCCGCATGAACGTCGCGTTGCGCATCAAGCAGACCGCCGATCCGAAAATTTTCGAGGTCGAGGGCCGGGGCGAAATGCAAATTGCGATTCTCGTCGAGCAAATGCGGCGCGAAGGCTATGAAGTTTTGGTTTCGCGTCCCGAAGTGCTTTACAAGAAAGGCCCGAAAGACGAGCTCCTGGAGCCGATTGAACAGTTGTTCCTCGAAATCCCGCAGGAATTCATGGGCGCAGTCATGGAAAATCTTTCCGGCCGCAAAGCCGAAATCACCAGCATGAACCATCATGCCGACCAGGTGACCATTGAGGCTCTGATCCCCACGCGCGGCCTGATTGGGTTTGAGACCGACCTCGTGAACCAGACACGCGGTCTTGGTGTGATGAGCCATCTATTTTACAAATACGGCCCCGACCGCGGGGAAATCGCCGCGCGTAAGAACGGCTCGCTCGTCAGCATGGAAAATGGCGTGGCGATGTCCTACGCGCTGAACATGATTCAAGAGCGCGGCCGCCTGATGATCGAGCCGGGCGACGCCATTTACGCCGGCATGATTGTGGGCGAAAACGCGCGCGAAAACGACATCCCGGTAAATCCCTGCAAGGCGAAAAGATTGACGAACATGCGGTCTGTGGGCGATGGCAAGGGCATCCAGCTCACCGCGCCGTTGAAATTGAGCCTCGAACGCGCGCTCGAATACATCGGCTCGGACGAATATGTGGAAGCCACGCCAAAAAATCTCCGGCTGCGAAAAAAGATTCTGGATGAAATTGCCAGAAAGCGTTCTGAAAAATCGCGCGTGATAAAAATTCTGGCGGAGTGACGGGCGCTGCAACTATTTCTGCAGTGGCTTTCCTGTAAATTCCATTCCGACGAGGCAGACGTCGTCGTCAAATTTGTGGCCAACAGAGAAGGCGCGGATGGTTTTCAGCAATTCGTCGAACATTTGCGCGGCGGGTTTGTCCAGCAGGTTTTGCACGTTCAGCAGCAACCGTTCCTGGGAATAGAGTTCTTCATTTTGCCCCTGCACTTCGTAGAGGCCGTCGGTGAACAGCATCACGAGGTCGCCGGGCGCGAGAGTGGCTTCGCTGGTTTGATAGAGCGGGTCTTCGAACAGGCCGAGCGCGGGCTGGCTTTTGCCGGAGTCGTTGGCGAGCGGCTCAACGCGATTGGCCGAGCGACGCACGAGCAGGGGCTTGGGATGGCCGGCGTTGGCGAAGCGCATATGGCCGGTGCGCCAGTTGGCAACGAGATAAAACACGGTGGTGAGCATCGGCGAGCCGGTGGTTTTGAGGATGATGCACAAGTCGGAGTTGAGCTTACGCAAAAACATTCCCGGATCGTGCGCCAGCGGTTTCAGTTCCTCGCCGAGCGCGCGGATCATGGCGGTGACGAGCGCGGCCCGGACGCCGTGGCCGGTGACGTCGCAAATGAAAACGCCCACTTCATCGTCCGAAAGGGCGGACACGCTGAAAAAGTCGCCGCTGACGGTTTCCGCCGGATGATAACGGTGAATGAACTGGAAAACGCTTTTCCCCGGCGGCGCGTTGCGCGGAAACACGGGATATTGTTGCGGCAACATGGCAAGCTGGATCTCTCGCGCCATACGGAGGTTTTCCTCCATGATTAAATTTTTGGCGCGCAATTCCTCGCGACCACGGGCGAGTTCGGTGTTCGCGCGGCGGATTCGTTCCTCGGCAAGTTGTTGCGCCGTGATGTCCCAAAAAATTCCCTGAACTCCGGTGACTTTGCCATTGGCGCCAAAAATGGGCATTTTGACGACCTGAATGTAAGCCAGTTCGCTGCCGAAGACACTCTGCTCGATCGTTTCAAATGGCTTTCCGCTCTGGATGACTTGCTGATCATCCTCCTTCCGATGGATTGCATATTCCGGGGGAATAAAATCCGCGATGGTTTTACCGATGACTTCATCGTAACTTTTGCCGAGCGTTTTGCAAAATTGCCGGTTCGCAAACGTGTAATGTCCGTGGAGGTCCTTGCGGAAAATATTTTGCGGCATGGTTTCCACAAGCGAATGGTAGAGCGCCTCGGATGCGAGCATTCGTTCCTCGATCTCGCGCCGTTGCGTGATGTTTTCCACCGTGCCTTCGTAGTAAAGCAATTTGCCGCGTCTGTCGCGCACCACCCGGCAATTTTCCGAAACCCAAATAATTGAGCCGTCCTTGCGATAAATCCGCGACTCGAAATTCGTGATGGTATCGTTCTTTTGCATCAACCGGACGAATTCCTCGCGCCGGCCCGGCTCGACGTAAAGCCGGGTCGCAATGTCCCTGATGCTCGCCATCAATTCCACCGGCGAGTCATAGCCGTAAATGCGCGCCAATGCCACGTTGGCCAGGAGATAACGTCCGTCGGGCGTGGTGCGGAAGATGCCTTCGACGAGATGGTCAAAAAGATCGTAGTAATCTTTCTTTTCCTTGATCAACGCGTTCCACTCGTATTGACGTTCAATCGCGCAGTGAATCACCGGCGCCAGCGCGTGTGTGCCGAGTTGCTGCCTGGCGAAGTATTCCTGCGCGCCCGCCCGGATGACTTCCACCGCGAATGTCTCGTCTTTCGCCGGGCCCAAAACCACAATCGGCAAAGCGGGGGCTTTGGTGGCGAGGGATGTGACCTGGAACAAGCCGGCGGCGTTCGCCGTTGGAAGTTCAAACAAAACGACGCCGAATGAACTGGTCGCCAACTTGGGCAGCACGGCCTCCATCGTCGGCGCGGTGGTGACTTCGGATTTTTGCCTGTCGTTGCGGAAGTTGTCGGCAACCGCGCGCGCGAGACGCTTGTCGCCGGCAATCAACAAAACCTTTAACGATTCAGTTTGCATGATGCAAACCGGTCTCGCGGCGTGCGCGAAGGCCGGTTTATTTCAATTTGTTCTGTGATAAACATACGAATTTAACGCGCCGCCGCAAGAAAGTTGCGCCCGCGCCGGATTTTTGCTTCAATCGGCCCGGATGAAATGGCGAGCTGACTTCCGCAGGATGGGTCTCTTCAATTTTTTTGTTCTCTTGCCTGAAATCGCCGCCCCGCGACCGCCAGCGGCTTTTACGGAGCCTTAACGTGTGACATGAATTTATGAAAACCTATCAACCAGCGGATATCCGAAACTTCGCCATTGTCGGCCATGCGTCGTCGGGCAAGACGATGTTAAGCGAGGCGATGCTCGCCTGCAGCGGCGTCATCTCACGCATGGGCCGCATCGCGGACGGCTCGACAGTATCGGACTATCACGTCAGCGAAAAGAACCGCCAGATTTCCGTCTCGGCGTCGTTGCTCCACACGGAATGGGCGGGGAAGAAATTCAACATTATTGACACGCCGGGTTACCTCGATTTCATCAGCGAAGGTTTGGGGGCGTTGCGCGTGGGCGATTTTGCGTTGGTGGTGATTCACGCGCAACACGGCCTCGGCGTCGGCACCGAACGGGTATGGGATTACGCGACAAACTATGGCATCCCCAAAATGATCGTCGTGAACGCCGTGGACAAGGAGAACTTTGATTTCGACGCGGTGGTGAAGCAGGTGCAGGAACGGTTTGGGCGGCACGTTTTTCCGTTGAGTTTCCCGCTGAATCCCGGCCCCGGCTTCAATCGTGTGCTGGACGTGCTGCGCAAGGAAATCGTGACTTATGCGACCGATTACAGCGGCAAATACAAGGAAGAACCGGTGACCGGCGAATGGGAGGCGAAGTGGAACGAAATGCACGGCCAGCTCATCGAACACATCGCCGAGTCCGATGACGAATTGATGAACAAATTTTTCGAGCAGGGCGGACTGTCGGAGGAGGAATTCCGCGCCGGCATTCACGCGGCGGTGCAGAAGCAATTATTCATCCCGATCTTCTGCACGTCAGCGGAAAACAACATCGGCGTGGCGCGGTTGATGGATTTCATTGCCAAGTATGGTTCGTCGCCGGTGGATCGCCGGAAGGTAAAGGCCTTCAACGCAAATGACGCGGAGGTGGAGGTGGCGTTGGATAATCCCGAACCCGTTCTTTACATTTTCAAGACCATGTCCGAGGCGCATTTCGGCGAGTTGTCGTTTTTCCGCATCTATGCCGGGTCGGTGTCCACGGGCATGGATTTGTTCAACAGCGACCGCA
>Ga0187873_1003962_pt1 | contig 10402 bp, 8 predicted proteins | sample June2016WEW_16_1_2_FD_133012 | JGI IMG/M metagenome (GOLD analysis project Ga0187873, IMG submission 133012) | Peatland microbial communities from SPRUCE experiment site at the Marcell Experimental Forest, Minnesota, USA - June2016WEW_16_100 | ecosystem: Environmental > Terrestrial > Soil >... | reverse complement strand
CGGCGCATACCGCATAGCCGTCGAGCCGCGGCATCATGATGTCCAACAGAATAAGATCGGGCTTCTCCTGGAGCGCCCGCTGAAGCCCGCTCTGCCCGTCTGCCGCCGTGAGCACGCGATAGCCCTCCCCGGCCAGCACGTCCTCCAGCGCCGTGCGCATCGGCAGCTCATCTTCGATAATCAGCACCCGTTCCATACCGGCAGTTCAATCGTAAAGCGGCTGCCCTGCCCCACTGCGCTGCGCACCAGCACCTGCCCGCCATGGGCTTCCACAATATGTTTCACGATGCTCAGGCCGATGCCGACGCCCTGGGTTTGGCGGCGCAACTCTGAGCCGCGCCGGTAAAACCGCTCGAATATTCTCTTGTGGTCTTCCGTTGGAATTCCGTCCCCATGATCCTCGACCCAGAGCAGGATGGAGAAAGGATGAAGGATGAAGGATGAAGGATGAACCTTCGGCCTCCGTCCTTTTTCCTTCCTCCTTTTTCCTTCTTCCTTCATCCCGCGCACCTCCAGGCCGACGGTCACGGTTTGGCCCTTGGGCGAATGTTTCATCGCGTTGTCAATCAGGTTGACCAGCGCCTGCTGGATGGCTTTGCCGTCCACCACCGGCCGGGTGCTCAGGATTTGGAGGTCAGACTCGGGAATGGCCAGGGCCAGATTGACCTGACGTTCCGCGGCGGAGAGCTCCATCAGTTTCAGGGTCTGCCGCGCCAGCGCCACGAGGTCGGTCGGCTCGAACTCATATTGCTTGCGGCCCTGCTCGATGCGTGAAAAGTCGAGCACGTTTTCGATGAGCGACGAAAGGCGGCGGCATTCCTGGCCGATGAAGCGGAAGTACTCCTGCTGCTTGGCCCGGTCGGCAATCTTGCCGCTTTCCAGGCTCTCGGCCATGAGCCGCACCGAGGCAATGGGAGAACGCAATTCGTGCGAGACGCTCGAGACAAAGTTGCTCTTGAGCGCGCCGAGCCGGAGTTGGCGATAGAAGGCGCCCCGCGCAGCGGCCAGTCCGGAAATGGCCGCCAGTGTCGAAGCGACAATCAGTCCGCCGAAGAGCAGCGTGCGCTGCCGCTGCTGGGCGAAGAGGCGGGCCGGGTCAGCCAGGCAGAGCCGAAGGACCCACTGCGGACGGCTGGACATCGGCTCGATTCCTCGACTGGGCCGGGTCGGGGAAGAGGTCTCGCCGGGCATGGGCTCGGCCGGCAAACCCAGGCTCGACTGGGCAAGATGGTCTTGGACCTCGGCCAGCACACGAGCGGCGCCGGGCCGGGCCGCCCGGAAACCACTTGAGTCCAGTGGTTCGCCTTCCAACGCCGCAGTCAGGCTGCAGTAGCCGGGCACCGCAACGCGGGTCGCGCGGATTGCCCGGACGAAGGCGCGCTCGAGCGCGACTTTGGGATAGATGCGCAGCTCAGCAACCCCCCTGGCCGCCCCGGGCGCGGCGGCGGCGGTGGGTGCGCTGGAAATGGGAGCCGCGCCTGGAGGGAAGGGGTTGGGAGTAGGAGTAGGAGTAGGAGTAATGGCGGCGTCGGGCAGGGCAAGGACACAGAACCAGCGGCGTCCCATGGCCTCGACCCAGAGATTGGTCGCCTCCTGCGGCCAACCGTGCTGCTCGAGGCCCCAGGCAATCCGGCCCAGCCGCGCCTGCGCCGACCAGAGCTTTTCCGCAGGGTCCAGCAATTCCTTGGGCTGAGGCGCCTTGTCGATAAGCGCACGGGCCTGGTTCAACAACTCCGGCAACAGCAGACTCTGCCCCTCGAGTGACTCATCCACCAGCGCGTCCAGCACTGTCCCCAGTTCCGGCCCTGAACCGGCCTGCCGCAGCGCCTCCGCCAACGCCAGGTTGGACAATGGCAGCCCGGCCTCGGACATCATCCCCCGATGCTCTTCGGCAAACGACCTCAGCGCCCGAACGGGGTCGCGCCCAGGCTCGTGCTCCAGGCCGATCAATTCCGCATTGGCGCGCGCTTCAACCGCCGGGTTCAGCTCGAGAAAGCCCTTCACCGCAGCCTCCAGTCCCCCGGCCTTCGTCCCGGACAACTCCGCTTGGCGCAACGCATCCCACGACCGCCGCTGCTCCTCCGTAAGCGCCAGGAACCATTCTGGCGGACGGGGAGGTTGGTCATAGCCCGGCGCCCGGGTCAAGCCACGGTCGCCGGGTGGCAGCACCCGGTCTGGAAATACCTCCTCCGGACGCAGGTCTGGATACATTGCCTGCCAGTTCCTCAACGCGGCGCCATTCAACTCGGACTCGTTGATCCGGGTGGAAACGCGTTCCCGGGATGTTCGGGCTCTTCCGCCTTCCAGTCGCAAGCGTTCGTATGCGAACCAGTCCAGCGCGGAGAGGTCGAACGCGGCCAACTCAACGGCGAACCGGCGCCCCAGTTCCGGGGCAAGTTGCTGGAGGATCTCCTCGGCCCGCTGCCGCGCCTGGTGCTCCACGGCCGCTTTGTCGCGCAGGATTGCCGTCAGCCCGATGGCCGCCATGACCCCCACCGGCAACAGGATGAAGAGCCCCTGCCAGAAAAAGACCGGCTCTCGTCTTGCGCGCGCGCTCATCTCATGACCTGTCGAACATCTATACCAACCCGCGAGGATACGCGCATCACCAAAACCATTTGTCATGGTTTTGTAAAGAGGTCAACTGACCGGAGAACGGGACCAGCCCTACCCTCTCTGGGGGCGCACGACAGCTTCCTTCCAGGGCTCCCGCCTGCCGCATACTGAGGAGTCCGTGGGATGCACTACAGACGGACGGCCCCTCACCCCGGCCCTCCCCCCATCGGATGGGGAGAGGGAGCATGGTTGGTCGCCACACACTGTAGGGCAACCCGAGGAGCAGTAAATGCCGCGTTCCGGTCGGCTTCGGAACGTCGCATTATGCGGCAGCGAAGAATCTGCTGTCGTGCGCCGCCCTCCCTGGCGTGTTGGAGAATCGTCCCGGGTGCCTCGCAAGGTGGGGCGCGAACAAATCAGCCAGCGCACAACACCCGCCGCACCGTACTCATCAGATTGGTTGTGGCGTCTGATTTGGAGAGGTAACCGCTGGCCCCGGCAAGCATGGCCTGCTCCGCATACACGGACCCGTCATACATCGACAGGACCAATGTCAGGGTCTCGGGATGGCGCTGGTGGAGGTCCCTGATGAGTTCCAGTCCGTCCGAATCCCTCAATCTCAAGTCAACGATGGCAAGGTCCGGCTTCGAGTCGGCGACCGCCGCCAGGGCTCCGTCCCGGTCTTCCGCCTCGCCGCACACAGCTATGTCCCCCTCGCGCGCGATGAGGTCCCTCAGTGTCTGGCGCACCATTGGATGATCGTCAACCAGCAGAACGCGTGTCTTCCCGTTCCGACTTCTCTTAAGCGCGGGGTCGAACCCGCGACCCGTCGTGGGACGCGGACGGCCACCCTGAGTGAGCATCCAGCAAGAAGAAATAAGTTCGGCAACTCGAAGCAGCGTTTTCATTACATAATCCTCCCGGCAACTCTGTGTTTCATAAACAAGCCACGCGCCAACATCGCGCAGGCCCAAGAGTCTCTCTGGATCCGGTGAAATATGCAGCCTGAACTTGCGCACAGGCAGCCCACATGTTACTCGCAGGATATTCACCGCGGCCCTCGATCGAACCGGTTTTGCACTCCGCGCCCTTGCGCCCAAAACCCAGCCAAAACTCAGTCCCTTTATGACTCATGTGCGAAGAATAATGAGTAATATCAAAAATGTAAAGCAGAATTTTACAATTTTTTGCGCTCTTCGAAGCACCCACCCAAACCAACCGTGGAAACAATATCAGCTTATGAATCTCGACGCGTTGTATCACATCCTGGCAGCGAGAATGAGGACCGCCAATAAGCCCCGCAAACAGCCGTTCGCCCCGGGAAAAAACGAGTCAATACCAATTCACAACTATTTGCGACTGAATAACTTGTCACTGAAAGTCTAAACTGACAAGCGACTGAAAGACAAGTATGGTGGGTAAGTTACACAGAATTGCGATGTTCAGCTTCCAGTTTCTTGGAAAAAAAGCGTTGGCCACCCCCTGCCCAGGAGATTATCCGCCCATAATCCGGTGGATATCGGCCTTTTCGCTTAGGCTCAGAGTGATTTTTATGAGTAATTTTACTTGCCAAATACTCTCTAGCGGGTGAAGATGCAGCCGTGGCCGGTGTCGCTACAATTCACTCCGAGCTTCGTCGCGTGCGTCTGGCACAGCACGTTTCGCAAGCTCAGCTCGCTGAGGTCGTCAAGTGCTCGCAAGGGGCGATCAGCAGATTTGAGACAGGGCAACGCTCTGCATTGTCCGAAGAGAACGTCCGGGCTCTTTGCGGCCACCTGAAAATACGTTTTGAGGAATTCCCGCTCAGCGCGCCCAGCCAGAAAAGTTGTCGTGTTGTTTTCTGCGCCACTCCGACATGCCTTCACAATTTGCCCTTTCTGCTCGGGGGCAGGCTCGTGGTCCAACCCCATACGAGATCCCATGACGGAGAAGAACCTGTTTTCTGTCCTGGTTGCGGGGCTTGCATGTGTGATTGTTGCCCGAATCCCCATTGCCAATCACCACCTTGCGAAGGGGCTGCATTTTGCGCCGCTTGCGGCAGCCCGCTGGTTCAATTGCCAGAGGAGCTCAGGGGGTTGGCAGATCCCAAAAGTTTCGTTCTTTTTCAATGGCAGCAGCGAGACAGGTTTTTAGGCAACAGCGCCCACTTTGCTGAGGGGTCCGTGGGATGCACTACAGAGGGACGGCCCCTCACCCCGGCCCTCTCCCCATCGGATGGGGAGAGGGAGAGTGGCCGGTCGCCACACGCTGTAGGGCAGCCCGAGGACTGAGTAGTATGCAACGGTGATTATGGGGGGGGGTGAGTTAGGGGCCGAAAAAGTCGAAATTCTGGCTTGACTTTCAATCCCGTCTGTTAATAGGCTGTGAATAACTTAGAAATACACCTTAATCCAACGGGGCCTTTTGACCCCCAATTCTGCGTGAAAACTGCGGAAAAAACCAGGTCCGGACCAAAGCCTGATAAACTGGGCCGAAGTGGAGAGGCCGCTTGAATCGGAAACGGGGATCTTCGTGACAGCGAAAGCAGACATTCTGGTGGTGGATGACGATTCCCAAGTCGCGGGGCTGTTTTCAACGGTTCTGCGGGCTGAGGGATATCGAGTGCGCGAGGCTCTCAGTGGGGAAGAAGGACTGGAGTCGGCACGGGCAGAGCATCCGGACGTGATGCTGCTGGACGTGAGGCTGCCAGATCTGAGCGGGATTGAGGTCTGCCGGCGAATCAAGGCCGAACCGGCCTTGGCGGGCGTGTTTGTTATCATGGTTTCAGGCGAGGCGATGAGCGCGGCGGACAGGGTGCAGGGGCTGGAGGTTGGGGCTGACGAGTACCTGGCCAAGCCGGTCGCACTGAATGAGTTGCAGGCGCGGATTCGAACGGCGTTGCGTCTCCGGGACACCGCCGCGGCGTTGCGAGTCAGCGAGGAGTACCACCGGCGGCTAATCGAGATTCTGCCGGACGCTTTGTGTGTGCTTGACTTGCGCGGCCGGATGGTCACCGTGAATTCGCAAGCGGTGGCGATGCTGGGTTATGCCGAGGCGAGAGAGCTGCGGCGGAAGAGCCTCTTGAGCCTCGTGCCGTCCAAAGCCCGAGGGCGGCTGCGGGCTGATATAGCCGTCCTGTCGCGAACCGGGATTCTGCAGAATGCCCAGTACGAGGTGGCCCGAAAAGACGGGAGCCAGTTCCCGATTGCGCTGAGTGCTTCGCAAATCAAAGACAGCGGAGGGAGAACCATTGGCCGGGTGTGCGTGGCCAGGGACATCTCCGATGAGAAGCGCGCAGAGAAGCAACGGACCGCCTTTTCGGAGTTGGGGTACCGGCTCAGCGCCGCGGCTACGCCCGAAGAGGCCGCCAAGGTCATCCTGGACATCGCTTGCGATCTCTTCGACTGCGATGCAGGCCACATCGATTTGTATTCCCAAGCGGATGACAAGATGATCGCAGTCCTGGCGGTCGATACCACAGGTGGCCGACGGATGCTGGTTCCGCCCTCGGGGTTGAGGCACGAACCGACCTCGCTGATGCGGCTGGTCATGGAGGAGGGCTCACGATTGACAAATCAGGGGGACCAGTTGCCCGCGGGTGTGGAATTGCTGCCTTTTGGCGATGTCACCCGCCGCTCAGCTTGCCGGATGCATGTTCCGATTCGCGCGAAGGGGATCGTCCATGGTGTGCTGTCCGTTCAAAGCTACACGCCAGGCGCTTATTCGCCCGATGATTTGAGACTCCTGGAAACTCTGGCGGGACATTGCGGCCACGCGCTGCAGCGAATCAATGCGACAGAAGGGTTGCGGGAAGCGGAGGCCAGGTATCGCAGTATCTTCGAGAACGCGACCGAAGGGATCTTCCAGTCGACACTCGAAGGCCGTTTGCTCAACGCCAATCCAGGGCTGGCTCGGATGTTGGGGTATGAAACGCCCGAGGAATTGAGGTCCAGCATTACCAACGCCGGGCAGCAAGTTTATGTCAACCCGGGAAGACGAAAGGAGTTGAGACGGCTGTCGGAAGAAAAAGGTTCCGTTCAGGGCTTTGAAGCAGAACTTCTCCACAAGGACCGCAGAAGAATCTGGGTGACAATAAACGCGCATTTGGTCCGTGACGGCAAAGGCGCTGTTCTTTACCTGGAGGGAACCGCCCAGGACATCACGGAGCGCAAGCGTTTAGAGAAGGCGCTTCTGGAAGTTAGCGAGCGCGAGCAGCGTCTGGTTGGGCAGGACATTCACGACGGCCTCTGCCAGCGGTTGTTCTGCACGGCTATCGGCTGTAATCTGCTGCAAGAACACCTGGCGACGCAGTCGCGGCCCGAGGCCGCGGAGGCGGCTAAAATCCTGGCGCAACTTCAGGCTGCCATAGGCGAAGCTCGCAGCCTGGCCCATGGACTTAGCCTTGCCAACCTGGATAAGAGGGGCCTGGCCGCCGCCTTGGGGGATTTGGCGTCCACGACCACCCTTGATTGCCATGTCCCATGTACGGCTGAATGCCCGGGCTCGGTTCCCATCACCGACCCGGCCACGGCCACCCACCTTTACCGTATCGCGCGAGAGGCGGTGCATAACGCCGTCAAACACGCCCGGCCGAGCCGGATCCTCATCCGGCTGGAGGCAACGGCGGACGGGTTGCGCCTGGGTGTCGAGGACGACGGGCGTGGAATCCCCGAGGGGCAAAGTCTGGGCTCCGGCATGGGCTTCGGCATGATGAGGTATCGCGCGAATATGCTAGGGGGGGAGTTGAAGATTCAAAGGGCGCCTTGCGGGGGAACCATCGTCACTTGCACCTTCCCCGAGAATGCTTTTAATCCCGCTCTGTCACACTGATCAGGAGAAATTACTATGCCTAGGGCAAATCGGACGGATCGCACACAGGTTCTGCTGGTGGATGATCATCCACTGGTCCGCAAGGCCATGAGAGCAGCCATCTCGCGGGAACGCGATTTGGCGGTGTGTGGCGAGGCGGAAAACCGGGATGGGACTCTGGCGGCGATCGAGGCCTCGCGACCGGACCTGGCCATTGTTGATTTAGGGTTGAAAGACTCGGACGGGATGGGGCTCATCCAGGACATCCACGACCGCCATCCCCAGGTGCTGACGCTGGTCCTGTCCGTGCAGGATGAATCGCTGTATGCGGAGCGGGCGATCCGTGCCGGAGCGAGCGGCTACATTTCCAAGCAAGCGGAGCCGGCGAAGATTATGCAAGCGGTGCGCAAGGTCTTGGCCGGGGAGATATACTGGGGCGAAGGGGTTGCCGCCCAAGTGGCCTCCAAGGTCGCCCGTTCGGCCCGGGGCACCAATAGCTTCCAGGCGAACCTGCTGTCAGAACGCGAGATGCAGGTGTTCGAGTTAATCGGCAGCGGCGCCAGCACCTCCGCCATTGGGGCTATGCTCCACATCGATGGGAGCACGGTGGAAACATACCGTACCCGCATAAAGGAGAAGATGAATTTGAGGGACGCCCGGGAGTTGCTGCAGGCGGCGATTCGTTGGAACGTGGCCAAGGGCCAGTGCTGCCCATTGCCTTCGGGCGAGGCTGGGCAGAGCAAACCCGTCCTTCGCCGGTAGCGGTCCATCTGCCCAACTGCCGCTGCGAGCGAGGCTGAGAAGCTCAAATCGCAGGCTCGTCCTCGTGAGCGAGCAACCGGCGGAAGGACCCCCGGCCCTTTTGGTGACATCTCCTTTCATGATTTACCCTTTGACTTCCATCCTCGAGCGAATCGATCTGGCCGCGCTTTTTGCCAAACCCCAACCGCTGGAGGTCGAGCTGGGCAGCGGGGACGGGTCGTTCCTGGCGGAGTACGCGGCGCGGCATCCCGAGCGCAATTTCATCGGCGTGGAACGGCTCCTGGGCCGCCTGCGCAAGCTGGACCGCAAAGGGCGGCGCGCCGGTCTGGCGAACCTGCGAGGGGTGCGCCTCGAGTCGGCCTATTTCCTGGAGTACCTCCTGCCGCCGCGCTCGGCTGGCGCGCTGCATGTCTATTTTCCCGATCCGTGGCCCAAACGCAAACACCGCCGCCACCGCCTGATCAACGAGCGGTTCCCGGCGCTGGCCGCCCAGGCCCTCGCCCCGGGCGGCAGGGTTTATTTGCGCACCGACGACCCGCCCTATTTCGAGCAAATGACCACGGTTTTTGCCGCCGGCCCGGCCTTCCGGCCCGTGGACACCCCTGCAGAATTGGCCGGGCTGTTGACCGATTTCGAGCGGGACTTCGCGGCGCGCGGAATCCCCACCCGCCGGGCGGCGTATCAGCTGGTTGGATAAATGACTGTTCAGGGGCGGGCATCCGCGCTATTTTCCGGGCATGGCTCTGCCGGAAAACCTGGAAGCGATTCAGCAGCGGATGGCGGCGGCCTGCGCTCGGGCGGGGCGCGCCCCGGGGACGGTCACTCTCATTGCGGTGACCAAGGGCCAGCCGCCCGGGGCGGTCGCAGAGGCGGCGAAGCTCGGCCTGACGCTTTTCGGCGAGAACAAGGTCCAGGAGGCAAAGGCCAAAATCCCCTTGTGCCCGGGCCGGCTGCACTGGCATCTGGTCGGTCATCTGCAAACCAATAAGTGCCGGGATGCAGTCGAGCTGTTCGAGATGATTCAAAGCGTGGACAGCCTCCACCTGGACCAGGAAATCGATAAGCGCGCCGAGCAGGCCGCCAGGACAATGCCCATCCTGCTCGAGGTCAATGCCGCCGGCGAGGCCAGCAAGTTCGGCTATAGCCCCGAGCGGCTTCTGAGCGAGCTCAGCCAAATCAACGCCCTGCCCCGCCTGGAAATTCACGGCCTCATGAGCGTGCCCCCTTGGACGCCCAACCCGGAAACGGCGCGCCCGCTCTTCCGCCAACTCCGCGCGCTCAAGGACCAGTGCGAGCAACTCCTGGGGGCGCCCTTGCCCCGCCTGAGCATGGGCATGACCGGCGATTTCGAGGTCGCCATCGAGGAAGGCGCAACGATGGTCCGCATCGGGACTGCCCTTTTCGGACAACGGCCAGGGAGTTGAAGTCCGGAGGCCGAAGGCCGAAATCCGAAGACCGCATCCGGTCCCTCATTCGTGGCGTGTGGCGCCCGAACTTTCCGGTTGCCTGGGGTGGGAGGATCGCGTAATACTTTATCGTCTGAGCGTAGTACTGCGCGGCCGGCAGGGCGGGAGTGTCCACCCCGGCGGGCGCCAGGATGAGCCGCAGACACAAGGCACATGCATTTGCCGGATGGATTCCTGGACGCGAAAACTGCGCTGCTCTCGACGGGCGCGGCGGCGGCCGGGGTGGGGCTGGCCCTGCGGCAGGTGCGGAGGACGCTGGAGCCGCGCCAGATGCCGATGCTTGGGCTGGCAGCGGCGTTTGTCTTTGCGGCGCAGATGCTCAATTTCCCGGTGGCGGGGGGCACGTCCGGCCACCTGGTTGGTGGGGTGCTGACGGCGATACTGCTCGGTCCGGCTGCGGCGGTGCTGGTGATGACCTGCGTGCTGATGGTGCAATGCCTGGTTTTCAACGACGGCGGCTTGCTTGCGCTGGGGGCCAACGTGTTCAACATGGCCATCGTCAACGCGTGCGGGGGCTATTTCGTTTTCAGAGTGCTCAAGGGTGTGATGCGGATGGAGAAGAATCGGGCAACGGTGTTCGCGGCGGCATTCGCAGGCTGGTTCGGGACCGTGCTGGCTTCGATCACGTGCGCCGGACAACTGGCCCTCTCAGACCAATCACCCTGGTCGGCCGCGTTTCCGGCGATGGCCCTGGTCCATATCGTTATCGGCGTGGGTGAAGGGCTGGCGACGGGGCTGATCACGATGGCGGCGTTGCGCGCGCGGCCGGAGCTTGTGGCCGGGACGGGGGGAGGGGTGTGGGCGGGGATGGGAGGAATGGGAGGGATGGG
>Ga0187873_1003956_pt1 | contig 10404 bp, 6 predicted proteins | sample June2016WEW_16_1_2_FD_133012 | JGI IMG/M metagenome (GOLD analysis project Ga0187873, IMG submission 133012) | Peatland microbial communities from SPRUCE experiment site at the Marcell Experimental Forest, Minnesota, USA - June2016WEW_16_100 | ecosystem: Environmental > Terrestrial > Soil >... | reverse complement strand
CCGGCTCATAATACAGGGCCCGCCCCGCACTCCTCCGATGGGATTTTTGGGCTTCCCAAGGGAGTTCATGCACCGCCCCATCAGGGACGCTCCCCGGGCAAGACCGTCATCCACAAAGACAAGGTGGTCGTTTGGATCGTCAAAGAGGTTGCGCTCAGTGATTCCTTCTAAAATATATTCGGGTTTCCGTCCCGATATTGCCGCCCGCCCGGTAAAACCGATCGATGCGTTCCGCGGGACAATGTGCTCTTCCACGGCCACATCGATAAGACGGAGCGCCATTTTCGCGCAGACCCGGTCGACCACTTCGTTGAGAACGGACAGGTTGTAGTTTTTGTGGATCTCGGCACCGATCTCAAGGAGCTTGTCAAGATCGCTACTGTTAACCCCGCAGTCGCACCCGATCATGGCGATGTGGGATTCCTTTGCAAGTTTTGCGTTGACCGGCACCCGCCCGAACCGGTTCCGGTCCGGCGGCACGATCCTGATATCGATATACTCATGGCACCGGTTGATGTAATCGTCTACGACCCTTCGGTTGCCGCCCGAAAAATATCCCCCGCTCACGCTGTTCTCGCCAAAGATATCGAGAGCGGTGCCGGTCCGTTCCTGGACAAGACCGGTCCCCCGGACAATTGCATCGGGAATTGCCCCGGCAAGGCCACAGAAGTTCCCAATGGTCTTTGCAAACGGATTGGGATCATCAGGGCTGACATCGCTGGTGATCCGCCCGTCAAGCGTCGTCCCGAAATCTACGGAGACACAGGGATTCCGGAAATCGACCGGTGTCCACTTTGCCCCTTCCTTGATCCCGGCCATCGCGAGCTCTCCTTCCATCTCATTTGCAACCATCTCGACTCCGGTCGAGCCCACCGGCGGAATCACACCGGCAACGGCACCAATAAAAACGACCTTGTCGGCAAAACTGAACGGCTGGAGTTTTGCCGACTGGTTGGCCTTTGTCATGGGCGGCGTCATCTTCCTGGGCGGGACACCGGCGATCAGGCAGCCGTTTGCAAGAGCGATGACGAAATCCCCGATCTGATCCGGGGATTCCATCTCGGCCACCACGCCTGTGCTGCGGACAACGAAGTCGAGATCAGTCAGGATGCCAAGACGTGCCTCCTTGTGGCACTGGATCAGCGTGTCCCGCACCAGTTCGGTCACTGCCTGGCGAGAAAGTTTTGTCCCATCAAGCGTCTCGCCGAAGACCTCCTCACCGGGCTTTGGCGGCCGGATGTCCCGGCTCATGCTTACGGTCTTGTTGATCACATACGATTTGCCGGTTTCCAGACTTACCCCGGTGAGAATACACTTGGTAGTTGTGTTACCCATCTCAACAGATGCCACGATAAAATAGGGCTTGTTCTTGTATTCCGGGATCTGCATTCCCGCACCGTGCGCGATCGATGGGGGAGGAGGACTTTCAACGATATGGGGTCGTGGCTTTACCCAGCGGCTGAAAAAACTGGCGCACATATCTAAACGATCCGGTTGTTACGGGATATAGATTTCTTTTTGTGGTGCACGAGACAGAAGAAAAAAGGGTATGTCCGTGCATACCCGGCGGGACTTATTTTTGTTGTACCCTTTTCTGTTTCATTGCATGAACCAGGCGTGCCTGTATCCCGAAGTAATGGGAGACGCCGATTGCATGGCACTGATCGATGGATGCGCTGTCAAAGGAGACAAGATCCCCGGAGTAAATTGCCTGCGGGGAACTGCGACCGAGCACCCGGACACTTCCCTTGTAGAGTTCGAGATCGACGTGGCCGTTTACCCGTTCCTGCGTGGTATCGATAAACGCATTGAGCGCGGCATACAGCGGTTCGTATACAAGTCCCTTGTACGCCAGTTCTGACCATTTGTCATCCACCATTCTCTTGAACGCCAATTCCTGCCGGGTGAGTACCAGGCTCTCAAGATCATGGTGGGCGGTAAGGATAACCGTGGCCGCCGGGTGTTCATAGTTTTCCCGCGCTTTGAGCCCGAGGATGCGATCCTCGATCATATCGTTCCTGCCGACCCCGTGCTTGCCGGCAAGGATGTTGAGTTTCTGGATCAGGTCATAGCCAGAGAGTTTTTTCTCGTTTAAGGCAACCGGAACACCGCCGGAAAACGTGATGGTGATCTTCTCTGGTTTTACCGGGGCCTTTTCCGGCGAGACTGTCCAGAGATAGATCTCTTCTGGCGGGTGAAACGCCGGGTCCTCGAGCCTGCCGCCTTCGATGCTCCGGCTCCAGCAGTTCTCGTCCATGCTCCAGGGCTTGCTCTTTTTGACAGGTACAGGTATGCGGTGCTCCTTTGCATACTCGATCTCCCAGTCACGGGTCAGGTTCTGCTCCCGGATCGGTGCAACTACTTCGAGCCCGGCGGCGCGGATGATAAAATCGAACCGCAGTTGATCGTTTCCTTTTCCTGTACACCCATGGGCAATTGCGGTTGCCTTCTCTTTCTTTGCGATCTTTACTACTTCTTCCGCAATCAGGGGCCGGGCAAGAGAAGTCCCCATAGGGTAGCCCTCGTAGGAGCCGTTCGCCTTGATCGCAGGGATGATATATTCTGCAACAAATTTATCCCGTACGTCGATAGTATAGTGGCGATCGGCAAGTTTCTGGCCTTTTTTTGTCGCCACATCGATCTCCTCATCCCGCTGGCCGACATTGACAGCAACAGTGACCACGCGGTCATAGTCATACCGTTCCTTTAAGAGGGGGATACAGATGGAGGTATCAAGCCCTCCGGAATATGCAAGTACTATAGTACCTTTTCCCATAATGGTTACTTCCTGTTCGCAGATCATCTGATTGGATGTCTCACCATATATTTACAAAGGCTGTCTTCGGAAATAGAGACGATTGAAGGCGCTGAACAATACCAAAAAATCAAGAACAAAAATGAAATTTTTAGGAGGAGTGTTTCCTGAACACGGGATCTCGCGGGGTTTTACGACGGTTTTTTCGATAGTCTCCAGCAGGAATACGGTACTGTAATCATAGGAACCTTTTGGTGGAAAAGTCCTCAAACAGACGTAAAAAAGAGAGAATCGTCAAGCCCGCCGGAATTATTTGAGATAGTGGCTGATTGGTTCGAGCGTCATCTTCTCGCGTTTGATTGCATCGATCGCAAGCGCCGCTGCACGCGCTGCCTGAAGGGTCGTGATATACGGGATACCGAAATCCACCGCTGCACGCATGATCTGGTAATGATCCTGACGGGACTGTCGGTCCTGAGGGGTATTGATGATGAGCCGGATCTCGCCATGGTGCATCATGTCGAGCACATTGGGAGAACCTTCCTGCACCTTCCGAACGAGATGCGCCTCCACTCCCGCATCGTGCAGATAGTCCACGGTGCCCTCGGTCCCGTACAGGGTAAGGCCAAGATCGCGCAGGCTCCGGGCGATAGGAATCACTTCATCTTTCTGCTCGATGTTGACCGAGACAAAGACGTTCCCCTTGAGCGGAAGCTCATTATCCGCTGATATGCAGGCCTTGTAAAAGGCAAGCCCAAAGTCATAATCGATTCCCATCACTTCCCCGGTGCTCTTCATCTCAGGTCCGAGCATCGTATCAACGCCGGCTAGTTTGTTGAAGGGCAGGAGCACCTCTTTTACTGCCACATGATTGATCTTTTTTTCATGAAACCCGAGGTCCCGCAGTTTCTTTCCGATCATCACTTTCGCCGCGATCTTTGCGATGGGAAGACCGGTTGCTTTTGAGACAAACGGGACGGTGCGGCTCGCCCGGGGGTTAGCCTCAAGGATATAGACCACATTGTCCTTTACTGCCATCTGGATGTTGACAAGACCGACAACCCCAAGGCCGAGCGCAATCTTTTTGGTATATTCGCGGACAGTCGCAACAACCTCTGGTGAGAGGGATTGGGTTGGGATGACACAGGCAGAGTCCCCGGAATGAATGCCGGCCTGCTCTATGTGTTCCATGATGCCACCAATGAGAACCTCTTCGCCATCGCAGACCGCATCGACATCGAGCTCAACGGCGTTTCTCAGGTACGAATCAATCAGTACCGGGTGATGCTGGCTCACCCGCACGGCCTCTTTCATATAGGTTTCGAGTTCCGCCGAGTCATGGACAATCTCCATTGCCCGGCCACCGAGTACGTAGGATGGCCGGACAAGCACCGGGTAGCCGATCTTCTCTGCCTTCTCCTTTGCTTCTGCCTCAGAATAAGCGGAACTGTTGGCAGGGCTTGGGATCTGCAACCGGGTCAGCATGACACTGAACCGGTCACGATCCTCGGCAATATCCATTGCATCCGGGGAGGTACCGAGGATCTTCGTGGGAAGGCCCAGCCGTTTCATCTCCTTTTCAAGGGGGACTGCAAGGTTTACTGCGTTCTGGCCTCCAAATTGCACCATCACCCCGCAATACTCATCGGTCCTGAGGATATTGGTGACATCCTCGAGCTGCATCGGCTCAAAGAAGAGACGGTCGGAAGTATCAAAATCCGTGGATACGGTTTCAGGGTTGTTGTTGACGATGTGGACTTCCACGCCCTCTTCCCGCAACGCTTTTACCGCGTGTACCGTGCAGTAGTCGAACTCGATACCCTGGCCGATCCGGATCGGCCCCGAACCAAGGATGAGGACTTTCTGCCGGTTGTCCCTGACGATCTCGGTTGTCGCATCCCGGGTCGAGTAGAAATAGGGGGTGGAGGCGGGAAACTCCGCTGCACAGGTATCCACCATCTTGTAGACCGGGGCACCCACCAGTTCTTCGATCGCATCCGTTTCTTTTCCGGTGAGCGCTGCAATTTCAGTATTCGCAAAGCCGTAGGTCTTCGCAAGGAAGATATCTGCATCACTGCTCCCGGCAGCCAGACGCTTTTCCAGATCAACGATATTTTTGATCTTCTCCAGGAAAAACGGCGTGATTGCGGTGAGGTGTACGATCTCGTCAATCGTAAAGCCCTGCCGGAATGCGTCGAAGAGGCAATGGAACCGCTCATCGGTCGGGCGCGAGAGGATCATACGGATCTCGCTTGGGCTCGTGTGCGACCGTACGTCGGTATCGATCGAGCGCTTGGCCTTCATGAAGGCCTCTTCAAGCGTCCGGCCAATTGCCATCACTTCCCCGGTGCTCTTCATGGATGTCGAGAGCGTCCGGTCTGCACCCTTGAATTTATCAAACGGCCAGCGGGGTACCTTTACCACGACATAGTCGATGGTCGGTTCAAACGATGCTGCGGTACACCCGGTAACCGAGTTCTTGATCTCGTCCAGATGCAGACCGATCGCAATCTTTGCGGCAACCCGTGCGATGGGGTAACCTGTTGCTTTCGAGGCAAGAGCTGAAGACCGTGAGACCCGGGGGTTAACCTCAATGACCCGGTACTCCCCGTCTTTGAATGCGAACTGGATGTTACAGCCGCCCTGTACATCAAGGGCACGGATGATATGGATGGCGGCGCTGCGCATCATCTGGTACTCGTCATCGCGGAGTGTAAGGATGGGTGCAACAACCACGCTCTCCCCGGTATGGATGCCCATCGGATCGACGTTTTCCATACTACAGACGATGACACACGTGTCTGTCGAGTCCCGCATGACCTCGAACTCCAGTTCTTTCCAGCCCATCACGCTCTGCTCGATGAGTACCTGGTGAATGCGGGACCGGGAAAGCCCGAGTTCGACGATCCGGGTCAGTTCTTCCCGGGTCCGTCCGATACCCCCGCCGGCCCCGCCCAGGGTATAGGCCGGGCGCACAACCGCGGGAAGGCCGATCTGTGCAATCGCTTCATCGATCTGGCTTAAGCTGTTGATCACCGTGCTTTTCGGCACCGGCTCGCCGATCTCATTCATGAGATCCCGGAATTTCTCCCGGTCCTCTCCTTTATAGATGGCCTCAAGCGGGGTTCCGAGGATCTCGACACCCTTGAGCGCTCCCATCTCGGCAAGTTCAGCCGTGAGGTTGAGACCGGTCTGGCCACCCATGCCCGAGAGGATACCATCCGGGCGCTCCTTCTCGATGATCTTTGCAATGATGTTGGCCCGTAACGGTTCGATATAGATCGCTTCTGCCATTTCGGGGTCGGTCATGATCGTCGCAGGGTTGGAGTTGACGAGAACAATCTTGATCCCCTCTTCCCTGAGGGAACGGCAGGCCTGGGAGCCGGAGAAATCGAACTCCGCAGCCTGGCCGATCTGGATCGGGCCCGAGCCGATAATCAGCACTTTTTTAAGATCTGTCCGCTTGGGCATTTACGCCAGCCTCCGGAAGAGTGCGTCAAAGAAATGTGCCTCGGTATCCCGGGGTCCCCCGTGGGCTTCAGGATGGAACTGCACGGTGGTCAGACGCAGGTCCTCGTTCTCGAATCCTTCTACCGTGCCGTCGTTGACATTCGTGTAGGAAACATGGCATCCTTCCGGCAGGGACGCGGCATCCACCGCAAACCCGTGATTCTGGGTAGTGATGAAAATCCGGCCGTCTTTGAATCGCACCGGCTGGTTTGCGCCCCGGTGGCCGAACTTGAGTTTATAGGTATCCCCGCCAAGCGCAAGTGCGGAAACCTGGTTGCCCATGCAGATCCCGAAGATGGGGAGGTCCCCGAGGAGATCCTGGATACAGCGGATCGCGTCCGGGGCCTGCTTTGGGTCTCCCGGGCCATTACTCACAAAGAGGGCATCAGGCTTGCAGGCCATAATCTGGTCTGATGCGACATTATACGGAAAAACATACAGGTCGCCGTTTCGTTTCGAAAGGCTTGTCAGCATATTCTTTTTGATCCCGAGATCGATGACCGCGATCCGTTTTCCCGTACCGGGAATATGGTAAGGTTCTTTGCATGAGACTTCAGGAATGGGGATGATATCGCATATTGACGGCGTCTTTTTTGCAAGCGCCACGGCATATACACCGTTATCGCTTCCCACGACAAGAGCAGCCCGCATCGTGCCGTGCACCCGGGCCTTGATAGTCAGCGCACGGGTGTCGACACCGGTCATCCCAAGGAGATTATTTTCTTCAAAAAAAGTTCTGATGGAAGGTTCGTATTCAGGTTTCTCGCAGATCTCTTTTGCGATACACCCGAGAGCACAAACGTGCGGGTTCTGGAAATTCTGGGGATCGACACCGTAGTTGCCAATCTGGGGAAAGGTGAACATCAGGATCTGTCCGAAATAACTCGGATCGGTAAGAGATTCCATGTAACCGGTCATCTGAGTGTTAAAGACCAGTTCTCCTGCACATTCACCTTTCACCCCGAATCCTTCGCCGACAACAAAGTCCCCGTCTTCGAATCCCAGAACCGCCTTCATGATGTCCATACTTTATGTGCCGGATTAGTTATTAACGCTGATGCAAAGGACAGAACGAACCCCCTGGTTAACACTCGCCGGCCTCCTTTGAGCACTGAGGATTCTACCGCTATTGAGCCAACGAACAAACCCGCCAAGCACCTCTGAACCTCCGTTGAGATACGGCTGCAGATCGGGGTACAACACAATCCTAGATTCTCACTTCTGAACTATGCCGGCCTGTATCCCCATTGTTATATAGTACAGACCTCAATTTTCTTTTACTGAAGGTGATTTACAACGCCAACGCACGTGAACGGAAAAAACAAGGGAGCAGTCATGCTGTACGCGCTCTCGACCTGCCAGTGGTGCCACAAGACAAAGGTACTGCTGGAGGAACTCGGCATTGCATTCGATTACGACTACGTCGATTTGCTCGAGGGGAAAGAACAGGATTCGGCAATGGATTCAGTAGAGCGGTGGAATCCCAGCGGATCGTTTCCCACGCTTGTGATCGATAACAAACGTGCCATCATAGGATTCCGTGAGCAGGAGATCCGGGAGGCATTTGCCGTATGAATGTCCCTGAAATTACGGAGATTGCCATCGATGTCGGATACCGGACGCTCAGGGCCGATGCCGAAAAGAACGGGTACCGGCTGAACCCGGATGAAGAGTTTGTAAAAAATCTTATCCGGGGCCTGTTAAAAAACGAGCAGCGGTACGGGTACCGTGCCTGCCCCTGCCGCCTTGCCTCAGGTACGAAGGATCAGGATCTCGATATTGTCTGCCCCTGTGATTACCGGGATGCGGATATTGAAGAGTACGGCGCCTGTTACTGTGCCCTGTACGTGAACGAGGCCATCGCCACCGGTAAACAGAAAGTCGCACCCATCCCCGAACGCCGCCCGCCCCGGTCCCAGAGGGGGAAAGCCGCGCCGGTCAGGGTCGCTTCAACAACCGAGAGGCCAATCTTTCCCCTGCCGGTCTGGCGCTGCAAGGTCTGCGGGTATCTCTGCGCACGGGAGCAGCCGCCGGGGATATGTCCGATCTGTAAGGCGACGAAGGAGAGGTTTGAGAGGTTTGTCTGAAACTTTTTTTTAGTTTTTTTTAAGAGATCTGCTTGAGAAAGGGGCCCGGGTTTCATTACAGCACGGATGAGAATTCGAGGCCCGGTCGGCGCATTTTCCTGTTTTTACTATTCACGACGCCGCGTTTTTCAAGTCAAATTCTTATAAAAATAGAAATGGATAATATCACATATCTCATGATTTGGGAATGTTTCTCTTAATTCGAGCAATTTCGGCGATGATTAAATACATTTGAATTATTGTAAGTCTTGCCTCTTCTTTTGTAACCTCATCATGAACACCTTTTTGGGATTCATTATTCAATGCATCTAATCTTGCCGCCATATGTTCGAGATTCGAAGAAATTAATGACGAATTTGTTTTATGTTTGGAATTTTGTTCAATAAAGGCAAGAATGCGGTTTATATAGTTATTTTGATTCACATCCCTCTGTCTTCCGTTCGAACTTGTAAATTGCTTTTCTTGAGCTGGAAAAATCGAATCCGCAATTGATTCAAGGATTCGACGACAGGAAAGTAATGCCTGAGAATATGATTCTGGAGAATTTTCTTTTAATCTTTCATCTATCGCAAGTAATTTTTGTTTTGTTTCAGTTGAACAATTTTCTTGTACAAATAAATCTACTGTTGCTCGTGAATCTTGGAAAATATTTTCAACAATTTCTCCAATGGAAAGTGATAAAAAAACCTCAGTAACGTAATTATGAATTAACATTTTTTCTTCTTCATATCGTCTAATCAAATTATGGGACAATTTCATGACTGCCACAGTTCCCTCGGCATCATCAAGAATTGATGCAAAATGTTTCTCCCAAGTATGATTATTGATAAAAAATTCAAGAACTGGAAGAGTAAAAACGATAGTTGTATTATGTACATTTTCAGTTATTGTCCAAGTCTTTAGGTAATATTTTTTGTATTTTCGTAACAGTTTAGGATCAAAATCATCTGGATAACCCGTTCTTAAGCACATAAGCCATAATTGTGCTTCTGAATCATTCATTAATCGTGCTAATCTCGTCGTTTTCATTAAAATTTTTGATATTGGTAAGTCGTTAATTTCTAAATCATCAAGTATATTTTTAGCTAGAATTGTTGCTTCTTCCGTTGGTGACATGGCTCCTATTCCATTATACTATTTGTTCAATGGGGTGGAATGTATTAATATTAATAATATCTATTAAGCGTGTTTACCTTTAAATTTTTATAAACATTAACATTTCATTGGCCTACTATTTTTTTGTAGTTGCTTGTATATGCTCGTGTGATTTCCCCATTCAGTCATTTCCTGTAATAGCCAAACTAAATATGTTTCTCTGGGTGCGTTCAGGATTTTTGTAGAATACCATTTCACTTCCTTATCATTGTCTTTCTTAACATAGGCCATGACTTTACAGAGTCACGGGAAGCCCCAAACCACTACCATTTTTTTCCAAACATGGAAAAAAATACGATGCCCTCCCGCATCAGGGCCCCTCTCGGGGCACGGCGGGGCAAGTGCCGGTTCGGGTTCTCTCACCAATCCGCCGCGGGGGCGCCCCTTCGGGGGCGGCGGGAGTCATCGCTCCGGGGAGTGCTCTTTTCTTCGAAGTATCAAATTCCGGGAACTGCGGATAACCTGACAGAACCTTCTTCTCACCCCATGCACCAAATAGGAACAACCAACCCCCGGGTGAAGGTGACAGGTTACGTCGAACACTCTTGAAATCCTGGTCGAAAAGCTCTCCGATGATAATGAGGGGACGCGGTGGAATGCGGCGGAAGCGCTGGGACGGCTGGGAGATCCCCGGGCCGTGGAACCGTTGATTGACACCCTGTGGGATGACGATGCACGGGTGCGGGCAAAAGCTGCCTGGGCACTGGGCATGCTCGGGGATCCCCGGGCACTGGTTCCCCTGCAGAAACTCTACCGGATCGAGCGGGAGGATGCGAGGGAGACCATCCAGGAAGCGATGGAGATGATCAAACAGGGAATGGCCGACAGTCTCAAATGAACGTGCACGCATCGGGATCCTTCTTCGGGGCGGCGGCACTGCTCGCTCATGGGGGTATG
>Ga0187873_1003955_pt1 | contig 10406 bp, 6 predicted proteins | sample June2016WEW_16_1_2_FD_133012 | JGI IMG/M metagenome (GOLD analysis project Ga0187873, IMG submission 133012) | Peatland microbial communities from SPRUCE experiment site at the Marcell Experimental Forest, Minnesota, USA - June2016WEW_16_100 | ecosystem: Environmental > Terrestrial > Soil >... | reverse complement strand
TACCACAATCGAGGGGAGCATAGAGGAGGACCTCCGTCGCCGGGACTTCACCATCAATGCCACTGCATACGCTCTGGGAGACGGCGCCATCATAGACCCTTTGCACGGCTTTAAGGATATAGAGGAGCGGGTCCTGCGTTGCCCCGGGAAGGAATCGCTCCGCGAAGATCCGCTGAGGATGGTAAAGGCGGTCAGGCATCTGGCGGCTTTGCGCGGCTTCATCCTCGACCCCGCTCTCAAAAACGCCATAGAGGTCCACAGAGAGCTCATCAAAAAGACGGCCGTGGAGAGAATTAAATACGAGCTCGATCTGATCATGCTGTCGCGGAACCCCTACAGGGGATTAAAGACCATGGAGGAGACCCGTCTCCTCTTCGAGATATTCCCCGAGCTTGTGCTCCTCGAGGAGATGGATCGGGAGAGACATCTGGAGCCCAAAGCGCTCACCCATACGATAGATGGATTCAGGCATGTGAATAAGGTCAGGAGATTTCATCCCCTCATGGAAAAGGAGGCAAAGCATTGGGGTTACGGTCTGCTCTTTCACGACCTTGGCAAACCCCGGACCTTTTTTTGCGACGAAGAGAACGGGCATGTCCATTTCTATTACCATGAGCGCCATTCGCGCGACATAGCAGCCCGAATCATGGAGCGGCTGAAATTTAGCGCCTCTGAAATGAGAACTATCCTCAGCCTCATTGAAAACCATATGCGCATCTTCCTCATAAGCAACCGGGAGGCGACGGAGAAGGCGACGAGAAGGCTCGTCTATAAAATGGAGGAGCTGACGCCGTCGCTCGTTTTTCTCACCCTCCTCGACCTCTACGGGAACACGCGGGGGAAAGAGAACGCGTCGACTCTGCAGGTGAGAAACCGGTGCCGCGAGGTGCTCGCTGCTTTCGACGAATGGAGAAGCGAGCCGCTTCCCCGGATTGTCACCGGTCACGATCTCCTTGCCCTCGGCTTCGAGCAGGGGCCGGCCCTCGGGCAGGTGCTGCAGGAAATACGGGAAAAACAGATCGCGGGCGAGATCACCGAAAAATCGGAAGCCCTGCGGTATGCGGCAGCCAGACAGGCAAGATAGCGTCTTCCTTGCGCCCTTCTCCATAAATCTGTATAATAGGAGCATGAGCAATGTGGCACTTCTGTGGGACCTTGAAAACGTGAACCCGGGAGCGGATTCGCTTTTTCTGGAAGGCCTTATCGAGCACGCGGAGTCGAAAGGCCGCGTCGTAACCGCCCGGGCGTACGGCAACTGGACAAATGCCGTTTTCTCGAAGCTCGCCCCATCGCTCACCCGCCGGTACTTCTACCTGGTCCATATCCCAAAGGGACGCAAAAACAGCTCCGATATGGTCCTTGTCTCCGACACCCTGGAGCTCCTCCGCATACACGACCATATAGACACGTTCATCCTCGTTACCGGAGATAGTGATTTTCGGTTCCTCGTGCTCGCTCTCAGACGGGCCGGTAAGATGGTCCATATCGTCTGCAACACGCAAAATGCCTCAGAGGACCTCCTCGCTCTCGCCGACAGCTATGTCGATTACAGGGAGTTGATGCCGGGAGGGAACGACGAAGAGGCTGCCGACAAGGTGCCCCCGGCGGCGGAAGACAAGACGGCACAGGCGAAGAGCGGCGCACCGGCGCCGGCGCCGGTATCGTCCATGACCATCGACGATTGGTTCCTGGTCCTCGCGGAGGCGGCCGATCTGATGCTGAAAAAGAAGATAAGTCCGGGCCTCGGGCCGGTGAAGATCAGGATGAAGATGCTCAATCCCAATTTCAATGAGAAAAAGCTCAGTTTTTCCCAATGGAGCGATTTTGTCAGCGCCGCCGTCAAGGCAGGCTTTGTCACGATAGCGGGCAAGGGCGCGGAATCGGTCATCTATCCCGTTCCCAAAGTCCTCAAACGAGAAGGCCCGCAGCAGCGGGCTTTTCAGGTCCTCCTCGACGTCCTCACCGAGTTCGACAAGGGAAATCAGGCACACTACCACTCCTTCCGCAACGTCAATTCGAAGCTGATCGAAAGAAAGGTATATTTCAACGGCCTGGGTTTCAACCAGTTCAAGGGGTTCATACAGGCCGCTGAAGCCAGGGATCTGGTCCACTCAAAGGTTGAAGGCCTCAAACACTCGGTGCGGCGGGTCCTTCAAGACGAACCGGTAAAAATATCCCTTCCCTAGCCGCCTCCTCTTCCCCTGACTTCTTATGCGAGCCGCCCGGGCGTTTCCGCCATAAATGGCGGCCTTCTTCGTATGTATCGCACGTTGCCACGTTACATTTTTTTTACAGTTACAGTTTTTTTACTTGCATTCCGGTTCTCACATCTGGTAATGTTACAATCGATAATATGGCCGGAACGTCGTATACCTTTATAGCGGGGGGCATACATTGAGAAAACTATTTGTATCACTGGTCTTTGTGATGGTGATTGCAAATCTTGCATGGGCGGCCGGACAGAACGCGCCGGCCCCAGAGGCTCCCGCGCCGGCCGCACCCCCCGCGACAAACCGGACATCGCCCGCGGCACGACCCGCGCCGGCCGTTGTCGGTGTCGATTCAACCTATCTTATCGGCCCGGGAGATATCCTTACCATCTCCGTATGGAAGGACGACGCCCTTACGAAAGATGTGGTGGTGCTCCCCGACGGCGTCATCTCCTTCCCGCTCATAGGCCTGTTGAAAGCCGAAGGCAAGACCGTCGCCCAGCTCAAGGCGGAAATAGAGGAGAAGATCTCGCAGTACGTGACCGAGCCTGTGCTCAACGTCGAGGTCAAGCAGGTCAACAGCATGCTCATCTTTGTGATCGGCCGGCTGAACGCGGCCGGCGGCACGAGCGGGAGGCTGGTCCTCAACGCCAACGCCAATGTCCTTCAGGTCCTCGCCATGAGCGGTGGCCTCAACCCCTTCGCCAAGAGAAACAGCATCAAGATTTTTCGCCAGGAAGAGGGTAAAACAAAAATTTTTCCGTTTCACTACGATGACGTGGTGGAAGGCAAGCACCTTGAAGAAAACATACAACTCAAGAGGTATGACGTCATCGTCGTCCCATGAGTCATGGAGCTGAAAAGGGTTCAACTGCCTTGCTGAGATGCGCTAAACCGGTCCTCCTGCTCGTGTTTTTTCTGTACTTGGGGGTCTTTTCGCCCGCGCTCCTTCATGCCGATGAATTTCGTCTCCTGCCTTCGATTGCCGAAAAATTCGAATATAACGACAACATTTTCGTCGCACCGAACACTGCCCCTGCCTACGAGAAGGTACACGATTTCATTAGCACCACCTCGGGCGGGCTCCACCTTTTGGCCAACACGGAAACACTGAACGTGGATTTTACAGGGCGCGTCGACCAGCTTTTCTATCTTGAGAACCCGAGCTTCAATTCCACCGACCAGTTCTACAAGGCGTCTCTCGGCTATACCGTGAGCCCGAAGCTCTCGTTCTCCCTGAGGGGTGAATATGACCGCGATTCCCGGCCCGACCGGGACCTCTACACCTCCGGCATGGTGGTCAGCGCCTCAAGAAGGGAGTATTCCACAGAAGGTTTCACGGCGAACTATGCCCTTACCGACAAGACCCTGTCATCCCTCTCCTACGACCACGGCGAATACTGGTACAGGAGCTCTCATTTCGTCGACATGACCTACGATGCCGCCAACCTCTCCTTTGTGCGCGACCTCACCGACTTCCTGAATAACACGAAGGGAAGGCTCAACCTCGGGTACATGCGATATGACTTTACCGGATTGACGGTGAACAATTACGAGGCAACGACAGGCTTCGAATATGCCCTCCATGAAAAATGGACGTTCATTGTGGACGGCGGCGCCCGCTACACCGAATCCGCCTTCCAGGCCCTTCAAATAGTCGGCGTCCTCGGCCCGTACGTCTTCGTGTCGAGCCAGAACGTGACGAGTACGGGCACGGCCCCCATCGGCACGGCGATGCTCACCTACAAGGGAGAGAGCACGACCGCGAACTTCAAGGCGAGCCGCGACATCATGCCGGCCTACGGCGCCCTGGGCACGGTAGAGAGGACGGCGCTCACCTTCGGCATCGACCGTAGGTTCACCTATGAGCTGAGCGGCTTCTTCCACGGCGGGTACTTCACCAACATATCGAAGGGAGGGCAGTACGCCGGAACCGCGATTGATTATGAGAGCTGGTTTGCCACCCCGGGCATCCGCTATGAGTTCAGCAAGAACATGTACCTCGAAGGCTCCTACACGTTTGTAAGCATCGAGAATAAGGCCGCGGCTCCCGTGACCATGGCGTCCAGAAACCAATTGATGCTCCGTTTTTTTGTGCAGCATGCAATTATGGAATAGCAAAGGCGATGCAACAAGGGGCCGCCGTGCCGGTACCTCTTCGCAGGACCTAAAGTGTGGGGCGAAACGCGCGATAAAAGAACATGGTAATGTGTCGCTGTCATAATTTTTGTTCGTATAACACATGTGAGGTCCCTTCATGGAAGACGATGTCAAGACCGTAAACGATTACATCGGGATTCTCAAGCGCAGGAAATGGGCGTTTCTCCTTCCCGTCATCATCATCTTTATCATCGGGTTTGTCGCTGCCCTTGCCTGGCCCCGCACCTACAGGTCCACCTCTACCATCCTCATCGAGGAGCAGGAGCTCCCTCGCGAGTTTGTCCTCACTACGGTTACAGGATACGCGGACCAGCGCCTTCAGTCGATCAACCAGCGCATCATGAGCACCACCAGGCTCCTGGAGATCATTAACCGGTTCAACCTCTATGCCGATCTCCGAAAAAGGATGACAACCGAAGAGGTTGTGGAGATCATGAGGAAAGACATCGCGTTCGAGACCATAGGCGCCGATGTTATAGACAAGAACAGGAAAGGGGGGGCAACAAGATCGGCGCCGCCGCCTGTGCCGGTGACGATCGCCTTTACCCTTGCCTACGATGGCCGCAATCCCCAGGTAGTCCAGCAGGTCGCGAACGTGCTTGCGTCCCTCTACCTTGAGGAAAACCTGGAGACGAGGGAGCGGCAGTCAGCGGGCGCCTCCCGGTTTCTGGTAGAAGAGGCTACAGGGGTGCAGCGGAATCTCGCGAACCTCGATGCGCGGATCGCAGTCTTCAAAGCAAAGAATATCAACGCCGTTCCGGAGCTGCAGCAGGTGAACTACCAGGGCCTCGACAGGGCAGAGAGAGACCTGGACCAGCTCAAGGACCAGCTCAGGTCCATGAAAGAGAAGGAACAATACCTTCAGACACAGTTGGCGACCATCCCTACCGAAAGCACCGACCAGGACAGGAACCTCCTGAAGGAGCTGAAGGCAAAGCTGGTCCAGCTCGAAAGCCGCTACTCAGACGACTATCCTGACGTGAAGAAGACCAGGATGGATATCGCAGTGCTGGAAAAGAGGGTCGCCCTCCTGCCCCCCGAAGGCCAGGCATCGCCAAAGAAAGGCCTTACCTCGGTGGCCGATCAACCCAACAACCCTTCGTACGTCGCCCTCGCCTCCCAGCTCTCGGGCGTACAGTCGGACATAGAGGCGGCAAAGAGGCAGATCGCCGAGCTGGAAAAGAGGCGTGAGGATTATGTCCGGAGGACCGAGGCAGCCCCCAGGGTCGAAGAGACGTACAAAACCCTCATGGCAGAGCGTACCAACACCGAGACCAAATACCAGGACCTGATGAAGAGGGTGATGGAAGCCAAGGTTTCCCAGGGCCTCGAAAAGGAACAGATGGGTGAGAAATTTACCCTTATAGACCCGGCCAGGCTGCCTGAAAAGCCTGAGAAGCCGAACGTGCCGCTTGTGCTGCTGGTCGGCCTCTTCCTTGGCATCGGAGCAGGCGTGGGAAATGTCTCCCTGAAGGAAGCCGGCGACCAGTCCGCGCGAACCGCCGGCCAGCTCGCGGGCGCCACCGGCTACCCCGTCCTCGCCGCTATCCCCCGGATCATCACCCAGGTCGACCGGAGACGCGGGCGTGTACGGCGCAGAAGGATGCTGATTGCGGCCGGCGTCGCCGTCGTTGCACTGGTGCTTCTCTTCCATTTCTTTGTGATGGACCTGGATGTTGCCTGGGCGAGGCTCTCAAGACAGCTTATGCTCTAGTTTTCGTATAAAGACTACGTGAAGGAAGGCAGGTACAGATGCGTCACTCCTGGAACCCGTTAAAGATGATCACGCGGAAAGAAAGCCGGCGGCAGGAAGCTCTGCCCAAGATGACAACCGAACAGCCGTGGGATTCCTACGACAAGGAAAAAGCGGGATGGGTCTCCCCCACGTACACGCAGTCCCGGACAATGCTGCTCAACCCGTTAGTCGCCGCTGAAAACCGGTGTGTGGCCGTGCTGCCCAACTCACCCGATATCGAAGCGTACAAGCTCCTTCGCACCCAGATCATGAAAAAGACGGAGCAGGAGGGCGGGAGGGCGGTGATGGTCACGAGTCCTCTTCCCGGCGAAGGCAAGACCACGACCGCCATCAACCTCGCCTTTACCTTTGCCCGTGAGTTCAAACAGACAGTCCTTCTTGTAGACTGCGATTTCCGGCGGCAGCGCATCCATGAGCTCCTTGGCATAAGGAGCGAAAAAGGGTTGGTCAACCACCTCCTTAACAATGAACCGGTCTCGGACCTGATCATCTGGCCCGGCACCGAAAAACTGACCCTTATATCGGGTGGCAGGACGATACAGGAGAGCACCGAAGTCCTCGGGTCGCCAAGGATGAAGGTCCTCGTCCAGGAGATGAAGACCCGATACCCTGACCGCTACATCTTCTTCGACGTGCCGGCCATACTGACCTCCGCCGACGCCCTGGCCCTCGCCCCCCAGGTCGACCACATCCTCGTGGTCGTCTCGGCCGGCGCCACCCCCCTCTCTGAGGTAAAAAGGGCCCTCCAGCTTCTTCCCGCGGAGAAGGTGCTTGGTCTGGCCTTGAACAACTGCAACGGGCAATAACAAAAAAGGCAGGAAAGATTTCCTGCCTTTTTTGTTATTTCAACCGGTTTAAACCGTCTTCATAATTTTTCCAGCGTCCCTTGCGCCTCTTCCTTTCCATCGAAGGCCTCTCCCGATTTGATTGCTTTTGTCAGGTAGTCCTTCGCCTCGGCCAGCCTCCCCGCCTTGTACGAGACCATGCCCATGTGGTAGTTGACGGCGGGGCTGTTTGCCATTTTCGCATACGCCTTTTCAATAAACTCCGACGCATGGTCCATGTCGCCCTGCTTATAGTAGACCCACCCGAGGGTGTCCTGGATACTCGGCTCGTTGGGGCGGGCAGTGAGCGCCTTCTGCGCCAGATCGCGGGCCCTGTTCAGTTGTTTCCCGGAGCTGCCCTGCCCGGCAAGGAGAAAGGCCAGATCGTTCGACGCGCCCCAGTTGCCCGGCTGCTTTTCCAGGACCTTTTCATACATATTCACCGCTTTGGCGTACTCCTTATTCTTGTGGTAGAGCTGGCCCAGCAAGAGGCGGATGGTCACGTTGTCCGGCTTATTTTTCAGCGCGTCGTCAAGTTTCTTTATAGCCGCGCCGGTCTGCCCCTGGATCACATACAACTGGGCCAGGTTAGCCAGCGGCGCCATCCAGGCCGGCTGCAGCTCTATCGCTTTGTTCAACGCGCCTTCCGCCTTCTTGAACGCTTTTTGGGCGCCGTACACCTGCCCCAGGAGGTTGTACGCCGCCGCATCGTTGCCGTTCTGCGCTATCCTCCTTTCACACAGCGAGGCGGCCGCATCGTACTTCTTCTGTGCCAGATAGACCTGCACCAGCGACGACAGGAGCACGGGCGAATCGGGGGCGAGCTTCAGGGCCTGCTCGAATTCGGCCGTCGCCTTATCGAACTTTCCCTGGTTCGCGAAAAGCACGCCGAGCTTCGCATATCCTGCCGGGTGTTTCGGCGCCCTCTTTTTTATCTCCCCATACTCGGCTTCCGCGCGGCCCGGTTCCTTTGCCGTCACGAGCATATCCCCCAGCTCCACCCTCACGTCGAGGTCGTTCGGGTTCTTTTCCAGCATCTTCCGGAGCTGGGCCTCGGCTTTTCCGTATTCCTTCTGCATCACCTGGACGCGGGCAAGGGTCAATGCCGCATCGCGTGAGTTGGGGTCTACCTTTAGCGCGTTCAAAAGCGTATCGGATGCAAGATTGAATTCCCTGTTCATGGCATGGGCTTCGGCCATACGGACATAGGCGGACACCATCTGCGGGTTTTCCGTGACCACCGTCCGGAACTCGGGCACTGCGCTTGCCCCTTCCCCTCTCGCAAGATAGATGCTGCCCCTGGTGAAATGGGCATCGAGGTTCTTCGGACTTTCCTTCAGGACCTGGTCGGCATATTTTCCCGCCTCATCGATCTCCCCCCGGGAAAGGTAAATCCTGGCAAGGCCGTTCTTTGCGAGGATAATGTCTGAATTGGCCGGGTCCTTTTCCAGCCCGAGAGCCTCCTTGAGCGTGTTCACGGCCGCGTCCGACCTGTTCGTGTTCATGTAGAGCTCGGCCAGCGCCAGGCGGAGCTTGATGCTCTTCCCGTTTTGCCCGATTCCCGCCTTCAGCTCCTGCTCGGCGTCTCCCGCTCTGTTCTTCGCCAGATAAAAGCTCGACACATGGAGCCGGCCGCTCTCGTCTGTTGAACCGGAGACCACTTCTTTCAGCAGATCCCGCGCCTTCTCCTGCTTTCCCCCGTCCCAGTAAAGCCCGGCAAGGATAAGCTTGTGGGCGGGGTTATGGGGATCCAGGGTAATGACATGCTGCATTACGGCCACCGCATCCTCGGTCCGTTTGCTCCTTACAAAAATATCGGCAAGGGAGAGATTGAGCATCAGCGACTGCGGATTCTCCTTTATGCCGCGACTGAGCGCCTGCTCCGCGCCATGGAGGTCGTTCTTTTGGATGGAAGCCGCAGACATAAGGAGAAATGCGTCGGCATTCTTCGACCCTTTCCCAATCAGATCCTCCATGAGCTTCAGCGTCTTTTCGCCCTCCTTTTTCGCGAGCAGCGCCGCTGCTTTCACTATGAGGGCCTGCTCGTTTGCGGGCTCGGCCTTCAGCGCGATATCGGCAGTCTCCACGGCCCTGTCAAAAGCCCTGCCCTGGAGGAGCACCCTTGCCAGCTCCACACGCGCCTTCACATCCTTCGGCTGGAGGTCGACGGCCTTCGACAGGCTGCCATACGCCCCGTTCAGGTCCCCCGTCCTGAGCGCAGTCAATCCCAGCATGTAATAAGCATCCGCGAAATTAGGGTCTATCTGCGCAGCGTTCTTGAATTCGAGCTTCGCCTTCACGTAATCGCCCTTCTCATACAACGCCTTTCCCTTGTTGTAAAACTTCATCTTCTTCTGGTCCGGCCCCCCGCAGCCCGCGGCCAAGAGGGCTATCAGGCAGATGGTCAGCATTACTCCCGGTTTTCTTCTCAAAGTTTACCTCCTTATATTCACAGCATTCGTCCAACGTCAGGAAAGCCCGCTGCTTACCCTACCACCCCATAAGCCCCCTGGCTATCACCAGACCGAGCGGAAACATACTCGCGACGGCCAGCCGCGTCACTCTCCCCCGCAGCTCGCCCATCAGCACCTCGTAGCTGAAATAGAACATCACCGTCTTGGCTGCTATTGCCGTCAGGTTTTCGAGGTGCAGGTACCCGGACAACACATGAGGCACGACAAGAGCGACGAAGAGAATAAGAAAATCCATGGGCGTGCCCTTGAAACCCTGCAGCCTCCTCGTGAATTTGAGGGTAAGCACCACAAAGAAGACAAGACCGAGGCAGGACAGGTTATAGAACCTGCCGAGGAGCGTGTCAAAACCACCTGCCTTTTCCATCATGCTCAGCGATACGACAAACGGTATGAACAGATAGAGGATCGCCGTAAGCCATCCCCTCATCCACTCTTTCTTGAACCTCCATATTATCAGGAGGCTCCCCAGGAAGGCCGCACAGAGGGGAACAAAGGCAGGAGGGATTTCGGAAGGGATCAGGCAGGTGGCACACAGGAGAAGAGGCACACCGAATTTAACGATGCGAAAACATGCCTTGATGAGAATGCCCTGCACGCGCAGCCTTGCCAGTCGGCCTTTGACAAGGGCGTCGAAAAAAGGATACCTTTGCAACTTCCATCGGCCACTCTCCGCAATGTGGAAACCGGCCAGGATGAGCGCCGAAAACGATAGATAACCGGCCAGGATGAGCCATTCCGAGCTAAACCTCAAAAAAAAGGCCGCGGTAATAAGCAGGGCCTGGACGATATAGATGACGAGGACGGACTCGGTATGATACAAACCGAGGCTTAGAAGCTTGTGGTGAAGATGGTTCTTATCGGGAGAAAAGAGAGGCCGCCTCTCCGCGATCCTCTGCGCCATTACCACAAGCGTGTCGAGCACCGGAAAACCCAGGATCACGAGCGGCAGAAGGGGGCTCAAGGGGCTGCTCTGCCCCTGGGT
>Ga0187873_1003952_pt1 | contig 10412 bp, 8 predicted proteins | sample June2016WEW_16_1_2_FD_133012 | JGI IMG/M metagenome (GOLD analysis project Ga0187873, IMG submission 133012) | Peatland microbial communities from SPRUCE experiment site at the Marcell Experimental Forest, Minnesota, USA - June2016WEW_16_100 | ecosystem: Environmental > Terrestrial > Soil >... | reverse complement strand
TAAGTGTCCTCGCCCATCATCCGCCAGACGGTGTGGTGAGGCAGCTGATCGATTCGGAAGACCTGATACACGCCCAGCCCCAGCTTGCGATTTACGATCGCGACCGGCACCTTGCCATCCTTCTCGGCCACCAGCTCGTGCTCGAAGCAGGCCTCGGTGAAGTCCTTTATCGGGGCGCTCAGGGTCCGGTAACCCGCCATAGCCTCGCTCGTGACGTCGTAGTCGGTCGTCGTCTTGAGCGACGGTACGAGCAGCTCGGAGCCCTCGTCCACGACCGGGAAGCCGGCATTGCAGTGGTAGAGCAGCATGTGCGAGACCCGGCTGTGGCCGACGTTGTCGACCTCGTCGTGGATCGTGAAGTGCGATTCTCCGACCCGAGCCTCGATGCGCCGACGCAGGAGAAGGTGCTCGCCGAAGACGGTCGATTGAAGCACCTCACCCTCGGCCCAGAGGACGCACTCGTCCCCCTCCCAGCGCTCGCCGTAGCCGACCAGCCTGGCCGGCAGCCCGCCGACTCGGCCATGCAGGCCGTACGAAACCGTCTTGGAAATGTGCGGCTGGTGGAAGTCTGAGGCGTCGTCTTCGCCCCCGAAAAGGGTGTGATCGAGGCCGCAAGTAACGACCATCCCACCGCCCCATGCCCGGAACCAGCCCAGGGCGTCGTTCTCGTAGTACCAGGGCGCGACGATCCCGGCATTCGTCTGCCAGTTGAGCGGCCGGCCGCCGAACTCGCATCGACCGATGTCGAAGCACCGGTCTACCACGACGTCGAAGGAGAAACCCGAGCCGGTCCGGAATTCGATCACGCGAACTCCGCGACCGAGCCCGTCGTCGAGCGTGACCAGCCGGACGCCGGCGACCTGTTCGAGGCGACCGACTCTGAGTAGAAGATCCGACCGCGAATAGGAGCGCCCGAACAACTCAGGCATGGTGCACCTCCAATGGGCCGTCCGCCCGCCGACGGCGGGCCGGCGAGGGCCAGGCTGCGCTCCGACGGCCCACTACTAGCAAAGGTCTGGATCTCTGCCCACGCGATATGCCCGCACTCGACTGGTCACACGCACGGCATGGGGCACTGAGCGGACGCGGCGTCCACGATGACTTGTACGTCGGAATGGCCATGCACGAGCGTGACCGGGTAGTCGACCGTCGGCTCACTGAAGAGGAGTATCCGTAGGATCGTTTGCTTCCACGAGCCGGTCTCCGTATACAGCCGAATTCGCCGCGCACTGAGTAGCTCGCGCATTCCCAAAGTGATCGCCAGCGAGGGCACGGCAAATGGATTCCCCCCGGCAGATCGCTCGGCGTGGGCGATGATCGTGTCGACGCTGGCCGGCAGGATCCGCGTTTCGGAATATCGGAACTGATCGAGAGATACGTTCGCCCACCTCGACGATGGCGGCTCGTTGAAGGCGAGATGACCCTGGAATCCGAACCCGCCATACGTAGTCGAGATGCCGCCTCGCACCTCGATCTCCCGGGCCGATCGATCAAGGTCAGTCGGCGAGGGAAAGATCACGTCTACTGCACGCGGGCGTAGGGCCGGCTCAACCCGCTCGAGGAAGAGAGTGTGGAACTTGCCCTCGAAGTTGTTGGGATCGTGCAGGGGCAGGGCCCGGCCTTGCCAGTCAAGCCAGTTGTCCATGCCGAAGAACGTCACGTGGTCGAGCGGGAGGCGCGCCTCGTTTACGAGCTCCGCCAGCACCGGATACCCTCCGGTTGGCCCGACGGGCACGATCAGGGACAGCTTCTCACTCTTGTCGCGCGCCTCCCGCATCTCCTGGAACATGGTCTCCGCGAAGGCGCGGTGCACGTCTTCCTTCGACGGCAGAATTCGGAGGGGAATCGGCGAACGCGCTTCAAGCTCGTCCGGCGGGACGGCGAGCCACTCATTCAGCAGTTCCTTGTCGAGCATGTCTCTTCCTCGCTACCGGGCCAAGTTCAGGCATCGTTGGCATTGCCGTTACGGAGAGGTCTTTTCGGCCGTGACCATTTCACGGCTTGCGAATGCCTCCAAGGTCCCGGGCCGCGTGACCGACAGGGCGGCGGCGGACACCGCACAGGTCGCGGCCTCAACCAGATCCAATCCGTCCCGCAGGCAGGCGGCAAGCGCGCCGACGAACGCATCGCCGGCTCCGGTGGTATCGACCGCTTGCACCCTGGGCGCCGCAATGTGACCGCCCCGCCCGCCCGCACGCCCCAGGTAAGCTCCGTCTTCGCCGGCCGTGACGATGACATGGGCCCAAGGGGCGATGTCGGCCAGTCGATCGGCGAGCTCAGCAGCCGGAGCCTCTCGGCCGACGATGGCCGCCGCCTCGTGCTGGTTTGGAACAAGGACGTCGGCCAGCTCAAGAAGCCCCGGAGGCAACGGAACCATGGGGGCCGGGCTGAGAAGCGTCATGGCGCCGTTGGCACGGGCGAGCTCGAACGCGGCCCGTGCACACGCCGGCGGGGCCTCGAGCTGGCACACCACGATCGATGAACCGATGATGGCCCGCGCAGCCCTTTCCACGAATTGGGCGTCGAGGAGGTGGCTGAGGTCCTGGCACGAGGCGATCGCCGGAATGCGGCGTGGCGACAGCATCACGAACCCGACGTCGGTGTTGCCGTCGACGACCTCCACCCAGCGGCGATCGATGTCCTGTTCGTCGAGGTATCTGAGGATGCGTCGGCCACGCTCGTCGTTTCCGACCACTGAGACGAACCGGACTGGAGCGCCAAAGCGGGCGGCGGCCACGGCCTGGTTGGTTGCCTTGCCGCCGTCGACGGTTTCTTCGAACCCGAAGGCAACGACGGTCTCGCCTTCACGAGGAATGGCCATAACGTGCATGAAGAGGCTCTGCCCATGGGCGCCCACCACGGCGATAGGGCGGTCTCCATCTTCGACCGAGGCAAGCCCAGGTCGTGGCCTGTCCACCTCCGGATCGAAGGCGATCTCCTTTGTCATCCCTTTACGCTCCCGGCCGTCAGGCCGCTCACGATGTAGCGCTGGCAGATGAATGCGATGAGAACAGGCGGGAGCGCGGCGATAAGGCCGCCCGCGGCGAGCATCCCGAAGTCGGTGCTATGCCGCCCTATGAAGTCGTTGATGGCCACTGGAAGCGTCTGCGATGCCGACGTCTGGGTGAGGATCAGCGCGTAGAAGAACTCGTCCCAGCAAAGCAGGAAAGCGAGCACGGCCGTAGAGAAGAGCCCCGGCAATGAGACCGGCAGGATCACGCGCCACAGCGCCCCGAGTCGCGAGCACCCGTCCACCCGGGCCGCGTCGTCAAGATCGGTGGAGATGCCCTCGAAGTAGCCCCGCATGAGCCAGATGACGAAGGGCGTCACGAAGCCCGAGTAGACCGCTATGAGCGCAATACGGGTGTCGAGCAGGCCGAAGCCACTCAGGAACTCGTACAGGGGCAGGATGAGCGCGATCGGCGGCAGCATGTAGGTGGCCAGGAAGACGAAGACCAACCGGTTCCGTCCCCAGAAATGCAGCCGGGCGAAGGCATAGGCCGCGACCGTGCCCGTCACCATGGCGATGGCCGTGGTGGCGGTAACTACGACGATGCTGTTGCCGAGAGCGGCGCGGAACCCGAGAGCCGAGTCGTCAGTCGTTGAGCCGACGGTCAGAGCGGCGAGGCGGCTCAGCGTCGGATGCTGTGGGATCCAGCTTAGGGGCAGCGTGATCAGGTCGGCTTGCGATGAGATGCTCGAGATGATCAGCCACAAGAATGGCGCCAGGATGCAGATCAAGGTGACGACCATCGCCAGGTAGAGGCCTGCCCTCAGCGCAGTGGCGGAGACGGACGACTTGTGGCGGCGAGGTCGGGGTTGGGCGGTCGTGGTCGCAGTCATGTGACAGGGCCTCCTCGCAACAGGCGGATATAGATCGCCGCCAACCCAACGATGAGCAGCGCAATGAGGTATCCGAGAGCCGCTCCGCCGCCGAAGTTGAAGCTCTCATAAGCCGTCTGGTAGGCGTAAATAGCGATGGTCTGGGTCGAGTTGGCAGGACCGCCCCGGGTCATGATCCAGATCGTGTCGAAGACCTTGAACGCATCCATGGTGCGGAGCACCAGCGCGATCAGGATCACCGGTTTGATCCAGGCCAGGGTTATGTAGCGGAAGCACTGAAACGATCCAGCGCCGTCCACGCGGGCCGCCTCGATGGGCTCCTTTGGGACTGTCTGCAGGGCGGCCAGGAGCAGCAGTGCCACCAGTGGCGTGTTCTTGTACACGTCGGCCAGGACGACCATGTATATCGCGATGTGCGGGTCGCCGAGCCAGTTGATGTATGAACTCGCGATACCGGTCTGCGTCAGCAACGCGTTCAGCGCGCCATACTGAGCCTGGTCGATCCAGCGCCACATGAGTGCATTGCTAACGCCCGGCAGCGCCCAGGGGAGGATGACCAGTCCGCGCAGGATCCACCGTAGGCGCAAAGGCTGGTTCATGAGCAGCGCAAGCCCCAGCCCCAAGATGAGCTCAATGCCCGTTGAAGCGACGGTGAAGAGCAGAGAGCGCTCAGCTGCCGCCCAGAAGCCCTGGCTCGTCAGCTGCGTGATGTAGTTCTGAACCCCGACGAAGGGCTGGTTGTTGGGGTTGATCAAGACATGGTGGAATAGGCTCATCCACAAGACGCCGACGAGCGGCACCGCCGCGACGAGGAAGATCACGAGGGCGGCCGGGGCGATCATCGCCCCGGCCAGCCACTTCTCACCCTTCGGCCAGCGCCCTGTGAGCCTTAACTGACGCCTTGCGAAGAGTTGCATGCTCGGCAGTCCGAACCGGAACTACTGGTTCGCCAGGGTCGGCACTTGCGCGGCGACATCATCGAGAGCCGCCTGAGGCGTCGACTCCCCGGTGAGTGCCTTCTGAATTGCGACCTGAAGCGCGTTCGAGAGTGATGTGTAGTAGGGCACCATCGGTCGGCTGACCATGGTGTTGAAGGCGATCTTCGCGGCGGCCCACAACTCGGGTGAGCCCTTGGCGAGCTCTGGCTTGTCGAACGAGGCCTTCCACTCAGGCAGTGCGTTCTCCGTGTACTTTTCCTCCTGCGCCTGGCTGGCGAGGAAGACGTCGTACTTGAGGGCAGCGTCGGCATGCTTGCTACTGCGAGTGACGGCCATGCTCATACCGCCGTTGGTGCCGCCACCGGGAGCCGGTGCGATGCCGATCTGTCCGACGACCTTCGACTGGGCCGGGTCGTTGGCGGCCGCGTACACGTACGTCCAATCGAGCCCGAAGGCTGCCTGGCCGGCGATCAGGACGTTGCGAACGTCATCGGAGCCATAGCCGAGCGAGGCGGGGTTCGCCAGACCATCGTTCTTCATCTGTACCATCAACTGCAGGGCGGCGAGCGGTCCTCCCTGGTTGAAGGTGGGTTTGCCCTGGGCATCGAAGAACGAGGCGCCGCCGGAGCCGCCGGCGATCGTGGTCCAGTCGCATACGCCAAGCTCGGACTGGGCCCACTGGCCGACGAAGGGGTACTGCACGATGCCCTTCGACTTCAGCGCCTGAGCCTGGGTGACCAGCTCGGCCCAAGTCGTGGGCGGGTTGGTAAAGCCGGCCTGGGCCAGCATCGTCTTGTTGTAGAAGAGGAATTCGGTGTCGTTGAGCCAGGGCACGCCGTAGAAGTGGCCCTGATACTCACCGCCGGCGAACGCGGACTGGAACACGCCCGACGTGAAGTCGGCAGGGAGCTTTGAGGTGAGGTCCTGGACGATCCCGGCGTGCGCGAACTCGGCCGGCCAGATCGTGTCCATCAGGACCGTGTCGTAGATGCCCGAGCCGCCCACCTGATCGGTCACGATCTTGTCGTGGAGCGCCTCGTAAGCGACGAACTCCGTCTGCACCTTGATGTCGGGGTTGGCCGCCTCGAAGGCGCTGGTCATAGCCGCGACTTCTTGGTCGCTGTAGCCGGCCTGCTTCATGAACAGGGCGTGCAGTGTGATGGTCCCGCCCGCCGAACCCTGGCCGCCCGAGCTTGGGCTGCTCGATGAGCACGCCGCGAAGACCATGAGCGCCACGATCGCGAGACCGACAAACCGATACCGGATACCTGTGGCCATCTAGCCTGTCTCCTTCCATCCCTACCCAGCCACGCCGCCTTGTCGTTGCAGACGCCTGGAGCCTGAGGGGGGATTGGGCCAGGTGTGTGTCGCCCCGGGGCTCCTGTTACTGTCCGTCGATCAAACAGAGCTCCTCTCCGCGTGCCAGAGCGCAGCTAGGGGATGGAGGGCCGCCGACGGCGCCCGCTGCTGACGAGCGAACTCGAGGCCAGCCGCGACGCCGCCGATGACGGTCGAATTGGGACCCAGCTCGGACACGCGGACGTCGGGCGTGAAGGCGACCCGCAGGTGGACACGCTCTTTGATGCCGTTCACATACGGTCCGAGAGACCGACCGACCCCGCCGTCGAGGATCACTAACTCCGGGTCCACCACGGCAGATACGGCGATGACAGCAAGCGCGATGAAGTCGAGGGTGTCCTCCAGCGCTCTCCTCCCCCACTCGGCTCCGGCTTCGGCCGCGGCGAAAACTGCCGGCGGGTCAATCTCCTGGCGGAGCAGCGGCGAGTCCGGGTCGGACTCGGAGAGGTAGCGGCGAGCTCGGGCTGCGATCCCTTCCGCACCCAAGGCGCGCTCGAGCGAGGGTGTGGATTCAACCATTGGCCGGTGGAGTTCGTCGGCACTAAGCTCGAGAAAGCCCACTTCCCCGGCCGCGTTGTGGCGCCCGCGCACGAGCTGCCCGTTGGCAAAGACGGCACCGCCGACGCCGGAGCCGATTGAGATGACGGCGAAATTGCGCAGACCGCGACCAAGCCCACGCCACGCCTGAGCCAGCGCGGAGAGATTCGCCTCGTTCTCCACGGCAATGGGAATGCGCACGTCCTGAGCAAGGCGGCGCACGAGACCTGACCCGCCGAAATCCCAGGGACTGCCGTACGCGACCCCTGTGTCGGGATCGATGATTGCCGGCAACCCGACTACGAGCGAGGAGACGGGCAGGCCCTGCGCGTCGGCCTCGGCAGTCGCTTCGAGTACCAACGATCGTAGCGTCTCGTAGGCGGAACCCGCGTCCAGCGAGGGTCGGACGAAGTCCCGGACGATCGTTCCACCCAGATCAGCCAGGGCAACATGGCACTTCCGGGCACCTACGTCCGCCACGACCACGGTGCCGCCCTGGAAGTAGAACTCGAGGATATCGCTTGGCCGACCGCCGCGGGGCGAACTGCCTACGGTCTCGATCACGGAACCGGAGGCGCACAGCCGCTTCACGATCCGGCTAACGGACGCACGAGAGATTCCCAGATCGCGCTCGACCTCCCCCCGCGTCGTCCGGCCGTGGTCCCTGATGTAGTCGAGGACCAGGAACTCATTGACTTCCAGCAGGTTGGCCTGACGGATCGGCTGCATTGTTTCTCTCTGAGAGGAACTAACCTGAGAAAGATAGTTCCTCTGTCAAGCCCGGCGTGTGACGCCATCGCTGGATCGTGCTCGCGATACGAGCTTCTCCATGACCATCGAGAATGATCACGGGTCTCTGCCCCGGCCGGTGATCGGCTGGCCGAACGCATGGTTGCACCGGAGGGACGGCGACGCGGGGCGCAAGAAGCCGGCTCCGTGTCGATGGCCGGACCAAGAGGAAAGGGACGTTCCAGATGTCTCGTGATCTCGACGCTCTGCGGCGGTTCCTTGCTGCTGCGGGGCCGGGTCCCATCGAAGACGCGGCTGCGCTCATCGCGCTCCTGGCAGCAGTGTGGCCTAGCCTTGCCGGCGCAGATGACGAAGCTATGGCGAGCTGGAAGCTCGGTCGGATGGAAGGCCCCGAGTGGCGGCCGCCTCTCCTCACCTTCTCGATCGAGCGCCACGGCGCTGTGGTGCTCGGCGGCACCCGGGCGGATCTGCAGCGGTGGACCGTCAATCTCGACACCCTGACCGACTCCGTTGAGGTAGCCGGGCGCAGGCAGCTGCGCCCGCTGGCCCCGCGACTCAACGTCGCACCACTCGTCGCCGAGATCGTGGAGCTCGTCGCAGCAGGAGTCGAGGACGACCGGCTCGGGTGGTCTACAGACCGCCAGACCGTCCGAGTGCGGATCAGCAAGATCATCCCGGCTGACGGCTTCCAGCAGACGGTGGCGGGGAGGCGGAAGCGCTTCCGCGACAAGCTGACGGCCGCGATGGCCGCGTCTGGATGGAGCGTCGGGGCTGCGGCGGGGACATTCGTCCGTACTGGTCGGTGATGGTCGGCCCCGGGCAGGACAGCCACGATCTGCTCATCGTGGCACCGTGGCACGCTCACAGCGAGGCAGGCCCTCAACACCGGCGGCCTCAACGAGATGTGACGGACTGGGTGCGGTTGTGAGCGATGGCGGTCGTCCTCGCCGGCAAACAGCAGGAGGGCCATGCGCGAACGCGGATGCAAGCCGCGACCTGGACTGGCGCCGGCGGCGACAGATAATCTCGTCGATGCTTCGTTGGGTCAGTAGGGAAAGCTGATGGGCCAGCCATGCCCAATCCTCGCAAGATGTTGATCAGCCAGGGCATGTCCCAGGTCCTGCTGGCGTCTGCTATGAACTCCAGAGATGCCCGAAAGCAGGGAGGCCGCGACGCTCGGGTGCTTGAGCGCCGCGCGCTACAAGTAACCGATTGGGACAGGCCACGTCAGGAGTCAGGAGCCGCAGCTTGGGTCGCTCTCCGGGACCTAGAAACAGAGCTCGAACGGCGCGCCTTTGCCATCGCTCAGGAGGTCTCAAGCGCGGAGTGGTTGTTCTTCCTTCGGCGAGCACCCTGGCTGTTCGCAGGTCATGAGCCACTGGGTTCTGGGTATCTGATCAGCATTGCAGAGTCGATTTCCGCTCGTTCTCAGACGGAGTCTAAGGACTCCGAAGCAGCTTTACCGCTGGTGGCCTACGCGATCGAGCCGGCGTTGATCGGATCCCTCCACAGGCTCGACGGCGTCAGCTATCTCCTTGGCAACGTTCAGAACGTGCTCCGCTGTGCCGGCAAAGGGTCGACTATCAAAGCCCGTATTACCGGATTTCCGGTGCCGCTCCCAGATCCGAAGCTAGACGAGATGACCGCTCTTTGGGACAAGCGGATGCGAGAGTCAGGATTCGGCTTCCTCTCCCAGGCAGGTCAGTACTCCCACAAGCTCCACGCTGTCCCAGATCCGACCGACCCGGACGTCGTTCCTCTGACGACTCGTTCTAGCAAAGGCAGATTCGGCCTTTCACCGCTCCCGATGGGCGCGCTACCCAGTCTTACTGATCCGGGGTTGCCGGCTGATCTGCGCTTCCCGACCGACGTGCTCGACCTCATCGCCTTTCTGATCAGCGCGAATCTGTTCCGCTTGGTGAAGGGCGACGACACCACCAAACAGATCGAGCAGTTCGGGCAGAGCGGGCTCCGCTTCGTTCTCCGAGAGCAGGTCCGCACCGAGCTGGCCCTTGCCATCGAGATGCTCAGGACGCATCGGCTTGGGCGCTGCATTCCGGAGGGACTCGATCTGGGTACGCCAGATGAGATTCTCAGTCGTCTGACCCTCGGGGAAGTCAAGGTCTGGCCACCATCCATGGGACCTGCCGTTCGCGAGGCGGCCGACGACGTACTGGTCGAGGACCTCTGGGCTGCGACTCATCGCTTGGAGAAGGCGCTGGCCAGGCCCGCTGAAATGGCAGGGGGGCCGTACGCCAATGCGTGGTCTGCCCATTTCGAGTCAGTGATCCAGGGGGCCACCGATGCCACGGCGTGGAAAGCTTCTCCAGCCATCGCCGCGTTTCGAGGACGCCACCTCAGGATCAGTGGCCAGCGCATTGGCGAGATTGACGCAATCGGCGAGCAATCTGGTCGACTGCTCCTGTTGTCATGCAAATGCATCCCCTTTTCAGAGGAATGGAGCAGGGGCGAGCACAGCGCTGTTCGGAATGTCGCGTCGTCGGTCGATGAGGCCGTGACGACCTGGGCCGATATGGTCGACAAGGTGCGCACCACCCCTCATGGTGACAACTACGACTTCTCAGCTTTCTCTGAGCTGATCGGCGTAGTCGTCTTGCCTTCACTGCCTTGGACTGCGAACGAGGGTTCGGTTGCTGACGTCGTGCCAGGGTTGCGAGCGGCGGTAAACGCGTACGAGCTAGATCGCTGGATGAACACAGGCCGATAGCCACGCGCCTGGGTTCTAATGAGAAGGCCATTCGACACCTAGTCGGACACTCGATGGATCGGCCGAATCACGGAGGCCAGGTTCCTCTAGACCTCGTGCAACCCTGATGCCAAGTCGCTCCCCGGAGGCCCACGCGATGCGAACATCGTGACGGCCGGCAGCGCCGCTGTCACAGTACGGACCAGAGGTAGGCTCGTGTACGAAGGCTTGAACAAGGCGCAGATCGGGCGTACCGCGGTCATCCTTGGCGTGATCGC
>Ga0187873_1003950_pt1 | contig 10414 bp, 10 predicted proteins | sample June2016WEW_16_1_2_FD_133012 | JGI IMG/M metagenome (GOLD analysis project Ga0187873, IMG submission 133012) | Peatland microbial communities from SPRUCE experiment site at the Marcell Experimental Forest, Minnesota, USA - June2016WEW_16_100 | ecosystem: Environmental > Terrestrial > Soil >... | reverse complement strand
CTCTCCTCCAACCACGACGCCGTCCACGGCCAGCCGCTCTCCCGGACGGCCGATAACGCGGTCGCCAATGACCAGTTCGGCGACCGCCAGTTCCACCTCGCCCGGGCCGCGGCGCACCAGAACGGTCTCGGGCAGGTTCGCCAGCAGCGACGCCATCGACCGCCGCGCCCGCGCAATGGTGACCTGCTCGAGCAGGCCGCCGCCCAGCAACATCACCGCCACGACCGCCCCGGCGTGGAACTCCCCGACCAGGACGGCCCCCAGCAGCGCCAGCGCCACCAGCACCTCAACGCTGATGCGGCGCTCGCGCAGGCTGGCCAAGCAACTTCGAAGAATCGGCAGCCCGGCGACTGTCGCGGCCGCCAGGTACAGCCAGCGGCATCCTGTGCTGTCCAACCCGGCCACGACCCACCCCGCCGCCAGCAGGCCAAGGGCTGTGAGACAGGCCAATGTTTCGACCGAGAAAAGAATGTCCCGGTAGCTGGTCCACCAGCGACGCTGGCCGCAGCAAGCGCAGCTACCGGCCGGCGCCATTGGTTTGGCCCGGGAGGGAAGGGCGTCTCCAGAAGGGTGTTCGATCCGCGACATAGCGACCGCTCCGATTCGTGGGCTATTTCAAGTAGCTCCGCACCACCTCGATGACTTCCTCTGCCGCTTCGACCTGCTCGGAGGTCGGCTGGTCCTCGGGGTTCACCACGTGGAACCGGATGTGCCCTTCGAGTATTTCGGTCATGAGACCGTTGATTGCCCCGCGGCAGGCGACGGTCAGATGAAGCGTTTTGGAGCAGTCGGCCTCCGCCTCGAGCAACCGCTCCAGGGCGTCAATCTGCCCCCGAATGCGCCGCACGCGCAACCGGAGCTTTCGCTTGTCCCGAACCGTATGAGCCATGATTCAGCCTTTCGTTTAAACTACAGTCTATAGGATAGGGGGGTATGGTATATTTGTCAAGCCCGAGGCCAAACCCTCGCAACTGAGCACTTCACGCCTGCCAGTCTTCGATTCTCAGGGAGGCAATGCGCCCGAATTCTGCCGTGTTGTGCGTAACCAGGGTGAGGTTGTTCGCCTGGGCGATGGCAGCAATCATGAGGTCGTTCGGGCCGATGACGTTGCCAGTTAGGCCATCACCACTCCTCGCGCTTCTCAAAAGGAAGCTGTGGCGCACGCTCCAATGATTCGCCGGCAAGGGCCCCGGCGGTCTTCTGGAAATAGCCGGCAGGCCAAGCCTCGGCGGCGCGAACGGAGGTGCCCTTTGTCCCGCCGTCTTGGCGCTCCACAAGGAAGGCAAGATAATGCTGGAGTTCCAGGAGCACAGGCTCCGGCTGCCTCAGAATTTCCTGAATCAAAGCTTCACGCGTGCTCATACCGGGGAAATAATATCACCGGAGCTGCGCCGCCGCGACATTTTTATCGAAGATCATCGATGCTCGCGCGCGCCTCTGGTCGGCTTAACACTCCCCGCCCCTGGCGCCGCCGCCCTGTTGCTCTTTCATCGCCCCACGCGCCGCCGGAGAGCTCCGGCTCGGGAAAACCCGGCCGGGGGCTCCCTGGTTTACCCGTAGCCGGCGTCAGCCATCAGGGCACTGATGGAGTTAAAAAAACCAACCCCTAGTTCCGCTCTAATTGGTTGATGTGCGTCCGGAAAAAACAACCTAAGGACGAACCAAACTATGGGCTGGCCCCTTTTCCTTTTAACCAATTATACCCACCCCCCTGCCCGTGTGCCGTCCACCCTATGCTCAAACCTCGCAAACCGAGGATCAGGGCCTTCTCGGGCTTCGCGGGTGTCGGGTGTCGAGTGTCGAGCGTCGAGGGCCCGAGGCCTTGCCCCTCCATCCGGGTGCGATTAAACCCGTCGGTCAACTCACGGTGCCGCTTTGCCCCGGAGGGGCTTCCGAGAATAGCCCGGTGTTTCAACGCCGGGTCAGCGAACCGAAAGCGAGGTCCGTCCCGAAGGGACGGTTGAGGGCCACGAGTATTCTCAGTCGTCCCTTTGGGACGAGGGTCTCGGTTCTGGCCTCCCCGGCGTTGAAACGCCGGGCTTATAGCTATCCCAGATGTCCCTCCGGGACAAAACTCCCGCGGCCCATGCCCGAGGCTTTTAATCGCACCCCCTCCATCCTCGACCCTCGACCCTCGACACCCGACACCCGACCCTCGACACCCTTCCAACTTGAGTCCCCGGCGATCCTTGCTAGATTGAGGGCGCATGAACGTACCGTTGAACGAACAAGTCCAGGCGGCTGCGGCCTGGATCGGGAAGCTCCGGGCTGAGGTCGGCAAGGTCATCGTGGGCCAGGAGCAGTTGGTGGATCGCCTGCTGGTGGGTTTGCTGGCCAACGGCCACGTCCTGCTCGAGGGCGTGCCCGGCCTGGCCAAGACCCTCTCGGTCCGCACGCTGGCGGCGGCCATTCACGCCTCTTTCCATCGCATCCAGTTCACCCCTGACCTCCTGCCGGCGGACATTGTCGGCACGTTGATCTACAATCCCCAGGACGGCAATTATCGGGCCACCAAAGGCCCGGTGTTTGCCAATTTCGTTCTGGCCGATGAGATCAACCGGGCCCCGGCCAAAGTGCAGTCGGCCCTGCTGGAGACCATGCAGGAGCGGCAGGTGACCCTCGGAGGCGAAACCATGCCCCTGCCCCTGCCGTTTCTGGTGCTGGCCACCGAGAACCCCATCGACCAGGAAGGGACTTACCCGTTGCCGAAGGCGCAGGTGGACCGGTTCATGTTCAAGGTGCTGCTGGACTACCCGTCTTTCGAGGAAGAACGCAAGATCCTGGACCGCATGGCCTTCACGGCCCCGGAAACCGGCGTGCAGCCGGTCATTCCGCTGGAGGAAATCCTCCAAACGCGCAAGCTGGTGGACCAGATCCATGTGGACGGCAAGGTCAGGGATTACATAGTTCACCTGGTCTTCGCCACGCGCAAACCGGAGAAGTATCAGCTCGAGCTCAAGCACTTCATCCAGTTCGGCGCCTCGCCGCGCGCGACGATTTACCTGACCCTGGCCGCCCGCGCCTGGGCGCTCCTGCAAGGCCGCGCCTACGTCACCCCGGAAGATGTCAAGAGCATCGGCCCGGATGTCCTGCGCCACCGCATCATCCTCACCTACGAAGCCGAAGCGCAAGCCGTGACGACCGATGCTATCATCAAGAAGATATTTAACGCCGTGCCGGTGCCATGAACGTCTCTGAGTTGCTCGAGTCTGTCCGTCGCATCGAGGTGCGCACCAACCGGCTGGTCAACGATACCATGGTGGGCGCCTACCTGAGCCACTTCAAAGGCCGCGGGATGGATTTCGAGGAGTTGCGCGAGTACATCCCGGGCGACGAGGTCCGCGACATTGATTGGAACGTGACCTACCGGATGGGCCGGCCTTTCGTGAAGCGCTACCGCCAGGAGCGGGAGTTGGCCCTGGTGCTGGCGGTGGACATTTCCGCCTCCTCGGCCTTTGGCTCCTGGCGCCGCAGCAAACGCGAGTTCGCCACCGAGATCGCCGCCACGCTGGCCATCTCCGCCGCCCGCAGCAGCGACAAGGTCGGGCTACTGCTCTTCAGCGACCAGGTCGAGTTGTTCCTTCCCCCCCGCAAGGGCCGCCGCCACATCCTCCGCCTCATCCGGGAGACGCTCTGCTTCCAGCCCAAACACCGCGCCACCAATATCCCCGCCGCTCTGGCCTTTCTCAATCATGTCCTGCACCGCCGCTCCATTGTTTTTCTCCTGACCGATTTCCTGCACAACCTGGGCGCCGCCGCCGCCGCCGGCCGCGACACCGTCCAGGAACTCGGCCTCACCAATGCCCGGCACGACCTGGTCTGCCTCCACCTGCACGACCCCCGCGAAGGCGAACTGCCGCCCGCCGGCCTCCTGACGATCGAAGACGCCGAGACCGGCGAATTGCTCGAAGTGGACTCCAACCGCGCCGCTGTCCGCCAGAAATACGCCGCCACCAATGCCCAACGGCTCGCCGAGTTGGACCGCGCGTTGCGCCGCGCCGGCGTGGACACCCTCCGGTTCAGCACCGCCGAGACCTTCGCCCAGACCCTCCAGCGCTTCTTCGAAACCCGGCGCGGAAGGAGGAGCGGATGAAAGGCCAAGGAAAGGCAGAAGGCAGAAGGCAGAAGGCAGAAGGAAGTCCGAAATCCGAAGGCCGAAGGCCGAAATCCGAAATCCCCATCCCGTCCCTCGTTCGGTGCGGTCGCTGCGTGATACCGAAGCGCCTGTGGCTTCAGTATCGAGCGCAGGGCCAACGCCCGAAGGCTTCGCGATCTCGGATTTCGGATTTCGGATTTCGGATTTCCTTCGGATTTCGGGGCTTCGGATTTCGGATTTCGCCCTTGGCCCTCCTCGCCTGCGGCGCCACCAAAGCCCCTGAGCGTATCCCTCCTCTCCGCCCGCCCCACGGAGAAATACCGCCGGGGTTTTGGGAGAAATACGGACTGTTGACCGTGGCGGGCGCTTTGCTGGCGCTCGTGTTGATGGGCGTGGCCGGCTGGTTTCTTACGCGGCGCAAACCGGTTCCCCTGCCGGCCCCCGAGACGCTTGCGCGCCAGGCGCTCGACCCCTTGCGCCGCCAGCCCGAAGAAGGCGCCCTGTTGAGCCGTGTCTCGCAAGTCTTGCGGCACTACCTCATTGCCGCCTTTGGCCTGCCGCCCGAGGAACTGACCAGCACCGAGTTCTGCGGCCTGCTCCGCGAGAACCAGGGAGCCGGGCCGGAGTTGTCCGCCGGCATTGCGGAGTTCCTCCGCCGCTGCGACGAACGGAAGTTCGCGCCCGCGGTCCCGCAGCCGGCCCTTGGGGCTGTCGAGCAGGCTCTTGAGTTTATCGAGGCCGCCGAGCGACGCCTGGCCGAGTCGCGCCAGGCCGCCCAGGGACGCCTCTCCCCGGCGCGAAAGGAGAGCCAATAGCCCCATGCCCAGCCTTAGACCCCAGTTCATAGGCAACCCGACATCCAGGTGTCGAGGGTCGAGGGGCGGCGCCTCCCTCCCTCGACCCTCGACCCTCGACCCCTGATTCATGACCGGCAATCTTGAGTTTCAATATCCGTGGGTGCTGGGATTGCTGGCACTGCTGCCGATTTATGCCTTCCTGCACGGCCGTCCGGGCCGGCTCTCGGCTTTGCGGTTCCCCAGCGCGGACCTGGCCCGGGCGGCCGGCGCGGCGGCGCGGGCGGCTTCGGGGCGGCTGCTCCTGTTCCTCCGTCTGCTCACGGTGGGGCTGTGCATCGTGGCGCTGGCCGGACCGCGCTTTGCCAACGACCGCACCGAAACCCAGGCCAGCGGCGTGGATATCATGCTGGTGCTCGACTTGTCCTGGTCGATGATGGCGCTGGACATGGGCAGCCCCAGCGAGCGGGTTTCCCGCTATGACATCGCCTCGCAAGTGCTCGAGGATTTCATCCGCAAACGGCCCGGCGATCGCATGGGACTCATCGTCTTCTCCGCCGTGCCCTACCTGGCCAGCCCGCTCACGCTCAACCATGAGTGGCTCATCGAAAACCTCCGCCGGCTGCACATCGGCCTGATCCGCGACCTCGGCACCGCCATCGGCGACGCCACTGCTGCCGCCGCCAAACGACTCAAGGCCGTCAAGGACAGCAAAAGCCGCATCGCCATCGTGCTGACCGACGGGGACAACAACAAGGGCGAGATCGACCCCGTCCCGGCGGCGCAACTGGCCGCCGCCCTGGGCGAAAAAGTCTATACCATCGGCATCGGCATCGAAGCACCCTGCTTGTTGTACGCGTTCGAGCCTGCCACCGGCAAACTGCTCTTTGACCCCCAGGGCAATCTCATCCCCACCATGACCCTCCAGCCGGCCAACTACAGCGTCCTCGGCAAGATGGCCGCCCTCTCCAAGGCCAAATTCTACCGTGCCACCAGCCGCCGCGAACTCCAGAGCATCTACAACGACATCGATCGCCTTGAAAAAACCGAGGTCAAGCTCAGGCGCTTCACCAGCTACCGGCCCCTGTTCCAATGGCCCCTGCTCGCCGCCTTCGGGCTCTTTACCCTCGAAATGCTCCTGGCCAACACACGCCTGCGGAGGGTCCCGTGAAAACAGTCCACAGTCCACAGTCCACAGTCTCAGGCCAGAGTCCGCACTCCGCACTCTGCATTCCGCACTCCGCACTCCGCACTCCGCACTTAAATGACTTCCTCCCTGGCTAATCCTCACTTTGCGGAACCGCACTGGCTTTGGCTGGCGGCGCTCGGGCCTTTGGTGTTGGCGGCGTTGCAGCGCTATTCCGGCTGGATGCGGCGCAAGCACCTGGCCCGAATCGCCGCCCCGGAGTTCGTCAAGGAACTGACCGCCTCGCACAGCCCGTTGCGCCGCCGAGTCAAAGACGCGCTCCTGGTCCTGGCGGTGGCGGGCGTGGGCCTGGCCTTGGCCCGGCCGCAGTGGGGCGAACGGGCGGACGCCGGATACCTGCTGGGCCAGGACACGGTTTTCCTGTTGGATTGCTCGCGGAGCATGCTGGCCACGGATGTCTCCCCCAGCCGGCTGCAGCGGGCCAAACTTGCCGTTCTGGATTATGTCCAGCACCACGGACGCGGCCGCGTCGGGTTGGTCGCCTTTGCGGGGCAGGCCTTTCTGCAATGCCCGCTGACGTTCGATTACGGGGCCTTCCAGGAAGCTCTCAGCGCCCTCGACGATAAGACGATCCCGGTGCCCGGCACCGACATCGGCCGCGGGCTCGACGAGGCGTTCCGCGCCATGGACAAGAGTGAGCGGCTCAAACTGCTGGTGCTGGTGACCGACGGTGAAGACCTCGAGAAGGGCGGCGTGCGCATGGCCCAATCGCTGGCAAAACAGGGCGTGGTCGTATTCACCGTGGGAGTGGGGACCCCGCGGGGAACGGAAATTCAAATGCTCAACGAACAGGGCAAACTCGAACTGATCCGCGACCGGAAGGGTGAGGTCGTGCGCAGCCGGTTGGATGAAAACACGCTGCGCGCCATCGCCCAGGCAACGCGCGGCTCCTATTTTCCCCTCGGGCCCTTGGGCGAAGGCCTGGCCAAAGTCCGCCTTGCCGTCCAGACCCTCGACAGCGCCACCGGCTCGGCTCCCGCCCGCAAACTGGGCGTGGACCGCTTTCACTGGCCCGTGGCCGCAGTCCTGGTCCTCCTCGTCGCCGAGTCGCTCCTGGGCACCCGACGCCCAGGGGTGACGTAAAATCCGAAATCCGAAGCCCCGAAATCCGAAGGAAATCCGAAGGCCGGGATCGCAAAGCTTTCGGGCATTGGCTCTGCGCTCGATGCTGAGGCCACAGGCGCTTCCGTGTCGCGCAGCGACCGCACCAAATGAGGGACCGGACGCGGACTTCGGATTTCGGATTTCGGATTTCCTTCGGATTTCGGCCTTCGGATTTCGGATTTTTTTCGCCCTTCGCCCTTCGCGCTTCGGACTTCCTCCGCCGTCTTTCCCGCGTGACATTCGCCTCGCTCCATTGTCTAATCCCCGGTGAGCATACTCGTGAGCAAGCCGCCGGCAGAATCTGAGCGCGCGGACGAGGCGGACGGCGCAATGACCGCGCCCGAGTCCCGCCCGTCATCGGTCCCGCCCGGCCATCACACCGGCTCAGGCCCTTGCCCGGGCGAGCCGGGGTCCCCTCGACCCTCGACCCTCGACCCTGGTTCTGAGTTCGCCGAGGTTTACAACGAGCACAGCCGCGCGATCTTCTACCTGGCGCTGCGCCTGCTGGGCGACCCCCAAAAGGCCGAGGATGCAACCCACGACGTGTTCCTGAAGGCCTTTCGCAAAATGGACCAGTTCCGCAGGGAATCGACCTGGCGGACCTGGCTCTACCGGATTGCCATCAACCACTGCCGCAACCTGCAACAGGCCTGGCACGACCGGCATATATTCACCAACGCCGATGACGCGCTCTGGGAGACGGCGGCCGCCAGGACCGATTCGCCCTTGCGGGTGCTCGAGACCAAAGAACTGGGCCAGCGCATCCAAAAGGCCCTGGATAGGCTGCCCGCCGAATATCGACTCCTCCTGTTGCTCGTGGCCGACGAGCAATTGAGCTATGTGGAGGTCGGCGCGCTCACCGACCAAACGCCCGACGCGGTCCGGGGCAAATTGCATCGCGCCCGCAAGGCCTTTGCCGTCCTGTTCGATAAAACCGCTTGAGCTATGAAACGCCAGATCCAGTTCAGTTCCCAGGAGCAGCACCACGCCGCCCAAGAGCGGCAGCAGCCGCAATCGGCCCCGTTGGAATTTGCGAGCGCCGAAGAAATGTTGCGGCATGATGCGCTGCACACGCCGGTGCCGCCCAGCATCGGGCGGCGCCTGCAGGAATCCCTCGCCCGGCTGCCCGCAGCGCGCTCCTCCTGGTGGCGGCGGCTCTTGGGCCGATTATGAGCTTTCAAAGCGAATTGGAAACGCTCATCCGGGCGCGCTACCCGATCCTCTATCTCATCAGCAGCGAGGAGATGCGGGTGCAGAGCCTGGTGGTCGAGATCGCCAGGAAACGACAGAAAAAGGCCTTCGAATGGAGCTGCAGCACCGGCATCGTCCCGGCCGGCACCTCCATCCAGGCCCAGAAAGTCCGCAACGCCGCCACCAAAGACCCCCTCGCCGCCCTCGACCAGGTCATCGATCAGGTCGAGCCCGCCATCTTCATCTTCAAGGATTTTCACCCCTTCCTGGCCAAAACCAATTTCGCCGTCATCCGCAAGCTCAAGGAAATCGCCCTCCATCTCAAGAACAGCTTCAAGACGGTCATCCTGATCTCGCCGCTGATGGAGATCCCAACCGAGCTGGACAAGGAAATCACTGTCCTGAACTATCCCCTGCCCGCACGGGAAGACCTGGCCGAGTTGCTGGACAAGATCATCGAGGACCTCAAGGAGTTCAAGCACGTGAGCATCGACCTGGACCCGGCCGGGCGCGAGCGCCTGTTGCAGGCCGCCCTGGGGCTGACGCTGGGCGAGGCCGAGAACGTCTTTGCCAAGATCATCGTCAAGGACGGCCGGCTCAGCGGTGAGCATATCCACGAAGTGTTCGCAGAAAAGCAGCAGATCATCCGCAAGAGCGGGCTCCTCGAGTACTGTGCCACCAGCGAGAGTTTCGCCGAGGTCGGCGGCCTGGCGGTGCTCAAAGACTGGTTGAACAAACGCGCCTTGGCCCTCTCTCCCGAGGCCCGCGCCTTCGGCCTGCCGGCCCCCAAAGGCCTGCTCATGCTCGGCGTGCAGGGCTGCGGCAAGAGCCTCTGCGCCAAAGCCGTCGCCACTCAATGGCAATTGCCCCTCCTCCGCTTCGACATGGGCCGCATGTTCAACAGCTTCATCGGCTCCTCCGAAGAAAACGTCCGCCGCGCCATCGCCGTCGCCGAATCGGTCGCCCCGGCCATCCTCTGGGTGGACGAAATCGACAAGGCCTTTGCCGGCTCTCAAGGCTCGGGCGCCAGCGACGGCGGCACCACCGCGCGGGTCTTCGGCACCTTTCTGACCTGGCTTTCCGAAAAACAGGCCCCCGTGTTCGTCGCCGCCACCGCCAACGACATCTCCCAACTGCCGCCCGAGTTGCTCCGCAAGGGTCGCCTGGACGAAATCTTCTTTGTCGATTTGCCGGCCCTCGAGGAACGCATCGAGGTCTTGCGCATCCACTTCCAAAAACGCGGGCGTGATCCCGCCGGGTTCGGCCTCGAGGCCCTCGCCCAGGCCAGCCATGACTTCAGCGGCGCCGAGCTCGAGGAAGCGATCAACAGCGGCCTCTACGACGCCTTCTACGCCAGGGAGCAACTGACCACCGCCCATGTCCTGAACGCCCTGGCCCAAACCGTGCCCCTGGCCAGGACCATGGCCGAGCAGATCAGCTACCTGCGCGCCTGGGCCGAAGGCCGCGCCCGCAACGCCAGTGTCCCACGCCCTATCAAGAATCCAGCCGCAGATTGCACAGATTCCACAGAAAAGAATTCCCACCTGTGAGTTTGGGCTTTTTGCACGCCAGGGCTGCATCAAGCTCGTTGCGTGGTCTCGCATTTGTCCCGGAGGGACATCTGACAACAGCCCAACGTTTTAACGTTGGGTGCCCAGGCCGAGGGTGGCGAGTCCCGAAGGGACGGCCGAGCCTTGACCCAACTCCATCGGCCGTCCCTTCGGGACTTGTGCCCTTCTCGCGACTGGCCCGACGTTAAAACGTTGGGCTATTGCCAAGCCGGACCCACGCCGTTCCCCGCAGCACCGGGCGCTGGGGCGCGGTGTCTGCCGTTGGAAGACGAGTCGCTGCGCCTGAAACGGGCCCTGACGCTGGGGCGGAAAGCAGCCCTGACCGAGGAGGTCTCGAAGCCGTTCATCCGGGCGGCGGCCTATCACAGAGCCTGTCCCAAAACTCTGATTCCGGACCTTTGTCGCAACCTTTGCCGCCAACTTTGTCGAAAAATGGCCAATTCGACAAAGG
>Ga0187873_1003943_pt1 | contig 10422 bp, 5 predicted proteins | sample June2016WEW_16_1_2_FD_133012 | JGI IMG/M metagenome (GOLD analysis project Ga0187873, IMG submission 133012) | Peatland microbial communities from SPRUCE experiment site at the Marcell Experimental Forest, Minnesota, USA - June2016WEW_16_100 | ecosystem: Environmental > Terrestrial > Soil >... | reverse complement strand
GCCCGCAGGCGAGGGAAGCCGCCCTGAGAGGCATAGCAACCTTTGAAACCACCAAGGATGCAGGTCCGTATCCGATCAGGGTCCTCACCTGGCCCGTCATAGACTCGGGCGGGGTGATTGCCGTGGTCCGCGTAGGCATGTCACAGATGAGCCTTTCCAGGACCCTGTCCAACTTTCTCCTCATTATGGCTGCCCTTTTCCCCCTCGCCCTGGCTCTTGCGGGCGGGGGCGGGTGGTTTTTCGCCCATCGTGCCCTGATCCCCGTCGACAGGATGACGCAGACTGCGCGAAAGATCAAGGTGGGTCAGCTCCACGCGCGATTGGAGAAGACGGGGGCGAACGACGAACTGGACAGGTTGGCCGATACCCTCAATGAAATGTTCGGTCGGCTGGAAAGCGCCTTCACCGAGATGCGACAGTTTACCGCGGATGCATCCCATGAGCTGCAGACTCCCCTCACCATTTTGCGCGGCGAGATAGAGGTGGCGCTTCGCTCAAAGAGGAGCCCCGACGAGTATACGGACGTGCTGAAGAGCAGCCTGGAGGAGATACAGAGGATATCGGTCCTGGTGGAAGGGCTCCTTCTCCTGGCGCGCTCCGATGCGGGTATGCTCAAGATGGACCGGGCGCCCGTCGACCTCGTGCTCGTTGCGGAAGAAGTCTTGAATCGACTCGGTCCGGCCGCGGCGGCAAAAGCGGTCACTCTCACCCTCGGGCGGATAGAACCCCTTGAAGTCTCCGGAGACCTTGTGCACCTCAGGCGCCTTCTTTTCAACCTTGTGGATAATGCCATAAAATATACCCCGGCGAACGGAACGGTGCGGGTTACGGTTACGCGAAGCGACCTTTTTGCGGTCCTCGGCGTGGAGGACACCGGGATAGGCATTCCCCCCGAAGAACAACAAAGGGTATTCCAACGGTTTTATCGCTCAGCCGATGCCCGCTCCCACGCCCAGGGGGGTTCAGGTCTGGGGCTCTCCATAGTCAAATCGATTGCCGAGGCCCACGAGGGGCGGACCGAAGTCGAAAGCGAGCCCGGCAGGGGAAGCGTTTTTAAGATATACCTTCCCCTGCCGGAACCCCCGGAAGACACCGCAAAACCGTAACCGCCCGACCGTTTTTTCTCACGGCAAAACAGGCATACGGGTGGTGGCTGATATGAGAAAATTCTAATCTTCCCCTAATTTAATTTTAATCTTCTTCGTGTATACTATCTTTCGATAAAGCGGACCTTCGTGGCTCGGGCCGGTTCGCCAACTATCCGAAAAGGAGGACGGTGAGAATGGATAAGCTAAAAAATTCTTTGTCAAAAAAGCGTTTCAGATACCCTGCATTATTTGCGGGGGCGGTGGTATTGCTGGTCGGGGGCATGCTCATTGCTTCATCGGCCGGCTTTGCCACGCACGTCTACGCGAACCCCCATCCCGCGGCAGCGCCGGGCGGCGGGCCTCCGTCTTTCGCCGACCTTGCAGAGGCGGTTGGACCAACGGTAGTCAATGTCAAGATAACCAAGGTTGAAAAGACCCAGCTTCCCTCCATGCCTCAGTGGGAGGATGGCCCCTTCGGCGAGATGTTCAAACGGTTTTTTGGCGATATGCCCCAGCAACCCCATCAGTTCAGGAGCCACGGGGCCGGGTCGGGCGTCATCATCGACGGGGATGGCACCATCCTCACCAATAATCATGTCGTGGATGGGGCTCAGGAGATTACCGTCACCCTGAACGATAAGCGGGAATACAAGGCTCGTCTCATAGGCCGCGATCCCAAGACGGACCTCGCCGTCATCAGGATCGAGGGGAAAGGGCGGTTCTCGGCGGCAAAACTGGGCGACTCTGAAGCGCTCCGCGTGGGAGAGTGGGTCCTTGCAGTGGGCAATCCCTTCGGCCTCACCAACACGGTCACCTGTGGTATCGTGAGCGCGAAAGGCAGGATCATCGGCGCCGGCCCATACGACGATTTCATTCAAACGGATGCGCCTATCAATCCTGGAAACTCCGGTGGTCCCCTTTTTAATATGAGCGGCGAAGTGGTAGGTATTGCCACGGCTATTATGGCCAACGGACAGGGCATAGGATTCGCCGTGCCCGTTAATACCGCGAAAACGCTCCTGCCTGAACTGGTTGCAAAAGGCAGCGTCACACGGGGCTTTCTGGGCGTCAATATTCAGAACATCACGGACGACCTGGCCGCATCCCTCAACCTCAAGAGCAAAAAAGGCGCCCTCGTGAGCGAGGTGGTCCAGGGAAGCCCCGCGGAAAAGGCGGGCGTGAAGCGCGGGGATGTTATTGTGGCGTGCGATAAGAAAGAGATTGCGGACAGTCATGAGCTGGCGACCCTTGTCGCCTTGCTGCCTGTAGGCAAGGAGGTTCCTCTCCGGCTCATAAGGGATGGGAAGGAGACGACCCTGAACGTAAAGATCGCCACCCTCGAGGCCCGGGAGGCTGCCGCGGGAAAGGCCGGCGACGAGACCCCCCAGGGTAAATGGGGCCTCCAACTCCAGGATCTGAGCCCTGAGGCTGCGGCTGAGGCGGGTCTTCGGCCTGACCAGGGGGTTGTCGTCGGCGGCGTCCGGCCGGGAAGCCCGGCCGAAGAGGCCTCCCTTCACACAGGCGATATCATCCTCGAAGTAAACCGTCGACCGGTGAAAGGCGTGGAAGACATGAAAGCGAGGATCGCTCAATCAGCGGACAAAGGACAGGCGCTTCTCCTCATACAGCGGGGCCGGAACACCTTCTACCTCGTCCTTAAAGGGTAGACCGCCTCGCAGGGAGGTTTAACCGGCGAGGGCCGGGCCGCGTGTACTGCCGGCGGCCCGGCCTCTCAACCCAAGTGGGGTCCCTCTATTGCCGGAGCCGACACCTTCGATGGTATTTTCCTCGCCGGTATCCTGGGCGTTCTGCTTTCCGCCTTCCTCCCCTAAAGGCGGTTTTGCTTCATCAGACCCGCGCCCAGAACCTTCTTACCAGGAGTGCCTTGATGGGATCGTTTACCAGAAAAACGAGAAGAAACGCCAGGATGGGCACGCTAATAGCCGGCGCTAACCCTACCGGCGCGATACCCGGGATGCCGGCCGTCGACAGGAAGAACACGAGAAGGAGGTCGGCAGCAATGGCGAGGAGGAGAAACGTGCTCGGCCTCGAATTCCAGAAGCGTCTTCTCTCCCTGATGATCAACACATCCAGCAATTCTACGTAGATGAGCATCTCGAAGGTGAACGTCTGCTGCCGGGGGACGTCTGCAAAAAAAGAAAAATAAGATGAGCCCAGATAGATGAAAAGCATCAGCTCTGCGATCACAAGAATCCCGAGAAACAGGGCTACCTTCACCAGGCCCGTGATGTCCCAGTTATCGGGTCGCGCAGAAACACGCACATTGTCCGTCGACAGCGAGAGGGTGACGAAATCCGTCAGAAAAAGGAGGAGGATCATGTGGAGGGCCGATATGACGTAGTGCCCGGTAAGAAGGAAGGCGAGGACCACGAAGACCGTGATCTGAAAGGTCTTGATGATCTTGTTCAGGATCCAGGTGATGATTCGCTGGTAGGTCGCCCTCCCTATCGTCACAAGGTCCACTATGCCTTCCAACCCCTCCGTGGTGAGCACTGCGCCCGCGGCCTTCTTCGCCACATCGGTTGCGCTGCTCACGGCAATGCCCACCTCTGCCTGCCGCAGGGCCGGGGCATCGTTTACCCCGTCACCTGTCATACCTACTATCTGGTTCACCTTCTGGAGGTTTTCGACGATCAGGTACTTGTCCTCAGGGTAAATCTCGGCAAACCCGTCACTTTCCTGCACCCGCCTGAGTATCTGCTCCCCGCTGCTTTGTTTCAGGTCCGCGATCCTTGTCACCCTATCGCCAAGGCCAAGTTGTCGGGCAATCTCCCTGGCGATGGGAAGGGCGTCGCCGGTAAGCATTTTTATGTCGAGCCCCAGACCCTTGAGTTTGCCGATGAGCTGCGCAGAGTCCGGCCTGGGTTTATCATAAAGGAAGGCGATACCTACGAGCCGTGTCTCCCGTCCCGATTCTCCCTCTGCCACCGCCAGCGTGCGGTAACCCTTGGACGACATATTTTCTATCTTGCCGGCAAGGCGCGACACTTCCTGCGTTCCCTCTTTGCAAAGAGAAGCGATAGTATTTACGGCGCCTTTCAGTGCCGTAAACTGCCTGCCGTCCCTCTCTAACGTCGCCTCCGTCCTTCTTGTGGACGCGTCGAAGGGCACAAAGGATTTCCGTGCATAGGGCTGCAGGGAAATAGTAGTTTGTGCTGCTGCCGAAATGAACGCCATGTCTATCGGGTCCTGATCCGCCGCCTCTGACGCAAGCGCTCCGTAAAGTATCACATCCTTCTCGCTGAACGTTCCTGCCAGAACGACTTCCGTCACCGAGAGCCTGTTCGTCGTAATCGTTCCGGTCTTGTCCGCGCACAGGATGGTCATGGTTGCGGCATCCTCGATGGCGCTCAACCTGGTTATGAGCACCCCTTTCCTTATCAACCGCACGGAGCCGAGGGCCATGCTGATCGTAAACATGGTGGGCAGCGCCACGGGTATGGCCGACACCATGAGCACCACCGCGAGGGGCAGGATCTCCAGGAGATTCATGCCCCTCAGCACGGTAAAAATGAACGCGATCAAAAGGAAGGAGCTTACGATGACGACCAGCCATCGCACGACCCGCGACGTCACCTGCTCCATGTGAAGCTTGGGCTTCGCTACCTGCACCAGTTCAACGGTTTTCCCGAAATAGGTCTTTGTCCCCGTGGCAATGACAATTCCCGTCACCTCTCCTCGCCGGACCACGGAGCCGCCGTAAAGCACCTCGTCCTTCTTCTTCTCGATCGCCTGCGATTCGCCGGTAAGGGAGGATTGATCGACACTGGCCGTGCCTTCAGCCACGTTCACATCGGCAGGGACAAAGTCACCTGCCCGCAGCCTCACTACGTCGCCGGGGACCAGTTCCCCGGCCTGCACCATCGTCCAGGCGCCGTTGCGCTTGACCCGCGCGTTGACCTTCAGCTTCTGCTTCAACAGCTCCAGCGCGCCATTTGCCTTCTCCTCCTGCATAAAACCAAGAATCGCGTTGAAGACGAGGAGGCCCGCAACCACGTATGCCTCGAAGTGTTTTCCCAGAAACCACTCGAGGCCGATCGTCAGTTCGAGCATCCACGGGGTGATCCCCCAGAACTTTCTTATGAAGGAGAAGGCCCGGCTGTGCTTCCTTTCGATTATTTCATTGAAGCCATAATGATCTAACCGCCTTCGAACCTCTTCCGGGGTGAGGCCTTTTTCCAGATCGGTAGACTGACCCGCGCTCCTCTCAAGTTCTTCGGGTTTCACGTGTGGTCCTGTTTTAGCAAAAACCGCTTCTTCATGGGTTATTCCCACGGGAACGGCCCCCATGGTCCGTATGGTCCCCAATAGCCAGGCCAACGTATTCGGAATAATAGAGATACTGAAAGTACGTAAAATAGTGGCAAAAAGTGATTGTGATAACGAGCAGCGATATGAGGATGACTCTTCTTTTCTTCGTCTTCCCGATCCGATCTTCCCGTTCCGAAAACCCTCCTTGGTAAGGTACCCGATCCTGCCTTCAGAGACACTCTAATGTCTGATGCCCATTTTTGCAATTTGCCGTCGCGATATGGCGCGAAGAAAAGCAACGCTCTCGCGAAAAGACCTTCTCCCTTCTAAAGCGCGTGACGAGACGGCGCCGGAGGGGCGGGCACACCTTCAGCCCGTGATGACAGCCAATCCCATATGATCGAGGTCGTATGTTTTAGGCCCTCCGTATTTATATGGACGGCCGACCTATGGTCGCCGCAGAACGCCTCGTCGATCAGTCTCGATAAACCTTTCGCCGTGAGCCTTGTCTCTGTGACCGTGGTGAGCAGCCCCTTTGCGGAAAAGATCCTCACCCGTTTCCGCTGTTCGTAAGAGCCCTTCCTCGGGATGGAGATACATCTTCTTCTGCGGACGATCGTCTCCATGAGCGTGTTGTAGCCCCCTTTGCATATCACTAGATCGTACCCGGCGATGGTCTCCTTGAGGTTGCGTACGTACCAGTGCACGCGTGCGTTTGCCGAAGGTGCGACACGTTGGTTCATCTTTTCAACCACGCTTTTTTCCATGAAAGGGCCGCACACGATATCGAACAAGTACTCTTTCTTCCTTACGGCAACCCTTATAGCGCAGTCGATAAGGTGATGACCGTCGCGCCCCCCGCCCACCGTGACGATGATCTTTCTCCTCCCTCCCGTCACGGCAGGTTGCGGCGTGGTACTGCGTCTTTCGCAGATATAGCCGGTATAGACGATGGGGCATGAGAGTTTCAAAGCCCGCAACTTCGGTATATCGATGAGGCTCAGGACAGCAGGGTCGGAATGAACCAGAAGCAGGTCGTAGTAGGTGTTGAGGATAGAGCTAATGGAGGCAACCTTTTCCGCCGGAAGTACCTCACCGTGGCACACGGGTATGTCCCTGCTTGAACATACGATTGCGCACCCCGGATATCGCTCCTTTATGACGCGGAGGATGGGCATGACGGTGCCGTCCAGACGATGAGGGGAGAAGGGGAAAAACTCGGTGATGAACATAGCGGGACGACGTTCCTCCATCAGGCCCTCTACGACGCGGACCCGCTCTTTTTCCACGTCCTGCCTGGTCTTGCCTCTCTCGGTCGGCACAAGCTCGGTGGAAGAGAAACCGCTGACGATCAAGGGGGGAAGCTCGACGAGTGACACACCCGGCGTGGGCAGAATTATTCCCGTCGACGGACCACACGAGATATGAACCACGGAGACGCCGGGTATCCGCGCTATTTCTCCAGCCAGAAGCGAGGTCCTGCTCAGATGGCCGACCCCCAGACTATGTTGGGAAAGCAGATACACATTCATTGGCTTCTTGCCCCCGTCTCCCCGTGATGTTTTCGGCAGGTCGCCGACGGAGCTTAAATACCGCCGCCGCCCGGCCCATCAAAGAGCGGCTGAGCGCCACGTCCCTGCGGCCCGCATGCCCTCTCTGATGGAAGAGTTGCGGTGGCAATTGTGGAAGCAAAGGTAATAAAAAGTCGAGGCCGTTGTGCGACCCCGCCTGTAATACCTGGTGAATTGTTCCGCTTGACTGCCGTATATTTTTGTTTTATTATCTTTGAAATTTGCATAGGGGGTGACGTATGAAAGGCCACTATCGGAAAAAGTCAAAGAAAGCTTTGCAGGTAGCCTGTCTCTCGACCTGCCTCGTCACGGCCTGGGCCGCGCCCAACTACGCATGCGGCCCCAGCGGCGACCCTTGCGCAGTCCCAGAGCCAGCTTCAAGCACTTTAGCGGCGGTGGGCGTGGCTGCAGCGGGCGTGGCGGCGATCTTCGTTCATAAAAAGACGTTGCGTAAGCAGTAGCGTCTTGGTACGACTAAGCGTTTGTCTGATTGCGAGGAACGAAGAGCAGAACCTTCCCCGGGCCCTCAAGTCCATCGGTGGCATCGCTGACGAGGTGATTGTCACCGACACCGGCTCTACTGATGCCACAGCACATATAGCCGCCCAATTCGGCGCACAAGTCCACCACTTTCCCTGGTGCGACGATTTCTCTGCCGCACGGAACTTCACCCTGGATCAGGCCCGGGGCCAATGGGTCCTCTGGCTTGATGCAGATGAAGAACTGCTTCCTGGGTCGGACGAGGAACTCACCCGGTCCCTGGAATCAGACCAAGTTCTGGCCTATAACGTCATCAGACAGGACCTCGTGAGGTCCGACAGGCTCGACCTTTACGCCCAGATGTGGCAGTTGAGACTGTTTCGGCTCGACCCTGATCTTCGCTTCCGGGGCCGATGCCATCCCCAATTTTTCCCGCCCGTGCACGAGACTGCAAAGGGTAAAGGTCTGAGCGTTGGTACCTCGACCATTACTCTCCGCCACGATGGCTATGTGCCCGCAGTGCTGCGATCGAAGCTGGAGCGTGGGCTACGTCTTCTCGAATTGGAACTCCACGATCGCCCGGGCCAGTTCTATTACCTCGTCGAATATGGGAGGACCCTCCTCGCCCTGGAAAACGACGAGCGAGGCTGGGCCGTCGTGGCTGAGGCGGCAGAACAGCTCGTCCCGGTTTTGAACCACCGGACTCCCTTCAGCAGCATGATCGCCCCCTTGCTCGAATGTCTACTGCAACTGCCCGAAGACCGATTTCCGCCGGGCATTACGATGAACACTTTGCTCGACCTGAGTGAGCGGTGGTTTCCAAGGGCTGCGCCTCTCCTCTGGATCAGGGCGAAGCGAGAATTCGACAATGGCTCCTTTGAGGAGGCGGAAGGGGTCCTTCGTCTGCTTTTGGAGATGGGCAGGGCCCACTCCTACGATCGATCGGTCAGCTTCAACCCAGCCATCATTGGTGATGACGCCCTGCTCAATCTGGGGGCCTGTCTCCTCCGCCAGGGAAAGATGGATGAGGCGGAGCGATGTTTTAAGGGCCTCCTCAAAAGTGACACACGCGGCAGCGAGGCCCGCTCGAATCTCGACGCCATCGGTCGTCTACGCAGGGACTTCGGCGTTCGACGCACCCGCCCAAAAGCAAAGCATGGATAGACCAATGGATTGGAAATCCCAAGCAAGAAGATACTCGATCGGCTGGAAGCGGTAGGAACCCTGCGTCCGAAAGCGCCCGGCCGAGCTAAAAGCCCATTCTTCTTGCGCCCCCCATTCCCTTTGTGCTACTTTTAGTAAACGAAAACACAAGGATAATCATGCCCGAGGGATATGTTGTCTTAGTGCTTCACGCGCACCTACCGTATGTCCTCTCCCACGGCAAATGGCCCCACGGCAGCGACTGGCTGTGCGAAGCGGCCTCGGAGACTTACATACCGCTCCTCAATCTGCTCGGGTCGCTCTCCGCTACGAAGCGGTCCGCCCACTTTACCGTGGGCATTACCCCTGTCCTCTGTGAGATGCTGGCTTCCCCTCTCTTTACGTCCGAGTTCCAGGGTTACCTGGGGGAGAAACTACAGGCGGCTGAGCGCGACCGGCGCACGTTCGAGGACCGGGGAGAGGGTGAGATGGCGTTTCTGGCCGCGCAATGGCAACGCTTTTATGAGTCGCGCCTCGCCGATTTCAGGGACGTGTACAGGCAGAACCTGCTCGCAGCCTTCAGGCAGTTCCAGGAGGAAGGGCAGATCGAGATTATTGTCTCCGCCGCCACCCACGCCTATCTGCCCCTCCTTCGTCTCGACAGCTCCATCAACGCCCAGATCGGACAGGGGGTGGCGACCTACAGAAAGCACTTTTCCAGGGAACCCGCGGGCATGTGGCTTCCGGAGTGCGCCTACCGGCCCGAATCGGTCCCCCCGGAAGGGCGGCCCCGCCCGCCCGTCCGCCGCGGCCTGGAAGCCTTCCTTGCGGCTCACCACCTGAAGTATTTCTTTGTTGACGGCCGCCATCTCCTGGGGCAGCCGGAAAACCCGGCCGGCTACGCCGCCGAGGTCGACCGCGGGCTTAGCCCGGAAGGGGCTGCACAGGGTTCTCCCGGCATGTACCGGGACCGGATAGGCGGCGCACGTGTGCCGCTGCCGGCAGGTGAGATCACGCAAGGACCGGCGTCGACAGAAGAATCCATGCGTCTCTACGCCATTCACCGGACAGGCCGGCCGGGTTCCGAGACCGCGTTCTTCACCCGCGACACGGATACGAGCCAACAAGTGTGGAGCGCCGGCCGGGGCTACCCCGGAGACCCCTATTATCTGGAATTCCATAAAAAGCGCAACCCCGGTGGCTTGCGGTACTGGCGGGTCACCGACCGCCTGGCGGACCTCGGCTCGAAGAAGGCTTACGAGCCGGACAAAGCCGGGGAGAAGGTGCAGGAGCACGCCCGCCATTTTGCGGGTCTGGTGCAGGAGAAGCTCAGCAGGTACCATCAGGAGACAGGGAGGACCGGCGTACTCACCCTCCCCTTCGATGCCGAGCTTTTCGGCCACTGGTGGTTCGAGGGGCCGGCGTGGCTCGGCGCCCTCGTTTCAGCGTTTGATGAAAGTTGTGTTATAATAGAAAAAGCTTCAACGGCCCTGGAGAACGTCGTCCCTCTTGGCACTATCGGCCTTCCTGAGGGGTCCTGGGGGGAAGGCGGCCTTCATCTCATCTGGCAAAACAAGGAGACAGCCTGGACGTGGCGATGGCTCTACGAGGCGGAGCGCGATATGGAGCGGCTGGTGAGGAAGGCCGCACATGACGAAGCTTCCGAGCGGTTGCTGAAACAAATGGCGAGGGAGCTCTTCCTCTTGCAGTCATCGGACTGGCAATTCCTCATTTCTACGAAAACAGCGGGCGACTATGGGAAATCGAGGTTTCTCGGCCATTACCATGCGTACAGGAATCTGGGGTCCATTTTCGACCGCTACAGAAAGAGAGGGGCCTTGAGCGACAGGGACCGGCAGACGCTCCGG
>Ga0187873_1003942_pt1 | contig 10422 bp, 9 predicted proteins | sample June2016WEW_16_1_2_FD_133012 | JGI IMG/M metagenome (GOLD analysis project Ga0187873, IMG submission 133012) | Peatland microbial communities from SPRUCE experiment site at the Marcell Experimental Forest, Minnesota, USA - June2016WEW_16_100 | ecosystem: Environmental > Terrestrial > Soil >... | reverse complement strand
GGTAAAATCAAGCAAAACAATTTTCCCAAAGAGTTCTTGGATGGCACGTTCCTCCTAATTGGGCCAATTCTAGGTGAGGTTGACCTGGAATTGATCCGATTTCTACGATCCACTTCGTCGTCGAAAATCTTCTTGGACCCCCAGGGGTTGGTGAGAAAGATTGGAGACGATGGGCGCATTATTCACTCGTGCGACCGGGAGGAAATAAGGAAGATAATAGAGATCGTGGATTTCGTTAAGCCGAATGAACAAGAGATTGAGACAATAACTGGCGAAAAAGACCCGCTAATTGGTCTTCAGCGATTACGGTCTATGGGGTCTGCTGTGCCGATTGTGACATTGGCAGAACGAGGGTCTCTGTTGCTTGATGGGAACAGGCTATTTCGAGTTCCACCTTTCGCAACAACACACGCTATCGATCCCACGGGGGCGGGAGACGTTTATGCTGGTTCTTTCATCACCGAATATACGCGTACGGGGGACCTCTCGGAGGCGGCCCTATTTGCGTCAGCGGCAGCTTCCCTGATGGTAGAGCAAGTTGGCCCCGACTTCCGCTTAGCTCCAAAAGACGTACAAGAAAGAAAGGAGGCTATCCGCAGCGGGCTGACCGTGGAAACCTTAGGTTAGCAAAAATGCCTTACGGTTGTGGATTTTGAAGGATTTCATGTTATGCGTGAAATGGCATCGTTAGCGCCGAGTATGCAGGATTGTGCTATCTACACCCAACGGAGGTTGTCTACAGCCTTTAAGGACCACCTTGAACGGGAATCTGAAAAGTACCAAAACCCAAACATCGGGTGCGGCCCGGAAAAAGGATGTCTAGCATATGTTATACATACCCGATGTCACCCCTGAACGCTCTCCTGTTACATTCCTTCTCCTGGCGCGATTGGTGTAGAGGCCCCGCCAGCAACACAAACTCGCCAAACTAAAGCAAGCCATTCTCAGCCGTACATGGCTTTTGCATATCCTTTGCAATATTGCTGTGTAGGCCTGAATCCTAATTCAGCGTTTTTTGAGCCTAAAACGGTGTAAAGGAACATATCGGCACCTGAACCGTATTGCCTAACGCTGGGGGTTCAGGCAATAACACTAACCGAGAAACTGCAACTGCGAAAGCCAGCGGCTCAGAAACTTGAGCAGCAACAACGAAGGTTCTTCTGCGAAAACTGTAAACAGGAAGTTTTTCTCCAGGCCAGATACTGCGAGAAGTGCGGCGGGCAAATTGAGTGGCCCAAAGAGATCAGGAAAGTCATCTCGTCATGGAATGCGGCCGCTGAAAAGCAGAAGCAAAGGTAGCTTCAAACCTTCACTTAACCCATCCTTAGTTTTCTTGAGCGGCAACGTTCTCACGATGGACGCTGCCCGTCCAAAAGCTGAAGCAATCGCGGTCACGGCAGATAGAATCGTAGCCGTGGGAAGCAACCTACAGATAAAATCGCTCGCAGGACCGGATACCAAGGTTCTCAGCTTAAACGGCGCAACGGTCCTACCCGGATTTACAGACTCCCACATTCACCTAATCGAATACGGCCTTTCCCTAAGAAACATAGACCTTCGAAATGCGCAAAGCATCGAAGAAGTGAAGAAGATAGTTTCAGAACGAACCCATGGGCCAACTACATGGGTTCTAGGGCGCGGTTGGGATCAAGAGAAGTTTGCTGAAAAACGGTATCCTACTCGAAGAGACCTTGATGAGGCCTCGCCCGAAAAGCCAGTCCTTCTCAAGCGGATTTGCGGCCACATCTGCGTCGCAAACTCCGCGGCTCTCACATTAGGGGCCATCAGCGCCAAGACACTCAACCCTCCCGGCGGAATTATTGACCATGATGCGGCAGGTGAGCCTACGGGTATACTTCGCGAGAACGCGGTTGACCTCGTAAGTCAGGCGGTTCCCCCACTTGAACTGGAAGACTATGCGCAGGCTGCCCTCACCGCGTGCGAGCATGCGTTGAAGGCGGGATTGACAACGGTGCATTGCATTACTGGTTCAGAGTTGGAACTGAAAGCGCTACTCAACCTGAAAGCGGAGGGGCGGCTTCCACTTCGCTTTTACGTGCTCATTCCTCTCGAGCAGCTGAAGGCAGCAGTCGCACTAGGCATTCGTTCAGGGTTTGGGGATGAATGGGTCCGCATCGGGGCTGTGAAGATTTTCACGGACGGTTCGCTCGGGGCGCGAACAGCAGCGCTTGAAGACCCGTACGCCGACGACCCTGAAAATCAAGGCGTCACCATATACAGCCAGCAACAACTTGACGACATAGTATCAGAAGCCCATCGATCCGGCTTCCAAATTGCAGCACACGCGATCGGCGACAAGGCGACCGCGATGGCCCTTCATGCAATTACAAAAGCAGATGAATCGGCTCCGAGAAAGAACCTTCGGCATCGAATCGAGCACGCATCAATCCTCAACACCGAACTCATCAGGCAGATGAAGGAGGCCGGGGTTGTAGCTTCAGTTCAACCTCACTTCATCGTCTCCGACGTCTGGCTTGAGCAGAGGCTGGGGGCACGACGAGCTTCCCTCGCTTACCCATTTCACAGTCTACTTCAAGCTGGGCTCATATTAGTCGGGGGCTCCGACTGTCCAGTCGAACCATTAACGCCACTATCTGGTATCGAGGCAGCAGTCAACAGGGCGGGAAGTGAAGCGGTAACCGTCGAAGAAGCAATCTCATTCTACACTCGCAACGCCGCCTACGCGTCATTCGAAGAAAACATGAAAGGAACAATCGCACCCGGAAAACTCGCAGACCTCGTCATTCTCGATAAGGACCCACGAAAAGTGCCCGCATCGAGAATCTCTAGAATCCAAGTTCTCTTGACGATGGTTGGAGGCAAGAGCTTCTATCAAGCCAAGACTTTCGGTCGGACCTGAACCTGCAAGGTACCTGCCTGTTCCGACAAGCCAGCTTAGGACTAGCAAATTCCATTCTAAATTTCTACTTTGTCGAAAGCCCATGCCGAGAGTGGAATAGTTCCACATGAAATTAAGAGACCCCGTATGACCCAAGTTGGTCAGGAGGGAACGATACTCTTGATGGCACGTCATAGCGGAATCTTCCTGTTGGCCTTCCTGTTGGCCTTCCTGTTGGCCGCAAGCGTTGCTTTTGCGGGGCAAACCGCTTTGGTGTTTGCCCAATCGTGCAATGCTTCCCTAGGTTCGTCCAGCCTCACGTCGACTCAGTCCTATTACAATTCGCATATTGGTATTAATACACCCGTGTCAGCGTACTGCTCTTCCTACGGCGGCCAATTATACGCGGTAGGGGACGTATTCGACACGTCAGCGAATGCTGACTTGGGTTCGGTGAGCACAATGTTGACCCCTACCTACGGAGGCAATACCTACACGGGACAACTTTTGTTCAGCTTGCCGCCCTCGATCATCGGCCATCAACTACGAATCATGGTGTCAGTCTACGGCGGACAATATGGCTACAGCACCGGAAATGGGCAACTACTAGCGACGGCAGGTCAAATGGTGAAAGTGAACGTTAGTTACCAGAATGGCTACCCGAACGGTAACGGGAATTGTTACATGAATTACAACTGTTACGGTAACTATCAGAACGGTAACTGCTACCAGAACTACAACTGTTATCAATACTACTGCAACCAAGCATCATACTGCTACCCGAATAACTACCCCACTTGCTACTACCAAAATGGCAACTACTACCAAACCAACTGCAACGACCATCATCGCCACCATAAATAAAGAACTGCGAACCGTTTCGTAGAATGTCGCGAAATAGCGACTAAACGACAACGTGAGACAACACTACATAGGCACTTTTCATGATGACGCGATATACTCTCTATTGAGCGATGAATGGAAAGACGCGCCATGATTGTCCATGTTATCGTCGATTCTGACGGTCCCGGTTGAAATTGGGAATGTGGCGTGGGATTTCGAGGGAGAGTTCCACGAGACCTCGGTACCTTCCTGCTTTGTACCATGGGGCTTGGTAGATTAGCTTTCGTCTGCCTCGCTTCTCGACGGTGTACACGTTAGTCAGTCTTTTTTGCAGAAGTTTTCGGAATTTCGTTCTAGCCGGCTCTGGGTGGCAGTCGAACACTTTCTTGCCAATCAATCTCTCGCCACCTTCCTCCTTGAAGTTTGCCGCAGATTTGACGTTCATTTCTAAGAGAACTCCCCTTGTATCGCAAACCGTGATGGCTGCAGGGAATTCCTTGACCCACAGATGCTTTGCTGTTCTAACCAACCTTTACATCACCGATGGTTCTCGCACGAACTTTGTTGGGAGGCCTAGAAAGCTTCCTCCCAATATTCGAAAACGAGAAATCATTCATGTTGGGCCTGCAGACTTGTTCTTGACTCTGACATAGGCGGCGTGTTTTTACCCAATTGGCAAACTTACGACCCACACAACTTTGCTAAGAAATATAATGAGGCAGTGGCGGCAGACGGCCCCAGTGACGGCGTTTAGGCTATGGCGTCGAATATGGTGGCGAGGAAGGACTCGTATTTTGTCTATGTTCTTCTCTGTAATGATGGCAGCTATTACACGGGGTATTCAAATAATCCTACAAGCAGGCTCGTCACGCATATGAAAGGGCAGGGTGCCCGGTACACGAGAATGCACAAACCAAGAGGCATCGTCTACCTCCAAGAACTTCACACACGTAGTGCAGCAATGAAACGAGAACGACAGATCAAAGCGTTAACTCACGCCGAGAAATCTCACCTCGTAGAAGAAAGACATTCGAACCGAACCTAGAGGTCACAGGCCGGCGAGCTTTCAGCAGCGTTTCTACATAGGAAATGTTCATCAGCAATCCATGGTTCTCAGTCGTGAGGAAAAATGAGTTCTGAACGGATTCCAACTCTGAGGGATGTTTATGCCGCGAGGAAAGTGATCAGTACCTATTTGAAACCAACGCCGCTGTTCTATTCGCGGCATCTTTCGAAACTTCTAGGCTGTCAATTGTACTTGAAACTCGAAAATCTCCAGCCAACGCGAGCATTCAAAGTCCGTGGCGGAATAAATTACATGGAGAGGATGAAGCAACAAGCCGCGGGCAAGGTGGTCATCACAGCTTCAACGGGTAATCATGCTCAATCCATAGCTTACGCAGGCTCCCTCTTCGGCATCGAAGTCAAGATCGTCATGCCCGCTGGAGTTCCCGAGATGAAAGCCCAGGCTATCAAAGAACTAGGCGCCGAAGTAATCACGTACGGCAATTATTACGATGAGGCCAGAGAGTACGCGGAGAAGCTGGCAACTCAGAAGGGGTACGTCTATGTTCACGGGAGCAACGAACCGTTGCTTCATGAAGGCGTCGCCACAATGCACCTCGAAATCTTCGAGGAACAGCCTGGGGTTGACGTAGTCATCAATCCCATCGGCGGCGGGTCCGGAGCGTGTGGCGCATGCATAGTCTACAAGACACTCGACCCGCGAATCACAGTAATCGGCGTACAAGCGGAAGGAGCACCGGCATTCTACAACTCATGGAAAGGCGGCGTTATCCAGCAGATGGACCGAGTGAATACGGCTGCTGAAGGAATGGCAACAGCAAAGGCATACGAGCTCCCGTTCAAGATCCTTAGGAAAGCGCTCGATGACGTCATCCTAGTATCTGACGACGAAATGAAAAGAGCCGTGCGAAGCATTTTCTCCGCTACAGGCCAAGTCGCTGAACTCTCCGGCGCAGCCTCAACCGCCGCAGCTTTCAAAATAAGAAACCGACTGGCAGGAAAGAAGGTAGCTTTGCTTCTTAGCGGGGGAAACATAGAACCCAACCAACTTGCAAAAATACTCACCAACGGCACAGTCCGCTAGGTCAGTGTTCAATCAGAAGAGCAACCTAAACGGTAAAGCTTCAGGCAAAACCCAAGGCCCGTTAGGACTTGACAAAGCTTTATTCAACTCGCGGTCGTTTACCGACACCCAAAGCTCAAGCTTCACCTTGACTGGCATGGGAGATAGTTCGTTTGGAAGCACATGTGGTCGAAACGCCCGCTGGCCTTTTCATATTAGATGAAAAGGCAACCGTACTCGAGAAAGTCTACTTCTCACCTAAACCGGAAACTGCAGCCGTCGAACTCAAGGAGTTACAGGAGGGTAAGCCCTCAAAGGAAGTTGTTGAGGCCCTCAAGCGGGCCGCCAAGAAGCACAGCCCCTTGGTATTCGAGAATGAACAGCTCGCCAGAGCCGCCGCGAAAGGAGAAAAACTGAAGACAGTCGTCAGGAGCTCCCCGGTTGCTGAGCAATTTCGAACTCAACTAGGCTCAGAGTGGGAAGGGCGTGAGGATTGGTTGAAGAAACAATCCCTCGAATCGCCTATCCTCATAACCCCCAAAGCCTACAACGATTTCACTCGACAGGTGACTTTGCAGCTTGCACGGGCTGGAATTGCGGTTGCGGCAGCTAGGCGTGACCTGAGCGCGGTACAAGCCGTCCGCGCAATGGACGACGTGGATAAGGTCTTGAACCTGCTCGCAGGGCGCGTACGCGAATGGTTTGGGCTCCACTTCCCAGAAATGGACAGGATGGTAGAGAAACATGACGCTTACGCACGGCTAGTTGCAAAACTTGGAAATCGCAGGAATTTCACCTACGAAAGGCTAGTGGCCGAGGGCCTACCGAAGGAGAGAGCAGAGGAGCTCACCGACGCCGCAAGGAGATCCATGGGCGCCGAAATCAGCGAGCCTGACCTAGTAGTGCTTCAGTCCTTCTGCGAACTCATGCTAGACCTCTACAAATTCAGAGCCAAAAGCGAAGCGTACGTTGAGGAGGTTCTCAAACAAGTAGCCCCCAACATGACCGCCATTGTAGGAGCCCCCCTTACCGCCAGGCTGATCTCGATCGCAGGAAGCCTCGACAACCTCTCGAAAATGCCGTCGAGCACCCTACAAGTTCTCGGTGCAGAAAAAGCCCTCTTCCGCTCATTGAAGACCGGCGCCAGGCCGCCCAAACACGGCGTGATCTTCCAGCACACCGCCATCCATCAAGGCCCCCGATGGCAACGAGGAAAAATCGCTAGAGCTCTATCCGGGAAACTTAGCATTGCCGCCAGGATTGACGCCTTCGGCGGCGACTTCCTCGGGCAAAAGTTGAGGGAAGACGTCGACAGAAAAATCGGCGAGATAAAGGAACGCTACAAGATGCCGCCTCCACTGAAGAAGAGAGACGTTGGCCGGAAACGTTAGGCCGCACGACCCTTTCGAGGGCGTCTACTGGGTAACCCTCGAAGAAGGCAGCAAGCGCCTCGCAACGAAAAACCTAGCACCGGGCATCAGCGTCTATGGTGAACAATTAATCGAAAGCAGCGGCACTGAATTCAGAACATGGGATGCTTACAGGAGCAAGCTGGCCGCCGCGATTCTTCGCAACATCAGCTCACTTCCCATCAAGCCAGGCAAGGCGGTGCTCTACTTAGGGTCCGCATCGGGCACCACAGCAAGCCACGTCAGCGACATTGTCGAGGAACGGGGGAGGGTGTACTGCGTAGAATTCGCGCAAAGAAGTATGCGGGAGCTAATCGACACGCTGTGTCAGCATCGCTCCAACGTCTACCCCATCATGGCAGACGCACGTATACCGGAAAAATACAAGGCCTTGGTGGACCGAGTGGACGTAATCTATTCAGACGTCGCTCAACCAGAACAAGCGAAAATATTGGCGGACAACGCTGACCTCTTCCTCAAACCAAAGGGTTCAGTTTTGATTGCGATAAAGTCGAGAAGCGTCGACGTCACCATGGAGCCTACCGATGTTTTCAAACAGGAGACTGGGATACTTCGGGCAAGGCATTTCGACATTCTTCAGACCGTACGTTTGGAACCCTACGAGAAAGACCATGCTTTGGTCTTGGCCAGTCGGGCATGAGCTTATTGTTTGATTCAAGGAGACCATTGGATCGGGCCTTGGACGCTGTTCTCGGCCATGAACTTCGAAAACTAAACACGCACCTCCCAAAGCAAAGGCGCAGCCTAACCGAACTCCTAAAACTCAAAGACCCGACCGTCGAGGCTACCGACGGTTCGGCTATCATGCTCAAGAGGTCCGAGTTGGAGGAGCTAGCGAGGATTGTTCCAACTGAATATCAGGACCGCCTGAAGCTTCCAATCATAATCATGAGGAGAATGGATTTGGGCAGGTCGATTTACACGGTTTCAGGTGAACGCGTTGAAGAATTCACGGTTAAGAAGATTTTAGGCCTCACTAAAGATGAGTACTACCAAACATACAAGGACCGAGAGCCCGCTTATCTATACAGGCCACAAGTCACCGAACTGCTTCGAAAATTCCACACCATCTTCGTAATCGCTTTCGGAATACCAAAGGAACTATCCGACTATGGCCCAAGCCTCCCCTGACCGACCTCAAGCTCGATTTCCTTAATCGTCTTCCAAGAGAGCCTAACAATTGGAGGAAACGTGTCGTGAGTCCGCCTCCATTCTCTAAGGAAGTCCATGGTTCTTGGATCGGTCATGTACCCGGATCCGAAATTCCCGTATTCTCTTCGCAAGAATTCGACGGCCTCGTCACGCCTTACCTTGGCAATTATGCTGGCTGCTGAGACTATGGGATACGTTCGGTCTGCATGGTGCTCAGAGACTATTTTGATCCCGCGCAACTCTGCGGGCAGAAATTCTCGAATAGTTTCCCCATACCGTTCCTCGTTAACGTCTGAAGCGTCAACGTAGGCCTCCTTTGGGGCGAGTTCGCTGATCACTTGAGCCATCAACTGCGCTTCCAAGTAGTTCAGTTTCCTCAACTTCCCACCATGCAGCACGACCTCGTCTATCTCCTTCGGCTGGACCTCCACCACGCTAACTTTCGCGGCAAGCATTCTCAGCTTTGGGGCCAGCATTGTACGCATGTCAGGGGAAAGCAACTTTGAATCCTTGACGCCCATCGCTATCAGTTCGCGGTCATGGTTTTCCCCAAGCAGTACGCCCGCGATCACTAGCGGTCCGATGATTGGGCCGCGCCCAGCATCATCCACACCTGCGATGAGCTTTGTCATACATTCAACCTACACTTCAGTGGGGCTTTACAAGTTAAAAGCTACAACCCTCTCTGCTAGCACTATGCCTCCCTCCCGCATCTTCCTAACCGGCGAACCTGGGTGCGGAAAAACCACTGCCATCAACGAGATCCATCAAATGCTCGCAGCTCAGGGATGGAAAGTGGGAGGAGTTGTCTCTGGCGAACTTCGCGAGAGGGGTGTCCGGGTGGGGTTCAGCCTCGAAGACCTTTCAACCCACGAAACCGGCACTCTTGCCCACATCGCCCAGAGGGACGGCCCAACCGTAGGCAAGTACCACGTGAACTTGGCGGACATTCAACGCATAGCCGTAACAGGAATCAAGCATGCCATCCTGGAGGCTGACGTGATAATGGTTGACGAGCTCGGCCCGATGGAATTGAATTCCATGCCTTTCATACTTGCCGTTGAAATGGCGTTGGCGACCCCCAAACACCTCGTTGGGACCATCCACAAACGCGCCTCACATTACCTAGTTGCAGCGATCAAATCAAATCCCGCATACCAAATCCTCGAAGTAACACCGAACAATCGCAACGAATTGCCGAAAACCGTCACGGAAAGAATCGAGAGTCAGATGTAGATTGAAATCGACCTTACAAGCTCAGCAACCAACTCGTCAGACGAGTGGGTTATCGGAAGGGAGCGCTAAGCTACGCCCCGTCTCACGAGGAGTATTCTACAACCCGAAAATGAGCCTAGGTCGGGACTTGGCGGTTCTATTTGCGGCATCCTTCTTTCTGGATGGTAGGCGCCTCCGCGTCTGTGACGCTATGACGGGGTCAGGCGTTCGCGCAGTACGGTATGTGCTTGAATCCCTTAACGTTGCGAGCGTCGTCGCGGCCGATAAGAATCCTGAAGCGGTCGAAGCGGCCCGGCGAACAATCCAGCTCAACGGTCTGGAGAAGAAAGTTGCCGTGGTTGAATCGGACGCGAACTTGCTGCTTCTCCAACACATGCAGGACAGGTTCGACCTAGTTGACCTAGACCCGTTCGGATCCCCGGCACCATACCTGGAATCAGCCTTGCGGGCGACTGAGGATGGCGGTATCGTCGCGGCCACTGCGACCGATATGGGCCCGCTCACGGGTGGGAGGCCTGCTGCATGCTTCAGGAAGTATGGTGCGAGTGCGATTCGAACAGAATTTGAGAAGGAGGTGGCTCTCAGAATCCTCGCAAGCTGCCTCACCGCCATCGCGAGTAGAATTGAAATCGGGATTGAGATTGCCTTTGCACATGCATCTGACCACTACGCACGAATCTACGCAACAGTGAGAAAGGGTAAGGCGTCCGCGAACGAGTCAGCCAAATTGCTAGGTTTCCTCGGATACTGCCCAAAATGCCTCATGCGAAAATCAGTCAACTCATTGGAGTCAATCGAATGGGTGTGCAAAG